>Ga0070741_10002352_pt1 | contig 51437 bp, 43 predicted proteins | sample Coa_R1_4_FD_66440 | JGI IMG/M metagenome (GOLD analysis project Ga0070741, IMG submission 66440) | Surface soil microbial communities from Centralia Pennsylvania, which are recovering from an underground coalmine fire - Coalmine... | ecosystem: Environmental > Terrestrial > Soil > Unclassified ... | reverse complement strand
TTCTGATCGGCCGGTGCCGGAGCCCTGAGGCCCGCCGCGTTGAACCTGACCGCGGCCGGTTTTGGCGTGGAGAAGAATCCGCCTTCACGGCGCGCCTTGGTCCAGAAATCTTCCGGTGAAGCCCCCGCCTGCGGCGCCATCGCGGTCCACTCCGCCTTGACCGCCTCTTCGATCGTCGCGGCGGGCAGGTTCGATGCGTCGGCGGCGCGCGCCGCTTCGAGCAGGATATCCGCCGTGGGGCGCGATTCGAACACCGGCTGCATCACGGGCTGCCCCAGCCCGCGCACTCCCGCGCGCGGCCAGGTGTCGCGCCAGCTCTCCAGCGGATGATGAACCGGCAGCAGCAGATTGGCCATCGCCGCCGTTTCATCCGGCACCCCTCCGCACCATACGACGAAGGGGACGCGCTGGAGAGCCTCCGCCGCCCGCATCGCCGGCGGCATCGTGAAGATCGGATTGACGCCCGCGATGATCACGGCGTCGATCTTTCCGTCGCGCATCGCCGCCATCGCCGCTTCCACCTCGGCGGGCGGCGTAACGTCTTCGGCCGGCCCGCCGTCAAGGAAAACCATCGTGCGGCCGACGTTGCCGGTGACAGCGTTCAGGACGCAGACGGCGGTGTGCAGGCTCTCATCAGTTCCGCCCGCGATCGCAAGCGCGCCGTCAGCCTTGCCGAACGCCTCGGCCATCGACTTGATAGTTTCGACGGGAACGCCGGTGCGGCGGCTGGTCGAATCCGGATCGTACGCGGCCACCATCGCCGTGATCGCATTGAGGTCAACGCCGGAGTTCTGCGAAACCCATCGCTGAGCAACGAGGACATGCAGGATGCTCCATGCGACCTGGGCTTCCATCCCAGCCGCAACCGGCACCCATCGATCGCATCGCCCCGCCGTCATGCTCATCCGCGGGCCAACGTAAAAGGAGCGGCCGATGTCGAGGCCGGAGCGATGCTGCCTGGGAGAGCGGAACGCTGCGAATTGGCGCGCATACTCGACGGGCGAATCGCCGGTTTCCAGGAAATCAGCGGCGAAGGAGATGAGAGTCTCGGCCTGATCGATTCGATATACCGGCAGGTCGCGGCGTCCGAAGACCGCCTGCGCGGCGGCCCGACGCGGCTCTGAGCTTATGGATTCATAGAAGACCGCGCGGCTCGAGCCGTGGGCGGCAAGAAAGGCCTGAACGATTCGCGAGAAGACGGGGCCGCCGGGCGCGCCCATAAACGCCACCCGATCCTTGCCTGCCCCCGCCGCCTTCGCGAGGCGATCGCGGAGCTGCGATGCCGCCTGCTCCCAGGAGATTCGCGTAAGGGTGCCGCCTTCTCCGCGCACCATCGGATGGGCGAGACGGTCGGGATTGTAGAGTCCCTGGAGGGCGGCCTGTCCGCGCGCGCAGATGGAACCGGCGCTGATGGGATCGATCGGGTTGCCCTCGAGCTTGGTGACGCGCCCTTCGCGCACCGTCGCCACCAGACCGCATCCCGCCGCGCACTCCGAACAGGTGGTCGCATAGAAGGTGGGCATCCCCGGCGTGACGTTCTCGTCGGGAACGACGTAGGGGATGAGTTTTCGCGATGCCGGCTCGCATCCCGGTACCGCGGCGGCCGCGCCCGCGGCTGCGGCGAGTTTGATGAAAGATCGCCTGGACAGGCCCTCAGGCATCGCTCCCTCGCTCAATGATGACAGTCAACGCAATCAAGCGTCGCTTTGCGCTGCGTGTGGCATTCCACGCAGAAACCCATGTTGATTTCCTTGACCGGAACCACGCGGTCCATCGTCTCCACCGGGCCATGGCATTGCTGGCAGGCAAGGCCGGCATGGATGTGGGGGCGATGGGTGAACTTGACGAAGTCGGGCAGCGTGTAAACGCGGTTCCATTGAACCTCGAACGGCGGCTGCTTCCGGTCGGTCCATGCGCGCGTGACCGGCTTGATTCCGCCGGTTGTCCCGCTCCCGTGACATCCCACGCATCGCGCGATCGGCGGTACTCCCGCGGTCTCCGAACGTCGGGCGTACTCGTGGCAGTACTGGCAGGGAATCTTGTTTACGCCGGCGTGGATCCGATGACTGAACGGGATGGGCTGGACCACGTCGGTGCGAGGCAGCCAGGGGCGTTGGGAAACAGCTATGGCGCCGACTCCGCCAATCAGGAGGACGGCCGCAAGAGGCAGAAATATCCGGTTCATCTCGGCATACAGCGGTCAGACCACGGCCGCACGCGGAGTCCTAAGATGAGCCGCGCAATCGGTCGGAGCTTACCCGGTCAAAGCCGCGGGACAAAAAATTGCGCGCGCTCTCTGCATTCGGGAAATCAGACGCTTTCGAGTCTGATTATCGCCACGCGCGCGATTAGTTCCAGCGGTCGCACCTAAAAATGTCTAAAATAACGATCTCAGTCAATTGAGAAAGATTAATAGCTCCGCTCAGCGTTACTCAACTGGAAATTCCGGCTCCCGAACCTCTTGACATTCATTTCGATCAACCAGCACAGGCACTTTTTCGATCGCCGCGGCGCGCCTCCAAAATCGCCCCATCCCCCTGGAACGCGCCTGCATAGGCGACCGCCCGATTTTTTCACGAGATGGTCATGGAAAAGTCGCCGGAGGCGCGGATGCGATGCGGGGCTGTGGATTGAGCCCAGGCGCGGTCTGAAATCCAGAACCGGGGGCAGTTTCGGAGCCTTCCAAAGTATGTTACTTAGCAACCATTCATCGATTTCTGAGGTTCCGCCTGTAAAGTGCAGCTCAAGACCGCCACGCGACTCACTCTTTTACCGCCTTATCTCTTCGCCGAACTCGACCGATTGAAGAAGCAGGTCCAGGCCCAGGGCGTGGACGTCATAAGCCTTGGTATTGGGGATCCGGACCTCCCGACCCCGCAACATGTTGTGGATAGCCTCAGGCGCGCCGCAGGCGAACCAAAAAACCATCGCTACCCCGATTACGAGGGACTCGAGGCCTTCCGCAAGGCTGCCGCCGACTGGTACCAGCGCCGGTTCGGACCGCGCTTCGATCCCGCAACCGAAGTCTGCGCGCTCATCGGATCCAAGGAAGGGATCGCCAACTTCTCCACCGCGGTCGTCGATCCGGGCGATATCGTCCTGATTCCTGACCCGGGCTACCCGGTTTATTACTCGGGATGCGTGTTCAACGGCGGTGAGCCGTACTTTCTTACCCTCAAAAAGGAGAAGGGCTTTCTTCCCGATCTCGACGCGATTCCCGCGGAGATCGCTCGGCGCGCGAAGCTTCTGTGGCTCAACTACCCGAACAATCCCACCGGAGCGACCGCCGATCGATCGTTCTTCGAGAAGGCGGTGAAGTTCTGCCTCGCCAACGACATCATCCTCGCGCACGACAACGCCTACTCGGAAATCGCCTACGACGGATACCGAGCGCCGAGCGTGTTCGAGATCGGCGGGGCGCGGGAATGCGCGGTCGAGTTTCACTCATTGTCAAAGACGTTCTCGATGACAGGATGGCGGGTCGGGTTCGTGGTCGGCAACGCCGCCCTGGTCGCCGCGCTCGGCAAGGTCAAGACCAACTTCGACTCCGGCGTGTTCCAGGCGGTGCAGGAGGCGGCCATAACCGCGCTCGAGGGCGGAGACGGGGACAAGCTCGCCGAATACTGCGCGATCTACAGGGAACGCCGCGATGTGCTGGTAGGGGCGCTGCGCGAACTCGGAATCAGATGTGAGCCGCCGCGCGCCACCTTCTATCTATGGGCGGAAGTGCCGAAGGGCTACACGTCGGTGTCGTTCACCGAACGCGTGCTCAAGGAGGCCGGCGTGGTGATCACTCCCGGTTCCGGCTTCGGCAAGGGCGGTGAGGGGTTCGTTCGGTTCTCGCTCACGGTGCCGAGCGAACGGCTAACAGAGGCCGCGTCACGCATCAAGGCGTTGCGGCTGTAAACGGCGGGGATGCCCCATAGGGCTTTCATCGGAATAGGCAGCAATCTAGGCGATCGAGCCGCCAATTATCGCGAGGCGATTCAGCGTATCGCTCAGATTCCCCAGACGCGCGTCGTGCGGCAGTCGTCGATCTACGAGACCGAACCGGTCGGCGACCTCAAGGGCGCCTTTCTCAACGGCGTGGTCGAAGTCGAAACCGAGTTGGGCGCTGAGCCGCTGATGCGCCGGCTGCTCGCGATCGAGCGGGTGATGGGCCGCAAGCGGGTGCGCGGCAGAAAGCCCGCCCGAGGCAAGTACCGCCCGAGAATCATCGATCTCGACCTTTTGTTCTTCAACAAGGAGACCATCGAGACGCGCACCCTTTCCGTCCCGCATCCCAGGCTCCAGGAACGGCTGTTCGTGCTGGCGCCGATGAGCGAGCTTGCGCCCACGCTGATTCATCCGAAGCTTAACAAGTCGATCTCGGAGCTGATGGCGTCGCTCAAGTCGCCTTACCGGGTGACGCTCGCGCGGGCCGATCTGCTGCGCACGCCTCCGCCCCGCCGCCAGGCGGCATCGCACTGAGCGCATCGCGCGCGGGGCCGCGACTTAAGCTCCGCAGTGGGTTATTCTGCGATGACGAAGGCGCAGGGCGCATTCCCTATCGGCATGAAGCTCCGGCTCGGATTCCTCGCTTCGCACGGAGGCAGCAACGTGCAGGCGATCATCGATGCGTGCCGCGAGGGCAGGCTGGATGCCGACTTGCGCGTGCTGATCTGCAACAACTCCGACGCCCCGGTTATCGAGCGCGCCCGCCGCGCGGGAATTCCAAGCCGGCATCTCAGTTCCCACACTCATCCCGATCCGGCCGCGCTCGACGCGGCGATTCTCGATACGCTGCGCAGCCACGAGGTGAACCTGGTGGTGCTCGCGGGCTATATGCGCAAGTTGGGACCCCTCACCCTCGCCCATTACTCCGGACGCGTCCTGAACATCCATCCCGCCCTTCTGCCCCGCTTCGGAGGAGCCGGGATGTACGGAAGGCGCGTGCATGAGGCGGTGATAGCGGCGGGCGAAAAGGAATCCGGCGCAACCATCCATCTCGTCACCGAGGACTACGACCAGGGGCCGATCCTCGCTCAGCGCCGCGTCCCCGTGATGCCCGACGACACGCCGGATTCGCTTGCGGCTCGCGTGCTCGAGATCGAGCATCACCTGTATGCGGATACGCTTGCGAAGATCGCGCGGGGGGAAATCGCGCTGCCCGGCGCGCGCTGATCCGGCGGGCGCGAGACGTCGGGCGGTCAGTTGCCCGCCGCCGATTGCTCGGCAATCAGCTTGTCGAGTTCGATCTTGAGCCGCCCCAGCACATCGTCGTAGCTGAAAAACCCGATCTTCCGGTCCTTCTTCTTCAGGTTGACGGTGGTCGGGCCGCACCACAACCCAAGGTCGGCATCGTCGGTCTCACCCGGCCCGTTCACCCGGCATCCCATCACCGCAATCGTTATCCGATGCTTCGAGGCGTAGGCGCTGAGTTCCTTGACCTGCTGGGCCAACTCGACGAACTTTTCGTTCTCGACCCGCGAGCATGAAGGGCAGGAGATGATGTTGAGGCCGCGGCCGAATTCGGGAACCGAGATAAACCGGCCCTCGCGCACATCCTCGATGATCCGATGTCCGACCTCGACCTCCTCGTGCTTGCGATCGTTGGGCAGCGTAAGCGAGACGCGGATGGTCTCGCCGATTCCCTGCGCGAGAAGTTTTTCAAACGCGATTCGAGTCTTGATTACTCCATCGGGCGGAAGGCCGGCTTCGGTGACGCCCAGATGAATCGGCACGTCCGGCCGGCGCATCGCGAATCTCCGGTTGGCCTCCACGACCTTTAGAGGATCCGAGTCCTTGAGCGACACGACGAAACGCGTGTAGCCGAACTCGTCCATCAAGTCGCAGTGATAGGCCGCCGACTCGACGATCGCCTTGAGCTGGTCGCCGGGGTACTTCTCGACAAAGGCAGGGGCGACGGAGCCGCAATTGACGCCGATTCGAATCGCCAGATTGTTGTCGCGCGCCACATCAACCAGCCATCGAACCTTCTCTTCGATCGACCTGGACTTCTCGATGTGATGGAGATGGCCGGGGTTGTAGCGGATCTTGTCAACGTGGGGGGCGACGCGGTCGGCAATTCGGTAGTTTTCCTGCAAATCCACCGACAGCGTGATTCCGCGGGTCTGCGCGCGGATCTCCCTGATCGCGGGGATTTCCTTCTCGCTGTCCATCGCGATTCGGACGATCCCCGCCCCCGCGCGGGCGAGTTGATGCGCCTGGGCGACGGTCTGATCGACGTCGATGGTCCGGGTCGCGCACATCGACTGCACGACCACGGGGGCGCCGCCGCCGACCTTGACGGCGCCGACCTGAACTGTGCGGGTTTTGCGGCCCGCCGATGCCTGCTCCATTGCGACTATGCTGCCCGACACGGCGGGCCGGTTCCAGCCCCGGCGGCTTTAGTGCTTGTGCTCCTCGGTCACCGCCATCGCGATCGCGCCATGGCTGAAGGCGGCACCCGCGCGCATCGCGGCCGCAACCCACACCGCCTCGGCGATCTCCTCGTCGGTGCATCCCTTTTCCTTGGCGCGGGCGACGTGGGCCTCGATGCACCACGGGCACTGCGTCACGTGCGCGGCGGTTATCGCCATCAACTCCTTCGTCTTGCTCGGGATCGCACCGTCCTTGAACACCGCCTGATCGAAATCGAGGAAGCCTTTGAAGGCGTCGGGCGCCATCTGACGCAGCTTACGCAGATTCTTGGAGGTTTCCTTGCCGTAAAAATCCGCCATCGCCATTTCCTCCTCGGACGCGGATGCGCCCGACCGATATAGGGAGCAAAAACTGCCGGCCGACCTTCGAATGAAGTATCGGCGCTTAACAAGGTCATGATACCAGATGAACGCGCGCATGGCCTACGGACGCTCCGAGGTGAGCATGGACGGCCGCGCAAGGAACGCGGAAGAGCCGGAGATGGTCGAGCGATGCCGAATCCGTTTGCATTGTTGATGGAGGCGCACTAAGGTTCCTTCGTACGATTAGAACCATTTGCACATCGAATTAGGAGGATTGCTGACAAGCCGCCGTGACGATCCCCGAAAACCTCAATGTCGATCACGGCGATGTCCCGTTGCGATGCTTCCCCGCGGCGCCACCGCAAGCACTCCGGATTCACGTCCTTTTCCCGACGTGATCCTTCGCAGCCAGTTCTTCGAACTGGTCGGAACGCGCTCGCTTTCGAGCGAGCAGCGGCTGATGCTTGCCGTGCTTGCCGATGCAATCAACATCGTCCAGGACTTCCACCACTGCGCGAGCGCCCGCAAACGCACCGCCTTCGACGAAGCCTGGGCATGGATCTTCAGCAAGAGCGTTGCATGCCCGCTCTCGTTCGAGAACGTCTGCGATGCGCTCGGGATCGATTGCGATGCGCTCCGATGGCGGCTGCAGGCGCTCGTGTCGGGAGCCTCGCCTACCGCGCGCATCACCCCGCTGCGGCTTCGGCTCAAGGAAGCGAGCCGCATGCAGCGCCTGACGGTCAATCGCGTACGCCGCCGCCATAAGCGGCACTTCCCCAACACGCGCCACGCCCGCTGATCTAATCCTTGGGCTCGGCTTAAGGAGGGCGATACTTTGTGCGCGCCCCCTTTTGCGGCTAATCTCCCATCCTGATTTTCCCTTCCATCACCCCGAGGAGAGCATCGATGGACCGTCCGCTGTCCGGCTTCAAAGTCGTCGAACTTGCCATGTGGGTCGCAGGCCCCTCCACCGCTGCCGTGCTTGGCGACTGGGGCGCCGACGTCATCAAACTGGAAGACCCCAAGGGTGGAGATCCGATTCGGGCGATGACGACACGCGCAATGGGCAATCCCGACGTGCAGGTTCGTCCTCCCTACGAACTCGACAATCGCAACAAGCGCTCGGTTGCTGTCGATCTGCGGCGGCCCGATGGGCGCGAGTTCGCGCTCAGGATCATCGATCGCGCCGACGTGTTCATCACGAGCCTCAGGCTCGACGCGATCGAGCGGATGAAGCTCGACTATGCGGCTTTGAGCGCGCGCAATCCGCGCCTGGTTTACGCCTCTCTCAACGGCTATGGGCATCGCGGCCCCGACCGATTGCGGCCGGCGTACGACTATGCCGCGGCCTGGGCGCGGTCGGGGCTGATGGCGACGATCCAGGAGCCCGGGTTCCCGCCGCCCGCACAGCGTCCCGCGATGATCGATCACGCGGCCGGCCTCGGCCTGGCGGGCGCCATCTCAGCCGCGCTTCTTGCCCGCCAGCGGACGGGGCGGGGATGCGACGTGACGGTCTCGCTGTTTTCGATGGGACTGTGGATGAACGCGACCGACCTGACGATCGGGTTGATGACGGGGCGCAGCCCGGAATCCGAAAGCCGCGACCAGCGAATCAATCCGCTCTGGAATTCCTACAGATGCGCCGATGGAAAGTGGATCTACTTCGTGATGGTGCAGGCGGACAGGTTCTGGAGGCAGTTCTGCCAGGCGCTGGGCCGGCCCGAATGGATTGACGATCCGCGCTTCGCCAACGCCGCGGTCCGCGCACGAAACTGCGCCGCGATGACAGCGGAGATTGACAAGACGGTCGCCACCCGCACGCGCTCCGAGTGGGCGCCCATCTTCGATCGCCACGAGCTGATATGGGCCCCGGTCAACACCGATGCGGAAGTCCTCGGCGATCCCCAGGCGCACGCGATCGGAGCATTCGCCCCGGTGGACCATCCGAATCTGCCGGGATGCCGGGTCGTGAACAGTCCGATCGAGTTCGGAGGCGTCGCTCCGCGAACCCATCGCGCGGCCCCCGAACTCGGCCAGCACACCGAAGAGGTTGCCCTGGAAGTGGGGCTCGGATGGGATGAGATAGCGAAGCTGAAGGAGTCGGGAGCGATTGGATAAGGAGCGCGGCGCGATGACTCCTTTGGCGACACTCGCCGAGAAAATCCCGTTAGATCAACCACTTAGCGGCAGGTTCCGGGATCGGTTGGACTGCAACTCACGCACATTCGTATGATCTCCAGCGCTTCCCTTTTTCGCGTGTGGAGGTCTTCTTCTGTGCGCATGATTCTTCCTCCGGTTACGCATCGCCGCGTAATCGATCGTGAACTGGCCAACTTCTTTCGCACCCATCGCGCGCCGATGTTCAATCGGGCGATCTCGCGGCTGTGCCGCTTCTACAACGTCCGCCGTCCCCGCGTTTCGTGGTTCGAGTATCTCGATTGGGGAAAAACCGCCGGCAAAACCTACTACGACGGCCGAATCCATCTCGTTCATCCTGAAAACTGGAAGCGCGGCCGCGTTTACAACACCGAGAGGATGTGGGTGCAGATGATTTATCACGAGATGGCCCACTACCTGTTCTGGACGGATGCCGAATCCAAGGCGGATCTGTTCATGCGGCGGATGGTGTCCGGCCTGCGTCCGGCGCCGCGCTCCCGACGCCCCATCCCGGGCACCCGGCGTTCGAGCGTGCGTTCCCAGTCCGTCCCGCGCGGACGCCGCCAGCGAGCGCGCGCCGCGATGCGTAACCGCGCCTCGAAGCGGCGCCGCGCCCGCGCGGCCTAAAAGCCGCCGGTCGCGGCGTGGAAGCCACGGGCCCCGCCGCCTGCTAAGATTGCGGTTACGATGGCGAACAAGCCGAATGTCGAAAATCGATGGTGGGTGGAAACCACCGTCAAGAAGCCCAAGAAGGCCAAGTCCGAAGGCGAGATGCCGAAGTTGCCGGTGGCGATGGCCTTCTACCAGGTCGCCCGCGACTACGACCAGGACCGCGCCAAGGATGACCTGACCGACAACAATCTCCGAATCGCTCGCGCCGCTGACACCAGGCAGGGCGAATGGGTCTATGTCGCGATGACCGAGGAGCACTACCCTCCTCATCTGACCAAGCGCGTCAAGGATGAATTCCGTCTGCCGCGCGAGGCTCGTGGAATCGTGCTCGACCATGGACGGCTCGTCCGGCTGCTCATATGCGGACCCCAGGTCGAGGACTGGATGATCGATGTGACCTTGAGCGACGAGCCTTCGGTCGATGTTTACGTGTGGGGCGTGATGTACCGGGAGCGGCTGTTCCGCAGAGCCGAAGAGGCACTGCGGCAGGCTCGCAAGTGGGCGATCAATCTTCTGCAGTACCCGCCGCCGCGTGACGAGCCGTTCCGCGGCGCTCTTCTCTGAGTCTTTCGGCGTGCGACGGTCACGCTCCGCGCGCGGCGCGCCGCGGCCATCGAATCCTTTCCCATCCGGGCCGCATCCGATTGAGGCCGGCGATGAAGGCGCGGGCAACGGCGAGTTCGCGACCGGACTCGCGCCACAACGCTCCGAAACTGGCGACGATTCCCACCATCACTCGCACGCCGAACCCGGCGTAAGGAAAAGCCCGCGCGGTCTTCACGATCATCGAAACCGGCCCCGCCGCGATCATTGCCGCCGCGATGCCGCAAACCGCGGCGCTGTGCGACATCCAGAGCGCCATCGCGATCCAAAAGAGGATCCAAATCGGCGAGTGGGGAGCTGCGCTCCATAGCCGACTCATCAATCGTTTCGCCCTTTGGGCGCGGCTGCCGGATCCCGCGGGCTCGATGGGGACGCCGCACCGCATGCGCAGGGCGACCTCGTCGCGTCCGCGACGTGCCTGTTCGGTAAACCAGCCTCGGAGGCGTCGCGCCGGCAGGCGCCATACGAAGGCGCCCTCGCTCTTTGCAATTCCGCATCCCGCCGCTTCCATCCGCATCCGCAGATCGATTGCCGCCGCGATGGAACCGAACCGGCAATCAAATCCGCCCATCCTGATCAGCGCGGCGCGGCTGAACGCCATATTCGAAGATGAAAACCCGCTCGCGCCGTAATCCTGCGCGGAACCGAGGTCAGAGGCCGCGCCCAGATATGCCCTCGCCCCGTCGCGCGGATAGACGGGACCAAAGCATCCATCGAGCCGCCGATCGAGCATCGCCCGCACTAGCATGCGGATCCAATCCGGACCGGGAGCGCAATCAGCATCCGTGAACGCGACTATCTCGCCGCGAGCGGCCTCGATCGCGGCATTGTGCGCCGCGGTCTCTTCCGGGGGCGCTGAGATCAATCGCACGCGCGGAAACGCTGCGGCATCCTGCGCGATGCGCGGGTCGTCTCCGCAATCGATCACCACGATCTCATAGTTGGCATAAGCCTGAGCGTTGAGCGACTCGAGGCACTCCCGGAGGCTCGGCGCCCAGTTGGCGGCGCACACGGCGACCGAGACCATGGGAGTACGCCGCGGATCGGGTTGCTCGATTTCCGCGGTCGCGAACGGCAACAATTCCGCCTGCCGGATCATCCGAAGCGGGAACCATTCCCGTCCGGCCTGGACGGTGACCGGACGCGCGACGACACCCGCCGCTCCCGCCGCGAAGGCCGCATCGATGGATTCCTCCTGTCCCTCGCGGGCATCCGCGAACTCGACGATGAGCGGCCGCGGTCCCGCGATTTCGAGCAACCCGGCGATCCGTTCCCGAGTTTCGGCGGCTTGCGCCGAGGGTAACAGGTTGTACAGGAAGTCCTCCTGGACGAAGGGAGCGATGGGGCATCCGTCGCGGCGCGCGATTGCCGCGAGAACAAAGGGATCGTGCCGCTTCACGGTGAGAAGCAGGCTTTTAAGCCCGCGGCCGATCGCCCTCGTGGAAGGCTGCGCCGGAGAACCGGTCTCATCAAGTTCGCCCACGCCCCGAAGATCGACGACATAGGCCATTAGTCCACGATTGCCGCGATAGATGTTGGCGATGTGCGCAAATGAAGAGATGAGCGAGGCCATCCTGCCCGCATCCGCAAGATCCTCGATCGCAACCGCGAGCTCGACCATCGCCGTCATCCCCGCGGCGGTTACGATGTCGAGCGCTGGATGTAGCTGCGCCTCGGTCAGTATGACTCCGGTCGTGTTAGCCGCCTTCAACTCCTCGAGCCGGCGGCGCAATCGCACCTTGGCGTTGAGGTCGAGCGTGCCGCCAACGCCCTCAAGGCGGACTCCCCTCAGGAAAAAGATCTCGCCGGAACGGACGAGAGACTTGCCGTTGGCGCGGATGGGAGCATCGATGACGGCGTTCCGGGCCATACGGTCAGGATAGAGGAGCTAAAGATGTGCCATCCGGGGCCCTGCGAATTCGCTTGCATCGCGTTCGAAAAGCGCGGATTTTTTCCACGATTTGGGTTGAAGTTCAACGATTTGCTTCGGCCGATGAACGGCGTGTCGGCAGGAATGCGCCAGCGCGAGTTCGCAGCATGCGAATTTACGCCTGTTCTACCCGCAATCTGGCGCTGGCATGGCTAAATTGCGAATGTTATAACTTGGACAAGAAGCGGTTATCTATGCGATTAGTTCACAGCGCACGCCGATTCCGTTCCCCCCAGGCTCCTCCTGCCGCATCTTAAGCCCAGATCCCAGGGTTGATTTATGAAAGCACAAAAGTTCCGCGGATGCTGTCCTACGTCGAACGGTGCGGTCGAGCGCAAGCCAACCGACATCCCAATCGAAGCGACCCCTGCGGAACTTCAGGTAATCCGCGAGCAACTGCGTCCCATCGAGGAACTGCTGGCGCGGTTGTTCGGGCCCGCGGTTTACAGCCGCGACCCAAAGAGCATGGAGATTCGCGCCGCCGCGGCCGACCTGATCAATGAGCATTTCGATGGGATCATCCACGAATGGGGTCAGACGCTGGTAACAATTTTCGGATGGACCGAGACCGACGAGCAGGATCTCGAAAGCCTGCGCAACGCGCTCATCCGCTTCAATTCCCATCTGCGCGACCCTGACTGCCTGGACACCTACGTATATCTTCGCCGGCATTGCCAGGAAGGGATGCTGGCCAGCGCCAAACCCTCCCAGTTCAACACCATCCACATCGCTCTCAAGCAGATAATTCTCAAACACGTGGCCGCCTCGCTGACGGGGGCGATGCAGCAGCGGGTGCGCGATGCGGTGGTGGCCGCGATCGACGAGCGGCGTCTGATGGTTTCGCAGTTCTACATCGAATCGCGCGAGCGGATGCTGCGGGCGTCGGAGGAGAAGTATCGCAACTCGATAAACCATGCGCCGGACCCGATGTTCGAGATCGAACCGGGGACCTGGAAGGTGCTGGGGGCGAACTCTGCCGCCGAAAAGCTCCATCAACTGCTCCCGGGCGAGGAGCACCTGGTAATCGTGGGGCGGCCCATCACCGACTTCGTGCCCGAGGAGCTGCGCGACGATGTGCGCAAGTCGCTGCAGCAGGTGGTCGATCTCGGCTACGAACACGCGCCCGACGTGCCAATCGGGCCGTTCTTTTTCGACGTGAACAGCGCGCTCATCCCCTACGGCGACAAACAGTTCATCCAGATGATCCTTCACGACGTGACCCAGCGGCGCGAGATGCTCGACACGCTGCTCAAGAGCGAGCGTCTGGCGGCGGCGGGAACGTTCGCGGCGGGGGTTGCGCACGAGGTGAATAATCCGCTCGCTTCCATATCGTCGCTGGTCCAGTCGCTGCTCCCCGGCGAAACCGATTCGCAGCGGCGCACGACGCTGCATACGATCCTCGCGCAGATCACGCGCATCTCGGGAACCCTCAAGGACCTCGTGAATTTCGCCCGCCCCGCAACCGGCCATCAGAAGCTCATCGACATCAACCAGCTCGTCTCCGACACGCTCCGCGTAATCACCTACGACAAGCGCTTTCGCGGGATTTCCCTCGATCCCGTGCTGTGTTCCGAGCTGCGCCCGGCCTTCGCGGACGAAAACGAGATCCAACAGGTGCTGCTCAACCTGCTCTACAACGCCGCCGACGCGACCCAGGGCGAGGGCGGCACGATCCGCGTAATCACCGAGAACAAGCCCGGCAGGCAGAGCGGCGACCGGCCGCTCATCGTGATCCGCGTCGTCGACAACGGCATCGGCATCCCGCGCGAGCATCTCGAACGTGTATTCGACCCGTTCTTCACGACCAAGCCCGCAGGGTCGGGAGTGGGCCTGGGACTGTCGCTGTGCCAGCGAATAATCCTCTCCAACAAAGGCACCATCCGCGTTGACAGCGAACTGGGCAAAGGCACCCAGGTCACCATCCTGCTGCCGGCGCATGAGATTGGGGCCCCTGACGTTCAAGTGGCGGCCCGCTGATGAACGAGGAACAAACCGCAAGCTCGATTCGCCCCGGTCCCTACCGGGTGCTGGTGGTCGAAGACGAACCGCTGATGCGGTCGATAATCGTGCAGCTCGCCCGCAGCGACGGCTACGAGGTGTTCGAGGCGCCGTCGGCGGAACTCGCGCTCGACATCTTCGAGCGCGAGAAGATCGATGTCGCGATCCTCGACCTCAATCTGACCAGCGGGGGCAACGGCGTCGAGCTGCTCGGCAAGCTTCGCGACCGCGACCAGGAGCTGATGGGGATAATCGTCACCGCCTACGCGAGCGTGGAGTCGGCGGTCGAGGCGCTGCACAAGGGCGCCTACGACTACATCACCAAGCCCTTCGCGAACGAGCATCTGAAGGCGGTGCTGCGCAACGCGCTCAAGGAAAAGCATCTCTTCCAGGAAAACCGCTACCTGCATCACGAACTGCGCGAGAAATACCGCTTCGAAAACATCATCGGAAAAAGCGACGCGATCGAGCAGGTTTTCCGGATGATGGAAAAAGTCGCGCGGACCGACTCGAGCGTGCTGATCACCGGCGAATCCGGCACCGGCAAGGAGCTGGTGGCGCGCGCGATCCATTTCAGCTCCGAGCGCGCCAACGGCCGCTTCCTGCCGATCAACTGCGGAGCATTGCCCGAGAACCTGCTCGAAAGCGAGCTGTTCGGCTACAAGAAGGGCGCCTTCACAGGCGCCGCGCAGGACAAGCTCGGCCTTCTCAAGGCCGCCGACAAGGGGACGGTGTTCTTCGACGAGATCGGCGAGATGCCGCTGGCGCTCCAGGTCAAACTGCTGCGCGCCCTGCAGGAGCGGGAATGCTATCCGCTGGGCTCCAACGATCCGGTTTCATTCGATGTGCGGGTGCTGTGCGCGACCAACCGCAATCTCGAGGCCGAGGTGCGCGCGGGACGCTTCCGCGAGGAGCTGCTCTACCGAATCAACGTCATCAACATCAACCTGCCCGCGCTGCGCGACCGCAAGGACGACATCCCCCTGCTTGCCAACCATTTCCTGCGCAAGTCCGAGAAGTCGCTCGGACGCACCGGGATGCGGTTTTCGAAGGGCGCGATGCGCCTGCTGCTCAACTATCCATGGCCCGGCAACGTGCGCGAACTCGAGAACACGGTCGAACGCGCGGCGATTCTCGCCGAAACCGACGTGATCCACTCGCACGACCTGCCCGACAAGCTCCGTACTCCTTCGACCGCCGCCGTCTCGAGCATCGACAGCACCGGTCTTACGCTCGAGGAGCTCGAGCGCGAGCATATCAAGCGCGTGCTGGAGAAGGTCGAAGGCGACAAGGCCCGTGCCGCCCAGGCACTTGGAATTCATCTCTCGACGCTGTACCGCAAGGTTCAGCGCTACAGGCTCGACACGCCCGGGACCCAGCCGCCCGCCGAGGCCGCGGCGCGGAGCGCCTGAGGGACGTAGCAATTAAAGTACAGGACGGATAAACTTTTGATGGCGGCTGTTGCGGGCCGCCGGAGATGAATATGGATTTGTTCGCACCGTGGCATCTGCTGATAATCCTGCTGATCATCCTGGTGATCTTCGGACCCAGCAAGCTCGGCGACATCGGCGGAGCGCTCGGCAAGGGAATCCGTGATTTCAAGCGGGCGATGAACGAGCCCGACGACACGACCAAGCCGGCGGCAGCCAAGGCCGAAGAGGCCAAGCCCAGCGACGCAAAGTCGAGCTGACCCCGTCTTTCGCGAGTCGATTTTCCAAGATCCACGCCGCCCGCGCGATGAAGTGATCGGTGCAGCCGATCGCGATGCTTGCGTGAGCGCGCCCCCTTTTCACAACAGAATTGAAATCCCCTCGATGCCTGAATCGCGGGAGCCCGAAGGGACACGGAGGCCTCCTCGATGCCGTCAGCCTCCAGCATGGCGATGGTGCGAGCCGGATGGGTTGCATCGGGACCGGCGGCTCGAATAATAGCAGCGAATTGTGAGACTCGTTCGCGCTCTCATCTGGATCGCCGTGGCATGCGCCGGGGCCGCCGGTCTCGCGATACTGGCGACGGCGCGGGGCGAATCCCGCCCGAACGTGCTCTGGTTCATCGTCGCCGCGGTATGCGTGTACGCGGTCGCCTTCCGCTTCTACTCGCGATTCATCGCAAACCGCGTCCTCGAACTTGACGATCGCAACGTCACGCCCGCGGTGCGGCTGGACAACGGGCGCGACTACGTGCCGACCGACCGCTGGATAACTTTCGGACATCACTTTGCCGCGATCGCCGGTCCCGGCCCTCTGGTCGGACCGGTGCTGGCCGCGCAGTTCGGCTACCTGCCGTCGACCATATGGATAATCATCGGCGCGGTTCTCGGCGGATGCGTTCAGGATTTCGTGATCCTGGGATGCTCGCTCAGGCGCGACGGCCGTTCGCTGGGACGGATGGCGTCGGAGGAAATCGGGCCAGTGGGAGGATTCACGGCGCTGGTCGGCGTCCTGATGATCATGGTCATCCTGATAGCCGTGCTCGGCCTGGTGGTGGTCAACGCGATGAAGCACAGCGTGTGGGCGACCTCCACCGTCGCGGCGACGGTTCCGATCGCGATGCTCGTGGGGATATACATGACCCACGTCCGGCCGGGACGGCTCGTCGAAGGCTCGGCGATCGGCGTGGGACTGATCGTGCTTGCGGTGATCGGCGGGCGCTACGTCGAAGGCTTTTCGTTCGGGTATGTGTTCGAGATGGGGGCGCCGACGCTGGCGTTGTGGATCATCGCCTACGGGTTTCTCGCCTCGGTGCTTCCGATCTGGCTGTTGCTCGCTCCGCGCGACTACCTGTCCGCGTTCATCAAGGTCGGCACCATCCTGGCCCTCGCCGCCGGAATCGTCGCGATTCGTCCGACCGCGCTGATGCCGCCGCTTACGCGGTTCACGGACGGCACCGGGCCGGTCTTCGGCGGCAAGGTCTTTCCCTTCGCGTTCATCACCGTCGCCTGCGGCGCGATCTCCGGATTCCATTCGCTGATCTCGTCCGGGACAACGCCCAAGATGCTGAAGCGGGAGACCGATGCCCGGCTCATCGGGTACGGCGGGATGATGATGGAATCGTTCGTGGCGATCATGGCGATGATCGCCGCCGTGATGCTCCATCCGGGCGTCTATTTCGCGATCAACAGCCCGGCGGGCGTGGTCGGCCATGCCGAGGCGGCCTGCGATCGGATCTCGGGATGGGGTTTTCCGGTGACCAACGCGGAGATGAAGGAGCTGGCGGAGGCGGTCGGGGAAGAGACGCTGTATGCGCGCACGGGCGGCGCGCCTTCATTGGCGGTCGGGATGGCGCAGATCTTCGCGCATTCGCTCGGCGGGCGCACCCTGATGGCGCTCTGGTATCACTTCGCGATCATGTTCGAGGCCATGTTCATCCTCACCACGCTGGATGCGGGGACGCGGGTGGCGAGATTCATGCTCCAGGACCTGATGGGCCACCTGTGGCCACCGCTTGCCGACTCCGCCTCGTACTTCAATATCGTGGCGACCTCGGTCCTGATCGTCGCCGCGTGGGGCTATTTCCTGTATTTCGGAACGATCGACCCGCTCGGCGGAATCAACTCGCTGTGGCCGCTGTTCGGAATCGCCAACCAGATGCTCGCCACGATCGCGCTGTGCGTCGCGACCAGCGCGATGGTCCGGGCGGGCAAGGCCCGATACGCGTGGGTGACGCTGACGCCGCTGGCATGGCTGGTGGCGGTGACGATGACGGCGGGCTACGAGAAGATCATGAGTCCGTTTGCGAACGTCGGATTCCTCGCTCACGCCGCGCAGCTCGAAGCCGAGCTTGCCGCTTCCGGCATCACCGCCGCGCGCGCCGCCGACATCCCGCGCCTCATCTGGAACGACAGGATCGACGCGATCCTGACGGCGTTCTTCATGGCAGTCGTGGTGACTATTCTCGCGGACTCGGTCCGCTCGTGGGTGCGTGCGCTCTACGGACCACCGGAGCCCGCATTCGCGGAGAAAGCGGCATGAACACAACAGCCGGCACCATCGCCCGGATCTGGGCCTCGATATGGCGTTCGCTTCGCGCCGAAATCGGCAGGCTCAACTCCGCCCGTCTCGGTCACGACGCGCTGGCCAGGATGACGCGGCGGCAGAGAGCGTCGGCCGTCAAGGCCGCCCTGCGCCGTCATCACCAACACCCGTCGCGATGCTGCTGATCACGGACGGCCGGCGCGCTCCAGGAGTGGGCGGCCGCGCGCGCAACGACTCGCGGCCTGTTGCGTCTTACCGGTAATGGCGCATGAGGCCGACCACGACCCCGCGAATCGAGAGATCGTCGGGATCGACGAAGATCGGCTGCATCGAGGAATTCGCCGGTTGCAGGCGGATGCGGCCGTCGGGCTCGCGGAAGAACTTCTTGACCGTGGCTTCGTTTCCGCCGATTAGCGCCACGACGGTCTCGCCGTTCTCGGCGAAGTCGCGTGACTCGACGATGATGTAGTCGCCGTCGCGGATTCCATCGTCGATCATCGACTCGCCCTTCACCCTCAGGCAGAAGGTTTCATCGCGACGGATGAATTCTTCCGGAACGCTGATGCTCTCGTTGGTCTCGATCGCCTCGATCGGGACGCCCGCCGCCACGGTTCCATGCAGCTTGAGTTCGCGGGTGCCGGGCTTCTGGGGTCTGGACAACTCGAGAGCGCGGCTGTGATTGTGCTGCCGTTGAATCGCGCCCTTCTGCTCGAGGTTGCGCAGATGCTTGTGCACGGTGGCGAGCGACGACAGGCCGAAATATTCGCCGATCTCCGCCAGCGTCGGAGCGTATCCGTGCTCGCTGATATAGTGTTGAAGGAAGTCAACCATCTGCTTCTGGCGTTTGGTTAGCGTTGCCATAGTCGCACTGCCCCCGCCGCAGGAATTGAGATACGCAACCATGATGGCGAAAATACGGCGAATCCGCAAGCCCACCTCCGATGCCGGTTTATTCCCCTTTTCACTCCCGATACCTTGAATGAACAACCGCGATTCCCGACCCCGGATTTGCCGCATTCGCCCTTCGCGCGCCTGGTCCGGCCGGGCTTGAGCTCGTTGCGCACAATCGATGGCTAAGCTGAGAGTAATTTTCGAAAGCGGCGACCACGAACGGGTAATAGAATTCGATCCCGCCAAGGCGCCGTTCCATCATGACGGCCGCCCCGGCTCGATTCTCGATATCCTGCTCGGACACAAGATCCATCTCGAGCACGCCTGCGGCGGGAATTGCGCCTGTACGACCTGCCACGTAATCGTCAAGCAGGGAGGCGACAAGCTCAGCGAGGCGACGGAGCAGGAGGAGGACATGCTCGACCGCGCGCCCGGGCTGACTCCGACCTCGCGGCTCGGATGCCAGGCGGTGGTCGAAGATCCGAACGCCGAAATCACGGTGCTGATCCCGCGCTACACGATCAACCTCGCCAGCGAGTCGCCGGAGGATTGAGGAACGATGGCGGAACCGGCACGAAGCGGAAGTTCGCGTCCGATTCGCTCCGCCCGGGTCGAGCGAATAGCGGATCATGCGGAAGACACGCGATCGCTGTTCCTTGGCCCGGTCGATGGAGGCAAGCTCAGGTTCGTCCCCGGCCAGTTCATCTCGATTGCGATTCCGCTCGCGGATGAGACGCGAAGCCGGCCCTACACGATCTGCTCAACCCCCGAGCAGGGAAATCCGTTCGAGATCTGCTTCAATCGCGTTCCGGGCGGGCGTGGGGTGGCATGGCTGTTCGAACGGCGCCCGGGCGACGTGATGGAGTTCACCGGGCCTTACGGAACATTCACGATGGAGGCGGCGCCGCAAGCCGAGACGATCTTTATCGCGGAATCGACCGCAATCGCGCCGATACGCCCGATGCTCCATCGCGCGGCCGCATCGCCAGATCATCCCGCGATGACGCTGCTCTATGGGGCGCGTTCCTCCGAGCACATCCTGTATCGCCGCGAATTCGAGGAGATGGCGGAGCGCGACGCGAAGTTCCGCTTCGAGCCGATCGTGATTGGCGATCGCGATCCCTTCTCGCGGCTTTTGGAGGAAGCGGAGAAGCGATGGGTTCACGCGGATTCGAATCGCACCCGCCATTTCTACATCTGCGGCGTCGGCAAGCCGGTGATCGCGATGCGCGATTTGCTGCGCGGCGCGGGCTATGAGCGCCGCGCCGTGCATTACGAGCAATGGTGATCCGCGCGCGGCTAGGCCGCCAGCGCCTTTCTCAACGCGGCCGCAGCCTCCTCGATCGCTTTCTTTCCCTGGTCGAGCACTCCGGTCATGGTGAAAAATCCGTGGATCATCCCGTTGTAGCGGCTGACCGTGACGGGGACACCGGCGGCCTTTAGCTTTGCGCCGTACGCCTCCCCTTCGTCGCGCAAGGGATCGAACTCGGCGGTGATGATCAGCGCGGGAGGAAGACCCTTGTGACTTGAGGCGAGAGCCGGTGACGCGAGCGGATTTTTCCGGTCCGCATCGCTGCGGACGTAATGCGTCCAGAAGTACTGCACTGCCTTGTCGGTGAGAAAGTATTCCTTGAGAGTCTTGTGCGAGTACGTATCCAGCGCACCGTCGGTCGCGGGATAGATGAGGAGCTGAAAGCGGATGGCGGGGCCGCCCTTGTCACGCGCCATCAGGGAGACGACCGCGGCGAGATTGCCGCCGGCGCTGTCTCCGCCGACCGCGATTCGCGCCGGATCGCAGCCAAGCTCGCGCGCATGGGCGCAAGCCCACGCGGTGGCCGCATAGCAATCCTCCGGCGCGGCGGGAAACTTGTTTTCCGGCGCAAGCCGGTAATCGACCGCCACGGTTACGCACGGCACCCGCCTGGTCAGGGCACGGCAGGCGTTGTCATGTGTGTCGAGATTTCCGATCACCCACCCGCCGCCATGGTAGAAAACCAGCATCGGGAAGGGTCCGCTTCCGGCCGGCGTGTAGATGCGAACCGGAATCGGGCCCGCGGGCCCGGGGATCGTGCGGTTCTCGACCCTGCCGACTTCCTCGGGCGGCGCTTCGAGAAGCTTGAAGGTGGTCGAGGCGAAATTGCGGGCATCGGCGGGCGAAAGCGTCTCGATAGCCGGCCCCGGCGCTGCATTCATCTGTTTGATCAAAGCATCAACTTGCGGATCAAGCGGCATAACCTTCTCCTCCGCAGGCAGCTTCGCAAATTCGGGCGTGGCATTGCCAGCGTCGCGCGATTGGCGGACGGGCGGCGGAGTGCTAAAAGTCACCGTGACGCAGGTTTTCCTGTTTTACCCGGCGAATTTCCTTCCAATCCGATTTGCCGGTGTCCGGATTTCACCTCCGTCGCGGCACGCCCCAGCAGCATGAAGACATCATCGAAAAAGGGGGAACTGAGATGGGCAACGGGCCTCAGACGCTCTATCGCCGCCTTGGCGGCTACGATGCGATAGCTGCGCTGCTTAAGGATCTCCTTGGAAATCTGCGAGCCGATCGGCAGCTTGGACGGTTCTGGGCCAATCGCGGGACGCAGAGCCTCGATCAGGAGTTGCAGCTCCTGATCGATTTCTTCTGCTCGCACGCGGGCGGGCCGGTCTACTACATGGGCCACGACGTGCAGACCGTCCATCGCGGAATGCACATCACCGAGAGTGACTGGAAGATATTTCTCGATCATGCGGCCGCCACCATGGAGAAGTTTGCGGTGCCGGACGCGGAGCAGCGCGAACTGGTCGCGTTCGTGCAGAAGTTCAAAAAAGACATCGTCGAATAGTCCCGTCGCGCCCACCTCGCGCGCAATCGAAGCGCTGCGCTCATCGTCGGAGACGGTAAAACACGGCGGCAGGCGCTCGTCCTGAAACCGCCGGGCTCAAAAGCCGTATGGGGACTTGAGCGCCTTGCGGGTTAGATGGAGACTTCTCGCGCCACTTCATCGTTGTCTCGAAGCGGGACGAGGACGGAATGCGGATGGACAGAAGATCGTTTTTGAAGGCGATGGGTGCGATGGCGATGCTGCCTGCCTTGCCGCGCGGAATTGCTGGCGCGGCCGCTTTCACCCGGAGGCGGCCCTCCGATGCAGATTGGCCGTCGCCGGCCGCGTGGAAACAGCTCAGCGATGCGGTCGGCGGCAACCTGTTCCCGGTCAACTTTCCTCTGTCGGTATGGAAGGAGGATCCGAAGAGCGCCGCCGCCAGGCAGCTCGCCCGCAACCTGAAGAATCCCTACTTCATCGGCGAGCAGGCGGGCCTCACGCAGACGCTCGGATGGTTCAATGCGTGGGCGACCAGGCCGAGCGTGTACGCGGTTGCCGCAAGGAACGCCCAGGACATCGCGGCGGCGGTGAACTTCGCGCGCGAGAATAACCTGCGACTGGCCGTTAAAGGCGGCGGCCACAGCTATCAGGGCACCTCAAACGCCCCCGACTCTCTCCTCATCTGGACCCGCCACATGCGCGATGTCGAGATGCACTCCGCCTTCGTTCCCCGCGGATGCGAGAATGTGCTCAAGCCGCGGCCGGCCGTCACGGTCGGCGCCGGAACACTCGGCGTGCATGCATACGATGCCGTCACGACCCGAGGTGGAAAGTATGTTCAGGGCGGAGGATGCATGACCGTCGGTCTGGCGGGACTCGTGCAGGGCGGAGGCTTCGGCAGCTTTTCTAAGCGCTACGGGCTTGCCGCCGGAGGCCTGCTCGAAGCCGAGGTCGTCACTGCCGATGGACAGATCCGCATCGCGAACGCCTGCACGAACCCCGATCTGTTCTGGGCGCTGAAAGGCGGCGGAGGCGGTACCTTCGGTGTGGTCAGCAGGATGACTCTGTTGCTGCACGATCTGCCCGAGTACTTCGGCACCGCCAACTTCACCGTCAAGGCGGCGAGCGACGATGGATACAGGCGGCTGGTTCGCGAATTCGTGGGCTTCTACCGCGAGCATCTGTTCAATGAACATTGGGGAGAGCAGGTCTATTTCAAGGGAGACAACCGCCTGGTCGTCAACATGATTTCGGCGGGACTGGACGGCGAGCAAGCGAGCAGGGTCTGGCGGCCGTTCCTGGACTTCGTGCATTCAGGCGGAGACTACTCGACCGAAGGCCGCGTCGTGATCGGCAGCATCCCGGCCAGACACTGGTGGGACTCCGGTTGGTGGAAGGAGCACTGGCCCGAAATAGCTTTCCCGATCCGCGGTCCACTGACCCGATTGCTGGACTATGGACTCGTTCATCTGGTGACCCAGCCCGTCTTTCGATTCGACGATCGGCCGGGGGCCAATCCGCTGAACGCATGGTGGGAAGGAAACACCGGCGAGGCCGGGCAATTTCTGTGGGGTTACCAGTCGCTCTGGATGCCGGAGTCGCTGCTCAAGGACGATGCGCAGGAGCGGCTGGCGAATGCGATCTTCGCGGCATCCCGCCACTGGGGCTTTGCGCTGCACTTCAACAAGGGACTTGCAGGCGCGCCCGCTGATGCGATCGAGCGGGCAAGGGACACCGCGATGAATCCGGCGGTGCTGAATGCGTTTGCGCTCGTGATCTGCGCCGACGGCCAGGGGCCCGCCTACCCGGGAATTTCCGGCTATGAACCCAACCTCGCGGAGGCCGCAAAGGCCGCCGCCGGCATCGAGGCATGCATGAACGAGCTTCGCGCGGTTGCGCCCGACGGAGGCGCTTACCTGAGCGAAAGCAATTACTTCGAAAAGGGCTTCCAGCAATCCTACTGGGGAAGCAACTATCCCAGGCTCGCCGGGATCAAGAAAAAATACGATCCCGACGGACTGTTCATCGTGCACAACGGCGTCGGTTCCGAAGAATGGAGCGCCGACGGATTCACGCGGCTGTAGCCGCGGCGGGCTAGCGCGGCGCGACCGGGACCGCACGATCGATCGCGTTCTCCAGCAGCCGGATGAACTCCGGCGAATCCCATGACCCACGGAAGGTCAGCGGCGTCTTGCCGGAAGGATCGATGCTTTCATCGACGAACGGCTGCACGTTGTTGAGAGGAGAATGGCAATGTCCGAGGGCGATGTAGGTGACTGCGCCCTTCCCCACCGGCATCGTGTAGCCGAGCACGCGGGTCCTGCCATCGGGCATGAGCGACGTATCGCGATCGTAAACGAACCCGAAGCCGCGCGGAGACGGGTCGGCGGGCAGCTCGGTGGTCAGCAGAATCCGGGTCGATTCCGGATGCGTGAGTTCGATCAGGTAAAGCTCGTCGGCGACTTCGAACGATGCGGGCAATCCTTCCGCAATCGGATCCGACCGGTCCGCGACGGCAACGCGGAACTTTCTGACTGGCGGATGATTCAAAAAGAATGCGCCGAGCGTGTCATGATAGGCGCCCTTGACCATCCTGCGCCGATGCTCGCCGACGCGCTCGGCCTTGCCTCCGCTGGTGCCGTGAATCGCAAGCCATCGCCCGCCCTCCTCCATCCATCCGCGCAGCAGGGCATTTTGCGCATCGTCCGGAAACGGCCCGGCGACGTAGGTTATCAGCATCCCCGATTGATCGAGCCATCGCCCCAGGTCCGCGTAGTCCTTGGCGGTGGTCACGTGGATGGCGTCGTTTCGCGCCGTTACCTGGAGCAGCCTTAGACGCGCATAGTCCATGTCGTGACCGGCGGCGGTGCCCGGAGGAAATCCGCCGACGATCAGATGAATGCGAAACGGGATGGGTCTGCTCATGGCTGTGTCATAGCGAAAAAGCCGACAAGACGGGAGGCTGCCGCCGGCGGCGCGGTCATAGACAATCGGAAAGGACGCAGACGCGGCCGGGTTCGTTTTCGATTTTGATCGCGCGACGGACAAGCCCCTCGCGCTCGAGCCGGCGCATCGCGGATTCCACCAGGTCGAGCCGGATGGCGAACAGGCGGGCGATGGTTTTTTCGGAGGCGAAGGCGGCGACTTCCATGTGACGGCGGACGATTCGATAGGCCGCCTCCCGCGCCGTCATCGCGCGCGCCTCCCGCATCGCGTCGCCCCATCGATGATCCATCGTGTCCCAGACGTAGGTGAAGGGGTCGTAGCGCTCCTCGACCTTGAGAGCGAGGAACTTCTCCTGCAGCTCCTTCATCGCGCGGTCGAAGGCGGGGCGATGCCTGGGCTGTGAGTAGCCGGAGGTGAGTTTGAGGGCGCGGGTTTCGGCGGCGCCGCGCTTCGACAACGCATCCATCACCAGCTTTGCGCAATGCGACAGCATCCCGTTCGCATACAGGCGCCGGTATCCGCCGGGAGCGACGCGGAGCCTGAGAAATGCGCTCAGGAAGTTGCGAGATATGAAGCCTGGACGGCCCGCGATGGCCTTGCCGTAGTACACAAGGCGCCGCGCCGGAAGATCGTCCTTGAGCCGCCACGTCATCCCGATCGCGTAGTCGTGCTGGATGTGCTCGGGGAGCGGAGGCTCGCGCTCGCCGACGATCGCTTCGCGCAGGCACGGCACGCCGAGGCCGGCGCTGAAGGCGGCGCAGAAACCGACATCCTCGATGAATCCGAGGGCGCTCCTTTCGTTGGTGACCCGGCGCGAGCGGATGCGGCGGAAATGGTGATCGCGATGGCGTTCGAGGCGATCGCGAATCGCATCGCCCCGCTCCTTTATCGTTTCGCCCACGCTCGCCGCCATCGCGATTTTGCCTCGAAGAGCAGCGAAGGCTTTCAGGCCCGCGCGGCCTCGGCATGCTCGACGCATTTCCTGAAGATGCGCCGGTAGTTGGTTTTGACGCCGAGTCTGCGGATTATGCCTTCAAGCCCGATGAGCGCGCGGAGCAGAAACACCCCGTGGGCGGGCGATTTGTAGAGCTTGTGCTCGAAGGCGATCTCGCCGACCCTGGTTGCGTTCCCGACCGCATCGTAGTCGGCCGGATCGTAGTCGCGATCCACCATCATCGGAGAAAACAGAATCCGGATGATCTTCACCATCGGCGCCGGATCCTGCCCCCGGTCGAGCCATCCCAGCTTCTGCATCCCGGTTCCGATCGCGGCGGGATCGTTGTCGATGATCCCCCTGGCCACCTGCAGATAGGCCTTGCGCTCGGAGTCTCGAAATCGGCGGATCGATCCGAAATCCAGAATGCCGAGCCGGGGATGGTAGCTGACCAGGTAGTTGCCGGGATGGAAGTCCGTGTGCAGGACGCCGAATTCGAGGATCTGCCTCCATACGATTGCATGGCATTTGTTGGCGACCCAGGTCCGGAGTTCGAGCTCCACTGCCGGGTTCATCACGTCCGCAAGCGGATAGCCTTCGATGAAGGTCATAGTGAGGACGCGGCGCGAGCTGAGTTCCTCGATGACGGCGGGAACTTCGACTTCGGGGTCGTCCGCGAATCGTTCGCGGAATTCGGTCATGTTGCGGGCTTCGCCGATGTAGTCGAGTTCCTCGCGAAGGCGCGCCTCCAGCTCGGCATAGATCGCCGCCGTGTCAATCTTCTGGCGCATCACGTCGCGCCCGATCGCCTGCAGGGTCCGGAGCAGGAGTCTGATGTTCTTGAGATCCTCCTCGACGGTCGCATCCACGCCCGGATACTGGACCTTGACCGCGACCTCGCGGCCGTCCTTGAGGCGCGCGCGATGAACCTGGCCGAGCGAGGCGGCGGCGAACGCGGTCTGATCGAAGCTTCGGAACAACTGATCGGGGCGGCGCCCGATTTCGCGTTTGATCTGCTCGGCGATGGTCGAATAGCTCATCGGGGGAACGCTGGATTGCGTCGCGCGGAGCACGTCGAGCGCCTCTCCCGGCAGCAGGTCCTGCCGCATCGAGAGCATCTGGATGAGCTTCATGAAGGCGCCGCGCAGATGCTTGGAGCTTTCAAGGATGCGTTCGGCGTTGCGAATGTGGGTTTCGAGCAGTTCGCGTTCGTGAGCGCTGCGCGAGAGAAATGGGCGGCGAATCGAAGTCCACAGGTAGCTGGTTCCGACCTGAGAGGCCAGCCCTCCCATCGTGATCGCCCGGCGCGCCCGCCCCTTGGTGATCGGATCCCGCCCCGCCATCACTCGCTCCCGTCGCGTTCCATCCCGACGCGATTGATGAGGGTGGCGGCCAGCGCCGCGCCGAACCCGTTGTCGATATTCACGACCGTGACGCCGCTGGCGCAGGTGTTGAGCATCCCGAGCAGCGCGGCGATTCCGCCGAAAGCCGTACCGTAGCCGACGCTGGTCGGAACCGCGACGACCGGCTTGTCGATCAAACCCGCTACCACCGAGGGCAAAGCGCCTTCCATCCCGGCGGCGACGATGACCACGCTTGCGCGGCGCATCGCGTCGAGGTTGGCGGTGAGGCGGTGGATGCCGGCGACGCCGACGTCATAGATCCGGCGGACGCGGTTGCCGAACAACTCGGCGCATACTGCCGCCTCCTCGGCAACGGGCAGGTCGGAGGTTCCGGCGCTCAGCACCATGACTTCGCCGTGGCCGATCACTCTCGGCCGCTCGACAATCACCGCGCCAATCCGTGCGTCCGGGTGGTATTCGAGCTTCCTGAGCGCGGCGCGAATCGAGCGGGCCTTGGCAGGTTCGAGACGGGTGACGATAAGGCTGGTGCGCGCGGCCAGCATGCGCCTGCCGATCGCGACGATCTGCGCGGCGCTCTTGCCTTCGCCGAAGATGACTTCGGGGATGCCGCGGCGAAGCGAGCGATGGGTGTCCACCTTTGCGAAGCCGAGATCCTTGAAAGGGAGCTCGCGCAGCGCACGCATCGCGGCGGCGGCGCTGGTCCTGCCCGCCGCAACCGAATCCAGGATTTCCCGAATCTGACGTTCGGTCATCGCCGCTTGACAATATCGGCTCGAAGCGGCCGGTCGAGTTTCAGCATCACTTCCCGCACCGCGCGCAGATCGCTGCGCGTGACGGTGATCGTCACGGGCCCGGCGCTTACCTGTTCGCCGGGCTTGGGAATGTGGCCGAGGCGTTCGAGCACGAGTCCGCCAATCGTAGCATACTCATCGCCTTCCGGCAGACGCAGGGCGTAGCGTTCGTTGAGTTCGGCGATCGGAGCGCGGCCCATCACGATCAGGGTGCGGGCATCGACGACGCGGGCGATGTCCTCCTCGCGGTCGTGTTCGTCCTCGATCTCGCCGACCACCTCCTCGAGCAAATCCTCCATCGTGATGATCCCCGCCGCGCCGCCGTACTCATCGACGATGACCCCGAGGTTCTCTCCCGTTCGCTGAAGCGCGAGCAGCACTTCATCGAGCGGCATCGACTCCGGAAAGTAGCTCACCGGTCGCATGACCTCCGTGACGGGATGGCTCAGGTCGGGCGCCTCGAGCAGATCGAAGACGTGAACGACGCCGACAATGTCGGTGATTCGGCCGCTGAAGACCGGAAGCCGACTGAAGCCAACCCTGCGCACCGTCTCGATCGCGGCGGCAAGCGTGGTGTCCTGCGGAATCGCATCAACGCGCACCAGCGGCACCATCGCCTTTCGCGCCTCGGCGCGCGAGAAGCGGAAGATCCGGCTTATCATCTGGCGCTCGGATGGAAGGATGGCGTCGTGATGAAGTGCCGCGGCGGCATCGGAGGGCCGGCGATGAATCAGGCGAACCAGGTCCTCGCGCTCGAGGAATACGCTCTCGGCCTCCGAAGGAACGCCGGCCAAAAACCTGAGCGCGCGGCTTAGCAGCGTCTCGACGAACAAAAGCGGCCCAAGCGCCGCCGCGAGCACGCGCAGCGGCCGCGCCGCCAGCCGCGCGAAACCAAGAGGATTGCGCAGCGCGAGCAGCTTCGGCACCGCCTCGCCCATCACCAGGGTCAGCGGAGCCAGGATGAACGGCGCCCAATATGAAAGCCCCGGAGCAATTCCGTGCAGGAAGGCGGTCAGCGTGACGGCGGCCAGCACCGTCGCCAGGTTGGTGCTGGTCAGGGTGAGGGCGAGCAATCGATCGCGACGTTCGAGCAGCCATCCCAGCGTGCGGGCCGGGATGCTGCCGCGTTCGCCTTCGGCCCGGACCTTGAACTCATCGGCCGAGACCAGCGCGATTTCGCTGGCCGCAAAGAACGCCTGCATCGCCAGACACAGCGCGAGCGCGATGATCAGCCCGAGCGCGCTCATCGCTTGAACCTCACCTGCTCCACGGTCGCGCCCCTGACCCGCTCCACGACGGCAGTGAAGCGGCCGAGTTCAATCTTCTCACCGACCGGCGGCACTCGACCGAGGCGGCGCAGAAGCTGGCTTGAAAGGGTCTTGCCGCCGCCCGGCACGTCGAGGGAGAAGTCCGGTCCGAGCGCGGCCGCGAGCTGCCGCACATCGATCGCACCCGAAGCGACCCATTCGTGGTCCGAGGCCTTTTCCAGCTCCGGCACCTCGACGTCGAACTCGTCCCGCAGCTCGCCGAACAGCTCCTCAAGAAGATCCTCGAGGGTCACGAGTCCCAGCAGATGCCCGTATTCATCGACGACCAGCGCGAGCTGGAATCTTCCGCGGCGCATCTCATCGAACAGCTCCCCAAGCGGTTTGCCGGGCGGGATGAAGTATGCGGGCCGGAGAAGGCGCTCGATTCGCGGCGGAACGGGATCGAGCCGGCGCATCGCGAGATCCTTGGCATGCAGCACTCCGACGACGTTTTCCGGGTTCCCGCGGTAGACCGGGATGCGCGAGAAGTGACCGTGGGCGACCTCGGTGCTCAGTTGAGCCGCGGGGGTATTGATATCCAGGGCGAACACCCGCTCCCGCGGCGTCATCACCTCCGAGGCGCGGCGCGCGCCAAAGTCGAAGACCCGATGGATCAGCGCGCGCTCCTGCGGCTCCACCTCGCCGTGATGCTCTCCGAGCCTGAGCAGGGCCTTGAATTCCGTCTCCGAGAAGGGCTCCGGCGACGGAGCGGGCCCAGCGGGCGCGAAGAAACGCGCCATCGGATGAAAGAAATCGGCGATTGCGGCCAGCGGCCGCGCCGTCAGCCATACGATTCCGCCCGGATGGCCCAGCGCGAAGGTCTTGGGGGTGATGTCGCAGAACAGGAGCACGACGACGAACATCACGGGCGCGGCCACCCACGCGCCCATTTCGTCGCCGAGCCACGTCAGGAAGAAAGCCGTGGCAAGACATTCGGCGAAGATGTTGCTCACTTCGTTGATCCCGATGACGACGATCAGCGATTCGAGCGGCCGCCGCATCAGCCGGTCGAGCGCGACCCGTAACGGCCGACTGAATCGGTCGCGCACCTGCTCCGCCCGGGCCATCGTGAAGATCGCGGTTTCGGATGCGGCAAGGCCTGCGCTCAAGGTCAGCAGCGCCACGACCAGAACTGGCAGAAACATCATCACGGGAACTCGACTACCCCCGGCTGCGTAGCTGATCCCATCCGGCGATGCGGGGAAGGACAGCGCCTTTGACGCGCACGCCCCGCCCCGCAACAATGCGTCCGATTCGGCGGACGGGAATCCGCAGGCGCCGGGTCAGTTCCCGCTCGGAATGGCGGCCGCGGATGCAGAACAGCAACTCGTAGTCCTCGCCCCCTCCCAGGGCCAGCGAAAGATCGCCCTTCATCACGTCATTGTACGCCGCGGAGGTCGGGATCGATGAGCCATCGATTTCCGCCCCGACGCGGCTTTGCTCGAGTATATGGCCGAGGTCCTGCAGAAGGCCGTCGCTTACATCGATGGCGGCGGGAGCGGGGCGCAGTTCGGCAAGGCGCTGTCCGGCATACAGCCGCGCCGCCGGTTCGAGGTAGCGCCGGACCAAAGCGCGCCGCGCGCCTGAAGACGCGCGAATCCTGCCTGCGAGAATCCGCCATCCCAGGGCCGCATCGCCGAGAGTTCCGGTCACGTAGATTTCGTCGCCGGGCCTTGCCGCATCGCGCCTGAGCGGCCGCGCCGGCGCATCTCCGAGCAGCGCGATCGTTATTGACATCTGGCGCGCCGACGTTACGTTGCCGCCGACCACGTCCACCGAGGCATCGCGCGCGGCGCGTCGCAGGCCCTCATAGACCCTGTCGATCAGGCGCATCGTCAAGCCCGGCCTGAGCGCAAGATTCACGACGCAGGCGGTCGGCGCGCCGCCCATCGCCGCGATGTCGCTCAGATTGACCGTGAGAGATCGCGAGCCCAGCTGCTCCGGCGTTCCCCATTCGAGATCGAAATGGACGCCCTCGACCATTGAGTCGATCGTGACGAGGGTCTCGGCGCGGCTGCGCGCGAGAATCGCACAATCGTCCCCGGGGCCCAGAATCGTGCGCCTGCCGAGCGGCAGCTTTGCCACGAGCCTTCCGATGAGTTCGAACTCGCCCGGAAGACCGCTTTTGGAGGAGCGGCGCGAACTGGCGATTGACCGTGATTTCCTGGTGACCGGAGGCAAATTGTCAGGGTCGATGGATGAATCGATCGTAAGCGTTGATCGCGGCGGCGAAGCTCATTGATAACGCGGCATCAGCCATGGACCGGTTCCGCCGGCTGGCCGGGTCGGCAACGAGAATGATAGCTGCAAACGGAATCCGGTAACAGCGGGCGTCCCTTCAGGCGGCCTGGATGCTTCTTGGGGGACTCGCCTTCGAGCAGGGCAGCTCCGCAAGCATGCAAAGCTCGTTGGTTTCCGAGGCGCGCACGGTCAGCATCCCGCCCGCCGCCTCCGTCATCGCGCGCGCGAGGAACAATCCGACCTTGCCGGCGCTGGGGGGACGGCCGCCACTCCTCGGGTTGGCCATCATCTGCTTGAGGTCGGCGGGGGTGATTCCCGCACCGGGAGCGTTGATTTCGATCGCGATGCGCTCGTTGCGCACGACCGCGGTGAGCGAAATCTGACTGCCGTGAGATGCGGCGAGGGGGACCGCCGCAAGGTTGCGCACGATGCGCGCGAGATGCTGGGCGTCGATTCGCGCGCGCGGCAGCGGATCGAGGCTGCATCGCCATTTCATCCCCACCCGTCGCGCCTGCGCCGCGCAGTCCTCGGCGACTTCGGCGAGCACGGGGTTGGGATCGATTTCGGTCGGCTCGATCCTGATCCTCCCGTCCTCCTCCATCCTGTAAAGATCCAGCGCGTTGCTTACGACGAGGTTGGTATTCCACGCGGTCGATCCGATTCTCGCGATCATCTGCTCGCGTTCGGCGGGGGTGGTCGAAGGCTCCTCGAGCAGCTCGACATAGCCCGCGAGCGCGGAGACGGGATTTCGGATGTCGTGGGCCATCGTCGCGATCTCGCGCTCGCGAAAGCGCGCGGCTTCCTCGAGAGCGCGAAGCTGATGGCGGATCCGCGTGCGGTATTGTTCGACGAAGATCGAGGTGCTTTCGGAAAGCGCGATCGCCGCGAGCACCCCCAGCCATCGATAGGTGTCAAACCCGTCGCGAAGCGGCACCAGCGCCTGACCGAGGATGAACAGGAAGAGCGCCGCCGCGCTCATCGCAAGCTGCCATCGCGAACTCCAGCTCATGAAGGACGCGGTCGCAAACGGACACAGGATTATCGCGATAAGCCGCGAGACGGGATCGCGGGTGATGGCGCTTATCGCAATGAACATCGCCATCAGGAACACGCAGAAGCTGAACGACCACAGCCGCCAGAAGCGCCGAAACGCGCGGGTCCATGCAAGGACCATGAAGATTCCCGCCCCCACGATCAGGGCAAGATGAAGCGCGATGCTGGCCTGGTCGCGAATCGCGCGATCGGCGATGAAATAGAGCAGGAGGAACAGGATGGCGATCGAGATCGCCAGCCTGAGCATCCTAAGCGATTCCTCGTCGCCGGCAACCTGAGTCAGTTGGGCCTCGTCCGGGCGGCCGGCGGCTGGTCTTTCGGGCAGATCCGTCACCCTTTACGCCGCTCCCGCTGCGCCATTTCGGCGCGCGTCGCTTCTAGGGCATCTCGCATTGCGGCCAGAGCAAAGTCAATCTCCGAACGTGCGATAGACAGTGGCGGCGCCAATCTGACAACGGTATCGGCATTTAATGTCCAATTGATAACGATTCCGCGAGAGAGAGAATTGGCTACGAATCGATGCGCAAATTCTGCGGAGTGGAAATCGAGACCGATTAGCAATCCGATGCCTCGAATTGCAGAGATTTCAGAAGCTTTGAAGTCTTTGAGACCCGAACGAAAATATTCGCCCATCGTTGCTGAATTTTCACAAAGACCGCCACGGATTATCACTTCGAGGCAGGCAAGGCCGGCCGCGCACGACAACGGATGACCGCCGAAGGTTGTGATATGGCCGAGCGGCGGATCGTGAGAAAGGGTGGCGAGGATCTCATCGCGTCCGGCAAACGCCCCCAATGGCAGGCCTCCCCCGAGCGCCTTCGCCATCACCACGATGTCGGGCACCACGCCGAAATGATCCATCGCGAACAATCGGCCGATCCTGCCCATGCCGGTCAGCACTTCGTCGAAGATCAGGAGCGCTCCGGTCCGATCGCATCGTTCGCGCAGACCACTGACAAAGCTGGCGGACGGGATTCGCACTCCTCCTTCGGCCTGTACGGGCTCGACGACCACCGCCGCAACCGACGCGTCGATCGCGTCGAGCGCGTCCTCGTCGCCGAACGGCAGGTGAAGCACCGGGGCCAAAAGGGGCTCGAACGGCGCACGGAAGGCCGGATTTCCGGCCAGCGAAAGTGCGCCCATCGTGTCCCCATGATAGGCGCCTTCGAAGGCGGCCAGCGCCGCGCGTCCGGTGAACTTCCGCGCGGTCTTGATCGCGCCTTCGACCGCCTCCGCGCCGCTGTTGGTGAAATAGACGCGCGAGAGCGGAGGCGGCAGGACCTCGGCGAGCCGGGCGGCAAGACGGACCTGACTCTCGATCACGTACTCGCCATAGACCATCACATGCAGATGACGGCGCATCTGGCTTTCGATCGCCGCAAGGACGGCGGGATGACCGTGTCCTAGCGCGTTCACTCCGATGCCCGCGACCAAATCCAGGTAGCGGCGGCCATCGGCCGTATAGAGCCACGCGCCCTCCGCGCGCACCACTTCGAGCCCGAGCGGGGTGGGCGAGGTCTGCGCCAGATTGCGCAGGAACAGGTCGCGCAGCTCGCTCATGCTCGACCCGTCATGATGTCGAGGAACCGACCCTCACCGTGGCGCCATAGAAGAGGAGGAGACTGCATCTCGCCGGGCGCGGCGATCAGGGAAACAGAGGCGCGGGAGAGAACCTCCCTGAAGCGGGAATCGCCCCCGATGGGCGACGCGATGGCAACCGCCTCGATTCGTCCGCTCGCATCGGCAATCCGCGCTTCGAGATCGGCAGCATCGCGCACCGCGCTCACGTGAACGCATCTCAAGCCCGGCGAAGCCGCCAGCGGGGCATCGCGATCATAGATTACCGCCCACGAGAGACCCGGTCCTTCGAACAGATGCACGGGCTCTCCGGCGATCGAACGCCATCGGGCGGCTTCCCTGACCGCGCGAAGCGCGGCGGCATCCTCGAGGTCGAGCCTGGTGGGGGGAGCAAGCCGGGCCGCCGTCGCGCCCATCGCATTGGCCAACTCACGCGCGAAGGACAATCCATCGTCCTCGCCACCTTCGACGAACACATGATGAGGTGAAAGGCAGCCGAGCTGCTCGAAGAGCGATACGTCGCGAGACAGTCGCGATGCGATCTCGGCCGCTTGCGATTCGGCCGCACTGCGGGTCACGATCGCCGCGCTAATCCTGCCGCCGAAGGCGACGATATCGGGCCCGCCGAGTGCGGCCATGGTCTCGTCGCTGCCGTAGGCGACGATCAGGTCGCAGCCGCGCCGAAGCGCCCGGGTCAGGTCGCCGCGATCGCGGCTCCAGTTGAACACGCAAATTCTGTCCGCCAGCAGGGGTGCCTCATCGGCAAGCGTGCGGGCGAATTCGGCGAAAAAGAATGGCTCCCGCGCGGAGCTCTTGATGACCAGGCCGCATCCGGCGAGGAGCGCGATCGCGATCTCATGCATCCCGGCGCCGGCCACGTTGCCGGCCGCTATCAACCCGAGAAGCCGCGGGCGAACCTGAACCCGCGATGCGAGTTCGCGCAGGGATTCGAGCGTGAAGGGTTGAAGCAACGCATCGAGCGACTCATCGAGCAGCGGAACACTGAAGCCCAACAGCTCGGAAATGTGCGCGAGAACCGCTTTTCGGGGCGCGTGGTTCTTCGCACGCCATCTCCCGATGACACGCGCGAGCGAATCCGCAATCTCGAAAGGATCGATTCGCCGCACGATGGCGGAGCGGATCTGCCGCGATGCCCGGTCGATGTCGGCGATCGTGGGCGAAAGAGCCGCCGGCGCGCCGCCGGTGTATGCGCGCGCTTGCGGACTCATGCGGATCGCGGCGCGGCGGCCCGCGCGCCGAGACGGGCGAATTGATCGATCGATAATGCGCAGCCACGCGCTCCACCGGCGCGCGCCCTCCCCAGCATCCGCACCCGGTTCCCAAAGACCATCCCCACGTCCTCGGTCAGAACGGCCGAAACCGAGTGAACGTTGGCCAGGTCGATGAATCCGAGAAGGCCGGTTTCTCCTTCCGGCAGTCGGCGCATCGTAATCGGATCGATCGCCATCGGCATCATCCAAGGCGGAGCGATCTTCATCCTCTCTTCCGGCGGCACATCGCGGTCCGAATTGAGCGCGGTGGCATCGTAAAGCTGGGAACACAGCTCGGTCATCCCGTACTCGTTGATGACGAAGCGGGGCTCGATCGACAGAATATCACGCGCCGCTTCGACGACCTCGCGCGCGGAAAGCGGCCTTGCCTGCCCCTTTGCCCCGCCGGTGTCCATCATCCGCGAACCCGCAGGTAATACTACCGCCTCTTGCCGGGAGCGAAGATGCTCAAACAGAGCGGCGATGGCGGCCGTTGTGGCGAGGATGCACACCGGGGCGCCATCGCGCTGCGCCTCGCGGAGAAACCGCACGGCGGTGTCGCAGTCGAGTCCGCTCCGATCGGCGGCGCACGATGCGAGGCCGCCTCCGAACTCCTCGATGCACCATGAGATCATCGCCGAAAGCGATGATTCGGGCATACGGTCGGCCGTGGGATGGAGCGCGAGCATCCGGATGCCGCCACCGTCCGGAAACATCATCCGCCTGAGATGAGCAAGCGCGGAGGCGCGATAGACCTCGGGATGCGCAACCACGTGGCGGCCTCTACGGTCGCGTCCCACGGTGGTGCCGCTGGTAAGGAAAACCCTTGCTCCAGGGATTCTGTCAGAATCGGGGGGGCACAGTTCGGCGAATTTGAAGGCCACCGTGCTGACCATCGGGATCTCGTCGGGCAAGGAGACCGCGTTCGGATCGATTCCGGCGGCATCGCAGTACTTCCGGTAGGCCGGGACCGCAACGTATTGATGGCGGAAAACGTCTATTGAGATGGAAGCGAACAGCTCAGGCCGGGAGCTGTTGATAAAGGAAATTACCTGCTCGTGAATTGTCATCCGGGACCGGCGTATGGGAGGCGGGGGGCCTCCCGAAGGGCCGCTGACGATGATGTCGCGGCGCGGGGCGCTGTTCAATCCCGCCCGGGGATGCCGGAATTTGCAAAAAAAAAGCATATTTACCAAGGACTTGGAATCATATAGGGTCGTGCGTGGAGGAGCGGGCGGTGGCGGTGCCGCGCACGGCAGGGTCGGGAATTGGCAGGCGCGGGTTCTGGAGACCATCAGAACATCGATTAACGCAGACGGGCACAAGTCCGCCATCTCAGGCAACCGAGGAATTTTGCAACACAAGCGTAATTTTGCTAAAACCGGCCCATTGCGGAGGCCGGAGGGGCTTCGGTAGATGAAAAGGTTCATCGCTGGCGTAGTGCTTGGCTTCGTTGCGAGTTGGGGCGTCACCTTTGCCTCTCCCGGTATCGGCCACAACGGGATGTTCTGGAACAGGCTCAGTCAGGCCGCCAAGGATGGCTACATCAACGGCTACTCGGATGCGATGAAGGTGAGCGTCCGCCAACTCGACATCCTTCAGTATGCCGCCGACATGTTCCATTGGAAGGGAGCCCGCAGGATCATCGGCGAGATCACCCGCGATCTCTCGATGTCGGATCTAAGCCCGGACGTCGCCGTGAAGCATCTCGATGAGTTGTATTCGAACCAGAAGTACAGCGAACTCGAACTTGGCGAGGCACTGCAGATGCTGGCGGTACGGGCGAAGGCGACTGCGGTTCCGCCGCAGCCGGGTCCCTCAAAGAAGTAACTTTCCAACCCTCATGATCAAAGCGGAGGCGGTCTCTCATCGGACCGCCTCTTTTTTTGCCCCCTTCGAGAGGCGATGCGGCTTGAAAGCAGCCTGACTCGGCCTTAGCCTTGATGCCGGGAGTTGACGCCGTGAACGCGCCGATAAGTCTGCTGCAAAGGACCCTGCGCGCCACCGTGGGTGTGCATTCTCACGTTCCACCCACGCACGTGTCGACCGCGATCGGACTTGGAACCGACAGACGCGGAACCGGGACGCTGGTCAGCCCTGACGGGCTCATCCTCACCGTCCACTACCTGCTGCTGGGCGCAACGAACGTGATCGTGACCCTTCCCGACGGCGAGCAGTGCGAGGCCAAAATCGTGGGCAAGGACTACAGCACGGGGCTCGGCCTGCTCAAGATCGATGCCTCCCGCCTGCCCCATCTGAAGGTCGTGTCGTCCGAGAAGTGCACCCTTGGCGAAGAGGCCTTCAGCGTCGCCAGCCTCGGAGGGGAGAAGCGATGCGCCGATTGCGGGATGATCACCTACCTGGGTCCCTTCGATGCGGTGTGGGAATTCGTGCTTGAGCGATGCGTGTGCGTGACGGCGCCGTCCCTGAGCATCGGGTTGAGCGGCGGAGCAATCGTGAACCGCAGCGGAGAGGTCATCGCGGTTTCGTATCTGAACTTCGCCGACCTGGGACGCGCGATCCTTGGAATCCCCGGCGAATATTTCCTGGCGGTTCGCGACGAACTGCTGCAGCACGGGCACAGGGTCAGCGCCGCCCCGCGGGCATGGCTCGGGGTGCTCTCCTACACCCTTCGCGAGCACGTGGTCATCGCGGGCGTGATGCCCGGAGGGCCGGGTGAGAAGGCCGGCCTCCAGCAGGGCGACCTCGTGCTGGCGGTGGACGGACGCGACATCACCGAGCGACGCGTGCTGTACGACACCCTGGGAAATCATCGCCCCGGCGAAAGCATCTGCGTCAAGGTGCTTCGCCAAAATCGGGTCTATCAACTCGAGATCCCCACGATCCGGGCGGAGGATTATTTCGCCTGATCAGCCTTGACACCCTCGGCCGCGCGCGGCACGAGAGGAAGGCCGAGGAGAAATTCGCATGAACGCTGCCAGAGTCAGGCTGCGCGAGATGCTCGCGCGGCCGGGAATGATCGTCGCTCCTTTCGTGTTCGATTGCCTGCAGGCGCGGCTTGCCGAAGAGACCGGATTCGAAGCCGTGTATATGACCGGATTCGGCACCGCCGCCTCGCGCGGCTATCCCGACCTGGGATTGCTAACGATGTCGGAGATGGCGGCGAACGTGCGGGCGATCGCTTCGTCGGTCGGCGTGCCGCTCATCTGCGATGCGGACACCGGTTACGGAAATCCGGTGAACGTGTGGCGGACGATCCGCGAGTACGAAGATGCGGGAGCGGCGGCGCTGCATATCGAAGACCAGGTGTGGCCGAAACGATGCGGATTTCTTGCCGGCAAACAGGTCATCCCGATGGAGGACATGATCCCGAAGGTGCGGGCGGCATGCGACGCGCGCCGCGACCCCAACCTCGTCATCATCGCGCGTACCGACGCATTGCAGCCCCACGGATGGGACGAGACCGAGCGCCGCGCGCGCGCCTATCGCGATGCCGGCGCGGACCTTGTCTTCGTTGACGGAATCAAGACGCTGGATGACCTGAAGGCGTATGCCGAGAAGCTCGGCGACCTGCCGCTTATCTACAATGGAGACCTGCTTTCGGTCGATGAACTTGCCAAATACCCGTTCAAGGTGACGATTCATATCGGCACGCTGCTGGCCGCGTATCGCACGATGCGGGATGCGATGGAGGAGTTAAAGCGGACGGGCAGGATTGCGGTGAGCACCGCAAGCAAGGTGTTCGGCGAGTTCGTCCGCACGATGCGCGTGCCCGAGTACCAGGCGCTGGAGCAGAAGTACAGGCAATAGGCGTCGGGCCGCGGGGAGCGGCGGCACCGCCGCAGGCAGAGGATCAAGCGCTTAGTGGAAGTCGTGCGATGATGGAAGGACGCCGGGCGGGCGGAGCGCGCGAAAGCGGCTTGCCCGGATCGCCGTCACGCCGTCAACCTTCTGCAGCACTCCCTCCGCATACAGAATCTTCGCGCCGTGCAGCAGGGCGCGGTTTGCCTGGAACAGATCCGGCAGCACGATGAGATTGGAGATTCCGGTTTCGTCTTCGAGGGTGATGAAGACGAAGCCCTTGGCGGTGCCGGGGCGCTGGCGCACGATCACGACCCCGGCGGTTTTGACCCACGATCCATGCTTTGCCGATGACAGCTCGGCGGCGCTCAGGACTCCGCGCGCCTTCAACTCCGCGCGCATATGGGCCATCAGATGGGGCCGCGTGGTCAGGCCGGTGGCGGCATAGTCGGCGGCCGTCTCCTCAAGCGGCGACATCGCGGGCAGCCGCGAAGAAGTGGTCGGGGGTTGGACACCGGCGAACAGGCTTTCGGGTTCGCGTTCGACGGCGGCCGCCTGCCACATCGCGTCGCGCCGGGTCATCCCGAACGAAGCGAACGCGCCGGCGTATGCGAGGGCATCGAGCTCACGGCGATTGGGAGCGACCCGGGCGGAAAAATCCGCCATCGACAGGAACGCTCTGTGCGCGCGTTCGCGCTCGATGCGCACGCCGGTGTCCTCGCGCAATCCGCCGACGTAGCGAAGCCCAAGCCGGAGAGCGCCGTTCTCGATCGTGCATTTCCAGTTGGAATGCGCCACGTCGATCGGAAGAATACGGACGCCGTGGCGCTCGGCATCCTTGACCAGGGTGGCAGGATGGTAGAAGCCGAGCGGGTAGCAGTTGAGCATCGCGGCGAAAAACGCGGCCGGATGATGGCATTTTAGATAGGCGGAGGCGTAGGCGATTAGCGCGAAGCTGGCGGCGTGGCTTTCGGGAAACCCGTAGAGCGCGAACGACGTGATCGATTTGACGATTTCGTCGGCGACCCGCCCCGCGATTCCGTTGCGCTTCATCCCGGCGCGCAGCTTCTCCTCGATCCTCGCCATCCGATCCGCCGAGCGCTTGAATCCCATCGCGCGCCTCAGCTCCTCGGCCTCCCCGCCGGTAAACCCCGCCACCGCCATCGCCATCCGCAGCAACTGTTCCTGGAAAAGCGGCACGCCGAGGGTGCGCTTGAGAATCGGTTCGAGGGCGGGGACGAGGTAGCGGACCGGTTCGCGGCCTGCGCGGCGGTTGAGATACGGATGGACCATTCCGCCGACGATCGGGCCGGGCCGTATGATCGCCACCTCGATCACGAGGTCATAGAAGCGCCGCGGCTTCATCCGCGGCAGCGTCGCCATCTGGGCGCGGCTTTCGACCTGGAAGACGCCGACCGTGTCCGCCCGCTGGAGCATCGAATAGACCGCGGGATCGTCCGGGGGCAGATGGGCGAGATCGATCTCGACGCCATCGTGCTCGCGGACCATCGGGATACATTCCTCGAGCGCCGCCAGCATCCCGAGTCCCAGCAGATCGATCTTGATTATTCCGAGGTCGGCGCAATCGTCCTTGTCCCACTGCACCACCACCCTTCCGGGCATGGTCGCCGGCTCGAGGGGGACGATTTCGTCGAGCGGATTGGCGGCGATCACCATCCCGCCGCTGTGCTGGCCGAGATGACGTGGAAGGCTCTGGATCTTCCGCACCAGGTCAACCAACAGCCTGATTCGCGGCGCCTGCGCATCGACGCCTCCGCGCCTGAGCAGCGCGACGAGGTCGTCGTGATGGTCGCGGAATTCGTAGACCTGGTTCATTTTGGCGAGGCGATCGACCTGATCCGGGGGAAAGCCGAGGACCTTGCCGACCTCGCGGACCGCGCTGCGGGTGCGATAGGTGATCACGTTCGCGACCATGGCGGCGCCGCGTTCGCCGTAGCGGCGGTAAACGTACTGGATGACGCGTTCGCGCTGATCGCCGCTGGGCAGATCGAGATCGATATCGGGCCATTCGCCGCGCTCCTCGGACAGAAACCGCTCGAACAACAGCTCCATCTTGACCGCATCGACGGCGGTGATTCCGAGCGCGTAGCACACGGCGCTGCAGGCGGCGGAGCCGCGGCCCTGCGCCATGATCCGGTTTTCGCGGCAGAACTGCACGATATCCCATACGATCAGGAAATAGCCGGCGAGCTTAAGACGCTCGATCACCGCAAGCTCGTGCTCGAGTTGCGCGCGTACTTTCGCATCGAGCTTGCCGCCCCATCGTTCGCGCGCGCCGCGGTAGGTGAGGATCCGCAGGTAGCTGTCCGCGCTCTCCCCCATCGGCACCGGATAGTCGGGAAACCGGTAGCCCATGTCGGAGAGGGTGAATTCGCATCGCTCGGCGATCTCGCGGGTGGCGGCGACCGCGCGCGGCAGGTCGCGAAACATCATCGCCATCTCCGCCGGCGGCTTCAGATGGCGCTGATTGTTGACCCATAGCCGCCGCCCCGCCTCCTCCAGCGTCGTATGCATCCGGATGCAGGCAAGCACGTCGAGCAGCGCGCGATCCGGACCCGCGTGGCAAACATCGTTGGTGGCCACGATCGGAAGCCGCATCGCCTCGGCGAACGCGAACAGCCTGCGGTTGAGCCGCTCCTCGTCGGAATCGAGATGCCGCTGCAGGTCGATATAAAGGTTGCCGCGGCCGAAGATCGCGGCGAGGCGATCGCCGAGCGCGCGCGGATCCTCGCCGCGAACCAGCATCCTCGAAATCGGACTCATCACGCCCCCCGCAAGGCAAATCAGCCCGCGGCCGTATCGCTCGAGATCGCCGGGCGTGACGCGGCTTTCGCCCTTGGCGGGATACTTCGGGGAGCCGTCGGGATTGACGCCGATGGGGCGGAGCTTGGTCTCGGTGATCATCCGGCAGAGATTGCGATAGCGCTCGCGATCCGGGACCAGGACGTACAGGCGGCTTTGATCGTCGAGGGTGAGTTCGGCGGCGACGATGGGGCGGACTTTGGCAGCGCGAGCGGCCTGGAAGAAACGGGGATGGCCGTACATGCCGTCGCGATCGCCCATCGCAATCGCGCCATAGCCCATCGCCGCCGCATGCTCGGCGAGATCCTCGGGCGTGGTGGCGCCTTCCAGGAAGCTGAATGCGCTGCGCGCGCGCAGCTCGACGTATCCGTCATCCATGTCAACCAACCGTCATTTCATCGCCGCCCCGCCTTCAATCGTAAACCCCGTCGATAAACCATCGATCCGAGCGCGGATCGCGAAACGCGCGATAAACGCATCCGTCGTCCAGCTCCAGCTCGTAATAATCGCGGCAAAACGGGGCGGAATCGGAGGATTCGCCGTCGCGCCACCATTCGCCGTCGCGCCGCCACGGACCGGCGATCGAGACCACGCGCGCGCCGAGCTTCGGCCCGCGCACGAACTCCGGCATCCCGCGCACGCTCATCACCTCTACCTCCATCGCCGGGCGGATCGCGCGAATCACCAGCCGCGTGACGTTGTCGGACGGCTCAAGCCGCGGCGCCCTGGGACACGGAGCGGGCGCAACGAACCGGTCGAGCCGGACCGCTTCGGGGCGATGCGAATTCTCCGGCGAAAGCATCCCGACGTTCTCCGGACCGCATATCGCCGCAAGCCGCGCGATCGTCGTCTCCAGCCGATCTGGGGCGGGCGCGGGCGGCAGGAACATGTCGGCCTGCGCGGGCCGCGGGACCCGCGGCGTCGCCTCGATTCGTATCGAATTGACGGAAGCCTCGGGCGGCGATGCCTCGAGGTTCAGATTGATCAGCGTCAGGAGCGCGCGGACGTCGTTAGTGGGAGCGGCAATCGCAACCCGGCGCGAGCTGATCCTGCGATCGGCAAGCTCGAACGTCAGCGCAATATCGCCCGCCACCATCCCGCGCATCGCCATCCGCTCGACTATCCGCTCCAGCATCGCGCGCATCACGAAGGCGAGCGGCTCGAGGTTTTCGATTCCGTATTCCACCTCGACGGATTCGGAGAAGACCTCGACGCGGCGGCGGGGATGGAGCGGGCGGGGACTTTCACCCCGCGCAAGCCGCACCAGTTCGATGCCGCGGCGGCCGAGCCGGCTTCCGAGCGCGTCGGGATCGAGCCGCGCCAGGTCGCCCAGGCGCTTGAGGCCCCATCGCGCGAGCATCGCGGTCAATTCGGCGCCGCCTTCGCGCGCATCGAGATCGAGCGCATCCAGCGGCAGCCAGTCGATGAATTCCCGTTCGCGCATCGCGGGAATGACCCGGATTCCTCCGCAGCAGGCGGCCAGGCAGGCGATTTCGCGATTCGCTGCGATTCCCACCGCCGCTTCCATCCCCACCCGCCGCACGCGGCGCGCGAGCTCGGATGCGAGCGCATCTTCCGATTCGTAAAACCGGCCAAGCCCCGACAGATCGAGCCATACGCATCCGTCCTCGCCCGGCTCGACGACGGGCGACACCGATTCCGCGACGTCCACTAACGCCTCGGCGGCGGAGCGTTCCGCGGCCGGCGACCGCCTCATCGCGGTCAGATTGAGGGCCATCGCGCGCGCCTGCGCGAGCGTCATCCCCGCGCGCACCCCGCATCCGAGCGCGGGCTCGGAGACGAAAAGAACCTCGGCATGGGCGGCCATGCTCTCGCCGATTACCAGGGGAACGCCGGCCAGAGAGGAATCGGAACGGACCAACGCCGCGATCGGGAAATTGGCGACCACGATGCATGCGATGCGCGGCATGGGAGAAACTCCGGGTTCAGGCGTTGGATGCGCGAAGCGCCGAATATGCGGGTTCGATTCGGTGCGCCGATGGAGCGGCCGCCGGATCGAGCGAAGCGCATATAACCGCGCTCGCGCCGGTCCGGCCCAGCTTGTTGCGGATGGTCGAGACCCGGATTACCAGACCGTCGAACAGCGCCGGCGATGACGGTGCGAGGCGATGGAACGATGCTTCATTGCGGGCGAGCTTGAGGCTTAGCGCCGCAAAGGTGCCGCAGATCCGATGCGGCGCGACCACCATCACCGCCGCGCCGCTGCGCTCGGCCTCGCGCGCAAGCCGCAGCGCCATGCTCGGCGGAAGCGGCGCTCCGACAGCGGCATCGATTACCACCAATCCGAATCCGCCCGCCTTCAGCACCATCTCGGCGGCCTTGAACACCTGAGGATACCGGTAGCGGCGAAACCGCCCCGAAAAATCCATCGCAAGCCTGCGATGGTCATCCACCGATGCCCACAGAACGCGGGCGAGATCGGCGCTCGCGGCGGCAATATCTCCCGGAGCGAAACCGCGCGCGCCTTCCAGCCATGCGACGATTTCGCCCGCGCGCGTCGCCGCCGATACGAAACGGGCAGCCAGCGTGGTGCGGCCGGAGCCGACGGGCCCGACGATCTCGCTGATCCGGCCGCGGACGATGCCGCCGTCGATGATGGCATCGAGAGCCGCGATGCCCGAGCTGAGGCGGCGATGCTTGGGGGTCAGCTCGTGGCCGCGAAAGACGCAAGCGGCATACGACCGTGGATCGCGGAAAGGATCCGGCTTTGGGAGCATGACGACCGCCACGGACCTATTTTCGCTTTTCTTTCGTTTTTATGTCAAAAAGATGGAGAAGGAAAATCGAAAATTATCGATTTTTCAAGGACTTTTTCGGCAACCATCCGGATTGCTTTTGTCCCGGGCGTTTCGTGTGATGGTTCTCAACGCACGCGGGATCTAGATTGCGAGGGCGGGTGCCGGGCAGATGGAATTCGATGCGATTGTCGTTGGCATAGGCGGGATGGGAAGCGCGGCGGCATGGCAGCTTGCGCGACGCGGCCGCCGAATTTTGGGGATCGAACGCTTCGACATCCCGCACGCGATGGGCTCCTCGCACGGGATCACCCGGATAATCCGCCTGCCCTACTACGAAGACCCGCGCTATGTTCCGTTGCTTCGGCGCGCGTACGAGTTGTGGCGGGAGATCGAGGCCGTATCCGGCGACCGCCTGCTCATCACCACGGGCTCGATCGATGCGGGTCCGGAAGACGGCGACCTGTTCCAGGGGGCGCTTGCATCGGCGCGGCTTCACGACCTGGCGCATCAGGTTTTGACGGGAAGTCAACTGACTGAACGGTTTCCCGCCTACCGGCTGCCGCCGGGCCATCGCGCCGTCTATCAGCCCGAGGGCGGATTCATCGCATCCGAGCGGGCGATCGCGGCGCACGTGCGCGCGGCGCAATCGGCAGGGGCGGAGATTCACGCGCGCGAGCGGGTGCTCGAATGGACCCCGCGCGCCGACCGGGGCGTGTCGGTAGTCACCGACAAGGGCCGGTACGAGGCATCGACGCTGATCCTTGCGGCGGGGGCGTGGATGGGCGAGATGGTGCCGCGGCTTGGGGGTCTCGCGGTGCCCGAGCGGCAGGTCCTCGCATGGCTTCATCCCCATCGCCCGGAACTGTTCGAGCCCGCGCGCTTTCCGGTCTTCAATGTCGCGGTGGAGGAAGGCCGCTACTACGGACTTCCGATTTTCGAGGTCCCCGGCTTCAAGTTCGGCCGCTACCATCATCGCGGCGAGACCGTGACTTCACCGGACGGATTGCGGCGCGAGCCCGATGCGGAGGATGAGCGGATGCTGCGCGAATTCGCCGATCGTTATTTTCCCGACGGTGCGGGGCCGACGATGGCGTTGCGCGTATGCATGTTCACCAACACGCCCGACGAGGATTTCATCATCGATCGGATGCCGGGATTTCCGCAGGTCCTGATTGCGTCGCCGTGTTCGGGGCACGGCTACAAGTTCTGCAGCGTGATAGGCGAGATCCTCGCCGAGATGGCGGTGGACGGGCGCACGCGGCACGACATCGATTTCCTGCGCCTCGAGAGGCCCGCGCTCGAGAGTCGATGACGCCGCGAGAGCCGTCCGCGGAGACTGCGTCATGAGCGACATCACGGTTTTCGCCGCGCGGAAGATCATCACGATGGATCCGGGACGTCCGTGCGCCGCCGCAATCGCGGTGCGCGAGGGCCGGATCGTGTCGGTGGGCACGATGGAGTCGATGGGGCCGTGGCTCAGGCGCTATCCGTACCGGGTCGATGACAGCTTCGCGGACAAGGTTCTGATGCCGGGGTTCGTCGATCCGCACACGCATCTGAACCAATCGGGCGCCTACATGTTCCTCCACTACGTGGGCCCCATCGCGTCGCCGGGGCCGGATCGGATGAATCCCGCATACCCGACCAGGGAGGCGGTGATGGCGCGGATGCGGGAGCTGGAGGCGGCGATGGGGGAATCGACGGAACCGCTGTTCGCGTGGGGATTCGATCCCGCGATTCACGGCGGACATCTTCATCGCAACGAACTCGACACGATTTCGGCGCATCGCCCGATCGCGGTGCTCTCCTACGCGCCGCACTTCCTATACACGAACACCGCGATGCTCAAGCGGCTGGGTGCGGACGAGTCGCTTGCGCTGCACGGCGTGGGACGCGATCCGGACGGACGGCTCAACGGAAGGTTCATCGAGATGGAGGCGCTCAACTACGCGCTTGGGCCCCTTAGAGGACATTTCGTGACGGCCGATCGGAATCGGATTGGGCTGGTACGGATGGCGGAGGTGGCGAAGAAGGCGGGTGTGACGACGACCGCGGACATGCTGTTCGGCGCGCGCAATTTCGAATCCGAATGGCGTCTGATGAGCGCGGCGGCCGGCGAGCCCGGGTTTCCGCTGCGGATGGTGCTGGTTCCGTACGAAGCCGCAATTCGAGAGCGATTCGAGCGCGATGCGGCGGCTTTTCTCGCCGAACTCGCCGCAAGATCAAACGACAGGATCCGGTTTCACGGCGTTAAGTTCTTCAGCGACGGATCGTACCCGTCGATGTCGCTGCGGCTGCGTCCGCCCGGCTATCTCGAGGGGGGCAACGGGCTTCGCGGCGACATTCCATGGGAGCAGATGGCGGAGCGGATGATGCCGTTCTGGAAGGCGGGCGTGCAGATCCACGCGCACGCCAACGGGGACGAGGCGATCGACGCGGTTTTGGATTCGCTGGCCCGCCTGCAATCGATTCATCCGCGCTTCGACCATCGGCTGACCATCGAGCACTACTGCATCAGCACGCCCGATCAGGCTCGCAGGCTAAAGGCCCTGGGCGGGCTTGCCAGCGTCAACTGCTACTTCGTCCATTTCCGAAGCCAGATTCACAGCGAACATGGTTTCGGTCCCGATCGCGCGGAAGCGACGGCGCGGCTCGGCACGCTCGAACGAGAAGGCGTGACGTTTGCGCTGCATTCGGATTTCTCGCTGGTGGTCGCGCCGCTCGATCCGCTGCTGGCGGTGTGGATAGCGGTGAACCGGATCGCGGCCGACGGGCATACGGTGCAGGCGCCGGGCGAACGAATCGGGGTCGAGCGGGCGCTTCGCGCCATCACAATCGACGCGGCCTACGTACTTGGCCTTGAGCGCGAACTGGGAAGCCTGGAAGTCGGAAAATTCGCCGACTTCACGGTGCTGGGCGACGACCCGACGGCGGTCGACCCGCGCGCAATCCGCAACATCCCCGTATGGGGCACCGTGCTCGCAGGCCGCAAGCAGCCGGCGTAACTCGTTTCATCGCCGAGCGAGCGAAATCACAGCAGGCGTCGGGCGTCCTCGAAATCGACCAGTCCGAGGCGGCCGCCGTAGGTCGACGGGCGGTACGAATGATAGCCGAGCTGCTGCTGCACGCGTTCGGGCAGCTTGCGGGCAACTTCGATTGGAACGGCCATATAGTGGCATTCCTCCGGCCGCAGCCATCCCAGCACCCAGCTCACGTGCATCCCCCATCGCCATTGATCGCTGGTGCGGTTCTCACCGGCGGCGTGGATGACGTTGCCGGTGTAGAGCAGGACGGAGCCGGCGGGCATCACCGCCTGGGTCACCTCGGCGGGCTCGGGCGCGCGATCGGGATCGCTCCATAGATGGCTTCCGGGGGCAACCTGGGTGGCGCCGGTTTCGCGCGTGAAGTCACTGAGCGCGAACATGCAGCTTACGGTCACTTCGGGAGCGGGCCACGGAAAGTGCGGCCAGTTCGCGCTGTCGCGATGGAGCAATTGGGCGGGCTCGCCCGGTCCCACCACCATCATCTGGCCGGTGTTGAGCCAATAACCGCCGCATTGCGGCAGAAGGAAATGATCCGCGTATGCCTTGAGCCGATCGTCGAGGAGCAGGTCCACGAACGCGGGCGATTTCGCGGCAAGCCCGCAGAATCGCTTGGTCCGCGGCCCGTGAAAGAGCTGCCATATCTCGCCATGCTCACTGCTGCCCGGCGGGCTGCTCTCGACGAAGGGACGGAGATCGCTCTGCAGGCGGCGGAGCAGATCGGGCGAGAGGAAATCGCGCACGATTACGCCGCCGTCGGTCTCGATCGCCGCCATCACGCGCTCGATCGGCGTGTCCGGCGCAACGGACTTCAGTGGCGGGGCGCTTTCGTCGGGGCTCAGGATAATTCCTTCGCTGAGACGGCGGGCGGTCTGGGCGCGTTGGGCAGTCGCGGACATCACTCTGACCTCGCAATCCGAAGCTGGATGCGAGCGTAGTACAGTCCGGCGCGGGGATAAACCGGATAGTGGGCGCGCGGAGCGGCGGAGATACGGGGAGGACCGACACCGGGATGCTCGTCCTCCCCGTAGCAGTGATGCGGCGGACTACACGTCCTTGAAGGCTGCCTTCCTGCCGCGCGACTCGATCGCGGCCTGCGCGGCGGCAAGCCGGGCGACCGGGATGCGGAAGGGCGAGCAGGACACGTAGTCGAGGCCGAGGCGATGACAGGTTTTGACGCTGGCCGGGTCGCCGCCGTGCTCGCCGCAGATGCCGATCTTGAGGTTTCGGTTGGCCTTGCGCCCGCGCTCGATCGCCATCCTCATCAGGTCTCCCACTCCGCTCGCATCCAGTTCCTGGAACGGATCCTTGCGGTAGATTCCGCGCCGTAGGTAGTCGTCGAGGAACTTTGCGGAGTCGTCGCGCGACAATCCGTAGGTCATCTGGGTAAGGTCGTTGGTGCCGAAGGAGAAGAACTGGGCGGATTGCGCGATCTCTCCCGCCATCACGCACGCCCGCGGCACCTCGACCATCGTGCCCACGGTGTAGGGGACCTTGACGCGGGATTCGGCGAAGACCTCGCGGGCGACCTCGTTGATTTCGGCGGCCAGCAGGTCGAACTCCTTCCTGTCGCCGATCAGCGGAAGCATGATTTCGGGAATCGCCTTGACCCCCTGCTTGCGCAGCTCGCAGGCGGCCTCGAGGATGGCCCGCGCCTGCACCTTGTAGATTTCCGGATAGCTGATTCCGAGGCGCGACCCGCGATGACCGAGCATCGGGTTGAACTCGAACAGGTTGTCTCGGACCTGCTTGAGATGGTCGGGCGTGACGCCGATTCTCGCGGCGAGCTCGCGAATCTCCGCATCCTCCCTGGGCAGGAACTCATGCAGCGGCGGATCGAGCAGGCGGATCGTGACGGGCAGCCCGTTCATCTCCTTGAGGATGCCGATGAAGTCCTGCCGCTGCATCGGCAGGATCCTCTTTAGCGCGGCGACGCGCTGCTCGGTGTTCTCCGCCATGATCATCTGGCGGACCGCCTCGATTCGCTCGGGCTCGAAGAACATGTGTTCGGTGCGGCACAACCCGATTCCCTCGGCGCCGAACTCGCGCGCGATCCTCGCATCGTTGGGCGTGTCGGCGTTGGCGCGCACGCCTAGCTTGCGCTCCTTGTCCGCCCACGACATGAACTTGCGCAGGTACGGCGGCATCTCGGGCTGCACGGTCGGAACGCGTCCGAGGATCACTTCTCCGTTGGAGCCGTCGAGCGTGATGTACTCGCCGCGGCGGACGACGTGGCCGTTGGCGGAGACAGTGCCGGCCGCGTAGTTGATTTCGAGCGCGCTCGACCCCGCGACGCAGCATTTGCCCATCCCGCGCGCGACCACCGCCGCGTGGCTGGTCATCCCGCCGCGAGCGGTGAGAATTCCCTCCGCGACCTGCATCCCGTGAATGTCCTCGGGCGACGTCTCGATGCGGACCAGGATGACCGGGCGGCCGGCGGCGGCGACCGCGACGGCTTCGTCCGCCGAGAACGCGACCTCGCCGAAGACCGCTCCGGGCGATGCGGGCAGGCCGCGCGCGATCACTTCCTTGGGGCTGTTCGGATCGAGCCGGGGATGAAGGAATTGTTCGAGCGATTCGGGCTCGACGCGGGTGAGCGCCGTTGAGCGATCGATGAGCTTCTCGTCGGCCATGTCGACGGCGATGCGGACCGCCGCTTCGGCGGTGCGCTTGCCGGTGCGGGTCTGGAGCATGAACAGGCGCTGGCGTTCGATGGTGAACTCCATGTCCTGGCAGTCGCGGAAATGATTTTCGAGCCGCCTGGCGATCGCGAGCAGTTCCTTGTAAACGGCCGGGAAGGTTTCCTCGAGGGTGGCGTACTTGGCGCGCCGCTCTTCCTCGCCGACATTGTTGCGCTGGGCCCATTTGCGGCCGGCGGCGAGACTTATCTGCAGGGGGGTGCGGATTCCTGCGACGACGTCCTCGCCCTGCGCGTTGGGCAGGAATTCCCCGTAGATGCCTTTTTCGCCCGTTCCGGGGTCGCGGGTGAAGGCGACACCGGTCGCGCAATCCGGCCCCAGGTTTCCGAACACCATCGACTGCACGGTGACTGCGGTGCCCCAGTCGCCGGGGATGTTGTTGATCTTGCGGTAGGTGATCGCGCGCTCGTTGTTCCACGATCCGAACACCGCGCCGATCGCCTCCCATAGCTGTTCGGTGGGATCCTGCGGGATGTCGCGTCCGACGCGGCGGCGGATCAGTTCGCGGAATTCGCTGACCAATTCCTTCAGATCGTCAACGGTAAGATCGACATCCTGGGAAACCCCGCGCGCGGCCTTCTTGCGATCGATCAATTCCTCGAAGGGATCGGGATCGTTCTTGTTCTCGGGCTTGAGCTTGAGGACGACGTCGCCGTACATCTGGCAGAACCGGCGGTACGAATCCCACGCGAAGCGGGGGTTGTTGGAGGCGGCTTCGAGCCCCTTGACGGTCTCGTCGGTCAGCCCGAGGTTCAGGACCGTATCCATCATCCCGGGCATCGACACACGCGCGCCCGACCGGACGGAAACGAGCAGGGGATTGCCGGGGTCGCCGAAGCGGCGGCCGAGCGCCTTTTCGATTCGGGCGATGCTTTTCCTGACGCCTTCGGTCAGGCCTTTCGGATACTTGAAATTGTGTTCGTAGTAGTAGTTGCAGACCCGGGTGGAGATGGTGAAGCCGGGAGGGACGGGGAGCTTCAGGGAGGCCATTTCGGCGAGGTTCGCGCCTTTGCCGCCCAGAATCTCGCGCATCGAGGCGCGGCCTTCGGCCACGCCCGCGCCGAAAAAGTAGATTTCAGGATGAACACGCGCCATTTCGAGTCCTTGTCTC
>Ga0070741_10002351_pt1 | contig 51453 bp, 46 predicted proteins | sample Coa_R1_4_FD_66440 | JGI IMG/M metagenome (GOLD analysis project Ga0070741, IMG submission 66440) | Surface soil microbial communities from Centralia Pennsylvania, which are recovering from an underground coalmine fire - Coalmine... | ecosystem: Environmental > Terrestrial > Soil > Unclassified ... | reverse complement strand
GTGTGCTTTGTGAACGTGAAAAGCGTGGATCGAATCATCTACTCCATTTTCCAGCGTTTTACCCTGGAATGGAAAACCCGCACCCTCAAGCTATTTACACAAGCCGCGTGACATCACCACAATTTAATGACATGGGCGATGACCGCTTACCAAGGGGAGGGTTCTAGAACATCCATTCCCGGTCGTGGCGACATCCATTCCAAGAGGGGCGACATTTCGAGTGTCCACCTTCTGATAATTGCGTTGCTAGAGGGAAAGTTTTAATTTCACCCTTACAGGCATGAGCCTTCACACGGTTAACGACATTTTCTTTGGCATCTCGGAGCGTGATCAACCGCGGTGTATGCTGCAAAAAACCACGGCTGGGTGGGAGCCGATCTCCGCGCATGAGTTCGCAGCAAAGGTTTACGGCGTAAGCAGCGCTCTGCAGTCGTGGAGAATTTCACCCGGGGACCGGGTCGCGATTCTCAGTGAAAATCGCCACGAATGGGTTGTGGCCGATTTCGCGAGCATGCTGTTGGGCGCGGTCGTCGTTCCAATTTACACCACCCTCACCGCTGAACAAACGGCGTATATGCTGTCCGATTCAGGCGCGCGCGCTATCTTCGTTTCTACTGCGAAGCAACTCGAAAAGGTGCTTTCGATTTTGCCTGAAACCTGCCTTGAGAAGATCGTTGTGATGGATGAGGTCGCGGACACCCGCGCAATCAGCATGTCCGAGCTGATGCAAGCGAATGCCAGGGAAAACGCGATCGGTAGCGACGTGCAACCGGAGCAGTTGGCGACCATTATTTATACCTCTGGGACGACAGGTACCCCTAAGGGTGTAATGCTGACGCACGCGAACATGGCGGAGAATATTAACTATTCCTTTAGGGACTTCGCGTTTTGTGCCGGAATGTGCTGCGTTTCGTTTCTTCCTCTTTCGCACGTGACGGCGCGATCAGTGGACCTGGGTTTGCTAAATCGTGGTGTGACTCTCGCACACTTGCCGCAAATCGACCAACTGCCGCGCGCGCTGCTCGAAGTACGACCACACATTCTGCTGAGCGTACCTCGCGTATACGAGAAGGTCCACACACAGGTGGAGTTGAATGCCACGGGTTTTCCTAAGAAACAGATCTACACATGGGCTTTGCGCACCGGACGTGCGCATCGCGAAGAAATCCTCGCTGGAAAAACTCCCGGGTCGTTCTCGTGGAAGTTGGCGAATAAGCTCGTGTTTTCAAAGGTGCGCGCTGGAATTGGCGGCCGTGCAGAGAGTTTCATCTCTGGCGGAGCTCCACTTGGCCGCGAATTAGCAGAATGGTATGCAGATATCGGCATCCGCATCCATGAAGGTTACGGACTGACCGAGACCTCTCCGGTGATTGCGGTAAATACTCCGGTAGCTCACCGCGTGGGCAGTGTTGGAAAGCCGCTGGGCAATGTCGAGGTGCGCATAGCCGAGGACGGCGAAATACTCGTCCGTGGCCCGTCGGTTTTTCGTGCCTACTGGAACAAACCGCGGGAGACGCAGGATGCCTTCGTGGACGGCTGGTTCAAAACCGGTGACATCGGCCGGCTTGATGAGGATGGATTTCTCTACGTTACGGACCGTAAGAAAGACCTGCTAAAGACATCAGGCGGGAAATTCATCGCACCGCAACCGATCGAAAGTTCGCTTAAACACAATCCGTGGGTGGCGGAAGCGATTGTAGTTGGTGACAAGCGAAAATTTCCTTCCGTATTGATCGTGCCGAATTTTGAAGCGGTTGAGAGCTACGCGCGCACGCAGGGCTTGGCATTTGGATCCCGACAAGAATTACTTGCGATTCCAGAGGTTCGCTCCCGTTATGAAGACATTGTGAAGACTGTAAACCAGGACTTGGCCCAGTTTGAAAAGCTCAAAAGATTCCGGATTCTTTCTGAAGAACTCTCGCCTTCGAACGGAACTCTCACCGCGAGCCTCAAACTTCGGCGCCGCACAATCGAGGAGCGCTTTCGCCGGGAGATAGAGGAGATGTACGCTGAAACCGAAGTGGCAACAGTGAATTGAAGCTATCGAATCGACGGTCGGTGCCAACGGTGCGCGGCTGTCAGACCCGGTCTAGAATAGGTGCATGACCGATCCGCTCATCATTGCTGGGCGCGCATTTCAGTCGCGTCTTATCGTAGGCACCGGGAAGTACAAGTCCTTCCAGGAGACCGCCCGAGCGCTCGAGGCGAGCGGCGCGGAAATTGTCACCGTGGCTGTTCGACGCGTGAACCTTGATCGCAGCAAAGAGTCGCTGCTCGACTACATCGATCCGAAAAAGTACTTCCTTCTACCGAATACCGCTGGTTGCTACACGGCGGAGGAAGCGATCCGCGCCGCGCGGCTGGGCAGGGAGGTTGGCATCTCGGACTGGGTGAAGCTGGAAGTGATTGGGGACCAGGCGACGCTCTATCCGGACGTTCAGGCAACGCTTGAAGCCACGCGTGTATTAGTAAAGGAAGGCTTTATAGTTTTGCCATATACGTCTGATGATCCTGTGTTTGCCAAACGTCTACTTGATGCTGGCGCCGCGACGATTATGCCGCTCGGTGCGCCGATCGGGAGTGGATTGGGAATCCAGAACCGGGCAAACATTCAGATTCTCCGCGAAATGATTACTGGTGTTCCAGTGATCGTTGATGCAGGCGTAGGCACCGCTTCCGATGCGACTATCGCGATGGAATTAGGAGCTGATGCCGTACTGATGAACACCGGAATTGCGAATGCTCAGGATCCGGTGCTGATGGCCGAGGCAATGAAGCATGCGGTCATTGCGGGCAGGGAAGCGTACCTTGCCGGAAGAATGGAGAAGAAGCTGTATGCGACTGCCAGCTCACCGCTGGAAGGTGTGGTGCGATGAATTTTAGTGGAAGTCGTGTGAAACAGATTGTGCATTGATCCTCAGGGGCGAAACTCGCGCGGCTTTCACCGAAATAACTCCATCCTGATTCTGCAAAATTCCTTCAATCAATAAAAATTGCGCTGTCGAAAGTAGTAAACGGTTTTGCTGAAATAAATCCGGAGTGATGATGGCGTTCGAAACTCCGGTCTCATCTTCCAGGCTCAAAAATACAAAACCGTGAGCAGTACCGGGACGCTGGCGCGCAATCACGCCACCAGCGGTGCGGACTTTTCGTCCGCTCGGAATTTGGCCGAGCTCGATGGCGCGACGGACGCCGAGTTCATTCATGCGCTCGCGATGATAAGACATTGGATGCGGGCCGACGGTCATGCCCGTACCGCGGAAATCGGCGACGAGGCGTTCTTCGTCGGTCATGATTCGGAGTGGAGATTTGTTGTCGGGCTCGGCAATTTGTTCGAGCAATGGCCCGGAGGGGTTAGCCGCGGCTGCCGCGCTCCAGAGGGCATCGCGACGATGAAATGAAACCGGGTGATCGGATGGTCGGGTGATCGGGTGATTGGACGGCTCACCGATGACCCCATCAAATTTATTCTCAGTGGCGATACGTCTCCGTGATGAATTCCGAATTGAATTCAAAGCTCCGATTGCCGCCAACGTGTTTAGCTCATCTTTTCTCAGCTCTGGTACGCGGCGGACAAGGTCCTGAATTGAGGTGAACGGAGCTCGGTGTCGTTCGCGTGCGATGGCACGGCCAGCTTCCTCGTGCAAGCCGCGAACGTAGCGAAGGCCAAGGCGAAGAATGGGCCCATTAGGTCGTGTGTCGTGCGCCGTGCGTCGTACGCGAATACGAGGTTCACCATGAATGTGTTGCGTGGATTCGGCCGTCCCTACGGGACTCGAATCTGCTCTATCCTCCTGCCCAGCGCTAAAGCGCTGGGCTAAGTTCGATCGCTCCTCCGGAGCTAGAATCTCGCCAATTTTCGATGAATGATGCCCTACAAGGGGTGGATTTTGGCCGACGGCCCACGACCCACGACCAACGACGCCGTCCTCTGAATGCTGATTGCTGGCTGCTGAGTGCTCAAATCTGACAGCTGATGGCTGATGGCTGACGGCTTCCTCCAACGTACACTCCCATTCCGAGCACATGACATCAATCGGCAGCACTTTCAATCCATGTCGTTGCGCGTCTTTCACGATCGTGGCTGGGCTGTAAAAACCCATCGGCTGGTTGTTCAACAGCGCGGCAGTGAACGCCGCAAGATAATGGCATTTCAAATATGCGCTGGCGTAGGCAAGCAGAGCGAAGCTGGCGGCGTGCGACTCGGGGAACCCGTAAAGTGCGAATGAAGTGATCGAAAGCACGATTTCTTCCTGTGCCTGATGCGAGATGCCATTGCGGGTCATTCCGGCGCGAAGTTTGGCTTCGATCTCGCGCATGCGTTTTTCCGAGCGCTTGAATCCCATGGCGCGCCGTAGCTCTTCGGCCTCGCCGCCAGAAAATCCTGCGACGGTCATCGCCATCTTTAACAACTGTTCCTGGAAAAGCGGCACGCCCAAGGTTCGTTTCAGAACAGGCTCGAGCGATGGGTGCGCATAGGTCACATCCTGTCGGCCCTGTCGCCGCTCTAAATAAGGGTTCACCATCTGCCCGACGATCGGGCCGGGGCGAATGATCGCAACCTGCACAACGATGTCGTAAAACTTCTTCGGCTTGAGTCGCGGCAGGCACGACATCTGCGCGCGACTTTCAATTTGGAACATGCCGATCGTGTCCGCTTTTTGCAGCGTCGAATAAACTTCGGGGTCGTCGGCAGGTAAATGTGCAAGATCGACTTCTTCGTTGTAATGATTACGAATGAGGCTGATCGAATCCTTCAGCACGGCCATCATGCCGAGTCCCAGCAGATCGACTTTTACAATGCCGAGATTGGCGCAGTCTTCTTTGTCCCATTGCACGACGACACGTCCGGGCATGCTGGCAGGCTCCAGTGGAACTACGGAATCGAGTTGGCCCTGGCAGATCACCATACCGCCGGAGTGCTGGCCGAGATGACGAGGTAAATCTTGGATCGCTTCGCACAGCTCGAAATATTTGCGAATGCGTGGATGGCGCAGGTCTAGACCTGCATCGCGAAAACGATGGTCGAATCTGTCTTTCTCGTCGCGGTATTCCCAATGCGCCGCTGCTGCAGAAAGTTTGTCGAGCGTGTCAGGATCGAAGCCAAGGACTTTCCCGATTTCGCGCGAAGCCATGCGGCTGCGGTACGTAATGACATTGGCGGTCATGGCGGCTCCACGCTCGCCATATTTCTGATACAGGTGCTGAATAACTTTCTCTCGCTCATCGCCACTAGGAAGGTCGAGGTCGATATCGGGCATTTCGCCGCGTTCTTCGGAAAGAAATCTTTCGAAAAGAAGTTCCATGCCAACGGGATCGACCGCGGTAATACCAAGTGAATAACAAACCGCGCTGTTGGCAGCAGAACCGCGGCCTTGGACCAGAATGTTTTCTTCACGGCAAAAGTTGACGATGTCCCAGACGATGAGGAAATATCCAGGCAAGTTCAGCTTTTCGATCATCGCCAGTTCGCGGTCGATCTGAGCACGTGCCTTATTTTTTAATTCTGGTTCAGCGGAGCCATAGCGCGACTCAAATCCTTCGCGCGTACGTTCACGCAAATACGACATCATGCTCTCGCCTTCAGGCACGGGGTATTTGGGGAATTCATAACCAAGATCTTCCAGCGTGAATTCCAGGCGGGACGAAAGCTCGACGGTGTTGGCGATGGCTTCCGGCAGGTCCGCGAAAAGCTTCGCCATCTCGGCAGCCGATTTCAAATGACATTCGGCGTTATGCGTGAGCAGACGCCCGGCAGTGCTTAGAGTGCAGTGATTGCGAATTGCGGTAAAAACGTCGCACAGTTCGCGAGCGCCTTCGACCGCATAGCGCACTCCGTTGGTGGCAAGTAGTGGAAGGTGAAGCGAGCGGGCAATTTCAATAGCGGCGCGATTTCGTAACTCCTGCTCGCGATGGAAGTGACGCTGCAATTCGATATAAACATTCTCTCGGCCAAAGATGTAGACGAGGCGTTCAACCGTACGGAGCGCTTCTTCTATGCCTCCATTTTTAAAAGCTGATGCGAGAGGGCCGCCGTTGCCTCCAGTCAGGCAAATCAAGCCTTGGGAATATTCTTCAAGTTCATCTTCGAAAACTGAACCTTCATCTTTCGCAGCACGCAGCTTCATTTTTGTGATCAAGCGGCAGAGATTTTGATAACCGGTACGGGAGGAAACGAGAAAAGGAATGCGGGATTCACCGCGGAGACACGGGGGTACGGAGAAAGTTGTATCGATGCCTGGGTGTCTGCGTGGTGAAAAGGCGAAAGTGACCTCTGCCCCGATATGCGCTTTAATTCCAGCTTTTTTCGCGGCCACATGAAAACGCGGCGCTCCGTAAACTCCATCGCGGTCGAGCAGCGCCATTGCAGGCATTTGCAGCTCAGCGCAGCGAGCAACCATCTCCTCGGGCAGCGAAGAGCCTTCGAGGAAGCTGAAGGCGGAGCGGGAATGGAGCTCAATATATTGAGTCATTGAATCATTTAGTCATTCATTCATTGAAGACAACGCGAACGGGGTTTCATTGACTCAATGATTGAATGATTCAATTCCTTCAGTCATAGCTTCCCTCCAACATCCATCTTCCTGAGATCAAGTCGTGGACTAACCGATACAGCACAATCCCCACTTTCTCCTGCACCGCGATGTCCCATTCGTCGCGCACCCAGGAGTCCTGCTCCCACCAATCGCCGGAAGAGCGCCACGGTCCAGTGGCCCAGAGCACTTCGCCAGAAACTTGTCTGCCCTTTAATGACCGTATGTGCGAAAGATGGCCTTTGCTGTAATGCACCCGCACATACACGGGTGGGCGAAAAATTCTAAGAGCGGTAACGAGGCTGTCGGTCAGATGATCGAGAGCAGGTTTCTCGCATTTCGCGAGGCGGGCAAGAGAAAGAGCCCTGTGTCCATTTCCCGTCGAACCGGGGAGACGCCCATTACTCCACGCCTTGGATTCATCAGGTGTGAAGTGTCGCATCTCGAAAGCTTCACGGCGATGCGTGTCCAGCAGCATGGGAGAGCCGGCGCGACCCTCGCCGACAATTCCGTTAATTCTTGCCAGTGTCAGCTCAAGTTTTTCCGGCTCTGGGGATGAAGGAATAAAGAATTCGTTCTGCGCCGGACGTGGTTTTGCAGGTTCAATGCGCAAACGAATTTTAGTGATCGGAGCGCCTGGCGGGTTTGCCTGCAAATCCAATTGCAAGAGCTTAAGAAAAGTTTTTGCATTGAGCAGCGGGGTTGGTAAACGGATCGTTCGCCCGAAATTCGTGAGCGCCGAATTTTTTTCAGACCTGCCATTATCAAGCGTTAGCCCCAATTGCAACTCCTGTGCGGCCAGCGCGCGCGCCTGCAGACGCGCACACAGTTGTTCCAGCATCCGGTTCAGCACAAATGCCAGCGGCTCCAGCAACACAATCGGATATTCGAGTTCGATAGCTTCTTCGAATACCAGTGGCGGTTCGCACGGAATTAAATTCCGGGTGCCCAATCCACGAGTTTTCTGTTGAAGATCAAGCCCGGCTTGCCCCAACCGTTCGGTCAAAGCAATTTCAGGTAGAGCTGCGAGATCGCGGAACTTTCGCACGCCCCAGCGCTCGAAGATTTCCAGAAAATCTTCCATTTGATCGGAATCTGTGTGATCGGAAAATAAAATCTCAACTGGCAAACTGTCGAGAAACTCGGCTTCTTTTCCGTCCGGCAACACGGTCACGCCGCTGAACCCATGTGCTGCGAGCAGCGCCGATTCCAAAGTGGAAGCAACAGCAACATTGGTTTCAAGACCCATATTTAGAGCACGACAGGAAATCTCCCGCGCAATTTTCGGCAGAGGGCCGAACAGTTTTTCGAGACCGGATAGATCGAGCAGGAGCGTGTCAGCGGCAAACTCTTCTACTCGCGGCGAAAACGATTGCGCGCAATCAAGCAATGCCTGGTGCGCAGCCGACTCCTGTATCTCTGATCGATCACGCAGCACTATGCCGTCGCAGAGTTCCACCTGCAATTTGGTCATGCCTGCGCGGATGCCAGCATTCCGGGATTCTTCATTTACCGACAGAACTTTTTCGAACGGCGGTTTGCCTTCAAGCACCGCTATGGGATGGGCGCGCAGTTCCGGTTCGGCCCGAAGGATTGCCTCGGCAGGAAAATCCGGAACGAAGATGCAGGCAAAAGGCATGAGAACCGTCGTTCGTCATTCGTCGTTGGCAAAAACTTCAAAATCAGCCACGGATTTTCGCGGATTCACACGGACAAAACAAAAGAATCGCGAAGATCCATCCAAATCCCTTTCATCCCCGCGCGTACGGCTCGCGTCGTAAAGTTTGTTTTCACTGATCCTGGCGGCTTACGCTCCAACCGTGAGCGCGTGAGCTCTATTTCAAGTTGCATCCTTTCGAAAAGCTGAGCATGCGCTGGAATTTTTGCTTGAGAAGATTTTGCTGAGGGCTGAAGGCTGACAGCTGAGAGCTTAAAAACCAGCGTGGCGCAACTTTGCGCACAGGCAACTTCGCTCACCACCAGCAGTACAGTTTTCGTATGCTCCACGGCCCTCTGAAAGCGGAACCATGAAGCCAGCGGAATGCGGCGCACAAATTTTTCCGGAATTCCCGCAAGATCGAGCGCTACCAGCCCGAAGCCGCCACTTTGAAGAACCAGGTCTGCGGTTTTCAAGACTTGGGAAAGGCGGTGCTCGCTGCGAGTCTCGATAAAGTCGTGCGTCGCGCGTCGTGCGCCGTGTGCAAATGAGTGGTCGGCTCCAATTTTTCCCGATAACTGACGGCTGATGGCTGAGAGCTTTTCCCCACACCTTATCCATAGCAACTTCCCAAATTCCACTCTTGCCGCTGCTCCCGATTCAGGGTCAAAGCTGTCGCTGGCATCGATCAAAACGCAGGATTCTTCTCGTTGTGTGGCGGCAGCAATCGTTGCCAGCAACACACTGGTTTTGCCTGATGAAGCGGGCCCGCAAATTTCAGTGAGGCAGCCACGAGGGAAGCCGCCTGCGATTGCATCCAATTCGACGATGCCGGTGGCGAGCATCTCTGGCCTTGGCCGTACTTCCAGCTGCGATGCCGGGCGCACATCTACTAAACGCTTTTCGCTCGCAACATAATTAAGAACGCTGATTTTTTTGTCAGGGAGTCCCGCAGAAAAGGGCGGCGAAGGCCGCATCTCTTCGACATTGCACGCAATTGAAGACATCAAGACCTCAGGCAGAAAAGATCAGGGCTGGGACTGCCCGGGCGAGCGAGTATTTTCGCTTTTTATTCGCCTAGAAAAATTCTGCTATCAGCCTGCAGGCTTGTCAAGCGGGGAATTTATGCCGGTCTTCCTGTTCTGTTTTCGTAACAAAATCAAAGTAGTAAACAGGTAGGGCGTCAACTCGCGGCAAAGTGAGGCAGCGAAGGAATCACAGCAGGGAGAAAAGCAGTGCAACTGGCCAGAAAAAATGTGGAAATCAAGAAGACCTACTTGTCGCCAGTGCTCCGAAGATTGAGCCTGCAGCAAGCAAAAGACATCGTATGCTCTCGAATAAAGAACATTTTCAAAAGCATACATTCCGGCTCTCTGCAGCCCATAACCTGGAAATTACAGTCACAAAAAAAGTACGATAAACCTACACTCAAGAAGCTCACGCTGGAACAAGCCAAGTTGCTCCTGATTGGCCGCGCAAATACAGGGGATGAGAACGCAATCGAACTTCTCTATTCGATTTTTCACGAGCCTGACCAGGATCGCCAGAACCGTGTCTCCTGATCCTTTGCGAGCCTAGTGGCGGCGTACGATCTTTGACTTTTTGACGGGCCTGACGACCGGCTCTGGAGTGATGTCCTCCGAATCGTCGTGCCGGGGTATCTTTCTCAGCTCCCGTACGAGCGCCAGGCGCTTATAGGGATCCTTCTCCGTCATAGCATCGACGTACAGCTGAAGCCAGCTTTTAGGCTGAATCGTGATTTCAACCGGATCGGGTATGGTATGAGAAGCCATAGTATTAGAACGAGCTATCCTGCAAGATTTGCACACCAATGTTGAATGACCGCCTGAGAGAAAGCCTTTTATCTTCTTTCTTTCAATCCCAATTGGTGAAGTTATTCTTTTAATATGGATGCCAGTTCTGGAAAGAAAGTCGCTTGCGAGGAGACAGGCAACGAAGCCAGCTCTGTCGGGCATCCGTTTCTAGTGAGGCGTTGTTTGTCTTTCCGGTTTTGACAGACGAGAGCTGTTGTTCTTAACATAGGAGCTCGGACGCGCTCTCAGCGCGGGCGGGTTTTCCATAGGCTGTGTACCTCGCCAACAAGAACAAATTCTATGATTAACGTAAAAGAGCTTACCAAACGGTATGCGCGCACTACTGCCGTCGACCATATCTCGTTTGAAGTGCCAAAGGGCCAGATCGTGGGATTTCTCGGCCCTAATGGCGCCGGCAAAACAACCACCATGCGCATGCTCACCTGCTTCATGCCTCCAACCTCGGGAGCGGCAACAGTCGCCGGTTTCGATGTCCTCGACAAGCCGCTCGAAGTGAAGAAGCGCATCGGCTACCTGCCCGAGACACCGCCGCTCTATCCAGAAATGGAGACGGGCGAGTACCTGAGATTTGTTGGCAAGCTAAAAGGGCTTTCCGGGGCCGAACTGAAGCAGCGCGTGGATTACGTTTGCGAGCGCTGCTCAATTGTGGATGTGAAAAACAAGCTCCTTGGCAAATTGTCAAAGGGGTATCGCCAGCGCGTCGGGCTGGCCCAGGCGATCATTCACAATCCCGACGTTCTTATTCTCGACGAACCCACCGCTGGGCTCGATCCCAAGCAAATCAACGAGACTCGGGACCTGATTAAGAGCCTGGCGGGAAGCCACACTATCATCCTAAGCACGCACATCCTGCCTGAAGTGGAGCAGACCTGCGAGCAGGTCATCATCATCAACAAAGGAAAACTGGTCGCGACCGACTCGGTGCGAAATCTGCAGGCGAGGGCGCGCGGCGCTGAATCTGTGGTGCTTGAAGTCGCTGGACGGAATGGCAATCTGGAATCCGGCACGGTGAAGGAGAAATTGGAGCGCGTGACGGGCGTAAGCCGAGTGCTGTGCAAGCAGCAGATCGACAGCCGCGCAGTGTTTGAGATCGAGAGCCAGAAGGGAAGACTTGTCCGCGGTGATCTGGCGCGCGCCGTCGTGGAATCTGGCTGGGACCTGAACGAGCTGTGGCCTTCGGCGATGAGTCTGGAAGAGGTGTTCCTGCAACTTACAGGAAATGAAAAGGCAGAAGCGGTCGCGGCGAAGGGAGGCGAGTAATGAGAAACGCGTGGATCATTTGCCGGAAAGAACTGCGCAGCTACTTTGTGTCGCCGATCGCGTACGTGTTACTCGCGTTGTGGGCGTTCATTTTTGGTTATTTTTTCTGGGTCGAGCTCGGCGGCTTTTTGAGATACAGCATGCAAGTGGCGATGCGGGGCGAGATGTATCCGATGAACCTCAATGAGCAGATCATCCGGCCGTTGCTGCAGAATGTCGCCGTCATCGGGTTGTTTTTCATGCCCATGATTACCATGCGCCTGTTCGCAGAAGAGAAGCGCTCGGGGACGATTGAATTACTCGCTACCTCGCCGATTCGAGACTGGGAGATTATCGTGGGCAAGTGGATGGCTGCCATGTCGCTGTATGGCTGCATGTTGCTATTCACCGTAGTTCATTTCCTCTTCCTCTTCAAATATGGCAATCCGGACTGGAAGCCCGTGGTGATCGCCTATGCGGGCCTGCTGCTCGAAGCGGGAGTCATGCTTGCTGTCGGTGAATTCATTTCGAGCGTTACAAAGAATCAGATCATCGCCGGCGCAGCTACTTTCGGGGTGCTGATCCTTCTTTGGGTCTTGGGCTGGGTCAGCAGTTATGAGAGCGCCACCTGGGCGACGGTGATGTCATACATGTCATTGACGACTCATTCTGAATCGTTCATGCGAGGCGTTATTGATTCGAAGGACGCAATCTACTACGTGACTTTAATTTTTCTGGGATTGTTTTTTACAGCGCGGTCGATGGATTCTCTGCGCTGGAGGGCGTAAATGGCAAGTAAATGGTTGAAAGCGCGGCAGACGCAGTACGCGGCCTTTGCCGTCGTTTACATTCTTATCGTCGTAGCTGTAGTCGTTGTCGTGAATGTTCTCGGGAACCGTTACAACAAATCCTATGACGCGACGGCAAACAAGCGTTACAGCCTTTCTGAGCAAACTGCAAAGATCGTAAAAGGGCTGAAACAGGACGCCACGATCACCTATTTCAATCCCAGTCGCGGGTTTGGCGAAGGCAAGGATTTACTCGATGAATACAAGAACCTTTCGCCGAAGGTAAAAGTCCAGTATCTCGATCCCGTGAAGGATCCTGTTCGCGCGAAGGCTGAGGGTGTGCGCAATTTTGAAAACACCGCAGTCGTGCAGATCGGGGACCGAAAAGAAGAAGCCAAGAGCATGACCGAGGAAGGTATTACTGGCGCCTTCATCCGTGACCTGAAGAGCACCACGCGCACCGTTTGCTTCGTCACCGGAAGTGGCGAGCACCAGATCACTGACAGCGACCGCGAGGGATTCTCGCGATTGAAAGAAGCCCTTGCGAGCGACAACTATGAAACGCAGACTATCGATCTCCTGCAGAAAACAGAAGTTCCTGGCACCTGCACGGTGTTGGTAGTGGGTGGACCTACGCGCAATTACGAACAGCCGCAGGTGGACGCGATCAAGAAATATGTCGAAGCGGGTGGCCGTGCGTTTTTCATGCTTTCTCCACCACTCAAAGTGGGGCGTTTCCAAATTGCAGATAACGATGCGCTTGCGAATCTACTGCAGAGCTGGGGTGTAACTCTCGAAAAGAACCTGGTACTTGATCAGAATCAGATTGCTCAAATATTTGGTCTCGGGCCGGAAGTGGCGTTGGTCACAAGCTACGGCTCGCAGCCGATCGTAAACGAAATCAAACGAACGGCAACCGGTTTTCCACTTTCGCGTCCATTGGAGATCAAGAGCACCGATAAGACCTCAGTTGAGAAGTTGTTTGAGTCATCCGGTACCAGTGTCGCGACTCCGAAGTTGAACACACCACGGATTAATATGAGCGACCCATCGAACAAGAAGGGGCCACTCACCTTGGGTGCCGCCGGTACCTACAACACTGGCAAAGAAGGGACGCAGGGCCGATTTGTTGTGGTTGGCAGCGGTGACTGGGCCGACAACCAATACATTAACTTTAACGGCAATGCTGATCTTGCCCTGAACGCGGTGAACTGGCTCTCGTCCGATGAAGACTTAATTTCGATCCGGCCCAAGCCGCCTGAGAATCGTCGCGTAACTATGACACAGCGGCAGTTCAATGTGGTATTAGCTACCGCGCAGTTTGTGCTGCCCCTGATTGTGGTGGTCGCCGGTGTGGGCGTTTGGTGGAAGCGACGCTAGCGTTTCGTTGTTAGTCGAAAGGAAGCTGTACCCTTGCATTCCGAGCAATGCGAATCATGAGCGAGCGAATCATTCGCGAAGCGAGGAATCTGAAGTTCCGTCCGCGACAAGGTTCTTAGGAAGCGAAAATGCAGATTCCTCGACTGTGACGATCATTTGCGGAGCAAATGATCGTCTTCGCTCGGAATGACAACTCGAAGGACTTTACTGAATTTCCTTTGCAAACCATGAAAATCCACGGTCTTGTTGCCGCTGCTTTCGTCCTGCTCGTTCTCACCGGGTTTCTCTATTGGTCGAATCATCATCCGCCGAAAGACGATGCGTCGAAAATCTCCGCTGATACCCCACCTGCCATCCTGAAGCTCGACGAGGGCTCAATCACAAAAATCGATCTGAAGAAGAAGGACGCCGGGCCGGTGTCGCTCAGCAAGAGCAGCTCGGGAGATTGGCAGATCGTCGCGCCTAAGCCGTATCGCGCTGACCAGAGTGCGGTATCGAGCATTGCATCGTCGCTCTCGTCGTTGAACTCCGAGCGATTGGTCGAAGATAAAGCTGCTGATCTGAAGGCGTTTGGTCTGGACAATCCGTCGCTCGAAGTGGATGTCGCTGAAAAGGACAACAAGTCACAGAAATTGCTGCTCGGCGACGACACTCCCGCGGGTGGCGCAGTATACGCAATGTTGGCTGGTGATCCGCGCGTGTTCACAGTGGCGAGTTACACGAAGACTAGCTTCGACAAGAGCCTGAATGATCTTCGCGACAAACGGCTGCTTCCAACAAATGCAGACAAAGTAAGCCGGGTTGAAGTGGTCAAGAAAGGCGCTGACATTGAGTTCGGCCGCAACAAAGATGATTGGCAGATCCTGAAACCGCAAGTGTTGCGCGCGGATGGCATGCAGGTCGGCGACCTCGTACGACAGCTGACTGAGGCGAAGATGGATCTCAGCGGCTCAGATTCGAAAGATGCTGCTTCTCAGTTCGCGAAGGCCACTCCGGTGGCGACGGCCAAAATAACCGATGAGTCTGGTACGCAGGAACTTCAAGTGCGCAAAAACAAAGATGACTATTATGCAAAGTCAAGCGCGGTTGAGGGTGCGTTTAAAGTTGACTCTGGTTTAGGCAAGCAGCTTGAGAAGAGTCTTGAGGACTACCGCAACAAGAAACTTTTCGACTTCGGTTACACGGACCCAAGCAAAATTGAGCTGCACAACGGCGGCAAAGCATATTTCCTTGCGCGAGGAACTGCCGGCACCGAGGATTGGTGGTCCAGCGGGAAGAAAATGGACTTCGCGAATGTCGAGTCTGTGATCTCCGATTTGCGCGACTTAAGCGCCAGCAAGTTCCCTGAGTCGGGATTCTCTAATCCGACGATCGAGGTTTCCGTTATTTCGGATGAGGGCAAGCGAACCGAAAGAGTTCAAATTGCGAAATCGGGCGACCATTACGTTGCCAAGCGCGAAAATGAACCGGCGCTGTACCAGTTGGACTCCGGTCCGGTCGATGCGTTGTTGAAAGCTGCCGACGAGCTAAAGCCCGCAGCCTCTCAGACCGCTCTTAAGAAATAAACGCGATCATTGATCCTCACCCTCTGTGGGGGTCCTCCGTGAAACTCTGTGTACTCTGTGGTAGGGTTTTCGCTTGCATCTTCTAAATTCTCACCACAGAGAACACAGAGTCTCACAGAGGATTGCCACAGAGTATACCCGCGCAGGTTAACGCGACACACGCCTGTTCTTAATCTCCTCAAGATGTTGCCGCAGTCGCTCCACAACGTGGTTTCGATCTGAATTCTTCAGTTCATCGCGTAACTCTTCGAGCGCAAAGTGGATGACGTCGTGATGGTGTATCTCTTGCGGAGCTACATCCGAACTCAACTGAAGCCAAATTCTGTGGAGTAGGTCAATCTCCTTTGGAGTCAGATGCGGCGCATGCGGCCCCAGATAGAAAACATGCTCCTGGCCGTTTGGCAAGTAGATGATGAGCGTCAATTGTGGTTTTGGATCGCCCAATCGCTCCCACGCGAGTCCGGCCAGTCGCGCCTCTTCAGTGACAGGTCGATTAGGAGAAGCACCGAGCACAACTACAGAAGATTGCAGTCGCTGCGCTGCTCGCAAAACTGCTTCCCATTTGTCCGTAGCGCCGGCAACCGCCAAATGAATACTCTTGCCTTTTTTCTCTGCAAGCGCCAACGCTCGCGTGAATAAAATCTGTTCCTCAGAGCTGAACAGCTGTTCTGGCTCGAGTTCATACTCGCCAGCGTTTGCACCTCGGCCAAGAAATCTCAAGTGCAATGCGACCACATCCTGTTTGCGTGGATCAACCTGATCGAGCGTAGCGCCGAGGTTGTAAAGCGTGTTGTAGTTTCGCACCATCACCAGGACATTTCCGGGTCGCACACCCAACGCTTTCGGATCGAGGTCCTCCCCGGGTTCGACGTTAAATTGATCGAGTTCCGCATGTTCGGTCGAGTGCTTGCGAGTGATCGCTTCTGAAACCTCGAACACCGCGAAAAAGACGACGGTAAACGCCACGCCCGAGATGGTTGCTACTTGTTTGGTGAACAAATTGATCGTGCAAAGCGCGATCAGGGTCAGAGTAATAAATACCAGGCCAAGCGGAATTTCGGTCTTCCCAATATGAACGTTCACAGGTACCCGGTACTCGCGTCTACCGGGCTCCGTGTAGCGCAGTACCAGCACCGCCAGTCCTTTCATGGAGAAGCTCCACATCACGCCGAATGCGTAGGCTTCGCCCAGTACGAACACATCGCCGCGGCTCAGGATAATGGTGAGAATCTGCAAGGCAACGACCATGTTCAAAATACGATATGAAGTTCCGAAACGCCGATGTGGTTTGCGAAACCACTGCGGAAGGATTCCATCTTCAGAGACGCGGTTGAGCACGCCGTTCGAGCCAACAATTGCCGTATTCACCGCACCGGCCAGCATCAGCACGCCGACGACTACCACAAACACATGAAAGGCCAGCTTCAGGTAGAACGGCCCGACCAGGTTCATTGCCAGTCCGCCGATCAAGTTTTCCTGGAAGTTCGCGCGAACTGAGTCCGGGATGATCATCACTGCGAAGAAAGAAACGCCGGCGGTGAAGATCAGGCTGTATAAAAAGATGACCCAGGCAGCTTTCTTCAAATTCGGAAGCTTCGGGTGCTCAATCTCGCGATACACCTGGGCCATCGTCTCTTCGCCGCTCATGGCCAGCACGGAATGACCCAATCCGATCAGCACTCCGATAAAGCCGATGTAAGGCAAAGAGCTGTGCCGTAGCCAGCCGAGTGCGCCCCCGTGCGGGCCGTGGAAATAGGTAATCGTCTGGCTGCTGGGCAATGGCGGGAGGTCCGCTCCGCGGACCCAAATCGTGTAGCAACACCAAAGCACCATCAGCACCACTAGTACGGTGGTGATGTACATGATGCGCAGTGCCTTTTCGCTCGACTCGGGAATGCCTTTGATGTTTTCCCACCAGAAATAAATAGTGCAGAGAATGGCGAACGCTGCAGCGGTGAAATTCTCCGGCAGCGCGAAATTCAGGTGTGCGTAATGGAACAACTCATTCAGGAGTCCTACTAGATACTGTCCCGCCGACACACCGCTGATTGGTCCGGTCAGAATGTAATCGAACATCAGCGCGGAGACAGAAAACTTCGCCAAAGTACTGCCCATCGCTTCTTTCACAACGCGATAGACGCCGCCACGAACGAACATTCCGCAGCTTTCGATGTAGAGCGCGGCAACTGCTCCAGCCAGCAGCATGATGGCGAGGATGAACCAGGGTGCTGTCTTGCCAATAAAGTGCTCGGAAATTCCGCCGGCATAGAAGGCGGACGACCCCATGTCGTTGAGAACAATTGCAGCCACACGCCAGAATGAAATGAAAGCCAGCATGGCGCTGGTCGCAACCAGCACTCGTTGTCCAGTTTGGGTTGTGGTTGGAGCTGAAAAAGTAGCGGGACCCGACGGTGCGGGAGAATCCATAAAAAGTGGCCCAGAAAAAACTCTGAGCACAACTCCTTCCTACGTCTGCGAGGTTAGCTGTCGGGCTCGGACTGAAAGGTGTCCTACCGTGCGCCGGTTGGGCCGGCCTAACGGATACGCCCCGTCGGAACACTGCCGAGAACGCTAAACTTTTGCGTTCTGCGAACCAGGAATCCCGGTGCGGGTCCCCCGCTCTTGCTGAGATGCAAGATTCGACGTAGCACTGATTCTACTAACCTGTTGCATGCATGCGCAAGGCGTGACTGTGTTTCGAGATCTGATTCCTCGGAAGCCGGTGGTTACAGTCCGATACCCGAGAAGAGCGGCGATGATATCTTGTGAGCAGTACCCCAACGATGGACGTTCTTAAGAAACTGTTTGAGCAGCACTTCCGTTCTCCCGTTCGCCACGTCCAAGAGCTGCAAGGGCAGCTCGGGGGATCCGGAAGAAGTATTATCCGGCTGTCTGGAGAGCGCCATAGCGCCATCGGGATTCTCTATGGAGTGCGCGAGGAGAACGTCGCGTTTCTGGAATTCTCACGCCATTTTCGGCATCATCAACTTCCAGTACCAGACATTTACGGCGAGGACTTGAGCCAAGGAGCTTACCTGGAGCAGGACCTTGGTGATGTGACGCTCTTCGATTTTCTATCGAAGAATCGCGGCACTGACGGCATTGCTCCTGCCGTGGTTCACGCGTATCGAAGGGTTCTGGAAATATTGCCGCGCTTTCAAATCGAAGCCGGCCGCGATTTGAATTACAAAGTTTGCTATCCACGAGCAAACTTTGATCGCCAATCGATAGTCTGGGACTTAAATTATTTCAAATACTATTTCTTGCGCCTCGCAGGAATTCCCTTTAACGAGCAAGAGCTGGAAGAGGACTTCAATCGCCTCACAAACTTCTTGCTGAGTGCAGATCACGATTACTTTCTCTACCGCGATTTTCAGTCGCGCAATATCATGCTACCGAACGGCCAGCCTTTCTTTGTCGATTACCAGGGTGGGCGCAAAGGCGCGTTGCATTACGACGTTGCTTCGCTTCTGTACGACGCCAAAGCCGACCTGCCGCCGGGCCTCCGCCAGCAATTGCTCGAGCATTATCTCAACACGCTTCGCAACTACATTCCGGTTGAGCGCGAAGCGTTCATGCATCACTACTACGCTTTTGTTTATGTGCGGTTGATGCAGGCGTTCGGAGCCTATGGCTTTCGTGGATTTTACGAACGTAAAGTACATTTTCTGCAAAGTGTTCCTTACGCATTGAAAAACCTGCGGTGGCTGCTTCACAACACGACATTGCCAATCGAACTCCCCACGCTGATCGAAGCTTTTCGCGGCATGTTGCGATCGGAAAAGCTCCTGAAGTTGCATTTCGAAGCACCGGAGGGAACTCGTTCTGCAGAACATGCAGGTAATCAGCTCACCGTGCGGATCTATAGTTTTTCTTTTCACCGGGGCGGTGTGCCTGCCGATGAAAGCGGAAATGGTGGAGGCTTTGTCTTCGATGGCCGGGCCATTCCGAATCCCGGACGAGAAGAGCGTTTTAAGAGTCTGACCGGGCAAGATGCGCCGGTGATCGATTTTCTCGACCAACAGGAAAGCGCTCAGCAGTTCCTCGATCACGTCCGATCAATTGTCGACGCAAGCGTTACCGAGTATCTAAGACGTGGATTCAAGAACCTGATGGTCTCGTTCGGGTGTACCGGTGGCCAGCACCGCTCGGTATATCTCGCTGAGCAATTGGCTAAACATTTGCGCGAGAGGAATGGCGTTGAAGTAACAGTGCATCATCGCGAACTGGAAAGAGCCGCGGCCGAGAATCGTCCTGTCGGAATGGAGAAGGCCGCCGAATGAAGGCGATGGTGCTCGCCGCGGGTCTCGGCACGCGCCTTCGCCCCCTCACCAATGATCGACCTAAAGCTCTGGTTGAAGTCGCGGGACGCACTCTTCTTGAGATCACGCTCACTCGCCTGCGGAAATTCGGAGTTCGCGATGTGATCATCAACGTGCATCACTTCGCGGAGATGATCGAAAGATACCTGCAGACGCATAACAACTTCGGAATGCACATCGAAGTTTCACGGGAAGACGACCTCCTACTAGACACTGGAGGCGGTCTGAAGAGAGCCGGCTGGTTTTTTCAGAGCGCGACCGGAAGGGAAGAGCCGTTCGTCCTGCACAATGTGGACGTAATTAGTGGCATTGATTTAAAGCGAATGTTTAAGTTTCACGATAATATGACTGCCTTGTCGACACTTGCAGTGCAACACCGCGAGACATCCCGATATCTTTTATTCGACGAATCTCTTCAGCTCTGCGGACGCGAGTCTGGCAAGGACGGCACGCGTGACCTCGTGCGGAACGTGGCACATCCTCAGCCGCTCGCGTTTTCGGGAATCCATATCATTTCTCCTCGACTTATTCCTATGATGACCGAGCAGGGTTCGTTCTCAATTATCGATAGCTATCTTCGCCTCGCCAGAGGCGGAGAGAAGATTCAAGGTTTTGCGGCGGACGATTACTACTGGCGCGACCTCGGCAGGCCGGAGCATATCTCCCAAGCCGAGAACGACATCGCCAAGGGCCTGATTTCGATCTGAGGCCAGGCCTTCTTTCCGTTATAATCGAGTCACCAACCTTACATCGCGCCCTTAGCTCAGTTGGATAGAGCGTCTGGCTACGAACCAGAAGGTCGGGAGTTCGAATCTCTCAGGGCGCGCCATACTTGAGGCCCTTAGATCCTTCACTTCGCTCAGGATTTCGGCCGCCGGCTCACTATTACGACTACGTCTCTCCACGTTTCCGCGCGTTTGAGGGGGACGAGATTTGTCGCCCGACGCCTAGAGGCACCCCTGTCAATTTTGACAGTGGCCATTGAGAGCACTCGTACACAGAATCTCCTTATTCCTACAGTCACACGCTAAGCCCTCGGCGGAAATGGACCGCCGCCGGGGGTCCCTTCTCTTTTGGGAATCTTCAAAATTTCCTTTAACGGGAGTGGCAGGCAGAGTTGAACCTTGCTCAGTGGTCGAGCTCGCCGGAATTTGAGGCGACCCACCAGTAAGGCGTGTTTGCGGGAATGCGGTATTGGGCGTAGATCTCCTGCATTCGTTTCTCCATGCTTGCCACTTCATCGCGGTTGTAGGTTTGGCGATACTGCTGCCAGCGGGAAAAGTAGCTGTCAAAACGAGCCTGATCATTCGGCGGCAGGCGTCTGCGCCAGCGTTCACGTTCACCGCGAGCATTCGAGGCTACACGCCAAAATGGTGTCTGCGGCGGGATTCCATAATGAGCGTATATATCCAGCATGCGACTTTGCATGCTCTGCATCTGCCCAACGTCGCTACGTTGACGATATTCCTGCCAGCGCGAGTAGTAGCTGTCAAACCGTTGCTGGTCCCCCGGAGAGAGCCGTTGTGCCAGAGCAGGCAATGCGCAGACCGCCAGCAAGAAAATCCCAAGTAGTTTTGTGGTGCGATTAGCCATATCAACCCTTCCTCCGGGCACCTTGGACTCACTCTGGATGTCATTCGTTGCTTGCTGGAGACACCGCCGATTGCCGGATCCGTGAATGGATGAATGTTTCCAGATTAATTGTCGGTTAATTCTTTTCGGGCAAACGAATCAGCTCAGGATTGAAGGAGCTACTTGCCAATTGCGGAAAAGCAGGGGGATCAATGTGGCGACAATTAATTATTCAACCTGTCAGTCAGGCTCGTGAGTAGCACAATGGTAATAGTTCCGAGATCCTCGCGATGTCGAGCTTTGTAGCAGCTCAGTAATTCTTTCCGATGCGCAGGCAATTCCTACCCGTGCCTTTGGTTTCGGCCGCCAATGTTTTCAACTATTTGCAAATGGCACCACGGATGCTACTTCTCTCGCAGACGAAGTGGCGCGCAACGGGGCGCACTGGAGAATAACTTCGGCCAGAGGTTTTCTTGGGCGCCCCTTGCAATTTCCCTCAGGCCCTCCCCCTGTTAGGCCAGTGTCAGCCGTTCACGAATATCCACGCCCGCCCGCCTTAGTAAGTTTGCAACAACTGGCTCTTTGAATCGCGAGGCGTCGTATTCCACGCGCAGCAATTGACGTTTTTCGTCGAAAGTTAAACGACGAATTCCGTAGACTTCCCGTATATTGTCAATTGCGCGCATAGCACTTTCGTTCGGTGGAGTTGCATAACGATAAGCCACCTCCATCTGTGTCATTGTCCTGAGTCCTTTCACAACTAAGATACAACACAGGTCATCGAATAGGCCTGCTGTTCTGAGTACCTGGTCACCGCAGTACAGGCCAAGTTGTCTGAAGTGGCTGTTCAAGTCGTTCCGCAAGACTACAAACAAATTTCAGCGCGGAGTCGCAGATTCCGTCGAGAGGACAACATGATAAAGTTTTGTGCAGCCCTCCTCCTGCTAGTTTTGACAGTTGCGTTCTCACGCAGCGCCAATGCACAGCAACTAATCGGAAATTCGCGAGTTTTCTCGACGCAGGACAGCGATTCGCCGGGTCAGGCGGAAGCATTCCAGACGACTGCCTCCGCAAACGGCACGGTTTCAACCATGTCCTTCTACCTAGATAGAAGAAACGGAGCGCGGCAGGTTTTCATTGGTCTGTACTCGAATGGCAGCGGGCATCCCAGAACATTATTGTGTTCAGGATCCACTTCGTCTCCCGTGGCGGGGCAGTGGAATACAGTTGCGGTGAGTCCTGCGGTGGCGATCACTGCGGGCAGAACTTATCACATCGTGCTGCTAGGAACGGGTGGCACGATCGCGTACAGGGACACCGGAAACGGTGGCCACTCCGAGACCAGCTCGCAAACCAATCTGGCGTCATTGCCGAACACATGGTCAACGGGCACGAGTTGGTCTAGCTCGCCGGTGTCTGCCTACGCCAGCGCCGGCTCGGGAAGCCAGGGTTCTGGCGGAACTTCGGGTGGCTCTGACGTGAGCATCACGATCAATCCAACGTCGGCTTCGGTGGTCCAAGGAGGTCAGCAGCAATTTTCGGCAACCGTTTCCGGCAGCTCGAACACAGGTGTGAACTGGTCCGTAACTCAAGGAACAGGAACAGTCAACTCCTCCGGTCTCTTCACGGCACCGAACGCCCAGGAAACAGACACGGTCCAGGCGCAAAGTCAGGCTGACACGACGAAAACCGCGACGGCAACCGTAACCACCCCCGCGGTTTCCATTTCTGTTTCGCCCACTTCCGCGACTTTGAATCCTGGTGCGCAAAGGCAATTCACAGCGACTGTTTCTGGAACGACCAATACCGGCGTAACTTGGTCCGTAACAAAGGGAACAGGAACGATCACGTCGTCGGGTCTTTTTACCGCACCTAACGTGCAAGAGATAGATACGGTCCAGGCGCAAAGCCAGGCCGATAACACAAAGGCTGCCACAGCTAGCGTGACGGTTTCTTCCAACATTTCGATCTCAATATCGCCAAGCTCTGCGACTGTTAACCAGGGAGCACAGAGGCAGTTCACAGCCACAGTCTCCGGCACCAGCAACACGGGTGTGAATTGGTCCGTCACTCAAGGCAGCGGGACCATCAACGCCTCCGGCCTGTTCACGGCGCCGAATGCCCAGGAGTCTGATACGGTCCAGGCGCAAAGTCAGGCTGATACCACAAAGACAGCGACCGCAGCGGTCACAGTTCCCGCGGTCGGGATTTCGATTTCCCCAACATCTGCTACGGTGGCGCCGAATGGAACTCAGCAATTCACGGCCACCGTGACCGGAACCGTGAATCAGGGAGTGGACTGGTCAGACACTGGGAACGGCTCGGTCACGTCTTCCGGCTTGTACGCTGCGCCCAGCTCCGCCGAAAAAGATACGGTCACAGCGACGGCGCTTGCTGACACGACGAAGAGCGCGACAGCTAGTGTCACTGTCGGCGTGGCGCAGGGACAGTGCGGGAACCAACTGAACTGGACTGATCCAAGCTGTCAGGTGCCCGGCAGCGGCACGCTGAATCCACAGTGGACGATCGTGTCGCGTCACGGCGAATACGCGCAGAGCGAAACTGAGTGCAACGTTCCGGCAGCAGTCTCGGCAGGAAACGGGCAACTGGTCATAACTTCTTCCGCGTCTTCGTATACCTGCGGAGACTTCAACCCAGATGGATCGACGCGAACTTCTCCCAGGTCCTGGCCCTATACAACGGGTGATGTGCAGTGGAACACCTTCAACTTCCAATACGGCACGTTGACCTGGTCGTCTACCTATCCCCCGTCCAATACCAACCTCTGGCCGTCGCACTGGCTGCTGACCACAAAGTGCCAGAACACGAACAAATATAGCGGCGATACTGGATTCGGCGGCTGCCCGAATTTCGGCAGCTCTGGTTATGACGAAGTTGATTTGATCGAGTGTTACCGCGGCAGCTGCAACATGAACGTCTATCACAATGGTCAGACGAACAGCTGCTATATACCTACACCAAACTGGGACAGCAGGCTGCATACATGGAGCATGGTCTGGACCTCATCACGGATCACCCTGTCACGAGATGGGACTCAGATTTGCAGCATATCGCAAGGCATTCCCCAATCGCCTATGTTCCTGATTATTCAAACCCAAACTGGCGGAATTGGCGGGACACCCAACAATTCCTCCCTTCCAGCCAGCCTTACAACCCAGTACGTGAAGGTCTGCAATACGACCGACGGATCATGCTCGTCAGTAGCTGATACAGACCCGTCCGTCACGTTCATCGACCGGTTCACAAGCACAAGCGAGAATGCAGTCAGAAACATGAGCCGAAAAACAACAAACGCGGCTCAATAGAATTGTTCGCTGCCATGCGCCGCCGGATTCTCCGGCGGCGTTTCTTTTGTCGCAAGCGGCTCGTTTTGAATTCGGACCCGCATCTTGCATTGCCTGTTGCTAATCTATACCTTCAGAGATTGCTCGATCGCGCCTTAGCGGCCTTCTTCGCGTGCTTTGCGCAACCTTGGCGGTCTTTGCGGTTAACAGCTTTGCGTTTAAGGGCCTTGGAGAACGAATGACTACAACGCCCGCGTCTCTCGGCAAGGATCCTGTCTGCGGAATGGCGGTTGACCCCGCAAGGGCCAAAGCTCAGGCTGAGCATAGGGGCCAGACCTTCTATTTCTGCTGCACTGGTTGCGCGCAGAAGTTTCGCTCAAATCCAGAACAGTACCTGGAACCGAAGGCGCCAAAGCCGCTGCTCGTCACGCTCGGCAGCACCCGAACCGCTGCACGACAGACGCCCGCAGAGGAGACAGGCGTAGCCTACGTTTGTCCGATGTGCCCCGAAGTCCGCGAGCCGGAACCCGGACCTTGCCCTACTTGCGGCATGGCCCTGGAGTCGGAACTTCCCGCTATCCGAACCAAGACCGAGTACACCTGCCCGATGCATCCGCAAATCGTGCGGGACGCTCCAGGTTCGTGCCCGATCTGCGGCATGGCGCTTGAACCGCGCACGGTAAGCGCAACACCAGAAGAGAATCCCGAACTGCGCGACATGTCTCGCCGTTTCTGGATTAGCCTTGCGCTCACGGTGCCGCTGCTTGCGATCGCCATGGGAGAGATGCTTTTCGGGATGCGACTGCAGAGCATTTTGCCTAGAGACTGGATTTCATGGATCGAGCTTGTGCTGGCGACCCCGGTTGTCTTGTGGGGAGGATGGCCATTCTTCCAGCGCGGCTGGGCCTCGGTGGTGAATCGCTCCACGAATATGTTCACCCTGATTGCGATGGGTACGGGTGTCGCGTACATCTACAGCTTGATTGCGACCATCGCTCCAGGAATTTTTCCGGAATCATTTCGCGAAATGAGTGGACGTCCGGCAGTATATTTTGAAGCTGCTGCCGCAATTGTCACCTTGGTTCTGCTCGGCCAGGTGCTCGAGCTTCGCGCCCGCAGCCAGACTGGCGCCGCGATTCGTGCCTTGCTCGACCTGGCACCACGAAGTGCTCGCGTGATTCGCGATGGAATTGAACAAGACATTCCGCTCGACCAGGTGCATGTCGGAGAACACCTGCGCGTCCGTCCCGGGGAGAAGGTTCCAGTGGATGGAATCGTGATCGAAGGCAGCAGTTCGCTTGACGAATCGATGATTACGGGGGAGTCCGCTCCGGTCGAGAAGACCGAAGGCTCACGCGTAATTGGCGCAACCGTGAACGGATCGGGATCGTTCATCATGCGCGCCGAGCACGTCGGCAGCGAAACTCTACTGGCGCAGATCGTACGCATGGTGGGCCAGGCGCAACGCAGTCGCGCGCCGATTCAGCGCCTCGCGGATAGAGTTTCTGCATGGTTTGTTCCCGCAGTCATTGTGATCGCGGCAATCACGTTCGCCGTATGGGCACTCGTCGGTCCCGAGCCGCGTCTTGCGCATGCCATTGTGAACGCTGTCGCCGTCCTCATCATCGCCTGCCCGTGCGCGCTCGGGCTCGCGACGCCGATGGCGATCATGGTCGGCACCGGTCGTGGCGCCCACGCAGGCGTGTTGATCAAGAATGCCGAGGCGCTGGAGACGCTCGAAAAAGTTGACACGCTCGTGGTCGACAAAACTGGAACGCTCACGGAGGGGAAGCCGCGGGTGACCGCTTTCACGACTGGCGAGCAGCCAAACGACTTCGAAGTGCTCAGACTAGCCGCGAGCATCGAGCAGGGAAGCGAACATCCGCTGGCCAGCGCAATCCTGACGGCCGCGAGAGAGCGCGGACTCAGGCTTTCAGACGTTGAGCAGTTCGAATCCGAGGCGGGCAAAGGCGTGACCGGAGTAGTCGACGGGAGGCGCGTTGCCGTCGGGACACTGTCCTTGATCCGAGAACAAGGTGTTTCGCAGAAGGCCTTTTTAGGTCCCAGTGCAGAGGGGAGCACCACGATTTTTGTAGCCATCGACGGCAAGTATGCCGGTTTGATCGCCTTTGCCGACCCTGTGAAGCAATCCGCAAAGGCGGCGATTCGGGAACTTCAACAACGGCAGATCAGCGTCGTAATGTTAACGGGCGACAATCAAATCGTCGCCAAAAACGTATCGCTGCAACTTGGGATCAGGGAGTTCCACGCCGAGATTCTTCCTGCGGACAAAGCAAAAATCGTGAGAGAACTTCAGAGCACGGGCCGCATCGTCGCCATGGCTGGTGACGGGATCAATGACGCTCCGGCCCTCGCCCAAGCTAACGTCGGAATTGCGATGGGTACCGGCACAGATGTTGCGATCGAGAGCGCTGGAATCACGTTGCTCAAGGGCGACCTCACAGGAATCGTGCGGGCGAGAAAATTAAGTCGCGCAACCATGAAGAATATCCGTCAGAATCTGTTCTTCGCTTTCATTTACAACTCAATAGGCGTTCCAATCGCAGCTGGAATTCTTTACCCGTTCTTCGGAATTCTACTCAGCCCAATCTTCGCCGCGGCTGCAATGAGTCTCAGTTCAGTCTCGGTGATTACAAATTCGTTGCGTCTGCGAAACGTGAAGCTCTAGACAAAAGATCCCAGCCATTTCACTGGGAAGTGCGCGGCAAGAGCGTTGGCCAAACGCTCGTCTGCGGTGATGAGCTCAGTTTTGGTAAAGAGAGCGAGCGCGACGTACACCCCGTCATACACGCTGCGCTGGAAGTTACAGGCGATCGTGAAGGCATCTTCAATGAGAGCCTTGGAAGCGAAAGTGGGGAAGCCATGGCCGTGCACTGCTTTTGTTGCCAGGACGCCATCGTTTTCGCTCCATCTGCCTTGACGTACAGCTTTCCAGAAAATATTTGTTAGCTCGGTCCAGTACAAATCAGGCACGAGAAACTTCAACTGACCCCGAGCATATCTGTCGAGAAGGTGCAACGCTTCTTGCGAATACGGCTCATTCGTGTGGGGCAAGAACCACTTGGCTCCGACACTCGCGTCCACAACCAACGTCGTCACCGCTCGCGGTCCTCTCGCTGCATCTCCTCAGCTGGAGGAAATGTGCCTTCTCGCCTATGCCTGGATCGGAGCTCTCGCGCTGTCTGCAGGAATTTTCGTCTGGCTTTCAGCTCCGTGGGCGTAACGATGTTTTCTTCCAGCATGGCGAGTACCTCTGCGGCAATAGATTTGCGATGCTGCTTCGCCCGATTCCGAAGCGCTGCGTACAAGTCGGCCGGAACATTTTCGACATATAGTGTAGGCATAGGCATAGTCTAGCATATCCATAGACACCGGTTGACACGTAGTTTCTTGTCCGAAACAATGTCATTTCTTTTCGCGGATTTAATTAATGTTTCCTGGCACACACGTTCTGCTTACCATCGTGCTTCGCACTCTGGTGATTTACCTGGTCGTATTGATTGGCGTGCGCTTAAGCGGCAAGAGGGAAGTTGGCCAGATGACGCCCTTCGATTTGACTCTTCTGCTGTTGCTCTCGAACTCAGTGCAAAACGCGATGACCGGGCCCGACAATTCGCTACTGGGTGGAATTGTCGCCGCCATCACTTTGTTGGCTATGAATTTCCTGGTGGCCGAATTTGCTGGTGTTAACCGCCATTTCCGCAGATTCGTCGAGGGCCAGCCGAGCCTGCTGGTTCACGATGGCAAAGTAATCCACGCGCACATGGCCAAAGAGCATGTCAGCATGGACCAGTTGGAGAGGGCAATGCGCGAGCATGGCATTTGCACGCGCGACGAATTGGCTTTAGCAGTGCTCGAAGTCGACGGCTCGATCAGTTGTTTGAAGTACGACGACTTGAAACCAGACGCGCAAACCCACCTGGTGCGCCACCGCAGATTCGTTAAGAAGCCGTAGTCACTTCGTCATCACAACTGGAACCTCGTTGTAAGGCGCAACTGTCACACTCAGTGACTTGCGTGAGTTGAAGACCTCGGCCGTGACCGGGAAACTCACGACTATAGTTCCCGAAAGCCTTTCGCCTGGATTGATCCTTGTCTCTGCGGTAAGAAGCTTTTGCGCATGCTGCTTCAGCTCAGGGAATGCCTGGAAGTATCGCTGCGCATCAACCGCCGGTGTCGCATCATCGGATAGCTTGTTGCTCCCGGTATCCAGCGAAGCCTGGATGGTGTGAATCCAGGAAGGTTTTTCGGAATTGTTCTGCAGAGAGACATTGATTGCCACCATGACCATATCTTGTCCAGAAACCGGCACAGCGACAACATCGTCGATTGACCCCGATGAAAGCGGGTGGGCGCGATGGGTCAGCGCGTACCCCGCCGCAATGACCGCCACCACAGCAACACAAATCGCAACGATTCCTGCCGGGGGAAGGTTTTTGCGGGCGGTGCCATATTCTTCGCTGATGTCAAAGTCTGTTGATGAAGCGCCCGGATTCGTGGTCTGCTGAGAGGCATGCTCAGGGTTGTTGGAAGAGCTCGGAGTGGAAGAAACCGGAGTCGGTGAAGATGGGCTCGACATGGCGCCCTCCTGCTCCACAAATTGTACTCGCTGACGGCAACTCAGGCGGGCCACACGTGCTTCATCGCTTTTGCGAACTTATCGACGGGCAGAGTGTTCAGGACGTCTTCGGGCGTCAACCATGCCCGCCGTGCCTGTAATACGCCGAACCGGATTTTCTCCAGATGAGACGTATGGTGAGAATCGGTGTTGATGACGATCTTCACTCCGTACTGCTTTGCCATTCGCAGATGACGATCACCGAGGTCAAGCCGGTCGGGATAAGCGTTCTGTTCCATTGCGACCTTATTTCGCGCCGCGGCCTGTAGAACGGCGTCCATGTCATAGGGATAGGCGTCCCGGCGAAGCAATATGCGCCCGGTTGGATGACCGATGATCGAGACGTTCGGATTCCCGATCGCTTTCAGCAGCCGCGCCGTCATTTCTTCTGATGATTGGTTGAAGTGCGAGTGGACGCTTGCGATCACAATATCCATTTGCGCCAGCACCGAGTCGGATAAGTCGAGCGTGCCGTCCTCGAGAATATCCACCTCAATCCCGGCAAAGATTCGGAGACCGTGAGCGCGTTCCGAGGCGGCGCGAATTCTCTTGATGTGCTCGATTGCACGCGCGTCGTCGAGGCCGTTCGCGAATGCAAGATTCTTCGAGTGATCTGTGATGGCCATGTATTTGTAGCCTCGCGCACGTGCTGCCTCGGCCATCTCGTCAATCGTGTTGCGGCCATCGGTTTCGATCGTATGCATGTGTACATCGCCCTGCAGATTGGTTTCTGCAATCAACTTGGGCAGGGAATGCTTCTCGGCTAAATCAATTTCTCCGCAGTTTTCACGCATTTCGGGCGGGATGTAGTCAAGCTTCAGGGCCGCGTAAATTTCTTCTTCGGATTTTCCAGCTACCACCTGCTTGTCATCGAGCCGGGCGAGGCTGTATTCGCTGAGGGTGTAGCCCATTTTGAGGGCTCGTTGACGCAGCGCGACGTTGTGCCCCTTCGAGCCGGTGAAGTATTGCATGGCCGCGCCAAATGATTCGGGCGGGAGGAAGCGAACATCCACCTGCATGCCACCACGAAGGCGAAAGCTGACCTTGTTCTCGCCGCGCGCAATAATTTCCATGAGTCCGGGTAATTTGATGATGTGATTGATTAACTTCTCGCGATCATCGTCGTTGCAGCATGCCGGACCGGTGACCAAAACGTCGAGATCGCCGACAGTTTCGCGTCCACGGCGAAGAGAACCAGCCGGAATGGCCTTTTCCACTCCCGGATAGTCCTTCAAATGTTCAGCAATCTTGCTCGCCTGCTCTTCGGCCACATTGAGCAGAAATCTCCCAGCGATGCGCCGGTAATCTTCAATCGCCTTCAGGATCTTTTGTTCGTGCTTCTCCCCCATACGCGGAAGTTCGCGTAGCTTGCCTTCGCGCGCCAGTTTCTCTACGCCTTCGAGATCGCAGACCTGATACGCGCTCCAGATCAAGGCAACCGTTTTCGGACCGAGTCCCTGAACTCGCAGCAGTTCAAGCATCGAAGGCCGGTATTTCTTCAGCAACTCGGCGTGTAACGGCAGCCGCCCCTCTCGAAACATTTCCTGCAAATTGGTGAGCATGCCTTTACCAATCCCGGGAATGGCCAGTACCTGCTTCGGCTGACCAATCAATTCCGAGATTTGCTGCGGCAGGGCTTCAATGGCTTCGGCCGCATTCCGGTACGAGCGGATGCGAAACGAGTCCTGTCCGTCAACCTCGAGCAGGTCGGCGGTTTCGTAGAGAATTCCAGCAATGGACTTGTTATCCACGAGAAGAGGTTAAATCAACCATACGTCATTTGTGGAGAGTCGGGACGTGGTATGGCATACGCGAACAGAGTGACCGTCACTTTGCAAACTTTGCGAATGGCTTCCCGTACTTCGCGGTTATGCTTTTCGGGACTCAGGACCTGTGTTCAGTAAACAAATGGCCGAGTTTTTCTTTTTTCGTGCGCAGATATTCCGCCGCATGCGCGCTTGCCGTCACTTCGCAGGGCACTCGCTCTGTAACGTCGATTCCGGCAGCTTCGACTGCAGCAACTTTCTCGGGATTGTTGGAAAGCAGCCGGACACTTTTTATTCCAAGCGCTTTCAAGATTTCAGCCGGCAAAGCGAATTCGCGATGATCCGCTTTGAATCCCAATCGTTCGTTGGCTTCTACCGTATCCAGCCCGGAGTCCTGCAGTTCATAGGCTTGCAGCTTTGGCATTAAGCCAATCCCGCGGCCCTCCTGCTGCTCATAAATCAGAACCCCGGCCCCTTCTCCGGCAATCATGGTCAGTGCCAACTCCAACTGCTGGCGGCAATCGCAGCGCAAGGAGCCGAAGACGTCGCCAGTCAGGCATTGCGAATGAATTCGCACCAGGGGAGGAGCGGAATGCACGTCTCCCATAACCAGCGCGACGGCTTCCTCGGCTTTCCCGTTATCGGCAGAATTCATGCGAAAGCCGTAGATTCGGAAGTGTCCCCAGCGGGTAGGGAAGTCGGCGGAGGCAAGTTGTTTCGCAGTAGCGGGCACATCCTGATTATAGAGTGGACGGGACCCGCGAGTGGACGGTGGTGAATGGCCAGCGACCTGCAGCAATTGGCTCCCTCTGTACTTTTTTTGTGTAACTTTGTGCCCTCTGTGGTCAAGGGTTTAAACCCCAACCACAGAGAACAAAGAGTCACACAGAGAAGAAGCACAGAGGCTATCCTCTCAAATTCTGGAACAGATCTTCCGCAGAAAACCCGCGCTCGGAATGTAGCCACTCCCGCTAACCATCAGCTGCTAGCGCATTACCACGCCCCATACCGATAGCTCCTGGTCCGTTGTGGAAAGATTTTGATCAATATCAAACCAGCCACAAACCCGCCGACGTGCGCGGCAAAGGCAACGCCTCCCGTCTGATGTTGCGCACTTGAAGCCACAATGCTGGTGGCAACAAACTGATAAAGGAACCAATATCCGAGGAAAATCCATGCGGGCAGCCACCAGAAGGTGAAGAACACGATCAGCACGACCAGAGTTAGCACCCGCGCCCTCGGATAGAGCAGAATGTAAGCGCCCATCACGCCGGCAATGGCTCCGCTTGCGCCGATCAACGGCACGCGAGAGTTCGGAGTCAGGGCGATGTCTGTTAACGCAGCGGCAATACCACATATCAAATAAAAAAGCAGATAGGGGAAATGGCCGACGCGGTCTTCGATATTGTCCCCGAAGATCCAAAGGAACCACATGTTGCCCAGAATGTGGAAGAGATCACCGTGCATAAACATCGAGGTCAGCACGGTCAGCGCATTCGCTCCAAGCGGATACTGCGCAGCGCCGGTCAGGGCACGCGTGAAGTCATACGGAATCAGACCAAATTGGAGGGTCATCAGCTGGAAAGCCCGCGAGCGTATCGGTGGTTCGAAAAACAGGTACACAAGTACATTCAGCGCAATGATCACGTAGTTCACATATGGCTTACTGAAACTCGGCTGGTCATCGCGGATAGGAAACATGGGATTGGATCATTCAATCTCTGAATCAATGAAAACCGAGATCAATCGACGGGTCTTGTGATTCTACAATGTTTGAATGATTCAATGTTCAATGGCTCAATCCTCATGAATGGCGTTCTTATCATCGATAAACCTTCAGGAATGACTTCGCACGACGTGGTTGCGCGAGTACGTCGAACATTGAAACAGAAGGCCGTCGGCCACCTGGGCACACTCGATCCGCTTGCTACGGGCGTCTTGCCGCTTGTGTTGGGAAATATGACGCGCCTGGCCCAGTTCTATTTGGCTTCGGAAAAGGGCTATGAAGGCGTGATTCGTTTCGGTTTCGCAACCGACACTTATGATGCGGACGGCGAGCCTGTTGGCCCTGATCTCGACTTCACCCTCAATCTCGCCCAAGCCCGCGAGCTGGCGACCAGATTCATAGGCGAGATTGAGCAGATGCCGCCGCCATTTTCCGCTAAGAAGGTCAAAGGCATTCCCGCCTATAAACTCGCTCGTAAGAAAAAGGAAGTGAAGCTCGAACCGATCAAGGTTGAAGTCAAGCAGTTCGAGATTTTGGATGTCGACGGCCCTCGTGCAAGATTCACAGCCCGAGTCGCTTCCGGCACGTATATGCGTTCCATTGCGCACGAAATGGGACAGCTCGCCGGCTGCGGCGCGCACCTGCAGTCGCTGCGGCGAACGAAGGTGGCAGAGTTTGAGTTAAAAGATGCCCACACCCTGGAGCAACTGGACGAAGCCGCACGCGGCGGAGAAGATGTAGCCGAGTTGCTAATTCATCCGAGGACGTTACTGCCTTCCATTCCCGCGGTCACAGCAACTGATGAAGTCGCCGCTCACATCCGTCACGGTCGGGCGGTGAACCTGCCGGAGCTATCGCGGGCACGCGAAGTTAAAGTCTTTCATCGACAACGCGAGCTGATCGCGATCTCAACCCGCATCGCCGGGACGCTCTTCCGCCCGCGAATCGTCTTCATTTGACCAAAAGCGTTGCGAGACGCATTCAGGCGGCCTTGCGCCACTTATGGTCATCTCTACGCTGCTCCAGGAGTCGATCGCGCTTTCGCGCAAATATCAGGCGATAAAGCCATGTCAGGACGACGGCGCCCCCAGTCGCGACCAGAATCGTATAGATCATTCCTCCGTGGCCTCGAAGACCCACGGCACGCATGAGCCAACCACCGACGATTGCGCCCGCAATCCCAATTAGGATGTCGGCAAACACGCCGCGCCCAGAACCCATGATCTTGCCAGTAAGCCAGCCCGCAACCAATCCAACCACAATCCACCACAGAAAAGCCATATAAGTCTCCTAAGCCACCTCGTCGAAGTTCGCTCTGGCCGGGGCCCATTCGTCACTGGGAGCTATGACAGAGGAGATTCATGTAGTGAATTATGGACAGCTGGCTTGACGACATTCTTCCGTGGTCAAGGAAGCTTTGTTGTCGGAGTCCGAAACTAATTACAGGTGGCTGGGTTCTGCTCGGAAGATCGTTGTAGCTGAATTTCCCAGAAGGAGTACTCCCATGCCAGTCCGCCTCGCGCTGATCACGCTCGCGCTCATAACTTCTGTAGGTTGTAGCAATGCTCTGAACCCGTTTTGTGGAAATGTCCGGCCTGCGCCGGCAATCGGCTCCATCTCCCCGAGTACGGTGACTTTCGCTGAAGTGCAACAAGGAGTGTTATTGACGGTCAATGGAAGCAATTTTGTTCCTGCATCGGAAATTGTGGTAAACGGCAAGCCGTTAGCTGCAACAGCAATCAGCGCGCAACGGTTACAGGTGACGCTCAATACCGCGGTCATTTCCGGTCCGGGACCGGTGAACGTAAAGGTGACGACGCCAAGCGGTAATAGCGGCGATGTCGGTTGTTCCAGCGGTGGGACGAGCAGTGTGCTGGTGCTGACTGTAAATTGATGGGCGGCTTCAGCTTCGATCAGGGCGGGCGACCTGCGGTGCGAGGCGGCCATTTATGACCCCTTTACCACGATCATCACGCGGCAGGGAAGTAGCTCGTGCAGCGCGGATACTCTTGTCCACGACGACATAGAGTGCAGACTGGGCGTGCTTCGCCCACAGCGATGTATGTTATTCCAAGCCGCGCACTGTCTCGCAACATTGGCAAGACGAGGTGGGGCACCCGCACCTTTTTTGCTGCTATATTGCAGCAATCGCTCGCGACTAGAATCGTCCCAATGGAACAAACCTGTGTGCCACTACAAACGGGACGCGCACAAGCAATTCCTGCCGCGCGACTGAGTCGTGTGCAGTTGAGGATTGTCGTTGCTGGATATGTAGCCGTCATCGTGGCTTCAGCGGCACTCGTATACATGCGTCATTTACAGTATGTGAGGTATGCCTCTGACGCTGATACGTCGGGAGGAATGTGGGCCTTCGGCGATTGGATGCTGGAATTGTTCATCGCCGGGCTGTTTCTCGTGCCAACTCTTCTGTTGGCTTTCTTTATCCGAAGATCTGAAACGGCATACGCGCGATATTCGCAGATCCTTTTTGGCATCGCATGCACCGCGCCGGTTTGCGTCGGATCGTTCTTTGTCCCGGCTATTGCTCAAAGCGGTTCGGGCCTGTTCGGAGTATTGGGGTGGCTTTCCCTCGGTCGTATTTCTGCCTCGCCCGTGTTCGTTGTCGGACTCGTCTGCAGCCGGCTGTTAGCGCGTTCCAAACGAGCAAAGCAGTTGACTATGTACGCGCTGCTGGTCGAGGTGGGTACATACGTTTTACTGTTAACCGCTGTTCTACTTCCATGGCACAGGAACTAGCTCTTCAGTAATTGATGCGTGGCGCTGCCGCATCGGCCCGCGAATTGCTCGTGTAGGAGAAATGCTGTGCCTTCTACTGTAAAGAGGAGTAATTCTTGTCTAGCGAGCTTCAGCTCGACAGATCGCTCCCGCGAATAACTCTTTTCGTGATGCATAGAGCCGCCATTCATGGCTCAGTAGTGGTGGTTTAAGATCATGAGCCATGGACACCAAAGTCAAGGAGTTCTTCGCACGGTACGAACAAGCCAACGCCGAATTCAACGTTAGCGAAATCGCGTCCCTCTATGCCGACGTGTTCCTGTTCGGCAGTCCCCAAGGGGCGCAGCCAATCAAGAAGGACGACTTCGTCAAAGTCCTTCCGCGCCGCAAGGATTTCTTCAAATCTGTGGGCCTGGTCTCGTCGAAAGTCGAGCGGATTGAGACCTCCGAGCTCGACTCGAGTTACAGATTGGCGAAAGTAGTCTGGAAGATGCGGATCGAACGGCCGGACAAAGCGCCCATACAGATCGAGACCTCGGCCAGCTACGTGTTATTCAATTCCGCCAACTCGTTGCAAATTGTTTTTCAGATCGATCATCAGGACCTGGCGGCCAAGATTAAAGAGCTGGGTTGATCGGCCTGCAGGTTCCTGGGTCGCAAGTGCGTCATCCCGAAGCTCAGCGTACTCTATCGTGGAAAACCTCGACGTGCGACCCGCCGAACGTAGCGTAAACGCCATCATCGGGGAAAAGCCCGTCCTGCACGGGCTTCGGCTTGAGCGCGGGCTTCGCGGGTTTGCGGCGACGAAGCTCGGAGTTCGCAAAGAGCAGCCGCGTGCCGCGACCGGGAGGACCGCCGCCGTTGGGCTTGCGTTTGTGACGCCAGCGCCAAACGCGCTCGCGATTTCATGTCAATCACTTTTGTGGGAAATTTCGCCGCGACCTCAGGACGAGGAAAAAACCTTGGCTTGTGCTCCTGCCCACGTGAGTATTCCCGTGACGGAATTATTCCATTGATGTAATATTATTTAACGTGGAATGGGAGATCGAATTCACCGATGAATTTCATCTGTGGTGGAACTCCCTTTCCGGCGAGGAGCAGGAAGACGTAGCCGCCAAAGTCCTCTTGTTGAGGCGATTCGGCCCAGCCTTAGCGAGGCCTCACGCGGATGTGATTACCGCATCGCGTTTTCCCAACATGAAGGAGCTGCGCGTGCAACACGCGGGCAGGCCGTACCGCGTTCTGTTCGCCTTTGACCCGCGCCGCGTGGCGCTTTTACTCATTGGCGGGGACAAGACGGGTAATAACCGCTGGTACGAAGAGTTTGTGCCGCTCGCAGACAAAATCTACGAGCAGCACCTGAGAGAGATCGCAACGAGCGAGGAGGAGTAAAACAATGGCGAGAAATTTCCGAGAACTGGAAGCAAAAATGCCGCCCGGGTCGCGCAAACGCGCTCAGGAGAAGGCCAGGCAGATGATCCAGGAGATGCCCCTGGCCGAGTTGCGCGAGGCCCGCCATCTCACCCAACAGCATCTCGCCGACCTGCTCAGGGTGAATCAGGCGGCAGTATCCAAAATGGAGCGGCGCACGGACATGTACATCAGCACGCTCGCGACGATGGTGAAGGCGATGGGCGGCGAACTGCGCATCGAAGCCGTGTTCCCGGATGGGCGAGTCGCGATCAGCCAATTCGAGAAACTGGCCGCTGACTAGAATTTCGCTTTCAGCTCGCGCCGCAACTGCTCGACTTCATTCGAGAGGTGCGCTTTGATCGGTCTCCGAGGACTGGCGGGTTGAGGTTGAGTCGCGGATGGGCCGACAGAAAGGCGCCTCTGTGTCCGATAACAAGTATTATGTAAAGTGTGCGAGACGGCATTGCCAGCCGTGTCGACAATTAGTCAAAATCCTGACATATTCCTTCGGTTCCGGCCTTATCCTTCCCCGGATTGAATTTGCCCGGACGGCGCAGAGTCCTGCCCACCCAGCTGCTCCTACGAAAACAGATACGCCTGCGAAAGCAACTATTGACGCGGAATTGAAAGGAACGAGAATGGAAAAAGTAGCCGGAATAGGCGGGTTGTTCTTCCGGGCCAAAGATCCGAAATCGTTGGGTAAATGGTACGAGCAGCACCTGGGGATTGCGCTCACGCCAACCAGCGAAGGCGGAGAGGTTTGGCAGCAGGAGGCCGGACCGACCTCGTTCACGCCCTTTCCCGAGACGACCAAGTATTTCGGCGACCCCAAGCAGGCCTGGATGGTAAACTTTCGCGTGCATGACATGACGAAGATGGTGGCCCAGCTACGCGCGGCAGGAATTGAGGTCAAAGACCCGGAGACTTATCCCGGGGTTGGGAGCTTCACCCGGATCCATGATCCGGAGGGAAATCCGATTGAATTGTGGCAGCCGGAGAAAGGCAGCTCTTAGCTACTAGCGGTTAGCTTTCAGCTGGAACCGGGCGGTAAATGGTCAAACCCTTGCTCCCATTCCCAACCGCCCCATAAGGATGTCATTCCGAGTGGGCCTTAGCCCCGCGAGGAATCTGCGGTTGTTGCGTGAAAGCGAACTGCAGATTCCTCACCAATCAAGCGGTTCGGAATGACACGAGGACATCATCCAGCCAGGTTCTGCAGCAGTTCCTCGACTGAAAATTTCCGCTCGGAATGGATCGCTGCACCGAACAGGCGACGCGGGTCGGTTTCATAGCGCAGCGAATATTCGGCGCCGGCGAAGAGCCTCCTCAGAAACGGGCGCAGGACGGGATCGATCGCATGGCGGGTCTGGTCGTCGGCAGGCGCAACCAGCCGGTCGTTGATGAACAGCTCGATATCCTGACCATTAAAGTGGAACTTATTATTTAGTCGCGTATCTGACTGCAACTGCTGGGCCGCTGTGAGGGTGCCGCGGAAGGCTTGGGTGAGCTTTTCGTAATTGTTTCCGGCGATTTGGGCCTTGCGGTTGTAGCGCAAGCCGAGGCGTCCGTCGGTATTGTCGATCGCGTAGTCGGCTTCATGTCCAATGAGGACAATGCCGGGACCGTGGTGGACGTGGCGGTAGTCGGCGACGTCGATCAGGAGCTCCGGGAAATCTCCATTTTGGAACACCTGGCTTTGGATCCATCCGTGGAAGATGGGAATGATTGCATCGAGAAGGCCGGCATCGAGGTCGGAGCCGCCTTCAAGCAGAACTTTAACGTTGATGTGTTCAAGCTCGATTGCGGTTTCTTCTTCGAGTATGGATCGCATTCGTTCTAATCCCTTTATGTTCTCTGTGGCAATTCCTCTGTGAAACTCCGCGTTCTCTGTGGTTCAAGGTTTCTAGGAACCGACCACAGAGGGCACAGAGTTACGCAGAGCAAAGCGACAGAGCCTAAACCGTCGCTGCTACTGCCACTCCTAGCTTGTTGTAGCAACTGTGGGCGGCATCGATGAAGAGTTGCGCCTCGTCGATCAGATAGCGGCTGGACTCTTCGCTGTGGCCAAGGTGCGTACGCTCGTATGCCGAGAACAGATAATTGGCGAACTTGCCTCCGGCGAACGGATCCCAGAACAGTTGCGTGTCGTAAAAACGCTTGCGAAATTCGGAGACGATCTGATCGGGATCGTTGCCGACATCAGGGAACTCATGCGTAACAAGAGCCCGGGCAGCAGCGAGCATGGCCGAGTAAGCCTTACGGCCAGCAAGCTCGACCTCGCCCTTCTCCAGAGCCAGTTGCGCTTCGAACAGTTCCCTTTCGGCGGCGGCCAGACCGAACTCGACTGGCGAGACGACTTCGCCCGCGCACTCGCCTGTGCCCATGTCATTCAGCGTGTACTCGCGCGGATCGCCCCAGTCGCTGAAGTAGGAACGATCTCCGACGGGCGGATGCGTGAGATCGTCAAGCATCTTCTTTAGTTCAGCTTTGCCGGTACGTTTAACAAAGTCCTTAAAGGTTTCACCGGGAGTGCGATCAGCGACGTAGCGATCCGTCAGGCGCGCGACCACGTGCGGAATATTCTTCGACGGCACGGCGACTACGGGCAGGCCGTAGGCTCCGGCATTGTTCTCCCATTGCCCACCGAGGACGACCTGGAAGTGCGGCACAGCGTACCCGGCGATCTTACGGCTTACGCCATAGAAGCCGAGGTCGGCGACGTGGTGCTGGCCGCAACTGTTGAAGCATCCGCTGATCTTGATGTGCAGGTTCTGCACGGCTTCGTCGGACGTGTAGCTCTTTTCAGTGATGCGCTTGCGGAGCTCGGCGGCGAGACCGCGCGAAGAGGAAATGCCGAGCTTGCAAGTATCGGTGCCGGGGCAAGAGACGATATCAACCAATGCCCCGGCTCCGGGTTCGCCGAGACCAACGGCGTTGAGGGACTTGAAAAGCTCCGGCAGGTCGCGCTTGCTGACCCACCGGATCACGAAATTCTGCTCGACCGTGGTCCGAATGGTCTCTCGGGTGAAGCGGCGGACAATGTCGCCGAGCGAGCGGAGCTGGTTCGCCGTGATGTCGCCGAGCGGCAGAGCAACGGTGACGGTGACGTATCCCGGCTGACGCTGCGGCCGCGTATTGAATTTGAGAAATTGCTTGAACTTTTCGGACGAGCCGTTGAGGTCGGCGATGGTGACTAGGTCAGGTATTTCTGCGCCCTCTTTGAGCGGTGATTCGCGAGATTCAGCTTTGGCCTGGTCGATGTATTCGGTCCAGCGCGGATCGAACGGTAGAATCTTTCTCTCTTCCAAGACCAGGTTGCGGAATTTCTCGATGCCCATGTCCTGAATAAGAAATTTAAGCCGCGCGCGGCTGCGGTTTTTCTTTTCACCGTAACGGGCGAATACGCGGGCGATCGCCTGCGCGAGGGGCAGAAGCTCCTCTACCGGAACGAAGGAATCGAAAAGTTTCGCCTGATACGGAACGGCGCCGAGGCCTCCCCCGACGTACATTTCGAAACCGATCTCTTCCCTTCCGGCTTCATTCACGCGCTTCTTGGCGATGAGGCCGAGATCATGCAGGCTGGTCAGGCCGCAGGCGTGCTGCGCGCATCCGCTGAAGGCAGGTTTGAACTTGCGTCCAAAATTCTGGCAATCGGGATGGCCGAGCAAAAACTTTGATAACGCACGCGAATATGGAGTCACGTCGAAGCTTTCGTCGGCGCAAACGCCAGCATACGGGCAAGCGGTCACATTGCGGACGGAGTTGCCGCAAGCTTCACGCGTGGTGATATTCGCGGCGGCGAGACGGCGCATGACGCTCGGCGTATTTTCGATGTGGACGTAGTGGAGCTGAAAATCCTGGCGCGTTGTGACGTGGGCAATTCCGTCGGAATACTCCTCGGCGAGCTGGGCGATGGTTTCGAGTTGATCGGCGTTGAGTCCGCCGGCGGGAATCTTGATGCGCTGCATGCCGGGCGCGTCCCACATAGTGTTCGGGCCCTTGGTCAGGTCGCCGGAGGGAAATTCCAACTTCTGGACTTTTGTCCCGTCGCTGCGCTGGCCATTGTCATAGCGCTGGCCGTAGGTCCCGCGGCGCAGGCGCGTCTCGGCGAACAGCTTCTCGTCGAGCTTGCCATTTTTGCGCAGGATGATTTCGGTTTCGAAATTATCGACCTCGCGCGCAAGATGCTCCGGCATCTTGCCTGCTAGGCGTTCTTTCCAGAGCGGGTTGGAAGCTTTCATGGCTGGTTCCCTTGTCGCAGCTCTTAGCTGTCAGCTTTTAGCCTCTAGCTAAAACCTAACTCCAATTGAGTTAAGGGCTAAAAGCTAAGAGCTTGTTTCTCCCAAAAACACAAAACCCACCGGCCAGCGACTTCTGGCGGTGGGCTTGAGCTTGTAAGTTATTAGTTCGTTAGCTCGATTTCACCCCATCCCCAGAAGAGACACGACAAGCGCAACAACAACACTTGGCCATCTGGGTGTGGGTACTAAGCATGCAACTAATAGTATCTGATGCCAGACGGTCGGTAGGCAATTCAAAAAATCGATACGAACGTTCGGGGAACCTGATTGGCCAATTTGATCGGGAAAACCCAACGGTTTCTACATCTTGTAGCGGCCAAGGTCTTCGTCGTTAAGACCCTCGAGCCACTTGCGGAGTTCCTCGCTGGTGGTTTCTGAGGTCGCCCCAGCTTTCTTTGAAGTCTTCAGGACCTCTTCCTCTACGAAGATTGGGCAGTCGACGCGAAGGGCCAGGGCGAGCGCGTCGGAAGGGCGAGAGTCGACACTGATGATGTGGCCGTCGCGCTCCATCCAGATAACCGCGTAAAAAGTATCTTCTTTTAATTCTGTGACGACGACCTTGTGAACATGAGCGTCGAGACCAGTGAGGACATTCTTAATAAGGTCGTGAGTCATCGGGCGCGGCGTGCTGACTTTTTCGATCTCGAGCGCGATGGCATTGGCCTCGTAGACGCCAACCCAGATGGGCAGAACGGTGTCGCTTCCCGAATCTTTAAGGATCACGATGGGGGTGTTGGTGACTGGATCCATCAGCAAACCGCGAATTTTCATTTCAACTTCCATCGTGTAACCTCAGCGGCTAAAACCGCAATTCAGCAGGTCGTCAGGCACCCTCTGTGGCGTTTGTTTGTGGAACTCAGTGTTCTCTGTGGTCGCGTTTGGAAGAGCTCGACCACGGAGAGCACAGAGTTGCACAGAGCTAAAATCATAGAGGAATATCTCACTACATCACCATCTCGCCAACCAAACTATTCGGGAACGCTGTAGTCACGCGTGCGGCGACATACGCCCCCGGCTCCAGATTGCAGCCTTCCGTCCCGGTAAAATTCAGCGTCTTGTTCTGCGAGGTGCGACCAATCCACTGCCCCCTGACTTCATTCCTGCCTTCAACCATTACCTCAAGGGTCTCGCCCAGGTGCTTCCGGTTCCGGTGCTGCTGAATCGCTCGTTGTTTTTCGAACAGCACGGCCAGGCGGCGCGACTTCTCCTGGTCTGAGATAGCATCGTGCATCGAAATTGCCGGAGTGTTCGGCCGCGGAGAATACTTGAACGCAAACACGCCGTCGTACTCGACTTCATCGAGGAGCGAGAGCGTTTGCGCAAAATCCTCTTCTGTTTCGCCGGGAAAGCCCACGATCACATCTGTTGTGATGCTAATTTGCCGGCGCGCGGTCTTCATCCAGGAGATACGCTCCAGGTACTGTTCTCGGGTGTAAAGCCTCTGCATGGCCTCGAGCACGCGAGTCGAACCGCTTTGCACCGGAAGATGAATGTGATCGCAGAGAGCGGGAGTGGAATCGATTGCGCTAATGATATCTTTGCCGAAGTCGCGCGGATGAGATGTAGTAAAACGGACGCGACGAATACCTGAGACCTCAGCAACCGCCACCAGCAACTCCGCAAAACTCCGCTTCCCCGCTGGATCACGATAGGAATTTACGTTCTGTCCGAGGAGCTGAATTTCTGTGTAACCGAGGTCGGCCATCTGGCGGGCTTCAGTGAGCACTGAATCGGACGTGCGGCTGCGCTCTTTGCCGCGAGTGAACGGGACAACACAGTACGAACAGAACTTATCGCAACCTTCGATGATGGTGATGTATCCGCGATAAGGATTAGTTCGCGCAGTGAACTCGGTCTCGAAGCACTCGTCGGTCTCGCGGTCGTCCAATCCCGTAACCCGCCGCTTCCCTTCTTCTATCTGTACGAGCATCTGCGGCAAATTGCGATAGGAAGCCGATCCACAAACGAGCGATACATGCGGCGCCCGTTCGAAAATTTTCGTGCCTTCCTGCTGCGCAACGCAGCCGAGGACGCCAAACTTCTTACCCTGCGCTTCGAGCTTTTTGTAGTCCGCGAGGCGGTGAAAGACCTTCTGCTCGGCCTTGTCGCGAATAGAGCAGGTGTTGTAGAGCACCAGGCCGGCCTCTTCGACCGTCTCAACCTGGCGATAGCCCTGCGAGAGCAGCGTACCCACGACCTTCTCCGAGTCGTGCGCATTCATCTGGCAGCCGAAGGTTTCGAGGTAAAAAGTCTTTTCCTGCGCGGCCATCAGAGCTAAGTATAGCGCACGCGTCTGGCTTCATTCCGCCTGGGATTTAGTTGCGAAGGGCCTGCTTTTCAGAGAGATAAGAGCAGTGTCCTTGAAGCTGGCAGTTTTGGAACGGCATCATGTAAATGAGGCGACAAGGAGAGAAGGAGAGATGCCCAGAAGCCGAAACTACGGTTCCAGCTTAAAAATGCGTTCCATGCGCACCCATTTCTCCCCAGGCTTGGCTTCGGGTAGGGCCTGCTGGAATTTCCACATGAGCTCCTCCCATTCCTGCACTTTAGGATTCTGCTGGTCGGACTTCGATTTCTTTTCGAAAGAGAAGCTCTCGTTAACCTCCATGATCATGAACATGCGAGTACCGAGCAAATAAATCTCCATATCCACGACGCCTGAATTCCTGATGCTCTCGGTGATCTCAGGCCAGATTCTCTCGTGATACTTCCTGTACTCGGCAATCAACGCCGGGTCGTTCTTCAAGTCGAGCGTAAAGCAAAAACGTCGGGTCATGAATATTACTCTGCGAGCGAACTCACACCAGCAAGTTGCGTTTCTGGGACGGGGTAGACTGGCTTATATCCTTTGATGGCAAAATACAGAACGTAAGCCTGACAAACCACAGGAACGATAAATGCGTCTCTTATGGAGCTGTGATCAGACACAAAACCCATGATTGCAGGGCAGACTGCTCCGCCGATAATCGATGCTACCAGCAAAGAGGACCCCAACTTTGTGAAGGGCCCGAGGTGCTTAATGCTTAGGGCAAAAATAGTAGGAAACATGATCGAGTGAAAGAAGCCGATCAAAGCAACCGCCCAGAGAGCGACGGTTCCGTTGGCCGAGAGGACCAGCGCAAGGCATGCCAATGTACAAAATGCAAATGTCGAGAGCAAGCGGGCGGGTGAGACGTGCTTCATCACAAGCGAACCGGAAAACCTGCCGATCATGAAGCCAAAAAGATGCACCTTAACGTAGAGAGCCGCCGAGGCTTGCGCAAGTCCTGGCGACAAGTATTGCGCGAAACGGATGATGAAGCTCGCGACTCCAACCTGCGCTCCCACATAGAAAAACTGCGCAGCCACCCCCTTAATCAAGTGGGAGTAATTCAGGATCTCCCGCAGTTCCGTTGATGTGGATTCTTTCCTGGATGGACTGCTGATTTCCGGCAGGTGCGAGACAAAAAACAGGACGGCAAACGCGAAGAATGTGCCGGCAATTACGAGATATGGCAGCTTGACGCTATTGACCAGTGAAGAATGGTAGGCTTCGATCTGCGCCGAACTCATGGCGTTCAACTGCTGGCGCGAGTACTCAACCGCGGAAAGAATGAACGCCGCGCCGATAAAAGGCGTGACCACAGCGCCTACTGAGTTGAATGATTGCGCCAGGTTAAGGCGCCGCTCAGAACTCTCCGCGGGCCCGAGAAGAGTGACGTACGGGTTCGCGGCAACTTCCAGGACTCCTTGCCCACACGCCATCACGAAGAGGGCGAATAGAAAAAAGCCATACATGCGGACCGAAGCTGCAGGAATGAACAGCAGCGCACCAGTGGCGCAGGTCAATAAGCCAACTACAATGCCGCGTTGATAGCCGATTTTCTCGAGCAATCGTCCAGCTGGAATAGCAGACAGGCAATAGCCGCCGAAAAACGCGACTTGAATCAGCGAAGAACGAAAATCCGTGAGATTGAAAACTTTCTTTAGATGGGGAACCAGAATGTCATTGAGATTGACGCCGAGCGCCCACAGGAAAAAAAGCGTAGTGACCAGGATTAGCGGCGCAACGTATCGGCGTTCGGTGATTGGCGCATGAGCGCTCATAGAGTTATGTCAGCGCGCGGTCCAGATGTACGTAGCCGCCATCGACGAAAACATGCTGGCCGGTGATGTGTCCGGCGCGCGCGGAAAGCAGAAATACTACCATTGCAGCAATCTCTTCTGGCGTTGTCATTCTATTTTCAAGTGGAATCTTGCCTAAAATCGTCTGCAGCTTTTCTTTCGGATTTGGAAACGTATCCAGCCATTGGCGATAGAGCGGCGTCATGACTTCGGCTGGAACGATGGCATTCACTCGAATCCCGTAGGCAAGCAATTCCGCCGCCCATTCGCGTGTCAGGGCCAGAATAGCGCCTTTCGATGAAGCATAACCTGACGTCCCACCCTGGCCCGTAATCGCGGTTTTCGAGCTGATATTCACGATGCCGCCACGAGTCTGTCTCAGGTGCGGCAACGCGTAGTGGGCCATGTTGTAATAATGCAGTAAATTTCGCCGAAGCGAGTCGATGTACTGCTCGGGGCTTCCATGCTCAAGACCGACTTTGTCGTTGATTCCTGCATTGTTCACCAGCGCGTCCAGCCGGCCGTATTTCTCGATAGTCTTCTGCACGGTGGCGTAGCACCCTTCCGCAACACAAAGGTCAGCAACAATCAGCTGACTTCCCGGGATCTCGGCATGAATCCGGTTCCCTGCCTCGACATCTCGGTCCGCGATAATGGGTATAGTGCCTTCATCCGCGAGGGCGCGCACGATTGCCGCGCCAATTCCCTTGGCGCCGCCGGTCACGAGCACAACCTTCCCTTTGAGTTGAAGATTCACGTGGCACTCAGCCGTGCAGATTCAGAAAACCGCCATCAATAGGATAATTCGCGCCTGTGATGAACGACGCCGCATCCGAGCACAAATACAGCGCGAGCGCTGCCACTTCTGCCGGCTCTCCCATTCGCCCGATCGGCTGTGTCTGCGCCAGCTTGTCATACATCTCTTTCTCCCGTCCGGGATAGTTCTTCTGCAAGTAGCCATCTACGAACGGCGTGTGCACACGCGCTGGGGAGATGCAGTTGCAGCGTATTTTGTAAGGAAGGCAATCTCGAGCAACGGAGTATGTCATCGCGATGACGGCGCCTTTGCTCACGGAGTACGCAAAACGGTCTGTGAGCCCGGCCGAACCCGCCACAGAAGCCATGTTGAGGATGACGCCGCCCTTCGTCTTCATGTGTGGAAGCGCAGCCCGAATGCAGTTGTAATAACCCTTGACGTTCACGCTGAGCACTCGATCGAACTCCGCTTCACTGGTAGTTTCAACGCTGCCGATATGCGAAATGCCTGCGTCGTTCACTAGAACGTCAATGGTCCCCTGACGGGCGATCTCCTCGAAAGTCGAGTTCACCGCTTCCTGATCGGTCACGTCGCACTGATGACTCGATGCGGCATTGCCAATACTGCTGAGCTCAGCCCGGACCGCGTCGGCTTCCTTTTGATTGACGTCGACAATCCGAACAGTGGCGTCGGCACTGGCAAATTTCAATGCGATGGCGCGTCCGATCCCGCTGCCGGCACCGGTGATGACCGCTGTCTTTCCGGTCAGATGGAATTGGCTCGAGATACTCTCCTCCGTGGTCAGAGGGAAACGCCTCGTTTCCAGGGAATGAAATCCTGCTGATTCTTTTGCTCTGCTTTGGTTTGAATATCGCCGCTTGCGACCTGAACAACCAAATCCAGAATTGTTTCTCCCATTTCTTCAATCGTCGATTCTCCGGAGATGATTGGGCCTGTGTCGATGTCGATAATGTCTGGCATTCTCCGCGCGAGCGTACTGTTGGTAGAGAGTTTGATCACCGGCGCAATTGGATTGCCTGTCGGCGTACCCAGCCCAGTCGTAAACAGGACTACGCTTGCCCCGGCGCCAACTTGCGCGGTGACGCACTCAACATCGTTCCCTGGTGTGCACTGCAGGTGCAGCCCCGGTGTCGTTGAATACTCTGGATAGTCAAGCACGGCAGCTACAGGTGCAGTGCCACCTTTTTTCGCTGCGCCAGCCGACTTCATAGCGTCCGTGAGCAAGCCGTCCCGCATATTTCCAGGGGACGGATTCATATCAAATCCGGCACCTACGGCCTTCGCTCGTTCCGAGTAGCTTCGCATCAGATAAATGAAACGGTCTGCGACATCCCGCGAAACCGCGCGGTTAATCAACTCCTGTTCCACTCCGCATAACTCTGGAAATTCCGAGAGTATCGTTCTCGCACCCAAAGCAACCAGCAGGTCCGAGGTATGCCCTATCGCAGGGTTCGCAGAAATTCCAGAGAACCCATCAGACCCACCACATTTCAGACCAACACACAATTCGGAGAGTTCCGCCGGGGTTCGCCTCGCCCTATCTGCTTCAACCAATCCCTCAAACGTGCGTCGGATCGCGTCGGAAATCATGGTGAATTCCGATCCGCTCTTCTGTTGCTCTACGATAACCAATGGCTTGTCGAACTTCGGATTCCGCACTTTCAGCTGTTCGCGAAGAATACTAACCTGGGCATGCTGGCAGCCCAGGCTCAGTACCGTTGCTCCGGCCACATTCGGATGATGTATGTAGCCGGCGATAAGCCCGCACAGATTGTTGGAATCCTCTCGGGTTCCGCCACAACCGCCCTCATGCAAGAGAAAACGAATTCCATCCAGGTTCGGAAATACTTTCTTTCGTCCTGCGCTCTGGCCTCCCTGAGGAAGGGCATGGGATTTGATCTGCTCGCTCTTCCCTTCCCTATACAGTTGCGCGAGTTCCGCAACCTGCGTACGGTAGTTCTGCTGCGACGCAAAGCCGAGCTCTTCTTCGAAGGCTTGTTTCAAATTGAGGATGTTCCGGTTTTCGCAGAAAACTAACGGTACAACGATCCAGTAGTTACGGGTTCCAACTTGTCCATCGGAGCGCCTGTAACCATCAAAAGTGCGATTTCGCCAGCTTGAGACATCCGGCGCGTGCCAGCGGAATTCTTCTGACTTCTCATGAAAATCGAACGCCTCATGATGAATGTTTGCGACAGTTAGCACTTCTCCACGCCGCACGTCCTTTGTAGTCTTCCCAACCAGAACGCCATACATAGTGACATTTGCACCAGCCGCCAAATCCTGAGTAACGAATTTATGCTTGGCCGGCACATTGGAGGCCAGTGCGTATTTTGAACCGTTGAAACCTACCTCGTCGCCTTGCTTGAGATCGGTTAACGCGATCAGGACGTTATCTCGCGGGTCGAGTTGCAGGACTTTTTGCATCGGAGGTGTCGATTGAGAATTCTAAAACAAAGAACTTCATGCATTCAGGTTTTGTGATCGGCGATGGGAAGATGTCTTGCGCGAACCCAGACTCCAGAATTTCGCGGCGTTACCTCCGAAAACAGCTCCTCTGACATCACTAGAAAACCTGCTCAAATACTCGCCAATCAGGTTCATCACCTGAGAATAGGTTGCGGCGACACTGCAGACTGGCCAATCTGAGCCGATCATGAGCCGTTCGGTTCCGAATGCTTCAACGGCGACATCTATGTAAGGCTTGATGTGCTCTGGCCTCCACGCGTTCCAATCGGCCTCGGTCACCAACCCTGACAGCTTGCAGTAGACGTTCTGAAATTTTGCCAGACTACGAATGCCTGCTTCCCAAGGCTGCATTTCGCCGCTCCTGATCGAGGGCTTCGCCAGGTGGTCCAGTACGAAACGCTGGCTCGGAAATCGCCGTACAAAATCCGCGGCTACCTGCAGATGACGGGGATAGATAAGAATGTCGTAGGTCAGCCCGAACTCTTCGAGCGCACGTATTCCGCGCAGGAAATCTGGTCGCAGCAGAAAACGATCATCGGGCTCCGACTGAACCACATGGCGGATGCCGAGCAACTTCGGGTTGCGCGCAAGTTCCGCCAGCTGCAACTTAACGTTTTCTGAACGCAAGTCTACCCAACCGACGACACCGGCAATAGCCGGCTCATCCTCCGCGAGTTGCAAAAGCCACCTGGTTTCGTCAATAGTTTGCTGGGCCTGAACGGCGATGGATGCCTCAAATCCCGCACGCTCAAGTTCTGCTTTCAGGTCCTGGGGCAAAAAGTCGCGGCGGAGAGCGGACATCGAATCGTCAATCCACGCATATTCTTCCGGCTTATATCGCCAGAAGTGCTGGTGGGCGTCGATGCGCATGCGAGGAAAGGCTAGCACATGGCGGGTCAGCTGCCGTACTCAATCACTCGTGACTGGATTTTCGGGTGCGCCGTCGATCATCGCGGAAACTTTGATAAACTCCTTACAGAAAGAATTCTGCATCGAAACCGGCGGCCAATGCCGCCGGACACTTCCTCGGGCGCGTAGCTCAACTGGCAGAGCAACTGACTCTTAATCAGTAGGTTGAAGGTTCGATTCCTTCCGCGCTCACCAACTCCTTTTGTTTTCAGAGGCTTGCATCGGCTTTGATCCTTATACTTTCGACGAAAGGATCAGTCTCATTTGGGATTGTGAGTCGTTGATTCCAAAGGCCAAGAATTGGTATATCACGCAGCAAGGTAACAACATCAAGAGGAGGCCTACTGGTGAAATACGGTCACAATTCCGTCCTGCAATTCAGCTTATCGATCGTTCGTCAGTTGTGATACGTCATGGCGCAGACGAGTTTTCGGAATTCTTTCGGAGTGACACCAACCAGACGATGAAATGCGGTGGTGAAATGGCTCTGAGTGGAAAAGCCCAAAGACAAGCCAATCTCCACAAGGGGCAGACTCGAATCTTGGAGTAAATCCTTGGCACGCGCGATTCGTCGTTCAAGCACGTACTGATAAGGTGTCAAGCCCAGGGTGTGCTTGAACATTCGTACGAAATGATATGGCCCTAGCTGAGCGATGCCTGCCAATTCTCGAATGCTCAAACTCCGTCCGAGGTTTGCTTCGACATATTCAAGGATTAAGCATGCTCGCCTGTGCGACAGCCCGCCTCTCGGTACGTTTAGAGCTTTTGAAGAACCAGTTGCGTAATTACGCTGGAGGACACTAGCTGCCTGGATCGCCAGAATCTCTACTTGCAGCCGATCTGTCTTGGCGGGCAGAGTTAGTTCCCGGCAAAGTTCGCGGCACACGCTCTCCAGTTCGCGATCACGAAAGAGAAACCGGTCAATAGCTTCCATTCTGTATTCTTCGCCGAGCGCATGGGGAGCGATGATCAGATCCAGCCGGTCACAAGTGTTATTCCAAGACCATTGGCTCGGCACGCCGGCGGGCATCAGCGTCATGTCCCAATGCAACATGTTGCTGGTAAAAGAACGCCGGTCGCGAATCTGTCGGAGATCCTGCACCGGAGACAGGTTCACCATGAGCACGTTGCCCGGTGCTCCTTCTAAATGAAGAGTCCCGGCAGGCTCGCCCTTGGTCATCTGCACCACAATCCCGGGGATCTCTATGACCTGCAGGGCAGAAGGGGGGCGCACCCCATTCTTGTTGAGGAGTGCGAGCCATTGATCGCGATACGCTAGTTCCCGATGTGTGTGATTCGGATTCACAATACGATTCACAATACAACGATACCGGGATTCTCGTGTGAAGTACCTGTGCTATATGATGCTGGCGAATTTGTATTCGGATTCGTCGAATTTTGCACCTCCGACATTCCCACCAAGGCAGCGTTTGCCTGAGGAGGTCTGGACATGAACCAGTTCGGAACTCCTAACACTTCGGCGGAAGCAACAACGCGAAAACCGAACCGCCGATATAGGCGAACGTTTTCCTCTTTATCGGTTTCCAAATAGGCAAGTGACCGGCAGCTATCAACCAGGCTGCAAAAGGCGCCGAGCATTGTGGAGCCGATTCCTTGACGCTGGAGCTGCGGTTCAACTGCTACTGGGCCCAAGTGCCAATGCGGCTCGGCCGGATCCCGACCAGACCACTCCCGGACCCATTCCAATAGGCGTAGCGGCGTAGATGCCGAGTTGCCGATGACCGCAGCGGGCAACACCGTCAGCTTTTCGAAGAGCTTGGGTTGGCAAAAACCAGGACGTGCTATGCCGCTGATTCCCACGAGTTCTTGCGACCGGAAGGCACCGAGTACGAGACCACGCCGATAGAGACCTTGAAGCACGGGGATAAAGAATCGTTCCAATGCTTTGGCGCGCTGTGCAGCATCAGCAGCGCGAAAGACCGCCACGTTCGCCGGATTGCTGCACATTCCTCTGCCCACGAGTCTCGCCGCCGATTCGATTTCATGCTGACGCAAAAGTCGCAAGCTAATGCAAGGATGCACAGACGTGGTGGATAATTCACACGCGTTATGTCCGATCTCCATGACTTACTCGTCCCGTATCCAGTATTCGGTCCGGCCTAGCCAGGAAAAACCGATGAATCCGCGCACCTTGAGTTTCTTACCACCATCTATCACCGTTATCGAGCACTTGTAGACCTTGCCATTATTGGGATCGAGAATCTGGCCGCCTGACCACTCGTCGCCGGTCTTTCTCAGCCCCCAAAGAATTTGAAGGCCGATCACTCGTCTGTCCTTGAATGCTCCTGCGCACCGGCTGCAGCGTGGATCAGGATCGTGGGGATCCGGATTGATCAGTTCTTCGATCCTGCCATAGAGTTTTCCGTTTTCTACCCAGAGAACTACCCGTGAGTTC
>Ga0070741_10002350_pt1 | contig 51454 bp, 50 predicted proteins | sample Coa_R1_4_FD_66440 | JGI IMG/M metagenome (GOLD analysis project Ga0070741, IMG submission 66440) | Surface soil microbial communities from Centralia Pennsylvania, which are recovering from an underground coalmine fire - Coalmine... | ecosystem: Environmental > Terrestrial > Soil > Unclassified ... | reverse complement strand
GTAAGTACTCGGCTTTGTATAGTCTTTCACTGCTTGGCTATTGCCTGATGTCCAATCACGTGCACCTGATCGCGGTCCCCGGCATGCCCGATTCGTTAGCGCAAACTCTCAAACAGGTGCATGGACGCTATGCTTCTTACTGGAATACGAAGCGTTCCACCAGCGGACACGTCTGGCAAGGCAGATTTTATTCTTGTCCGCTGGATGAGACGCACGTCTGGGAAGCGCTACGCTACGCCGAACTGAACCCGGTGCGTGCCGGTTTAACTGAGTCTGCATCGGCTTGGCCGTGGTCAAGTGCGTTGGCGCACTGCACAGATGCCACCTCCCATCCGCTGCTGGCGATGCCTACGTGGCAGAACCGCTGGACTCCACAAGAGTGGCAGGAGTTTCTCGAGAGCCGGTATGCCTCGGACTCTGCCGCTGAGCTCCGCCGGTGCACCCATACAGGCCGCCCCATGGGCAACCCGGAATTCGTCGCACAACTAGAAACTCGGATGTTGCGGATTCTTGCTCCCCGCCGAGGCGGGAGGCCTAAGAAGGTTGCTGGCATGGGTCGCCAGCTTACCTTGGCCTCTGTCGCGCGAGCGTCTTAGAATCAAGGGAACGTCCCGTCTGTCCCCGGGTTGCCCCCCCGGGTTGCCCCCGGGTTGCCGTCCCCGGGTTGCCCGTCCCCGGGTTGCCCCTGTCCCCGGGTTGCCCCTGAACCTGAGCCCCCAGCAACGGACAACTCACCGATATCGAAAATGAAGAACTTCGTAATAGGGGGGAAACCGGGGGACAGGAAACCGGGGGACAGGAAACCGGGGGGAAACCGGGGGACGGGGGAAACCGGGGGACAGACGGAACGTTCCCCGGTTTTTTCTCCTGTTTTTTGACTCGCCTTCTTACAGGAATGTTCTGATTGCCCCGGTACTCGCTTCAGGAGCACAGTCCTATGCAGGATGCATGCTCAGGGACGTTCTTCCCATCGAACTGCTCCCACCCGCCTGAGATGGAAAACTGAATCTCCCGAACCCTCTGAATTGGAAGCCCCGCCAATCTGACGCATGCCTGCCTGTAAGGAGAAGTAAATGACACTCTGCTTGAAGTCCTTTCTCGTGGCCCTCGCCACGTGCGCCGCAATTTGTCTGAACAGTCTGAGCGCTTTCGCAGCGACAGCTCCCCATTATCTGATCACTAACAACGATGCCTCGTTTGGCAACTCTGCCACCTTCTACGCAATCGATGGTGGCACGCTGAGCCAGGCCGCAATTGTGAATACCGGCGGAACCGGCAACGATGGCATTGGATCGGTGGCTACCAAACGGATCTCCATACTTCGCAGTCATTCGCAAAGTTGCGCCTTCGTTGGGGACGCTGGTTCCGGTGATGTTGCCGGAATCACCATTCCGGCCCTCGCAGCCTCTGGCACGTTTAAAGGTTCCAGCACCGATAACGGTTTAAGGGCCGGCATCGGCGTGGTGAATAACGGCGCGTACGTGTACGCGAGTTTCACAGGGTCGGGCACCATCGGTACCTACCAGGTCCTTGCCGGTTGCAAGCTTAAGTTTCTGGCGGATACCGCGGCAGTCGGTCTTGCCGCGGGTCCCGTCCTGGATATGGCGGCTACCAGGAATCTCCTCGTGGTGAGCTTTCAGGACGGCTCGATTGAATCCTTCAACATCTCAGCGGGGATTGCAGTGGCAAATGGCGATCTGCAGTACTCGACTGGCCATGGTCAAAACAACTTCGTTGCAGGATTGGACATTGACGCCAGCGGTCACTACGCTGCGTTCGGAGGAACGGCGAATCCCGCGGTCATTGAGGTTTCCGATATCTCGTCCGGCAAGCTGACGCCGACCGTAGTCTATTCAAATCTCGGTTCCAATACCGGATCGGAAGCGGTCTGGTTCAGCCCCGACGACTCCCATCTGTATTTCAGCGGCTTCAACTCGGGGGTGCTGTCTGCCGCGAACTTCGACAAAACCACAGGCGTCGTCAGCAATGGATGCACGTCGGCCACTTTGAAAGGCGGCAATGATCAGGCAGGACTGGCCACGGCCTTGCCGAGTGGAAGTGGAGGCGTTCTCTACGTGGCCGAGCCGGAGACTTCGATCGGCATTGTCCGCATCGTTGCCAACGGTTCCACCTGTCAGCTCGTTGAATCCTCAAAGTCTCCCGTGCATGATGGAAAAACCATTACGCTGGAGTCCGTTGGAGTCTACCCGCCCAGACCTTTCTAGTCTGGTATGACCGCGGCGCAGGAGTGTCCGGTTCCGGTGGGACGAAGCGCATGCCAAGCTCAAATACTTGGCATGCAACCATTTACCTTCGTCCCATTCCTGCAAAAACCTTGCCAAACTCCTATAATCCCTGCTCACGGAACCACGGTTGGCGCGTCCATAGCAATGCAAGCCGGGGAGTAAGCATGGCACCCGGTATAGAGGACAAGCGAAACCATGCCGGCCGATGCTTTTGCATTACCCATTGCGGTTGGCGAGTGTTCCCGATCGGACGCCAAGAGCGACCAGATGGAACGAGGCAGCAGATCCCAGGACCCCGCAGCAAGGGGCCAAATGGCTGGGCATAGTCTAGGCCGTATCGACGACACGCTGTTAGTTCGCGAGGCGCAACGCGGCAATCGCGCCGCCTTCGAAGAACTGGTGCGCAATTACGATCAGGCTGTGCTCCGGCTGGCGATGCACCTCACCGGTTCAGACCACGAAGCCCAGGATATTTACCAGGAGGCGTTCCTCAAGGCATACCGGAACGTCGGGAACTTTCGCTTCGAGTGTTCCTTCTACACCTGGATCTACCGCATCGTGACCAACCTGTGCCTCGATCACCTGCGCAAGCGCCAGGTGCGGAAAGAAGACGCGCCGGTTGCGGTGGATTCAGAGGGCGAGCAGTATGACGTCCTCGACCAGGTACCGGACGCGCGGGCCGGCGCCAACCCCGAACGCGACCTGATGCGCCGGGAGCTTGGAACCCGTATCAATCGAGCGCTCGATAAGCTTACCCCGCGCGAGCGCATGGTGTTCGAGTTGAAGCATTACCACGGTTTGAAGTTGCGGACAGTCGGCGAGATTTTGAACACGACCGAAGAGACCGCGAAAAATACTTTGTTCCGCGCCACCCAGAAATTGCGCGGAGCGTTGGCGGATATGCGATGAAGGAAATGAATTTTGCCCCGAATTGGGGGAAGCAATCATGAAATGTGAATGGGTCCGTGAAAATGTGATGTTGTATGTCTATAACGAGCTGGCCGACGACGCTCGTTATGAACTGGAGCAGCACCTGTCGCGCTGCACTGACTGCGCGGCCGAATTGAAGGCTTCACGAAAGCTGCATACCACGCTCTCGCAGTTTCCGGTGGAGGAACCTTCGCCGAACCTGCTGGCGGCTTCCCGCATGCGGTTGCAGGAAGCGCTCGAGACTGCGCCCCAGGGCTCGTTCTGGAGCCGCTTCATCTTCGATCCCGCCGCCTGGCTGCATCAGGTTCGTTTCTCCCCTGCGCTGGCAGCGGTGATCTTCATCATCGGATTCGGCGGCGGCATCGCCACCATGTACCAGGTCTTCGGCAAGCGGGCCCCGATTGTGGAGAATGTGGCCGCGCCCAACGAATCTTCGATTACGGGCATTCGCTCCATCTCGCAGGAGCCGGGAACCAACCAGGTCAGCATCAAGTACGACACCGTTTCCACCCAGGAGACGCAGGGTTCGTTGAACGATCAGAAGATTCAGCAGTTGTTATTGTTCGCCGCGCGCAATAACTACAATTCCGGCGTGCGTCTCGACTCAGTCGACCTGCTCACTCAGCAGCCAAACAACACCCATGCGCGCGAGGCGTTGATGTATGCGCTGCGCTACGATTCCAACCCGGGCGTTCGTCTGAAAGCGCTGGAAGGCCTGGGTGGTTACGTGAAGGACGACGTCCGGGTACGCGACGCGGTGCTTGAGGCTCTGATGAACGACGGCAATCCCGGAGTTCGCACCCAGGCATTGCACCTGGTCGAATCCGTGCGTGCCGACAGCAGCGTGCGCGTGGTGCTGAAGAAACTTGCCGAAGGCGATCAGAACCAGTACATCCGTTCCGAGGCCAGGACCATGCTGGCGCAATTGCCTGAAATTGACTAGTGCGTTTGGGGGCCGGGAGAAACCTTCCGGCGGGGTGAGGAGAAACAGAGAAGGGGAATGTTGAATAAATTATTCAAATACGTTGCGGTGTTATTGCTGATCCTGCCGGTTGCCGGGGCGCAGCAGACCCGCGTTTACCGCGAAGGGGGAAACTGGGCTGAGGAAGTAACCGGCTCGCTCTCCTCAGCGAGAAATCTTCGCGTCAAGATCGACGCGGGATCGGTTCGTATCCAGGGCTCGTCGCAATCCAACATCACTTATGTGATTCATAGCCGCGCTTATAGCTCGTCTGAGGAAAAAGCCCGCCAGCAGTTCGATCATTACAAGATCAACGCCTACGTTCGTGGCGACACAGCCTGGATCGTGGCCGACTGGGAAGGCGAGCGGCCACACCGCTTCTCTGGCGAATTCACCATAACCGTCCCGCGGAACCTGGAACTGGTAAGGGCCGAAACCGAGGGCGGCAGCGTGAGCACGACCGACATTGCCGGACGGGTGGAGGCGCAAAGCGGCGGCGGCAGCCTTCATCTCGACAATATTGGCGGACAGATCAACGCGGAAACCGGCGGTGGCAGTATTGATGTAGGCACTGTCGGCAGCGACGTGACCCTTCACACCGGCGGTGGCAGCATTAAGGTCGCATCCGCGAAGGGCAAGATTGTGGCCGAGAGTGGCGGCGGCAGTGTCGTGGTCATATCCGGATTGCAGGGAGCGGTGCTTGAGACTGGGGGCGGCAGCATCCACGTGGACCGCTGCGCCGGCCGGGTGAAAGCCAGCACGGGCGGCGGCAGCATTGATCTAGGCGACATCGGCGGTCCCGCGGAGATCGACACCGGCGGCGGCAGCATCCGCCTCGCGTCTGCCAAAGGCGCGGTGCGGGCGGAAACCGGCGGCGGCAGCATCGAGCTGAACGACATCCTTTCGGCTCGCGCCGAGACCGGCTCCGGCGGCATTGTCGCGAGGTTCGTTTCGAGCTCCGGAGAGAGAACCGATTCCGTTCTCGAGACCGCAGCCGGTGACATCGTCGTTTACCTTTCACCCAATCTGAACATTTCCATTCGAGCATCGGTGGATTTGGGGAATGGACATGAAATTCACTCCGATTTTCCCGATATCCGCATCACCACCGAAGGCGGGGATTACGGTCCAAAGACGATCAACGCTGAAGGCAAGTTGAACGGGGGCGGCCCCGTTCTCAAAGTTCATACCACGACCGGGGACATCACTTTCCGGCGCGTGAGTCGATGACGAAATCGGGGGGTACCATGCGCAACTGGATTTTACGGACCTTGTTGATTGCGCCGCTGTTGGGGAGTCTGTGCGCTGCAAAGGGTGCGGCATTCAATGAAGCAGAGCCGTTTGGTTGGTCGAGCGAAGAGTCCCTGGGTGGTGGGTCTTACCTCGGCGTGGACACGCGGGATGTAACCGCGGACCGGCTGGGCACGTTGAAATTGAAAGAAGAAAAGGGCGTGGAGGTCACCATGGTGGACCAGGACGCCCCTGCGGGCAAGGCTGGATTGAAAGAGCGCGACGTCATTCTCACTTTGAATGGCACGGCGGTCGAAAGCGTCGAGCAACTCCGCCGTCTTATCCGCGAAGTGCCCCCGGGACGCGTGATTACGCTTGGACTCAGCCGCGCTGGACAGCCCGTCACAGTCAAAGTGCAGCTCGCCGACCGGAAAAAGGCTTTTGCGTATTCGAATCGGGACGACGGGGACTTCAAGTTCGCCATGCCGACGCTCCCTGTCATTCCCGCGCTTCCGGATCTCGATGTCCCGGTTTCCATTGTGGTCGTGCATTCGTCACGTCGAAGCGGGCTGATGGTGGAGAACCTCACCCCCCAACTCGGCGATTTTCTGGGAGCCAGAAACGGCCAGGGAGTGTTGGTGCGCTCGGTGGAAAAAGGAAGCCGGGCCGAGAAAGCAGGATTCCGCGCCGGCGATGTGATCGTAAAAGTCAATAATGAGCCGATCGCCGACACCGGCGACTTCACTCATTCTTTTCGCTCTGGCAAGAACGGAACCATATCGGTCGGTGTCATTCGCGATAAGAAGGAGCAGACGCTTACCTTGACTTTGCCCGAGCGCAATCAATCCGAGCTCTTCCAGGAGAGCTTTGAAATGCCGGAAATTGACGCCGAAGCTCAAATTGATATGGATACGGTCAAGGAGCAGATGCAGCGAGTAAGGCCACAATTGGAATTCGCCGAGCGGAAAATGAAGCAGATAAAGCCTGAAATCGACCGGGCCACACGGGAATTCTGTGAGCAACAAGGCCAGCTCAAGAAAGACATGCAGCACATGCAGAGAGATCTGCTCCGCGAGCACAGGCACTTGCAGGAAAAGCTGCGCAACGAGTTACGCGGAGAGTGGACCCAACTGTAATCGAAGGCAGCTTGGTCTAATTCTGATGGATTCATTTTCCCGGAGACGCAGCTTGGCTGCGTCTCCATTTTCATGACGACAACTTCTGGAATCGCCCCAAGTTTTTAGCCGATTACTTCCCCGCACGCGTGGCCTGGGAAGATTGCAGCGGCCCGCTGCGCACGCAGTTCCGTCCCGCCTGCTTGGCCACGTACAGGCCGGCGTCGGCGGCCTTCACCAGTTCGTCGCGGGTTCGACCGTGTTCCGGGTACGTTGCTACTCCTGCGCTGATGGTTACCGACCGCGGAACCCCGGGGAACTGCCACGTCTCCGACAACTTACGAAGCTTTTCGGCCACGCCGAAGGCATGTTCGGGCGTGGTCTGCGAGAGCAGAATGGCGAACTCCTCGCCGCCATACCGGCAGACCACATCGATCTTCCGCAGTTGCGCGTGAAACATGGATGAAACCTGGCGAAGCACTTCGTCGCCCAGCAGATGGCCGAATTCGTCGTTGAGCCGCTTGAATTGATCAATGTCAATCATGATCACTGCCATGCCGGTCTCAAAGCGGCGAGCGCGCTCAATCTCCTCGCTGATCCGCAGTTCGAAGAATCTGCGATTGAAGATTCCAGTGAGTCCATCCAGGTACGCCAGTTGTTTCACGCGGTCCACGTAGTGAGCGTTCTGAATGGCAGTCGCACAAATATCGGCCACCGACTCCAGTGGCTGCATATCGCTGGGATTGAATGCGCCCTTCCGGTCGCTATCCAGCACCAGCAGTCCCAGCGTCTGGCCGAATGAGATCAGCGGAATACACATGCGGGCGCCGGATTCAGCATAGAGATTCACATAGTCCGGGGATCCTTGAACATCGTTCTCAATTAACGTCCTGTTGGTCTTGAGGGCCTGTCCAATCAGTCCGCCTGTCGCAGGCACCAGGCCATTGTTTGGGAACCGGGGGGTCAGCGTGCCGTGATTGGCCCGCAAAACGAGATCATCTTCATCCTTCAACAAAACCGTGACCTCCGACACCTGAAAGGCGTGTTGCACCAGCACGCAAACCTTGGTCAGAAGCTCTTTCAAGTCGAGCACGGCGGTGGTCTGCTGAGCGATGGCGTTGATTGCTTCCAGTTGCGAAGCCCGCCTTCGTTCCAGCGAGTACAAGCGCGCGTTCTGCAGGGCCAGCGAGGCCTGGGTTGAAAACAGGGTCAGCAGGTCGGTCGTCTCAGCGTCAAAATGGTCCAGGTTCTCGCTTTGGCAGTCGAGGACGCCAACCACTTCATCACGCACCATCAGCGGAACTGCAAGTTCAGAACGGCTCCTCTCGGCTGAACATATGTAGCGCGAGTCCTTGCTCACATCGGGAGCGTAAATGGGACGTTTGAAACGCGCCGCGGCCCCACTCAGCCCGCTATCGATCGAGAGCCGGATATTTTCATGGCCCGGGTCCCATCCCACCGAGCAACGGGGATAGAGCTCCTGTTTCTCCTTGTCGAGCAGTAGGATGGCGACATTCTGGAGATGGAAATATTCTTGCGCGATCACCAGGATCCGCTGCAGCACCTCATCCAGGTCAAACGTGGACAGGACCGCCTGGCTCGCGTCATAGAGGATGGCGATTTTTTGCATTCGCTGCGGTATTTTCGCCGTTCCACGACCGATTACCGTAGATCACCAAAGTAATGCGGCTCCGCCATTCGGCCGAACCTGTGCAGGCGCCGAAACTTCGGATTATGCTAGGGAAGCAATGAAGTCCTATGTGCTCTATCTCTGGTCGGCGGCGGTACTGCTGATCCTGGGGATTGTCCTGCTGGGAGTGAGATGGAACGGCACCTCTGCCCTTACCGGCGCGTGGCCGCTCAGTAACAGCGAGTTCAAATTTTGCGGCGCTGCAACCGGAGGCTTGGCCCTGGTGGGCGTGCTGGCGCTCGCCCTGGCTTGCATCTCCTTCCTGGTCTCGCTGGTGATGGTGGTAATGGACCGGGTCAGCTCGCTGCGTTGAGCTTACTGCGCCTTCGAGGCCTGCCGCCGCCGCGCCGCCGTCTTCACGATCCCGAGTACCAGCAGGCAAAACCAGAAATCCACGACCATCCCCAGATCCATGCGGCGGGCCACATGGTGGGCCGCAGGCGGAAGGTAGGGAACCACCAGGAAATACACGATGTTCCCCACCACCACTGCAATCAGTGCGTGCACGAAATTGGTCACTGCTGGCTTAGACACCGCCATTCCTCGGGTCGGGTAGACCTCCTGCTAACATTCGTATGAGATGCTTGAACCCGCCACCCCCGTTCAGTTCGTCAAAGGGATTGGGCCGCGTCTTTCTGAAGCGCTCTCTGCCAAGGGCATCAACACCGTAGACGATCTGCTGCATTATCTGCCGTTTCGCTATGAGGACCGGGCCAACCCCAGGGGAATTTCCGAACTCCGCGCCGGCGAGATGGCTACCGTCATTGCCGAGGTCCGCACCTCAGGCCTGTTCCGCACGCGCCGTATGCCGCTATTCCAAATGACGGCAGGCCAGGGAAGGGCACGCCTGAAATGTCTCTGGTTCAATGCGGCCTACCTCAAAGACAAGTTCCAGCCTGGTCAGATGGTCGCCTTGTACGGCAAAGTGGAACGTGACAAGGCGGGGGACCTCCAGATTATTCAGCCGCAATTCGAGATTCTTGGTGATCCCAGCGACGACAGCTCTGCCACGGAAGAAAAAGCAGCGGCCTCGATCGAAGTAGGAAGAATTGTTCCGATTTATGAATCCGCCAGCCAGGGCCGCCTGACCTCAAAATGGTTCCGCCGGGTGATACGTACGGTTCTGGAGAACCTGTCGAAGGACCTTCCCGAGCCCATTCCAGCGGCGATTCGCGGCCGCCTGGGGCTGATCCCTCCGCTGGAGGCGCTTTGGAAGGTACACTGGCCCGATCCCGGCGAGAGCCTGCAAACTCTGCAATCCTTCCGCACGCCTGCGCACATACGGATGATCTTTGAAGAATTGTTTCTCCTCGAGTTGGGACTCGAGTTGAAACGTCGCGAACAGAAAGCGCAGACCGGCATTGCCTTTCGGCTGGATGAACGCGTCCGGGATGCGATCAAGAAAATCTTGCCCTTCCACCCCACGTCCGCCCAAAAACGTGTTCTGAAGGAGATCGCCGCCGACATGGAGAAGCCGGTTCCCATGCGCCGCCTCTTACAAGGGGACGTCGGCTCCGGCAAGACCATCGTAGCCTTCGAAGCCGCTGTCATCGCCATCGAGAACGGGTATCAGGTCGCTTTAATGGCTCCGACAGAAATCCTGGCGCAGCAGCATTATTTTTCGGCGCGCCGCATTCTGGAGAACGCCGGCTATCGCATCGTATTGCTCACGGGATCGCTGGAAGAAGATCGTAAGCGCGAGATCCGACGCCATATTGCACAAGGCAATGCGCAGCTTGTGATCGGTACCCATGCCCTGATTGAGCAGAAAGTGGAATTCGACAAACTGGGATTGGTCGTCGTAGACGAGCAGCATCGTTTTGGCGTCCTGCAGCGGTTCAAGTTGATGAAGAAGTCGGGAGAAGACGGCACCGCTGGCGGGAGTGGCGCGGGCGGCGAGCCAGACGTGCTGGTCATGACAGCGACCCCGATTCCCCGTACCCTGGCGCTCACCCTCTACGGTGATTTGGACCTGAGCGCTCTCGACGAAATGCCGCCGGGAAGAACTCCGATCGTGACCCGCCGAATCAGCGATGAACGCTCCGAGGAAGTCTGGGCCTTTGTGCGCAAGCAGGTCGAGGCTGGACATCAAACCTACGTTGTCTATCCCGTGATCGAAGAGAACGAGGAGACTGAGCTCAAGGCGGCGATGAAGATGTACAAGGAGCTCAGCAACCGTATTTTTCCCGATTTGAAAGTGGGGCTGCTCCATGGGCGCATGGACCCGGACTTGAAAGAGCAGGTTATGCGCATGTTCCAGAAAGGCGAGCTCAACATTCTGGTTTCAACCACGGTAATCGAAGTGGGCGTGGATGTCGCAAATGCCAACGTCATGGTCATCGAGCATGCCGAGCGGTTTGGACTCGCGCAATTACACCAGCTTCGCGGACGCATCGGCCGCGGGGCCGCTAAATCCTTTTGTGTTTTGATGACGGGCGGAAAGATCTCCGAAGAAGGCGAACGCCGCCTCGACGCCATGGTGAAAACCACCGACGGGTTTGCCCTTGCCGAACTGGATCTGGAACTGCGCGGGCCGGGCGAGTTCTTCGGCACCCGCCAGGCGGGCATGCCGAGCTTTCGTGTCGCCAGCCTGGTTCGCGATCGCGATCTGCTCGAGATCGCCAAGCGAGAGGCAGCTTCGGTTTTGGCGGGACCGAACTCGGAAGTGTCCCAGTCAGAAATCAATGCCGCGCTACGCCACATGCGCGCGCGCTGGTCTCGATCCTATGGCCTGGTAGAAGTTGGTTAAGAGATATGCCATGGTGCTGGCTGACCGCACCTGCGGGTTGCAGGATTCCCTCGCCCATCGCGGAAAGCTAACATCGCCCCATCTACCGTGGCATAATCAATTTCCGTGCAATCGCTGGCCAAGGCCGAACTGTACCGCAAGCTGCCCTCCGTAGATGAGTTGCTGCGTAGCAGTGACTTGGCGGCGCTGCTCGCGCAGGAAGGCCAGACCGCGGTCGCGGATGCAGCGCGTACGGTGCTTGCCCGCCTTCGCGACGAGATCGGCGCCGGCAGGCTCGATGAGCGCCAGTTAGAACTTGCAGTTTCCGGCATCGCGACGGCCATCCAGATCCAGTTGCGTCAAGACCTGGGCTTCTCGCTGAAGCCGGTGATCAATGCGACCGGGGTTATCCTGCACACCAATCTCGGCCGCGCTCCCCTAAGCCGTTCCGTTCTCGACCACGTGGTGGAAGCTTCTACGGCGTACTCCAATCTTGAATTCGACGTCGCTTCGGGCGAGCGCGGCAAACGCGATGTGCACGTCGACCGCCTGTTTAAGAAGCTTCTTACGTCGAACGAATCTTCTAATCAAGTTTCCACCATCGTCGTCAACAACAATGCCGCTGCAGTCCTGCTTGCACTTAATTCTCTGGCCGAAGGCGGCGAGGTCATCGTTTCCCGGGGTGAACTAGTCGAAATTGGCGGTTCGTTCCGCATTCCGGATGTGATGACCAAGTCAAATGCGATCTTGCGCGAAGTCGGCACCACGAATCGCACCCGGATTTCAGATTACGAGCGTGCCATCAACGAGAAGACCCGGCTTCTGCTGCGGGTGCATCGTTCCAATTTTGAAATCTCCGGCTTCACCGAGCAGCCCACCACGGATGAACTGGTGGCGCTGGCGCAAAAGAAAAACATTCCGCTCTTGGAGGACCTCGGCAGCGGCGCTTTACTGGATCTTCAGACGGTCGGAATTCATGGTGAGCCTGGTGTTCTCGACAGCCTCCGAGCCGGCGTGGATGTGGTCACCTACAGCGGCGACAAGCTGCTTGGAGGGCCGCAGGCCGGATTGCTCAGCGGGCGCGCCGACCTGATCTCGCGTATGCGTTCCAATTCTCTCTTCCGCGCGCTGCGGGTGGACAAGATGACCTATGCTGCGCTCGAGGCCACTCTGCTCGCGTACGTCAAACGCAGCTATGACGACATCCCCTCGCTGCAGATGATGGGAATGGCTAAACAGGAAATCGGAACTAGAGCTGCTGCGGTTGCGTCTTCGCTTCCAGGCGGCAACTTGCACGTAGATCTGATTGATGGAGAGTCCGTCATCGGCGGTGGCTCCGCGCCTTCCGCCAAGCTGCCAACGCGGCTTCTTGCCATTGCTTCCAGAACCTTGAGTGCCGATGAACTCGCCCGGCGTTTGCGCTCGTTCCGCCCTCCCATCGTTGCCCGGGTAGAACAGGGCCGCGTGCTGCTGGACCTGCGCACGGTTTTCCCTGCCCAGGATGCGACGCTCATCAAAGCGCTCACCCATCTGGCGGGGTAATGTGAGCGTGGCGGGTTCCATTCAAGAATCAAGAATCCACGACCGGCAATCTCTCTATACCATCGGCCATTCCACGCGCACCCTGGAAGAACTCATTGAGGCGCTGCACGCTCACCAGATCAAGGTTCTCGCCGATATCCGGTCGCTTCCCATGTCACGACGGCTGCCGCACTTCAACCGCGAGTCCCTGGAGCGGGAGTTGCCCGCTGAGGGAATCCGCTACGTTTGGTTGAAGGAACTTGGTGGACGCCGGAAGAAGATCCGGGACGATTCTCCGCATATCGCAATCCGCAGCGACAGTTTCCGCAACTATGCCGACCATATGCTGACTCCGGAGTTCGAGCGCGGCATGGACCAACTGCTGGCACTTGCCCGCGAAGCGAGAACGGCCTACATGTGCGCCGAGCGAGTTTACTTCCAGTGCCACCGCATGCTGGTGTCCGATTGGCTGGTGGCGCACGGACACGAAGTTCTGCACATTGACGGGACCGGGCCGGCGCGACCTCACCGGCTGATGTCCGAGGCGCGTATTGTTGATGGTCAGCTCATTTATCGAGGCGATCGCCTGCTGTGAATTGCCAAGCCGTAAACGAAACCTGACAATACTCAAATGATAGTCGGCACGGGAGTGGATATAGCCGAGGTCCCGCGGATCGCTCAATCGATCGAGCGATTTGGCGAGCGCTTTATCCGGCGGATTTTCACCGAAGGCGAGATTCGCTATTGCGATTCGAAGGCCAACCGAGTCGAGCGCTATGCTGCGCGGTTTGCCGCCAAGGAAGCTGCCATGAAAGCTTTGGGGACGGGATGGAACCACGGGGTTCGCTGGCGAGACATCGAGGTGGTTCGAAAGCCGGGAGGCCGCCCTACGATTGTCTTTCACGGAGTGGCAGCCGAATTTGCCGCGCGCCTGCGAACCACCAACATCGCCTTGTCACTGACTCACACCAAGGACCAGGCGTTCGCGCAAGTTATTCTCGAGAGCTGATCTGGTAGACTGTCGCCTCCATTCGCACATCCATGAGCCAGACTGTTGTTCTCAAGGAAGTAAGCACCCAGCACCCAACCAGCGAGCGGAATCTTCTCGCCGGAGTCGCCCTTAGCAGTTTCGCGGCGTTGCTGCTGGAGTTGGGACTGACGCGCGTGTTCTCAGTCGTTCTCTTTTATCACTTCGCGTTCCTCGCGATTTCCATTGCGCTGCTCGGGCTCGGCGCCGGGGGAGTCTTCGCCTATCTGGCGCGCCAACGCCTGGCGTCGCGCTCCACTCGCGATCTGGTCGCGCGGTTTTGCAACATCAACGCGCTGCTCATTCCGGTGGTTCTGACCATCGGGTTGCGCTTGCCCGTTTCTCTGGAATTGTCGAAGGCAAATTTTTTGCGATTGACCGCGATCTACCTCGCCTCAGCGGTGCCTTTTTTTCTGACCGGACTGCAGTTCTCCATTGTCTTTGCCCGGGAGCACGAACGTATTCCCCGCCTCTACGGCGCTGACCTGGGCGGAGGCGCACTTGCCTGCCTCGCGATCGTTCCGCTGCTCAATTTCCTGGGCGGCCCGAATACGCTGCTGTTTGCCGCGCTGGTGAGCGCGGTTGCGGGCTCGGTCTGGGCGGAAGACAGGAAACTCCGCAAGTCATCCTATGGCAGGGTGGCATTGCTTCTGGTTCTTATCGCCCTGAACTACTCGGGCAGACTCCTCGACATTGTTTACGCGAAGGGCGGTTTTCGCGATTCGGCATGGGTCGAATTCGCGCGCTGGAACTCCATTTCTCGCGTGGAGGTGGATCGCCAGGACAACGCGAAAGCGATCGTGATCGATGCCGACGCATCCACCTATCTGATGGCGGCCGATCCCCAACAATGGAACACTCCGGCGTGGAAGAAGCAGCTCATGTCGGCGCCTCCCGCGATCGCAAATCTTCTGCGGCCGCATGGCGAGTACGCGATTATCGGGCCCGGCGGAGGAGTGGACGTGGTGCGCGCGCTCGCCGCCGGCAGTCCCAGCGTCACCGGCATCGAGATCAATCCCATTATCGCCAACACCATCATGCGCGGGCGCTACGCCGACTACACCTATCACCTCTATCAACGGCCCGATGTCCATATTCACGTGACCGATGGCCGGTCGTTCGTGCGCAATGCGAGGCAGCGTTTTGACGTGGTACAGATGACGCTGGTTGACACCTGGGCGTCTACCGCCGCCGGAGCGTTCGCTCTCAGCGAGAACAGTCTCTACACTGTCGAAGCCTTCCAGGAATACCTGGAGCACCTGAATCCCGATGGCTTGGTTGCGATTACGCGCTGGGAATTCAGCGAGCCTCGAGAAGCATTGCGGGTCGTTTCCGTGGCAATGGAAGCCCTGCACCGGCTCGGCGTGGCCGATCCCAGCAGGAACTTCCTCGTGGTATCGGAAGGCGACCTGGATGAAGACGGCATTCCAGTCCTGGTCCTGACCAAGCGCTCACCTTTTACCGCGGCCGAAGAGCAAGCCGTACGGGCCCATCTCGCTGTCTACCCGGCACTGACGGCGCTCTACTTGCCTTCCCAGCCACAGAGCAATCCTTTCTCGCGCCTGATCGCGCAGAATGATCCGGCCGCATTCGCTCGCACCTATACCTACAACGTCGCGCCGGTCACGGATAATGCTCCCTTCTTCTTCTTCACCCTCAAGCTGGGGCAGATTTTCCACCACGACTCTCTGCAGCGCGGCATCGACTGGAAGGTAAACCTGGGGGTCGCGGTTCTCGGCATGGTTCTGGTCATCTCGATCGTGGCGGTGCTGGGCTTTCTGGTGATTCCGTTGCTGGCGGGCGGAGAACGGGAACATCGGCCGATACGCCTGCTCTACTTCTTCGCTGTCGGGATCGGCTACATCCTGGTAGAGATCGCTTTCATTCAGCGGTTCGTGCTGTTCCTCGGACATCCCACCTATGCGCTAACCGTCGTGGTGTTCTTGCTACTGCTTTCGAGCGGGGCGGGCAGCCTGGTATCCAAACGCTGGCTCTCGAACTCGCGGTTGTCGTGGCTCCCCCTGGTCGCAATCATCGCAGCAGTGCTGATCTACGTATTCGAGCTTCCGCAAGCATTGGACCTGCTTATCGGGGTTTCGTTCCCCATGAAGCTGATCATCTGCGGGCTGATGCTGATTCCGCTCGGCTTTGCCATGGGGATGCCGTTTCCCACCGGCCTGCGCGCATTGGCGCGCGGCCCCGCGGCATCGGTCCAATCCAACGCCATCGAGTGGGCATGGGCCATGAATGCAGCATCAAGCGTGCTCGGCTCGGTCCTGGCCATGGTGATTGCAATCCGTTTCGGCTTGAATGCAACCCTGGCCTGCGGCGCGCTTGCCTATGCAGTTGCCTTTCTCGTGACTCCCACTCTCACCCCGAGCCACCGCTGACGTGAAGCACACCTTAAGCTCTGTTATGATGCTGCCACGTCCGACGGGATAGGAATTGCGGAGGATGCTGATACCAAGTCGGAGTATGCGTGCCTAGCCAGAAACAGTTGAAGTGGTCTCAACTGAAAGTGGGCCTGACTGTACTGGTGGCCTCCATCACGCTCGCCGTTCTCATCTTCCTGATGAGTGGCACTGGCGGCTTATTCACCAAGAAAATCACAGTCAAATCTTTCTTCGACAATGCCGGCGGACTCCGGGTCGGCGCTCCGGTACGCCTGAATGGCGTGGATATTGGGAACGTAGCGCAGATCCGCGTCGTCCCCAACCCGGACAAGAAACTCACGCCCGTGGAAGTGACTTTGAAGGTGAGCAGCAAATATCTGTTCGGACTGCACACCGATTCGGTCACCACCCTTTCCACCGCCGGGGTTCTGGGCGAGACCTACATTGACATTGATAGCTCGCAGGCGAACGGGCCGCCGGTGAAAGACGGCGACGTGCTGCCGATCCGGGACCATCCCGACATTCAGGATGTTGTCCGGGCCAGCCAGGGCACGCTGCAGAACTTGGACGCGCTGCTGAAGCGCATGGACCGCATCATCGCCTTTGTGGAGAGCGGGCAGGGGTCGGTCGGCAAGCTGATCTACGATCCAACACTCTACAATCGCCTGTCCTCCACCGTAAGTGAGTTCCAGGGACTGGTCAACCAGGTCAGCCAGGGTAATGGCACCATCGGAAAACTGATTTCGGATGATGAACTCTATCGCAAGGCGAATGCCACGGTAGACAAGATCAACGTAATCATCGACGATTTGAACAGCGGCAAAGGTACGGCCGGAAAGTTCCTGAAGGACCCGGGTCTTTATAATCAAGCCAACGAAACCGTGGCCAACGTGAAGCAATTGACCGCCGACATCAATGCCGGCAAGGGCGCCATTGGTAAGCTGGCGAAGGACCAGGAATTCGCCGACAAGCTGCAGAACACGATGAACAAGCTGTCCGCACTGACCGACCGTTTGGAGGCCGGTGAGGGTTCCCTCGGCAGGCTGTTCCGCGATCCTTCGGTGTACAACAACACCGATCAGCTTCTGCTCGAAACCCGCCAGCTGATCAAGAGCATTCGTGAAAATCCCAAGCGCTACCTGACCATCAAACTGCGCGTGTTCTAGCCTGGCTAGTGCTCCCCGATCCCGAATACTGCGCCCAGCAACAGCATCAGCAGCACGCCGAAGGAAATGGCGCTGTAACGCCAGTCTTTTTCATGGGTGAACAGGATAAAGGAAGTGAAGACCCGCACCAGCGGTGTGATCAGCATGACCTCGACGCCAATGATCTCGATCCGGCGGGACACGACGGAATGGTCAAAAATCCCGCCCACCACCCCGGCCAGCATAATCGCAAACCCGGCGAAGGCTCCGATCCGGAGTACGCGAGCGACCGCTTTGTCGAACCCGGGTTCTCGGATGACGGTCATGCGTGCAGAGTGCCCCAAAGGTGGAGTGCCAGGTGTCCCGATAAATAGAGCATGATCACCACCAGCAGATAAATCAGGTACTTGGAATGAATGCGCGGAGACAGCTTGGCTCCGATCAGCGAGCCGACGAACACCCCCACGGCGAGCGGAGCGGCAACTGCCGTGTTGATGTCTCCACGGCGAAAGTACACAAATGCGCTCGCCGCGGCGGTCACTCCAATCATGAAATTGGAAGTGGCTGTTGCTACCATGAGCGGCACATCCATGAACAGATACATCACCGGCACTTTGATCGGGCCGCCCCCAATTCCCAGCAGTCCCGATAACCCTCCGGCCACCAGCGAAGCTCCCAACCCAAGCGGGTAGCGTCGCGGGGTGTAGTCCGGGATCTCTGCCGCAGCCTGCAACAGGGCCGGCGAACTCTCATCTCCAACATCATCGTCCCTGCGGCGCAGAAGTGATATCGCGCCCCACAGAAGAAACGCTGCGAACAAGCCCTCGAGCGCCGAGCGGTTCAGATATGCCACGACGTAGGCGGTGATGCTTGCACCCAGGGCTGTGGCCAGTTCCAGAGTCATTCCCAACCGGATGTCGGTGGTGTGTCGCTGCAGGTGTACAGAAGAACTGGCTGCCGACGTTGTGATCACCGCAACCAGGCTTGTTCCGATGGCCTCGCGAATGGGAATGCCGAAATGAAGCGCGAGGATCGGGGTAATAATGATCCCGCCTCCGATTCCGGCCAGCGCCCCCACCAAGCCTGCGAAAAAACCAAGGAGGATCAGGAGAACGCTGGTCAAGCCGTCCTCCGCGAGCCGATTGCCGTATTCGGCAGGAATGAGTCGTTCGGGTTGGCCGTCAAGTGTTAGACGATCCTCGCATTTGAGGATGTAGCTTCTGCTTGTTCATGGGCATGGTAGCTGGACCGGACCATGGGACCGGACTCGACGTGAGCGAATCCAAACCGCAGGGCTTGCGCTTTGAGATATTGAAATTCGTCGGGAGTGTAGAAGCGTGCGATGGGCAGATGGTCCTTCGAGGGCCGCAGATATTGCCCGACCGTGAGGATATCCACGCCTCGCGACCCCAGATCGCGAAAGACCTCGATCAACTCAGCGGATTCTTCTCCCAATCCCACCATCACGCCAGACTTCGTCACCATGCCGGGGGAGATTTCTTTGGCTCGCTCCAATAGCCGCAGTGTGCGCTCGTAGCGGGCGCCGGAACGTACCGCCCGGTACAAGCGCGGCACCGTCTCGGTGTTGTGGTTCAGCACGTCCGGATTCGCGTCGAGCACGATACGCAGCGCTTCTTCGTTGCCCTGAAAATCGGGGATGAGAACTTCGACGCGACAATCGGAGGTCAATGCCCGGATTTCGCGGATGGTCTCGGCGAAGATGCGCGCGCCCCCGACATTGTCGTCGTCGCGATTTACGCTGGTCACGACGGCATGCTTCAATCCCAGGGTTGCGACCGCTTCCGCAACTCGCTTTGGTTCTTCCCAATCAATTGCAAGCGGCTTTCCCTTGGGGACGGCACAAAAACCGCAGCGCCGCGTGCAGATGTCCCCGAGCAGCATGAATGTAGCAGTCTTATGGTTCCAGCACTCTCCGATGTTGGGGCACTGGGCCGACTCGCAAACCGTGTGCAATCCAAGGCCGCGCGCCAGTTTCTTCAGGTTGTGAAAATTCTCGCCGACCGGGGCCTTCGCCCGCAGCCACTCTGGCTTGGGCTCTCGCACGGGCCTTTGCAACTCGATCTGGATCAGTTGGGAAGCGCCTGCCATGAACTATCAATTTTACACGGCATGCAAGAATCGGGGTAGGAAGGGTGAGGAGCCGCGTCGCGGCTCCTCGAAGATCACTAGCTGGCTTTGCGATTCAAGTCGCGGTCTAAGTCATCGCGCTCCTGCTGCTCGTTCAGGCGGTTCCACTCATCCACCTGACGTTGGGCTTCGTCTTTTGCAATCCCATACCGTTCCTGGACCTTCCCCACGAGTTGGTCCTTGTTACCTTCGATCACGGTGAGATCGTCGTCGGTCAGCTTGCCCCACTTTTCCTTCACTGCGCCCTTCATCTGCTTCCACTTGCCTTCTGCGCGATCAGTATTCATGCCACTCTCCTTTGATAGAAAGATCAGGCCAACATTCGCAGACCGAATACGCCGGCCTCACGAGTATGCTGTTTCACCCTAACGTGTGCAGGGCAGCGGAGCTATACAGGGATCACCTGAAAGACCGCGTGATGAACCTAGGGTTCTGGATCAGAACTATGGCGGGAAAGCGGAGTGGCTGATTGCGATCAGTTCTCGAGATAGGCGTCGATCCACTCTTTAATTCGCTGGCGGCGCTCGTCATGCGGATCGAAACGGATTCCGAAGGTCTTGCTCGCGGGCTTTTTCCAGGTCACATTGCCGCGCACCCAGATCCTGGGCAAGGTGAGTAGCGCAAACGATACTTCGACCATCTGGCCACTGGAGACCTCGTCGTGGGCTTTCATTGACATGCCACCCGAGCTGAGTTCGTGACTGGTGGCGGTGAATTTACGATTGTCGCCGGTGGTGACCGAAACCTCGGTGATGACCGGAATACGGACGTATCGCCGGAACTCATGAAGCACCAGCATCTGGGTGGCGCGCACCAGCTTGAGGGCGGCCGGACGCTCCAAAGGCTCGTTGAAAACGGCGTTCACTCCGTACTTGGAAAACTTCATTGCGTCCTGAACGCTGCCTCCCAGGCCGTAGATCACCATGCGGCTATTGGAAGGTGAAGTCCGGGCCGCGTCCATGACCACTTCGGCGCCGGGAACTAACCGCAGCACGCAAGCCTCGAACTTTTCGGTCTTCAGCCGCTCGACCATATCGCCCGTCATGGGCACCGTTTCAATGCCAAACTGGCGGAAGCAATCCGACAAAACTGATCGGGAGTTTTCTTTGAGATCTACCAGAGCTGCCCGTGCGGCAACCTTTCTGGAAGAGGGGATGGGCGCGAGTACCGTGCCGAGAGCTTTGTCCATGAGCGGGGCCGTTTCTGCCTTGAAACTCCATTCTGGCGCGGCTCAGCCGACTTGGCAAAGGTGCAGAAGTTCAATACTGGAGTACAGAAGTACCATTACCCCGGATGCACCGCGGAGTACGCGTAAGTGCTTGCAAACAGGGTCGGTTTAAGGCTACTCGGTCCAGCGCCGGAACAGCAGGGCTCCGTTGGTGCCGCCGAAACCAAAAGAATTGGACATGGCGTAGTTGAAGCTGGCGGTTCTGGCCTGGTTCGGCACGAAGTCCATCTCTCCGGTATCCGGATCCTGGTTCTCCAGGTTAATGGTGGGAGGAATGATCTGGTCGCGCAGCGCAAGCACCGTAATGCCTGCTTCCAGTCCGCCGGCGCCGCCCAGCAAGTGGCCGGTCATCGATTTTGTGGAGCTTACCGGGACGCTGTGCCCGTGAAAGAAGCTTCGGATCGCATGCGCTTCCAGGGTATCGCCGATAGGCGTGGAAGTGCCATGGGCATTGACGTATCCGACGTCTTCCGGTTTCAGCCCGGCGTCTTTCACCGCGTTCTGCATGACCCGGTAGCCGCCCTCGTGCTCCGGCGCAGGCTGCGTGATGTGGTAGGCATCGCCGCTCATTCCGTACCCGACGATCTCGCCCACAATGGGGGCGCCGCGCCTGCGTGCGTGCTCCAGTTCTTCCAGGATCAGGATGCCTGCACCTTCCCCGATCACGAAGCCGTCGCGCTGCGAGTCCCAGGGGCGGCTTGCCTTTTCGGGCTCATCATTACGCGTGGAAAGAGCGCGCATGGACGCGAATCCCCCGACTCCCATGGGAGTGATTGCGGCCTCAGTGCCGCCGGCGATCATCACGTCGGCATCGCCGTGCTGGATGATCCGGAACGAGTCTCCAACGGAGTGAGCGCTGGTCGTGCACGCCGTCGCCGTGGCTTCGTTCGGACCTTTCGCCCCGTACCGCATCGAGACATGTCCAGCCGCCAGGTTGATGATGGCGGCCGGTATGAAAAATGGCGAGATCTTGCGTGGCCCCCCGTTGATCAGGTTCGAGTGCTCGCGTTCGATGATGTCGAACCCGCCGATACCCGAGCCAATGTGCACCCCGACCCGCTCCGCATTCTCGGGAGTAATTTGCAGGCCGGATGCCTTCATCGCTTCGTCGCTGGCCGCGACCGCGAGGTGGATGAAGCGGCCCATCTTCTTCAACTCTTTTTTCTCGATGAAGTTCAGGGGGTCGAAATTCTTTACCTCAGCCGCAATCTGGCAGGAGAACTGCGTCGTATCGAAGGACGTGATGCGCGCGATCCCGCTCTTCCCGGCCAGGAGGTTCTTCCACACTTCCGCTGTGCTGTTGCCCACTCCGCAGATCAGGCCGATTCCCGAAATGACGACCCGACGTCCCAACTACTTCCCGCCTTTCGAATGCTTACCGATGTAATCAATGGCGTCCTGCACGGTGCGAATCTTCTCCGCGTCCTCATCCGGGATCTCGATTTCAAACGCCTCTTCGAAAGCCATCACCAATTCCACCGTGTCCAGGGAATCCGCGCCCAGATCGTCCACGAACGAAGCATTCGACGTCACCTCGCCCTCGTCCACTCCCAGTTGCTCTACGATGATCTGCTTTACCTTCTCATCAACGGCTGCCATTCCTTCACCTCGCTGGCCCGCACCTGCGGGCAGATTGTCCCCAATTTCGATAGAAAAGCTGACTCTACTTGCTTACTTTGGAGTGTTTCTCGATGTAGTCGATAGCGTCCTGCACGGTGCGAATCTTCTCCGCATCCTCGTCGGGAATTTCGATTTCAAAAGCCTCTTCCAGCGCCATGACCAGTTCCACGGTGTCTAAAGAGTCGGCTCCCAGATCGTCGACGAACGCCGCACTCGGCGTAACTTCTCCCTCATCGACACCCAGTTGCTCCGAGACGATCTGCTTTACCTTTTCGGTAGTTTCTTTCATCTTGTCTCCTTCAGCCATACACCTGCGACTCCCGCGTGAATAAGGGAACGAGTAGTGTAATGGCTCAAACGAATTAGTGTAAAGGAAGCGCCTTGCCTTGTTCGAATACACCGATGCTGCTGGTTGTTGAGGTCGTTTTCAATCCTAACCGCCTCGCCGAGGCCGGTCAAACACACAGCGCAAGGATCCCATTCCTGCAAACTGGATCGCTTGCCAGCTGCGCTGGCACGGACAGCCGAGGGCTGTCCCCTACAAGATTTCGTGTTTGAGTCATCGAGACATTAGCCTCAGGAGACTACTTGCTGTACTGGTCGCGCAGTCGCGTCTGCTTGCTGGTCATGGGAATGGCGCGTCCCTGGATGTAGACCTGCTTCACGTCGGTCTTCACATCCAGCGGGTCTCCGTTCGCGACGACAACGTTGGCTGTCTTCCCGACATCGAGAGAGCCGAGTTTATCGGCCACTCCCCAGATCTCCGCGGGATTGAGGGTCACGGCCTTGAGCGCTTCGTCGTAGGGCAGCCCAAAAGCCGTGGCGAATCCCGCTTCGTACGGCAGATTGCGCGCATTGTGCGAGTCATAGGAGGCAAACGCGATCTTGATCCCACGTTTCGTCAACTCTCCGGGCAAACTGTAGATAGCGTCATAACGCTGTTCCGGTTTTGGCGGCTCATAAATCGGCCCCACGATAACAGGGACTTTCAGCGTTGCCACGTAGTCCAGCACGGGGCGTGAGTAGGTGATGTGGTTTAACACGAACTTGAGATTGAATTCGCGGGCCAGGCCGACCGCCGTTTCCAGGTCGCTCGGACTTTCCGCGGCCAGCACGATCGTCTTCGTGCCTTGCAGGTAAGGCAGCAGCGCCTCAGCCTTCAGGTCCCGCTTGGGCGGAGATGGCGGCTCCTTTTTTGCCCCAGCTTTGTCCGTCCCGGCGCCTGCATCCGCTTTCTTTTTCTCGTAGTCGGTCAATTGCTGCTGGTAATTCTGCGCATCGAGAAAACTCTGGCGAAGTTGAGCGGCCAGTCCCATGCGGGTGGACGGGAACTTGCGCTTCTCGAAGCTCTCGTTTCGCCGCTGTTCTCCCGTGAAGTTCAACGGCATCGCGATGTCGCGGATCTGCAGCATCTCCTGGGCATCTTTTCCATCGAGCTGGATAAAAGAGTCCTGTCCCGGCAAAGTATCGCGACTGTCAGGAGCGACGACGGCGTTCGTGATGCCATTCAGCCGGGTAACCGGAATCAGTTCCGTCTCGGCATGAAAGGCGTCGTAAACATGCATGTGGGGCATGATCTCGTCGCTGGTCTCGATCATGTCATTGGTGCTCTGCTCAGCGGAGATCTCCGTAAGCCCAAGCTGGGTTTCGGAGTCGATCAGCCCGGGATAGACTGTCATTCCCGTAACATCCACCACGTGCGCCCCGCCGGGTACCTTCACCGACGCCGCGGTACCAACCGCGGTGATCTTTCCATCGGTCATCACCAACACGCCGTTCTCAATCGTGCCGTGCGTGATGGTGAGCAGCTTGCCACCCTTCAAAACGACGGTGTCCGCGAACAGGGAAGAGCACAAGAACAGAAAGATCAATAAACCAGCACCGCCAGCAGACTTGCGCATTATTCCCCTCCCTTGAAATGCGGCATTCCATACCCCGGCAATGAGCGATCAAAGTAGACGTCGCCGTCAATGAAAACCTTCTCCGGCACACCATAACTCGACAACGGGTAGCCGTCCCAGATCACCAGGTCGGCATCCTTGCCGACGTCGATGGAGCCGACGCGATCGTCAACCCCGATGATCCAGGCGGGATTGATGGTGATCATCTTCAGCGCTTCGTCCTCGGTGGCGCCGCCATAACGTATGGTCTTCGCCGCTTCCTGGTTGAGACGGCGGGTGAAGTCTTCGGAATCGCTCTTGATGGCCACGCGCACACCTTTGCGCATCGAAATCACCGCATTCCAGGGGATCGCATCCCAGGCTTCGTGCTTGTATCCCCACCAGTCGGCGAAGGTAGCGATGCCAACGCCCTCCGCGGCCACCTTGTCGGCAACTTTGTAGGTTTCGAGCGCGTGATGGAAGGCCCGCACCTTGTATCCGAATTCCTTGGCGATGGCCATCTCGGTGAGCAATTCATCCGCTCGGTAGCAGTGGATCTGCACCAGCAGCTTGCCTCGCAAGACGTCGGCCAGCGCTTCCATCTTCAGGTCGCGCTTGGGCGTCTTTGCGTTCTTGTCTCCGTTCTTCACCTTCGCGTTGTAGTCGTCCCAGTCCCGCATGTATTCCTGGGCTTGCACCAGCGCCTCGCGCTGGACCTCGAAGTTGCCCATGCGGGTGGACGGCAACTGGTCACGGCCGCCATAGACGCGCTTCGGGTTCTCGCCACTGGCAAACTTGATCGACCGCGGCGCGCCAGGAAACAGCATGGCGTCACGGTTTTCCCCGTACTTATGCTTGATCACAATGGCCTGGCCGCCAATCATGTTTGCGGACCCGTGCAGCAGCAGCGACGTGGTCACTCCACCGGCCAGCGCGCGGTAAATCGCCTTGTCCTGATAGTCGAAGGCGTCGATCATCATCATCTGCGGAGTGACCGGACTGGTGGCCTCGTTTACGTCGTCGTCGAGAGCAATGTGAGAGTGGGAATCGATGATGCCCGGCGTCAGGTATTTCCCGCCGGCATCGATCACCGTGGCACTGGCGGGCGCATTCACGTTCTCGCCGACGGCCGCGATCTTGCCGTCTTTCACATACACGCTGCCATTTTGGATTTTGCCGTGGGTCACGGTCATCACGATCGCGTTCTTGATCACGATGTCGTTGTGAGCGGCCGCCGCAGGCTGCTCGGCGGAAGCCAGGCCCGGCAGCAAAGCTGCGAGCACAAGGAAGACACGTATCGCGCTACGATTCATTTCGCTGGATCCCTTCTGAAAACTCAGGACTGGGGATTTTAGGTGCGATCAAACTCCGTAGTCAACGAAACACTGCGAATGGGGCACAGAGTATGATGTCTGTCGACCATGAGCCAGAGAATTCAGGACGTGAAACATTTGTTATTGTTAGTGGCATTCCTTGTTGGCCCGGCAGTTTGGGCCTCGGACTGCCCGTCGAAGCAGGCCAGGGACGGCGAGACGCTGCTCCAGATCGAACAGTCCTGGGCCAAGGCGTTGCAGGAGAAAAATGCCGGAGCAGTGGCCTGCATTGTGGGCGACGACTTCGAGGATGCTGGAACCGACGGCCAAGTCCAGAATCGCGACGAACTCCTGGCCCACATCCCGCAGCGGAGGGCCGGCAGCAATGTTTTGAGCGATATGCATGCTCACATCTACGGCGACGCCGGATATGTTCGCGGACTGAATACGGTAAAGGATGCGGACGGCAAGACCGTGGCCCAGGTTCGATTCACAGACATCTTTGTCTACCGGAACGGAGTCTGGAAGGCTGTGGCTGGACACGAGACGCTTCTCAGCCCTGCAGGCAAGTAGCGACCGGAGAGTTCTCATTCGAGCCGTTGTCCAACGCGTCAGCCGTGCCCGGGTGTCGGTGGCGGGCGAGATGGCAGGAGAAATCGCCGATGGGTTGCTCGTTTTTCTCGGCGTAGGCCAGAGCGATAGCGAGGCCGATGCCGAGTACCTCGCCGAGAAGATCGTCGGCCTTCGCGTCTTCGACGATGAGGACGGCAAGATGAATCTCGACCTTCGCCAGCGCAAGGGCGCGGTGCTGGTGGTTTCGCAGTTCACGCTCTACGGAGACGTCCGTCGCGGCAAGAGGCCGTCGTTCGATGACGCCGCTCCTCCGCCGCGTGCACGGGAACTCTACGAACATTTCGTCATGTGGGTACGCGATGCAGGCCTGCGCTGCGAGACCGGCCGGTTCCAGGAGATGATGCAGGTCGAACTGGTGAACGAGGGCCCGGTCACGATCCTGCTCGACTCGCAAAAGAAGTTCTGATTCAGAACATCCGGGGCTGGGTCTGCTGTTCGATGTACTTCCGGCTGTCGAACTTCTTTGCCGCGCTGGCTGCGGACATATAGCGGATCTGTCCGAAGATCGGGCGCTCAAACCAGGGACGGTCGAACTTGCCGACAATCGACCACGCGATCCCGGCGTATCCATTAGGGTCGCGGCCATCCAGGAAGTAGCGGTCGTTCAGATCAACCGCGATGCGGTGAGCTTCGCCTGGCGTGCGGCTCCATTCCAGAATCTTCTTCGCCCAGTACATACGCATGTAGTTGTGCATCCAGCCCTCGTTGACCATCTGCATCTGGGCGGCATTCCAGAGATCATCGTGGGTCTCCGCGGACTCCAGTTGCCTTTGGGTGTAAATCACCGGCCGTGGATCCTTGGCGTGTTGCGAGAGCGTTCGATGGGCCCAGCCCTCTCCGCATTCGAACGAATCGTAGGTTGGATTAAAAGTCACAAGATTGATCGCCAACTCGCGCCAGACCAGCAACTCGCCGATGAATGAGTCTTTGTCAGATTTCGGCGCCTCCGCTTTTTGTACCGCGAGTGCGACGGTGATCGGCGATATGTGTCCGAAGTGCAGATACGGCGACAGGCGGCTGGTACCGTCGAGTTCCGGATGGTTGCGGCGGTTGTCGTAATTCTGGAGCTTGTGCTCGGTGAACTGCCGCAGCAGCCGCATCGCCTCTTTCTGACCGCCTTTGAAGCTGTGTACCGCGCCTAGCGAGCGGTCGAGTTCCCAATCATTGGTGACATCGAACCCTGCGTGCAAGCTCTGCAGCTTTGCAGGCCGCTTCCATTTCACTTTCGCATGAGTGTTTTTCGGAGGCACAAGAAATTCGCCAAGCTTCGCCTCCAGCCTTCGTCGCGCATGAAAGGCTGCGTATTGCTCTTTCTCCAGCAATTTCGACGGCACGATAACGTCGGAATCGACGGTCCACAGCGGCACCTTCAACTTCTTAGCGGCAATCTCACGCCAGTGCTCCGGTTCGCGCATGGGATTCTCATCCCCAATCACCAGCGCTGGACGAACCTCGTCGCAAAATTTCAAGAGGCTGTGGTCGGGGTAGCGGCGTAGCACAAGCCCTATATTTCGTTTTTGCAAAGCCTCGGCTATGTCCGGAATTCCATCCGCGAGGAAGGTGTAATGCCGCAAGTTCGCATGGGGATAGAACGGGACGGGAGCGAAGAAGACAACGCATGGCTTGTGCAGAGCATTGGCGGCCTCGACCGCAACATCCAGCGCGGGATTGTCCAGTCCGCGCTGCGAGCGCTGCATCCAGTAGACGACGCAAGAGCCGTCGGGATCAGGTGTGCCGCCACGGCGTACGCGAACCCTTGCACTATCGGTGACTCGAGTGATGACATTCATGCGAGTTTGAGGGATTGCCGGGCAAGGGCTGGAACGTTCACGCTAGCTGACCGCAATATCCGCAATCCGCACAGCATCCGCACACGCCTTCACATCATGCGTGCGAATAATATGCGCGCCTTTCAGTACCGCCGCCGTCTCGGCAGCCAGCGTTCCATAAAGACGTTCGCCGACGTCCACATCCTTCCCGTTCTTCGCCAGTGCGCGCCCTATGAACGATTTTCTCGAAACTCCGACCAGGAGCGGGCAGCGCAGCTGGTGGAATTCTTCAAACCTTTTCAGCAGGGGATAATTTTGCTCAAAACTTTTCCCGAAGCCGAAACCCGGATCCAGAACGATGCGCTCCCGCTTCATGCCTGACATGAGGGCATCATCAAGCCATTCCCGCAACTCTCGCTTGACCAGCATCGCCGGGTCCGAGATTGGGGGCAGGGTGCGCCACTCTTCGGGCTTCCCGCGCATGTGCATCAGCACGGCTCCGCACTTCAGTTCAGCAAGCAGCTTCCGCATCTTGGGATCCCAACGGAAGCCGCTGACATCGTTCACGATTTCGGCCCCGGCCCGAACCGCTTCCCGGGCGACATTTGCCTTGTACGTGTCTACCGAAATCGTGGCTTGCGGGCTTTTCTTCTTCAACTCGGAAATGACCGGCAGGACTCGGCGCAATTCCTCATTCTCGTCCACCGCGGTCTTCTCTCCCGCCTTCCCGGAACTCTGCTCCGGTATCACCCTGGCGCCCGGCCGAGTGGATTCTCCGCCAACATCGATGATGTCGGCGCCATCGGCAATCAATTGCAGCGCGTGTTCCACGGCCTTTGCCGGATCGGAATAAAGGTCGGCGTCTGAAAACGAGTCTGGTGTGACATTTACGACGCCCATGATGAGGGTGCGCTTGCCCAGTTGGATGGAGCGGCTGCCGAGGTTCCAGTCAAAGACCGGTCGCATGCGGGCGATTTTAAACTACTCACACTGCAGTGATTGCGATCACAGCACCTGCGATTGCCGGTGCTAGAATTGAGGCACATTCATGCAGCGAAAGCGCGCGCATCTCGTGCTCCTGTTGTGCCTGGTGCTGGCGGGCCAAGTCCATGCCGCCAAGCTGAAGCCACTGGAGAAGCGCATTGCTTCCATCCTGGCCCAGCCCGATTTGAATCGCGGCTTCTGGGGCATCGAAGTTGTCTCCGTGACAACCGGCAAAGTTCTCTACGCGCAAAACAGCGATAAGCTGTTCACCCCGGCATCGAACACGAAGCTCTTCACCACGGCCGCGGCGCTCGCGCTGGTCGGCCCGGATTACACCTTCCGGACCACGGTTGAAACCACTGGAGCGCTCGACAAGTATGGCCGCCTGAATGGCGACCTGCTGCTGATTGGCCGCGGCGACCCGAACCTCTCCGGACGCGAACTGCCCTACGCGCTGCGCACCGAGCGCAACGACCATCCCATCCAGGTGCTCGAGCGACTTGCCGACAGCCTGGTGCAAAAAGGGCTCAAGTACGTCGACGGTGACGTGGTGGCCGACGACTCCTACTTCGCCTTCGAGCGCTACGGCGAAGGCTGGAGCCAGGACGACCTGGTATGGGCCGACGGCGCTCCCGTTTCCGCCCTGACCATCAACGACAACGTGATCTTCGTCAAGGTGCTTCCCGGCGACCGCGCCGGGGAACGCGCCTTTATCAACATCACGCCGTTCGCCTCGTATCACCAGGTGGACAACCGCATCGTTACCACTCCCTCGGGCACCGCTCGCGACATCCACATCAACCGCGAGCCCGGCTCCACGCTGCTCACCCTTTGGGGCAGCCTGCCGGTAGACGATCCGGGTGCGACCGAGGCGCTGGCCATCGAGGATCCGGCGCAGTTTGCGGCAGCTCTGTTTACCCAGTTGCTCGAGAGCCGTGGTATCCAGGTTTACGGAAAGCAGCGCGCGCGCCACACCGAACTGGCCAGTCTCTCGACCTTCAGTGTGACTGCGAGTGCGGCAGCCCGCGGCGGCGATGATCGCCAGCATCCTGTGACCTCTCAGAACCTGGTGCTCGCCAGCTATCAATCCAAGCCCCTGTTGCAGGATCTTACGGTCATCAACAAGGTGAGCCAGAATTTGCACGCCGAGATCCTGCTGCGCCTGCTGGGCCGTGAGAAGGGAAGCGCCGGCACCGTAGAGGGCGGACTGGAAGTGCTGCGCGGTTTCCTCAACAAAGCAGGCGTGCCCAGCGATCAATACGTTTTCTACGATGGATCAGGACTGTCCCGGCAGAACCTGGTGACGCCGCATGCGATCGTGCAGTTGCTGCAGTATTCCGCCGCGCAACCGTGGGGCAAGAGTCTGCGCGACACCTTGCCCGTGGGCGGCATCGACGGCTCGCTTGCCGATCGCTACAAGAACACTTCAGCATTCGGGAAGGTCTGGGCCAAGACCGGGGCCTTGGGCGGAGTGAAAACTCTTTCAGGATATGCCACCACGCGCAGCGGGGACCAGGTTGCGTTTTCCATTCTCTCCAACAACTCCAACGTCCTGCCTAAACGTGTGAACGAGACGATCGACAGCATTGTCGAAGCGATCGTTGAGGATGCCAGGAAGTAGTTCAACCGAGCAAAATTGAAATCGTGCTGGAACGGTCGCAGGAAGAATACTTTCGTGCGGTCACACCCAGGCTTGCGCCGCCGCCAAAAATTCCCGGATGGGTGCGGTAGAGGCCATCCTCATAGTGCGCCCGAACCTGTTGGCCTTGAAAGATCTGCGGGAATTCTACTTCTTCTCGCGATCCGGAGCACAAGTAAAGCGAAAGCAAGTCGCAAAATTGCAGCACGTCCACAAGGATCTGAATCTCTTGCCCGGAACGGCCCTGGGCCGCCGTGAGCCGTGATTCGCGTTGCTTCTCCGCGCGCAGGAAATCATCCACCAGGGCGATGTCGGAGGCGGCATCGGCAGACAGGCGCAAGCGGAATTCGCCCAGCCGCCGGAAATGAGAGCTCACCAGCAGGCTACCGATCGCGCTACTCTCCTCCGCGCGGTTGATGGAAATTCTCCAGGCTTTCAGGAAATCCGCCGGCTGGAAATCCAGGAATGAAAGCGGTCGGCCGGCGCGGGAGAGCGGCATGCGGTCGAACTCCGCCCAGCCCTCATCGTGAAGCCGGATCGCCTCCAGGATTTCAGGGTCCAGCGAAGGAATATTTTCCCAGCTTATCCGCGCCGCGAGATCGCCTGCCAGGCTGGCGTGATCGGGTTGTGAGATCAACCACCAATCCCGGCTGGAACATTTCTGTGTGCGCTCTACCGCCTCCCACGCGGGTCCGGGCTGCCGGTTCGGGGTTTGCACATCGAGAGGTCGCAACACCATCTAGGGCCTGCCCGGTATCTGGCGAACTTTTCTCTGCCGCCTCGCGCCGGCGCCGGCGGGCCCGGTCCCGGTTGGAGGCTTGCGCATTCCATCCAGCAGTTCTTTTAGGACCACCGCATTGTTGTGCTTCGTGTCCTGCGAGGCAAACACCAGGGTCAGGCGTTTGCGGCTTCCCGCCAGGCGATAGAGGCGGTCCAGGTCCTCGGCGGCCTCGGGACGCGAAAGCTCCTTGAGATACTTCTTGCGAAAGGCCAGCCACGCTTCCGGGCGCGCATGAAACCATTTGCGCAACTCCTCTGAAGGAGCAAGGTTCTTCAACCACGCCTCCAGGGCGGCCGAAGTCTTGCTCAAACCTCGAGGCCACAAACGGTCGATCAGGATGCGGGCGCCGTCCGCGCGCGCAGGTTTCTCGTACACGCGTTTTACTGTGACCGGCATGAGATGCTCTATTATTGTACGTCGCGGCGGCAGACGGCATTCTCAACCATGGCAATGGAAGACCTACTCTCAATCTCTCGCGGGACTCTCGCCAGGATCGTTCTGGGAGTGGCGGTTTCTGCTCAACTTCTGCTATCGGGCTGCGACGTGGAACGCAGGAAGAGTGATGCGGAACTGGGGCTGAATCCTCAGCAGGCCGAGGGCCGCAAAGTTTATGATTATTATTGCGACCGCTGCCACGAGCCCTACCGCAAGAAATCGAAAGAGGGACCCAGCTTGCAAGGCATTTTCAAGCGCGAATATCTGCCCGACAGCGGGTTGCCTGCCAACAACGAACGCGTGGGCGACATCATCAAGTTCGGCCGCGCCAAGATGTCAGGTTACGGGCATGTCTTGTCGGAGCAGCAGGTACAGGACCTCCTGGCGTACCTGCACACCTTGTAATTTCACACGCCTCCGATGTCGCGCACTTGCCCGTAATTCAGGACGCTGACGATCACCACTCCGCCCACGATGTTTCCGCAGGTCGCGAACAACAGCCAGTGAAAGAACGCCGAAGCCGGAACCTGGCCAGCCACCACGGCCGAGAGAATCTCTCCACTGCCCGCGATGCAGTGTGAAAGCCGGGCGATTCCCACCACGAACGTCAGGATCCAGATCATTACCAATTGTCCGATCGTCCAATGACTGGCTGTGACCTCCCAGGCCACCATGGCGATAAGCCAGCCGCCCACGATGCCGCTCCAGAAAAAATGCGCCGCGCTGCCGCTGGCGGAGTGAGCGCCAAGCTGGATCAGCTGCGCAGAAATCTCCGGACGTAACGCCCCGGTTCGCATGGCCAGCAGAGAAAAAAGGAAAGCGCCCAGCACATTTGCGGTAAAGACAACCAGCCAAAGCCGCAGAGTTTCCAAGACGTACTTCCGCTCGTCGAGAACGAGTACGACCGGGTACAGCGTATTTTCCGTGAATAGCTGCGCCCGCCCGATGATCACCGCGATGAAGCCGACCGGATACAGCATCAGGGAAATCAATTCCGCCGAGGGGCTATCTCCGAGATAAGCGCGGGCGGCGGCGACACTGAGCCCGGTCAGCCCCATGGTGAGACCGCCCAGCGTTCCCGAGAACGCCAGGGTTCGAGGCGAACGCTTGATTTCTTCCCGGGCATTCAGGACTGCGGCATCGAAGATCTCGGTTGCGGTGAGACGCCGCGCCTCTTCCGAGGGACCGCCCTTTTGATTGGCCACGCGATTTGGATTCCGAAATTCCGCAGCGGGTTTGTTGCTGACGTCAACGGTACAATGAGCGCGTGAGCGCCTCTACCACTCCGGACATAGTTCCCACCAGCGCTCCTCCCCCGGTGTTCACGTGGAAGCAGCGCATTGCGTTGTGGCTGATTACCTGGAGCGTGTACCTCATCGTGCGCGCGATCGGGCCGACGCTGCGCTTCGCGGTCTCACGCGAGGAAGGCGCTCCCAAGCCGGGCGATTCCGGCCCTTTCGTCTATTCGTTCTGGCATTCCTGCATGCTTCCCGCGATGTATCTCTATCGCGATCTCAAGGTCCGGGTGATGAGCAGTGACAGCTTCGACGGAGAGTACACGGGGCGCATCATCCGCAAGTTCGGGTTCGTCAAGGTGCGCGGCTCAAGCTCACGCGGCGCGGTTCGCGGCTTGATCGGAATGAAGCGGGAGATCGACCGCGGCGCGACGGCAGCGTTCACCATTGATGGGCCGCGCGGGCCGAAGTACGTGGTAAAGCCGGGGCCGGTTCTTCTGTCCAAGATGACGGGCGCGCCGATGATGGCATTTCACATTGCGCTCAATCGCGCCTGGACCCTCAACACGTGGGACGGGTTGATGATTCCCAAACCATTCTCGAGAGCGCTCATTCGGGTGAGCGCGAAGATGCCGGTGCCGCATGATGCCAAGGAACCAGAGATGGACCGGTGGCAGGCGGAATTGCAGGCGGCGCTGGACCGCGCCCGCGAATTCAGTGAGGCCAATGTCCACAAAGCCGGAGGCCCAGAGTTCCCGTTTCTCGAAAAGCGCCTCGGCACAAACTCCCAGCCCATGTAGGGACAGCCGCCTCGGCTGTCCGGCGGAGCGAAGCTCCGCAGCGCCCCGGGAGGGGGTCCGAACTTAGCGCCGAGCTTGGGCGCTGGGGCGAAACTCAGCCATAAAAGGGCCCGGCTTCAGCAAGATATGTACGTATACAATAACTAAAAGATATTATCTTCCCTGGGATTCGTTCTAACGAACGATCCTGCTCTCGCCCCACCCTAGATAGTCCCCACCCCTCGCTGACGCAGCCACGGGCTCCTAAACGCAAGGAATGGGCATTCTACTGGAGCATCCAACCCGCGGTTTGCCGGCGACGAGGGTTCGACAGATTTTCAATAACTTAGCGGAAAGCGAATGGCGGGGCATTCGTCATGGAGAATCGGCCAGCCGAAGGGGCTACCAATCTTAGCCCAACGCTTTCAGCGCTGGGACAAGGAGCAAACGAAGTTCCCGAGGAACGACCGGTACTTCCGGGGAAGACAACAACGACGATGCAGGCTCACTCAGTTTGAGCTTTGCGGCGAGCGAGTTCCTGGAGTTCGCGCCCGCTGGCAGTATCTCGCTTCATTGACAACCGTGCCGGGCCCAATTACATTCATCCCGCATCACTGGTTCTTTCCCAATCTTTGGTTCGCGCGCCCTTGTCGTCGTGACGAGGTGGGAAGCGGGTGCAAGACCCGCGCTGCCGCGCAACTGTTAACGAGGACACTGCCGCCGGTCACTGGAAACTCCGGGAAGGCCGGCGGTGTTGGATGGACGCTCCCTCGTCCTTACTCGTAAGCCAGGAGACCGGCGCGAACCGCAAACTCAAACCCTTTTCGCGTGTAAAAGGAGGAGTTCATGCGTGCGTCTCACATTCCTGGTTGTCTCTTGTTGCTGATCATTTCAGCATTTGCTAAAGACCTGAAAATCAGAGTTCTCGATCCACAATCCCATCCTGTGTCGCAGGCCCAGGTCGAGTTGCTCTCGGGCTCGGTCGTCAAGGAAGTTCAGATCACCTCAGCCGAGGGCGCTGTGGTCTTGCACGCCGCTGGGAACGACGACTCGGTTCGCGTGCTGGCTCCCGGGTTCGCTCCCGCCTCGCTCAGCGCCTCTTCCCAGGAGGCAGAGGTGGTGCATTTGAAAATTGCCGGTTCCGCGGAAACCGTGGTGGTGACGGCCACGCGCAACCCCATGCCCAGCGACCTCACCGCCACCAACGTCGAAAGTCTCAGCGGAGCGCAACTGCAGGGGATGAACCCGGTATCGGCTGGAGACGCGCTGCAATTCCTGCCGGGAGCCATCATCAACAACTCGGGCCGGCGTGGCGCCTTGTCGTCGCTGTTCGTTCGTGGCGGCGAGTCGCGCTACAACAAAGTGCTGATCGACGGCGTTCCCGTCAACGAGACCGGGGGAACGTTCGACTTCGGCGTCGTCCCCCTCGCGGAAGCGGACCGCATGGAATTCCTGCGGGGAGCGCAAAGCACGCTCTACGGCTCCGATGCCATGACCAGCGTGGTGCAGTTCTGGACCCGCGACGGAAGCACGCGGGTCCCCGAACTTCGTTTGGGCAGCGATGGCGGAAACTTCGGAACCGCGCACGGCTACGCTTCGCTTTCCGGCGCCCGCAGGCGTCTTGATTACAGCGCCTTTGGAGAGCAGTTCAATACCAATGGCCAGGGATTGAACGACGACTACTCTAATTCACTCCAGGGCGCGAACGTCGGTTTGGCGTTGAGCGACAAGATCGGCTTGCGGATTCGCGCGCGTCATTCCAACAATCGCTCGGGCGTTGCCGGGTCGTGGGACTTCAACGGCGCTCGTCTGGAGCCTCCGGACAGCGAAGCGTGGCAAAGGCAAAACAATCTGCTGGCGAGTGTTGAGTTGATCGTTTCCGCGCCTTCCGGATGGCAGCATCGCTTCAGCGGGTTCGAGTACTATCACAAGCGCAGCAACGTGGACTCGTTTGCCGATCCGGGCCGGACCGCCGACTTTCAGAGCCATTCGATTTCCGACTTCAACCGTGCCGGGTTCGACTACCAGGGCGACTACCAGGAGCGTACCTGGGCGCGAACCACCGTGGGATACGAATTCGAGGATGAGAACGGCTTCAGCGGGGACCTGAACTTCCCTCCGCCGCTTCACGGCCTTTATCTGAATCACGCCGCCTACATTCAGCAATCGCTCACCCTGGGCCGCCTCACTGCCATCGCCGGCGCTCGCTTCGTTCATAACGGAGGTTTCGGCAACACGGGGGTTCCCCGGGTCGCGCTGACTTTGCAGGCGCTGCGTGGCGGGGAAATATTTTCCGGAACCAACCTGCGCTTCACCTACGCGACCGGATTCAAAGAGCCGCGCTTCGACGAATCCTTTGCCGGGCCACCCTTCAGCATTCCCAATCCAAACCTGAAGGCGGAACGCAATCGCAGCTTCGAGACGGGCATACAGCAGAACCTCTTCGCTGGCAGGTATTCCGTCACGGCCACGTATTTCAACAACCTGTTTACCGATCGGGTGGACTACAACCTGGACCTGACAACGTTTATTGGTCAGTACGTGAACGTGGACAAATCTTTTGCCCAGGGCGCGGAACTGGAACTCAGCGGCAAGATTTCCTCTCGGATTCTGGTCAATGCCGGCTACACCTATACCTCGACCGGGAATCTGAAAGCGCCGTTCTGCACCCCGCAGTTCTTCTGTGATCCACTGCTGGCCGAGGGCACGCCTTTGCTGCGCCGTCCCAAGCATGCGGGCACGATTCTGCTGAACTATCTTGGGAGGAGGTGGGGCGGCAATCTTGGGATGAGCGCGGTGGGACGCCGTCCGGATTCGGACTTCTCAGGATTCAACATCAACCATGCCGCGGGCTATGCGCGCGTGGATCTCGGAGGCTGGTACGCGCTCAACTCGCGGATCACCGCTTATGCCAACATCGAAAATGCGTTTAATCGTCATTACAACGAGGTTGTTGGATATCCCGGGCTGACCGCGAACTTTCGCGCCGGATTCCGGTTCCGTATTGGAGGGGAATAGAAGGCTACCGTTGGCGGGTGAGGCTGCGGCGAGGCTTGGGCTCGGTCTCGGCAGACTTCATCCCGGAACCGTGGTCCCCGCAGGATTGCCGGTAGGAGAGTTCGAGCGGCAGGGAGGTGGCCTTCAGGCCTTCATACTTGCTGCGCGCCTGAAGCAGCTTTTCCAACTCTTCTCCAACCAACGGCTGCTGCCGTCCGATGACATGGGTCACGAGCGCGATTTTGGCGAAGTGCTCGACGGTTTCCATCTTCATGTAGGCATGCTCGAGCGAGTCGCCGTAGGCCACCACGCCGTGGTTTGACATCAGGATGGCGTCATAGTCGGGAATCAAAGGCTCGAGCGCGCCCGCGAGTTCCGGCGTGCCCGGCGTTCCGTATTTGGCGAGCGGGATTGAGCCCAGGCCAATCACCACTTCGCAGACCAGGGGCTTGTTCAGCGCCATCCCCGCCGCCGCGAAGCCGGTGGCCGTGGGAGGGTGGGCATGAACAATGCCTCCGATGTCGGGGCGCAGGCGGTAGATGAGCAGGTGCATGCCAATCTCGCTGGAGACATGGCGGCGTCCGGCCAAATGGTTTCCGTCCAGGTCCACGATGACCATGTCTGAGCTGCGCATCATACCCTTGCACATCGCGGTGGGCGTCGCCAGCACTCGGTTCTCGTCCAGGCGGACCGACAGATTGCCATCCATGGCCGCCACGTAGCCCCGCTCGTACAACATCTTGCCGAAGGCTACAATCTCTTTCCGGGATTTGTGTTCGGTTGGCATAGGGCACAGGAGGCGGCGGGTTTGGACCGACCCAGTTCGCGTATGGTATCGCACGTTTGCGGGTCCACACAATCTGGATATTGCCCCAAAAGGACATTTACACTCGGTTTTTTTTAAGCTTGATCTAGATCCGTGCTGCTCTCCGACTTTCATTACGACCTGCCGGAAGGACGCATTGCGCAGGAACCGCTTGCCGACCGGTCCTCGTCCCGGATGCTGCGCCTGGACCGCGGCGCCGGAGAGTTGCAGGACAGCGCTTTTGCCCAATTTCCCGAGTTGCTCAGGCCGGACGATCTCGTGGTTTTCAATAACACTCGAGTGTTTCCGGCCCGGCTTTACGGCCGAAGGAGCGGCTCGCGGGCGCAGCGCCTGAGCCCGCGCAATCCGGCGAGTGATGGCTTCCTGAGTGGCGAGATCGAGGTCCTGCTAACTCATCAAGTTTCGGCTGAGCCCAATGAATGGGAGTGCCTGGTGCGACCGGGACGGAAAATTGGAGTGGGTGAGCATCTGTTCTTTGGCGAGCACGAACTGGAGGCCGAGGTCATCGCGCGCGGCAGTTTCGGCGAGCGGCGCATCCGGTTTTTTCCGGTTCCGAACTTTCTACGGGCGATCGAGCGCCTCGGACATATTCCGCTACCTCCATATATTCATCGTGAAGACAATCGCGATGACCAGGAACGCTATCAGACGGTCTACGCTCGTGAACCGGGATCGGTGGCGGCCCCGACCGCAGGTCTTCATTTCACGCCGCAGATTCTGGAGCGCATTCGCGGCCGCGGAATTGAAACTGCGGAGGTCACTTTGCACGTGGGGCTGGGGACATTCCAGCCTCTGCGCGCAGAGCAGGTAGAGGAAAATCGCCTCCATCGCGAGTCGTACAGCATCTCGGAGAACGTAGCGGAGGCAATCAACTCCGCCAGAGTCGGGCAGCGTAGGATCGTTGCCGTGGGCACAACCACTGTGCGTACCCTCGAGCACGCTGCCTTGAGGGGCAGCCGGATTGAAGCGGGCCTGGGGGAAGCAGACTTGTTTATTTACCCTGGTTTCCAATTCCGCGTGATCGGAGCGCTCTTGACGAACTTTCACCTGCCCCAGTCATCGCTGCTGATGCTGGTCTGCGCCTTCGCAGGCCGCGAGCAAGTGCTCAAGGCCTACCGCCACGCCGTTGAACACGAATATCGCTTCTATTCGTACGGCGATTGCATGTTTCTGGAATGATGAACCGGCTCCAGGCCCTACTGACTCCCGACTCCAAATTCCGTATACTTTCGTGAGACAAACATGAGTACACAGGCACTGTCTAAGCCGATCCCGATCCAGGATTTCGTAACTGAACTGCGCAAGTTTCCTGAGCCCGCTTTTTCTCACACCGACCAGATCCTTGGGTTTCTGCGCAGTGCGCCAGTCTCTCCTGAGACCCTGGAGCAATATCTGTGCTGGGACCGTCAGCACTACACTCGCAACCTGATCGACAAAACGCCGCTCTACGAATTGATTGCGATCTGCTGGGAAGTCGGGCAGGGCAGCTCGGTGCACAACCACAAGGACCAGAACTGCTGGATGGCGGTTCCAATCGGGCGTCTGCTGGTAGAGAATTTTCACCTGGTCGAGCAGAAGGTTGAGCAAGGAACCTGTTGTCTTGAGCGGTCGAACACAGTGGAGATGAATCCGAGCCAGCCCTGCGCCGTGGATCCGCAGGACCCAGTACATCGGGTATACAATCCGCCCCACTTCAACGAGCGGGCCGTGAGCCTGCACGTTTACTCTCGGCCTTTTGACTCCTGCATCGTTTATTCTCCCGAGCAGGGGACCTGCGGCGAGATCAAGTTGCACTACACGACCGAGTACGGGAAGCGGAACTAGTACCGAGTACGAGCAAAAGCTTCGTCCTGGGTTTCAGCAGACCCCTTCCGCTCCGCTCAGGGCCGGGGCTTCCTGATAAAATCAGGTCTTGCCCGCGAAGAAAAAATCCCCCAAAACGGCAGGCAGCGTGACTACCGGTGCAGCGCCGCAGCCTTTCGTCTCCCCGCCCACCGGCAAATACAGAGAACCCGACCGCATTTACCTGATGGACGCGATGTCGTTCATCTTTCGCGCGTATCACGCGATGGCGCGGCAGCGGGGCATGTCCACCAAGACCGGGGTGCCAACGGCAGCGACATACGTTTTCGTCAACATGCTGCGGAAGCTGCGCGACGATTTCTCGCCGCAATACCTGGCCGCAGTCTTCGACGTGGCGGCGCCCACGTTCCGCGACCAGCAGGCGGCAGGGCTTACCAAGGTCCGCAAGTTCGATTTGAAAACGCAAAGCTTCCAGGAAATCGAATATGGGGGCTACAAGGCGAACCGCTCCGAGATGCCGGGAGAACTGGCGCAACAGATCCCGTACATCCGGCGCGCGCTGGAGGCCTTTCGCATTCCGATTCTTGAGCTGGCAGGCTATGAAGCCGACGATGTCATCGGCACCCTGGCCCGCCAGGCCGTCGAACGCGGTCGGACCGTGTTTGTCGTCTCCAGCGACAAGGATATGTTGCAGCTGGTGAACGAGCATGTCTGCGTTCTGAATCCGCCTAAAGATAACTTGATCTGCGACGGGACCAAGGTCGAGGAGATTCTCGGGGTTCCACCGGAGCGCGTAGTGGACGTGATGGCACTGCGCGGCGACAGCATTGACAACATTCCCGGCGCTCCCGGGATCGGAGACAAGGGCTCGGTCGAACTGATCCGCCGCTTCGGCAGCCTGGAAGCCGCGCTGGACCGGGCCAGTGAAGTCGAGAAAAAGACATACCGCGAGTCCTTGCTCAATAACCGCGACAACATTCTGCTCAGCAAGCAGCTGGTCACCATTGATACAGCGGTCCCGGTCGAACTCGACGTGGATGCGATGAAAGTCGGCGAACCCGATATCGAGGCTTTGCGTGCTTTGTTCACCGAACTTGAATTCACGTCGTTGCTGAAGGAGTTGTTGCCGGTCGTCCAGGTCACGAATGCCCGCTACCGGGAAGCACGGACCGCGTCAGAGGTAGAGGAAGTTCTGGGCTCGGTTCCCTGGGGCGGGTCGTTGGCGGTTGCGATTGATGCCGGCGGAGCGCAGGTCACGCCCGAGTCCGAGGAGAAGGACAAGGATGAGGCGCAGGAGACGATGCTCCCGCTGATGGAGTCGGCGAAAGGCGCGGCCCCGAATATCGGCAGTGTCGCGATTTCCGCATTTGCGGGCGAATCGCTCACGGTCGTACTCGAGAACGAGGCGACACGTTCTCCCCTGCTGGCGGCGTTGGCGGACTCTAATCTGCGCAAGGCCGTGCATGATTACAAGTCGATGCTCCGCGCTTTGCGCGAGCAGGGAATCACGTTGCATGGGGTGCAGCACGATTCGATGTTGTACTCCTACCTGCTTGATCCCACGTATTCGTCTCACCTGCTGCCCGAAGTCGCTTTGCGGCGCTTCAATCTGAACCTGGGCGGCGGTCACGCGGAAGCCGCCGACATCACGGGCCGGCTTGCTGCTACATTGCGCCAGGAAGTTGAGCAGGCCGAGTTGCTCAAGTTGTACGACGAGATCGATCTGCCCCTGGTGCCGGTCCTCGCTCGCATGGAAAGCGCCGGAGTCGAGATTGATCGCGGCGTGCTCGCGGAGATGTCGTCGCGGCTGGAATCCGAGATCCGTAGAATGTGCCAGGAAATCTGGGGCTTGGCGGGGTGCGAATTCAACATCGGATCTCCCAAGCAACTGAGCGACGTTCTGTTCAACAAGCTGAACCTGCCCCGGCCGGTGAAGTACGGGAAGGGCAAAATTACTTCTACAGCCGTCGACGTGTTGGAAGGTTTAGCCGAGCAGCACGCCATCGCGCGGCAGGTGCTGGAGTATCGTCAACTCACAAAACTGAAATCCACTTACATTGACACATTGCCCGACCTGCTGAACCCGGCCACTGGACGCCTGCACACAACTTTCACCCAGACTGGGACGGCAACCGGACGACTGTCATCCTCGAATCCGAACCTTCAGAACATTCCGATTCGGACGGAACTCGGCCGCCAGATTCGTGCAGCATTCACAGCGCAACCGGGGAACGTGATCCTGGCCGCGGACTACTCACAGATCGAGTTGCGGCTGCTGGCGCATTTCTCTCAGGATGAATTGCTGGTCGAGGCGTACCGCCGAGGCGACGACATTCACACCCTGACCGCTTCCCAGGTCTTCGGAGTTCCTCCGCTTCTGGTGAATGCCGATCATCGGCGCCAGGCCAAGGTCGTGAACTTCGGCATCGTGTACGGACTGTCGCCGTTCGGGCTGTCGCAAAACCTGGGCATCGACACCAGCGAAGCGAAGCACTTCATTGACGCTTACTTCGAGAAGTACAGCGGGGTGCGCAAGTTTATTGACAACACTCTGGAGCAGGCGCGGCGCGAGCAGAAGGTGCGAACTCTGTTCGGGCGCATCCGCCCAATCCCCGACATCAACAGCAAAAATTTCCAGTTGCGCGGCTTCGCCGAGCGTACGGCGGTGAATACTCCGCTACAGGGAACGGCTGCGGACTTGATCAAGCTGGCGATGATCCGCATTGACGCGGCGATCATGGAACGCGAAATGAAGTCGCGCATGACGCTGCAGGTCCACGACGAACTTGTCTTCGAGGTGCCCGAGGGCGAGGTGGACATCATGAAGTCGCTGGTGCGCGAGCATATGGAGCAGGTGCATCCGCTGTCGGTTCCGTTGCTGGTGGAGATGGGAGTGGGGCCGAACTGGCGGGACCTGGAGTAAGTGTAGGTGCAGCCGCCTCGGCTGCCCGGTTGGTCTGCGAAGCTGGCCAGCCATAACGCTCAGGTCTATAGTGGTGCCGCTATGGCCATCGCCCAACCGCTCATCAAGTCAGCATCTGTGCCCCCGGAAAGATCAAGCAAGGCGCGCTTGATCTCGCTCGACATCTACCGCGGGCTGGTGGTTGCGGGCATGATCCTGGTGGACAATCCCGGGAGCGATGAAGGCGCGTACTGGCCGATCAAGCACGCAAAATGGAATGGATGGACTCCGGCCGACCTCATCTTCCCGTCGTTCCTGTTTCTGGTGGGCGTGTCGATCGTGTTTGCGTTTTCCTCGCGGCTGAAGCGTGGCGAGTCGCGCGGACAGATTCTGTATCACGCATTCAAAAGAAGCCTGCTGCTGATTGCGATTGGCTTATTTGTGAATGGATTTCCCTTTGTCGATTTCGATCCGCATACCTACCGCATTGAAGGCGTCACGCAACGCATTGCGCTCTGCTATTTGATGGCGACAATTCTCGAGTTGTGGTCCAGCCGTCGCGGGCAGGCGATCGCGCTGGCTGCATGCCTGCTCGGATATTGGGCGATCCTGCGTTTCGTTCCGGTGCCTGGCTTCGGCCTGCCCGGACGCGATATTCCGTTCATGGACCCCGAACGCAATCTTGTTGCTTGGCTCGATCGCACGCTCTTCGCGGGACGGCTGTACAACGGCGTGCGCGATCCGGAGGGGATCATCAGCACAATCCCTGCGTTGGGTACTACTTTGATGGGAGTGCTGACCGGGCACTGGCTGCGCTCGCAGCACAGTCATACGACCAAGATTGCCCGCATGCTGTTTTTCGGAGTGCTTGGGCTGATTGCAGGCCTGCTGTGGAACCAGTGGTTTCCGATCAACAAGAATCTCTGGACCAGTTCCTTCGTTCTGTTTACCAGCGGCTTCGCACTGGTTACGCTTTCGCTTCTGTACTGGATGACGGAGGTGAAAGGCTGGCGCGGGGCATGGATGACGCCATTCCTGGTTTTCGGGATGAACGCCATTGTTGCCTACATCGCCGATGCGCTGGTTTACGGCCCGGGTTATTCGTTCAAGGCGCACGCTCCGAACGGGGCGGTCGTAAACTGGCACGAAGCGGCGCAAGCTCATCTGGAGGCGGCAGGGTTCAGTGTGGCCAACGCGTCGCTGATTTATTCCATCGCAGCCGTGGGGTTCTGTTGGTTCCTGTTGTGGGTGCTGTGGCGCAAGAAGATCTTTCTGAAAATCTGATATGGTCCCTGGCGCGGCTGAGCTACTCAGATCGTGAATGTCCTTCCCGCTCGGCCGCCTCTCGAAGCAGGCGCCGATCCCGCGCATTCGCGATACGGCGCACCCGGATCATTCTGCGGATCACCAGCGTATAGAAAAACCCGCCCAGGACCAGGAACACTGCAAGGAGCAGCAGAAGGTTCCAGAACGCGGTGATATTGTTCAGGAAATTCACGGCAGCCTTTCGACTTGAAACAGGCTTGGCAGAATTTCTCCTGACTTTCCGATACAAACCTCAGTGAACGAATGACGGTTGGCTGGTTCTTCAGGGCCAATGTACACCTTGCGCGCCCGCCTGCTTACCTGTCTTACAAAACTCGCCGCGGGTTCAACCACACCCGACGTTCCAATCGCCATGAACAGGGTGCAATCCCCGAGCGCCACAAAGATCCGCTCCATGTCGAACGGCATCTCCCCAAACCAGCAGATGTGAGGACGGATGGTTCCTCCGCAACTGCAGCGCGGCAGCTGTCGTGGAAGTTCGTACGTGGCCGCATCTTCGAAGGGCGGCCTGGTACAGGAGTCACAGCGGCTGCGAAACAGTTCACCATGCATATGGACCACATGGCGGGATCCCGCCTGCTCATGAAGGTTGTCCACATTCTGAGTGCAGAGAAAGAGACGCTCCCCGAGCGCGCGCTCGAGTTCAGCGATGGCGAAGTGCCCGGGATTCGGCTTTGCTTCCGCCGCTATGCGCCGACGCATGGAATAAAACTCCCAAACCAGTTGCGGGTCCCGCTTCCACGCCACCGGCGATGCCACTTCTTCGATCCGGTAATTGCGCCAGAGCCCTCCCACGCCGCGAAAAGTCGGGATGCCGCTTTCGGCGCTGATGCCTGCCCCGGTCAGAATGAACACGCGATCGGAGGGCTCAATCTGAAGCATCACATACCTAACGAGGACTGGATCGCGCCGGCTACGGTCTCGGCGAGGGCTCTCATCTTCACTTCGGATTCGGCTTCCACCATTACCCGCGCCAGCGCTTCGGTCCCGGAGTAGCGAACCACCACCCGGCCGTTTCCATCCAATTCGCGGGCAGCGGCATCGATCGCTTCCTGAACCTGCGGCACCTGCGCGAAGGGAACTTTCTCCCGCACCCGCACGTTCCTGATGGTCTGAGGGAAGAGTTTGAGATCACCGACCAAGTCCGCGAGCGAGCGCCCGGAGCGGCAGATCACGTCCATTAATTTCAGGGCGGTCAGCAACCCATCGCCGGTAGTCGCGTCGCCATCACGGAAGATGATATGACCGGACTGTTCTCCGCCGAGCACGGCGCCGCTCTTCTGCATCTCCTCGAGCACGTACTTGTCGCCGACGTTGGCGCGCAGCATCCTGATGCCGGACTTCTTAAAAGCGATTTCGAGACCCATGTTCGACATGGTAGTGGCGACGACAGTGGAGCCCGCGAGGATGCCGCGAGCCTGCATATCGCGGGCCGCCGCCAGCAGCACCGCATCTCCGTTTACCACGCGCCCTTCGGCATCGCTGAACAAGGCGCGATCGGCGTCCCCGTCGAAAGTCACGCCCAGGTCGAACTTTCCCTGGTTTTCTGCGATGTGTTTCGCGACCGTCTCGGGATGCAGCGCCCCGCACTGCTCGTTGATGTTCCGGCCATCCGGAGAACAACTCAGAAAGGTTGCGCCGATTCCGCAGGCCTTGAACAGCTCCGGCGCTTCGGCGGCGGCGGCGCCGTTCGCGCAATCCACCAGGACTCGCAGGCGGCTCAGGTCCGCATTTGCCGAGCCCGCCAACCAATGGATGTAGGCGTGGCGCAGTTCCGCCTTGCCCGGCAGACTCGTTTCGGGCTTGCTCGCTGGCTGAGGGTGCTCTTGCGGGTTTTCGAGCAGGCCAAAAATTTCGTGTTCAATGGCGAGCTCATGTGAATCCGGCAGCTTGTATCCATCACCGGAGAAGACCTTGATCCCGTTGTCGGTCCAGGGATTGTGCGAGGCGGAAATGACCACCCCAGCGTCAAACTTGTGCGCACGGGCCAGGAAGGCAACGCCGGGCGTAGTGATGATGCCGGCGCTTTCGACGGCCACGCCGACCGATGCGAGCCCCAGGGCGACGCGGTCCGCAATCCATCCACTGGACTGCCGTGTGTCCTGGCCAATCACCACGCGCGCCCGCGGGTTGGTCCGCACCAGATCATGACCCAGGGCGCGGCCAATCAGAAACGTGCTCTCCACGGTCAGGGGAAACTCGCCGGCCACGCCGCGAATCCCATCGGTTCCAAAAAGCTGCCTTGCCTGAGTTGTCATGAGTTGGGAAGTGCTAATGCTCGTTTTCGAGAGCGACTTTTTCCATGGTAACTGTAACCCGAACCGGTTCGGGATGTACCACCTGCACCAAGGGGTCTGAGACATAAGCGTGGGTCACAAAGCTCCCCCGCAAGATGATGCCGCTCACGTCAACCGGATCGGTAATCGCCGACTCGACGGCTTCGACGTGCTTCTGAGGGCCGCTGATGAGGATCCGCGACGGAGAGACTTCGATGGTCCCGATCTGCCGTCCGGGGGCAAACGTTCCCATGACTCGCGGCTTGATCTCCACCTCGCGGCTGGCGCGGTGGTCGAATTCAAGCTGAAACTGGCTGGGAATCACTTGCACCACTTCCAGGTCGTGAGGCTTCTGAATCTGGTGGGAGCTGAGATCGAAGGTACGCTCGCCCGCCGTGGTCACATGACCCAAATCGATTTCGGCATGTACGTCGATTGGCTGCAGGCGATGGATGAGCCGCTCCGGGCCGCGCAACAGGATCTGTGCTTTCGGAATGTGTTCGGAACTGATTTCCAGGTTGTCGGGCATGCGATGAAATTCGATGGGGACTTCGATGGGCACTTCATCCACTGGATCGCGCGCGACCGCAAGCCACAGTGCCACCGCAAGCGCGAGCGAGAGCAATTTCAGCCCAATGTTGTGAAAGGCGTGACGTCGAAGAAAATCGATCATGGTCAGTCATCGGCTCCAGAGTCACGGCTGTCTGCAGTTTCCGGTTGCGAGCCAGTGTCGCTTTCCGGCTCGCTATCCAATGACTCCGTTGCATCGGCAATGGGCGTAGGCAAAGTAGATGGCGGGAGGTGCCGGCGCAAGAGGCTCCCGAGCCGCTCGCGCATCTCGTCAACGGTGAGGTCGCGCTCGATTTTGCCCGCGTAAGCGATGCTGATCGCGCCCGTCTCTTCAGAGACGATCACCGCGATGGCGTCGGTTTCTTCCGTCACTCCGATTCCGGCGCGGTGCCGGGTGCCCAGTTGCGTGGACAGCACCGGGTTCATCGAGAGCGGGAGAAAACAGGCGGCAGCCGCGATCCGGTCTCCTTGAATGATGACGGCGCCATCGTGCAGCGGAGCGCTGGGGCGGAAGATTGTAGCCAGCAGGTCGTAGGAGAGCTGCGCTCCTAAAGGCACGCCACTCTCGATATAAGTCCTCAGCCCGATTTCGCGCTCAATCACGATCAGGGCGCCGGTCTGGTTTTGAGAGAAGAGGTTGGCGGCGAGAACGATGTCGTCGTAAGCCTCGGCCTCGGAGGCCGAACTCCGGCTCAGTGTTATTCGGCGGCCCAGACGGGCCAGGCCCTGCCGGATCTCGGCCGCAAATACTACGATCAAGGCGAAAACCGTATAGGGAAGCAGGGTACTGATCAGCCAATTCAGGGTGGTGAGTTCGCCCAGCCGCGAGAAGTAATAGATCAGCGCCAGCGCAGCGACGCCAGCCAGCATGAGGGCGGCGCGGGTCCCCTTGATGAGGGCCAGAAACTCGTAAATGACGATCGCCACCAGGATGATGTCGAGGACCGACTTCATCGTTATGGGCGGCGCCAGCGCTACCATTCCATACCCCGTTGCTACACGAGCAGACATGTCTTGAGATCTGTCATTGTAATCCACTCGTCAGCGGGTCCTAAGATGCTTTTGAGGGTTGTTCCGGATCAGGGAAGCCGTGACGCGAATGATTTTAAGCGTCGCTCTTCTTCACCGTTGCAGTGAATCGGCCTCGCGCCAACTGGACCAGTATGTCGTCGCTGGGGCGTGCATGAGATGCGTCCTTGACCAGCTTCCCGGCGGCGTCAAAGACCAGCGCGTAGCCCCTTTCCAGTACCGCCAAGGGGGAGAGAGCTTCCATCTGCCCTTCCAGCCGCTGTAGACGGATTCTTTGCTCCAGGAGCCTGGTTCGAGCGGCCGCGGCGAGGGATGCGACTCGCGAATCCAGTTCCCGGCGGATTCCCGAAAGGATCCGCCGCACGTCGTAATGTCGCACCGCCGCAGAAGCGATTTCCCAGCGCCGACGCTGCTGCTCGATCTTCTGGCGTTCGGCTTTTTCCAGGCGATAGACCAGCTCATCGAGTCTTTGCTGCCTTTGGTTGATCAGGTTGGTCATGCGGCGGAAGGCGCCGTGCTGCGCCAAGTCGGCGAGCGCCTGCCGCCCCATCAACAGGCGATAGCGCATGGCTCGCTCCAGCCTTTGCCGGAGAGCCTCGGAGAGGCCCTCGATCTCCTGCCGCGACCGGATGACCATCTCCGCGGCGGCCGAGGGTGTTGCTGCTCGCAGGTCGGCGACAAAATCGATGATGGTGAAATCGGTTTCGTGCCCCACCGCGGAGATGACCGGGATTTTCGAGGCCGCGATCGCGCGCGCCAAGCCTTCGTGATTGAAGGCGGCAAGGTCTTCGGCAGAACCTCCGCCACGGGCCACGATGATGACTTCGACATTTTGGGCCTTGTTGAAGTATCGAACGCCGGCCGTAACTTCGAGGGGCGCCATTTCTCCCTGGACCTGCGCAGGGAAGATCAAGACGTTCACCGAGTGGTGGCGGCGCTGCAGGATCTGCAGAATGTCACGCAGGGCGGCGGCCTGGGGAGAGGTCACAATCCCGATGCGCTGCGGCAGGGTCGGAATCGGCTTCTTGCGTGCAGCGTCGAATAATCCTTCCGCTTGCAGCTTCGCCTTGAGTTGTTCGAAAGCGACCTGCAGCGCACCCGCACCTTTTGGCTCCAGGTACTCGGCGGAGATTTGCAGGTTGCCGCGTTCTTCGTAAATGGTGACGCGGCCGCGGGCGACAATCTGCATTCCGTCCTCGGGACGGAAGCGCAAGAGGCGCGCCTGCGAGCGGAACATGACCGCGCTGAGTTGGGAATCGCCATCTTTCAGTGTGAAGTAGAGATGGCCTGATGGCGGGGAGCGGAAATTCGAGATTTCTCCCTCGACCCAGACGTCGCCATACTCGCGTTCTACATGGGTGCGCACCACCGAGACCAGGTCGCGGACGCTCCAGACCCGGCGCTCTGCCGGTCGGAAGCTGAAACCGAGTTGATCCATCGCGCCCATGAAATTCGAAGTTTACAGGAAAGATGGTTGCAGCCACGGGAAGGGGGTTGGTGGAAAACGGCAGGATCCCTGACGAGAAATTATCGTCTCAACCTTCCGACCACCCACAAAACTAGCGTGAGCAGCACGCTCAGCAGGATCGAAGTGACGACGGGAAAGTAAACCGTGGTGTTCTTCCCCCGGTACACGATGTCCCCCGGCAGGCGTCCCAACGGAAGGTTGAAACGGGCTAAGACAATCATCAGCAGGCCCACCAGGGCGATGAGAACGCCAACAAAGACCAGCAGTTTGCCGAGACCGGGCATAAGTTGCAGTTTAAAGCACGGGAAGGGCGTGAGAGCTTTGCACTGAAAAGTACTTGAAGAAGCACTACGGTGCGAATAGGATTTCCGTATGCCGGAGCGCCCTCACCGAATCCGCCATTCTCACCGACGCGGCCATCCTTTGCCGAAGCCGGCCGTCGAGGACCTTCATTTCATTCGCGAGACCATGGAGCGGTCGTCTTCATTTACGGCCGTGCCGGGGTGGGGACAGGTCGCCATGGGGGCGACTGCGCTGGTCGCGGCCTGGATCTCGTCGCGGCAAGCTTCTCCCGGCGCATGGCTGAAAGTGTGGCTGACCGAAGCTCTGCTTGCCATCGCGATTGCATTGCCTGCGCTTCGGATCAAGGCGCAGCGCGCGGGTTCAGCGCTCACCAGCGGTCCGGCACGCAAGTTCTTTCTGGCGTTCCTGCCTCCGGCCATCGCGGCGGCGCTGCTGACGGTAGCATTGAGCCGCGCGGGACTGAACTCGGCTCTGCCGGGGACGTGGCTGTTGCTCTATGGGGCGGGAGTGACCACGGCTGGGGCTTTCTCTGTGGCTATTGTTCCGATGATGGGCGTCAGTTTCATGTTGACGGGGCTGGCCGCCTTGTTCGTACCTCTCGCTTATGAAAATCAATTGCTGGCCCTGGGCTTTGGCGGTCTGCACATTGTTTTCGGGATTTTGATTGCAAGGAGACATGGTGGCTAGGACCGCACGAAAAGAGCGAGCCGCGGGTCCTGCGTCGGAGCCTCTTCGGATGGAACGGTCGGGCTCTGCCGGTGAGTTGCCCGAACTCGACCGCCTGATTCACGAACGCCTGCGGCTGGGAATCGTGAGCGCGCTGGCTATGAATGATTCGCTCACGTTCAACGATCTCAAGCGGCTACTGAAATGCACCGACGGTAATCTCAGCGTGCATGCGCGCAAGCTCGAAGACGCGAAATACATCTCCTGTGACAAGTCTTTCGAGGGGCGCATGCCGAGAAGCGAGTACCGGCTGACTGCTTTGGGGCGGAAGGCACTTGAGGAATATCTGAACGAGATGGAGGAGTTGATTCGGGTGACGCGGGAGAAGTAGCACTCAGCATTCAGCACTCAGCACACAGTGAGTTCCATTTATTTTTCCAAGTTCTTCGGACCGAAGGGAGGAATCTGCCTTCGCATGCAGCGCCAGCCAACTCGAGGTGGCTGAGTGCTGAATGCTGATTGCTGGTTTACAATCCCGCGCATGAAGGTTTTCGTCAAAGTTGCAGTCTTCTTTCTGGCAACGCTCGCCCTTGCCCAAAGTCCGGCCGGTGAAGTTGAAATCACGGCTGAACCCCATCATCATCTTGCACTCGAGAACGAATACATTCGAGCCTTCAAGGTGGCAGTCGCGCCCCATGAAGCTACGCTGATGCACCGCCATCGCCACGACTACATGTTCGTCACGCTGGGCGCGACGCAGGTGGAGAATGATGTTGCGGGGAAGCCGCCGGTGTCGCTCAAACTGGGGGACGGCGAGACCCGCTTCACTCCGGGCGACTTCGCGCACATCGCGAAAAATCTGTCCGACGCACCGTTCCGCAATGTCACGGTCGAACTGCTGCAGGACGAGCGGGCAAAGAAATCTTTGGTGAAATGGGACGAAGAGCGCGGACTTCACGTATTCAACGGGGGAACGCAGGACATTCTTTTCGCGAAAGACGGAGCCCGCGTAAGCGAAGTGGAGTTGCAGCCTGGAGCGGTGGTGCCCGCGCATCATCACAAGGGGCCGCATCTGCTGATTGCGGTCAGCGACCTGGAATTGCGCAGCGAGATTCAGGGAAAGGCCCCTACGCCGGTCAATCTCAAGTCCGGCGACATCGAGTGGGTTCCGGGAGGGTTCACGCACAGCCTTACCAATGTTGGAAAGAACGCGGCGAAGCTGGTGACAGTGGAGTTCCAATAGTGCACTGGCGACGCTGCTTTGCCATGGAACTGGAGGTGATGTTCCCGAATCGGCTCGATTGAAGGGCTTGGAGGCGCCAATCAAGTAACTTTTTCGGTACGCCCCTTGCGCAATCCGGAGCGGTTTGGTATAACAACTTGAGTCGAGGGCAGTGGTTGATTTGTCTGTGGCCTTGAGGTGAATCCTTTCCTCGGTCCGGACATCTAAACAGGTACACCCAGATGGAAAATGACCCCGGCCACGGGGTTTAGATTCGGGGACAATGATCCTCGAAGGGTTGAGCGTAAATCGCAAAAACCTCCTGGTGATCTTTAATTAAGAATGAGTTCTTCCGCCTCGGCGCGTGCCGAACCGGCACCCCACTGCAGGCGGAAGAGGCGTTTCGTCGCGTCTCTGCCAGCAGCTCCACGAAGTCGTGTTGCAGCTCCCCAAGTTGTGAATAACAGGTGGAAATCCTGTGGGTTCAATGGGTTGACAGCAGAGTGGCGGAAACGATAGTTTCTTAAAAGTTTCGAGGACGGCTGGAGGGCTCTTGTAGCGCTCCTGCTGGACTGAATAGCGCGCCGCTCAGGCGGCAAGCGAGTTCGGTCTTTGACAACTAGGTTGAACGTGCCA
>Ga0070741_10002349_pt1 | contig 51462 bp, 42 predicted proteins | sample Coa_R1_4_FD_66440 | JGI IMG/M metagenome (GOLD analysis project Ga0070741, IMG submission 66440) | Surface soil microbial communities from Centralia Pennsylvania, which are recovering from an underground coalmine fire - Coalmine... | ecosystem: Environmental > Terrestrial > Soil > Unclassified ... | reverse complement strand
GCGGCGCTGACGTCGCCTTCGGCGCCCGCCGGACGAACCTTGCGAACGCGACCGTGGGAGCGCCCGCAGACGTGGTCGAGGCAGCGCCGAGCGAGATGTCAACGGTGCCAGTGCCCTGATCGAACGCTTGCGCCGAGAGGCCCGCCACGGCATTCGCGCCCACAGGCGCGGCGCTCGCGCCTCCAGAGCGCGACTGGGGCGCGGACGCTGCTGCACCGGGCGCTGCCATGGCACCGGCGGTGACCACCTGGCCGTGCCCGCCAGCACGAAGAACGGGGAGTGTGACGGTGGCGATGAGGACGGCAGCGCTCACTGCCGGAACACAACGCACTCCCAACGACTTGTCCCCCCACAACCGGGACCACTCCATGTGGCAGGCATCGACGCGTCTGCGGGCCGCCTTGAGCCTCGCTTCCGCGATTGGCACGTTGGGCCTCCGCGGCGGCTGTGATGCCCTACCCTTGGGAGCATCGTCGTCGTCGGGATGGCCCCGGGCGGGACAAGGCGCGCAATGAACCTAAAGAACGCTCTTCAGATCGTGGCCCGCCGGTGGTGGATCATCCTTTTGGTCACTGCCGTCGCAGTCGGCGGCGCCGCCGGCTACTCCCTATCCCAAACGGCGCGCTATCAGGCGACCGCGACAGTGCTTGTGCACCCATCGAGCGACGCCAACAGCCCAAGCGTGTTCTCGGACGAGCTCAACCTGCTTTCCTACGGCTCGTTGACGCAGACCTTCGCGTCCCTAGCGCAAAGCCCGAGCATGATCAGGGGCGCCGCCACCCATATCGGCCTCCAGGCCGACGCAGCGAACGCCTATACAGCCACTGGTGCCCTCATACCCCAGACGACGGTGCTCGAGGTCTCGGTCAGTGGGCCCGACCCCGCAACGGTCGTTCGCCTCGCCAACCAGCTCGTGACCGATGTCTCGACGGAGACCAAGTCGTACTTCCACATCATCGATCTCACAGCTCTCGACCCGGCCACGGCCCCAGCGGTAAAGACACGGCCCAAAACCACGAAGAACATGGAGCTTGGTGGCATTGCGGGCGTCGTCCTCGGGATCGCGATCGCCGCACTGGCCGGGGCGAGTCGCCGCCGCGAGGGCGAGGACCGGTCATCGCCCGTAGAGCTCGCCTCCGCTGCCGCACAGTGGCTGGGCGAACAGATCCCGACGGACGAGGAACTTGCGACGACGGCACCGTCAACGCCTCGTCGCGCCCGCAGGAGAGCGAGACAATGACACGTGCGCTGCCTGGCCCCTCGCGCCGGCAGCGCAGGCCGCGTTAGAACAATGGCCTTCGCACTCGCGGTGCTGTTACTTGGCGCACCATTGGTGCTCCTGGTCTTGCGACGCGGGTCCGTCGGAGTTGCCCTTCTCCTGTTCATCCTTTACACCAGGCTCTCCGACCTGGGCGTGCACCATCGCTCCGTCTCCGCTGTCGGGACGGCCGGCCTCTCATCTGTCGCCCAAGTGGTCCTGCTGGTGATGACCGTCCTGGTGTTTGCCGGTCGCTCGTACCAGGGGGGGTCCCGTAGCGGCACAGCACGCACCGTCTGGACGGCGACCGCTCTCTACTTCGCGGTAGTCCTCGGGTCATCTGTGTGGGCCGTCAACGAGAAGGCCGCCGCCACCCAGGGAATCTCGCTCCTCAAGAACCTCGTCATCGCCTATCTCATCGCAGAGGTGCTCGTTTCTCGGAGGTCCCAACGCCTCGCCATCTGGTCGCTCCTGCTCGCCGGTAGCGCCATGGCGGGTCTCACCGTGCTGCAGGTCGCCACGCACACGTACCACTCGAGCTACTTCGGCTTTGCGCAGGCGCCTGTACGGCAGATTGTGGGCAAGACGAACAGCTACCGAAGCGCCGGTCCGATTGGCGATCCGAACTTCTACGCGCTCGTCCTCGCCGTCGTCGTACCTTTAGGGCTCTACCGGGTCAGGGACGAGCGCACGCTTCTCCTCAAGCAGCTTGCCGCCGGGCTGGTCGTCCTGATCCTCGCGGCGATCGCCTTGACGTACTCGCGAGGCGGCATATTGACAGCGGTTGCGGCGGTGGTGATCTGCGGTCTGTTCATGCGGCCACGCCTCAAGCAGATCGTTGCAGTCCTTATGGTTGCGGGTGTCGTCACCCTCGCGCTGCCACACGCAGTGGTTAGTCGCGTCGCGACGCTCAACAGCAAGGGCGACAACTCGATTGCTGACCGGCTGGGATCGGAGAAAGTCGCCGTCGAGATGTTCCTCGACCACCCGATCCAAGGCGTCGGAGCCAACAACTTCACCGACGCTTACTTCCCCTATGCCCTCCGGCTCAACGTCCCCGGAGCAGCGAACAAGCCCCACAACACCTATCTCTCGATCGCCGCCGAAACGGGCCTGCTCGGCCTCGTCACGTTCGGTGGTGCGATGTCCGCGTTACTCGTAGCCCTCTGGCGCAAGCGGGCCGAGGCGCGCGCCGCCGCCGATCGCGTTCTGGAAGGCATCGCGACCTCTGTGTTCCTTTCAGTCTGCACCTATCTCATTGGGGTCTTCTTCCTCCCCATCGCTTACCCCCGCTACCTTTGGGTCGTCGTCGGTGTGGCGCTCGCCATCGCCTCCTCGCCCTCGACACGGCGATCGCCGAGCGACACCACCGACGCCTTGGTGGTTGCGCCGTGAGCGACGGGAAGGTTGTGTTCAGGGGATCCCTGATCAACTACGGCTCGTTCCTGTTAGCAAAGCTTGCCATCTTCGGCAGTACCGTGGTCTTGGCTCGCCTCCTCGTGCCCAGGCAGTTCGGCATCGTCGGCTACGCCTTGCTCGTCCTCGGGTTTCTCTACGTCCTCAAGAACTTCGGGATGGGTACGGCCCTGATCTACGGCCAGGGCTTGACCGAGGAGCAGGCGGGAGTTCTCTTCTACGTGGCGGTGCTGGCGTCCATCGTTTCCGTCGTGATCGCGTGGGCTGCTGCGCCGTCCATCGCGACGTTCTTCCACGACCATCGCATCGTCGCCGTGACGCGAGTCCTTTCGTTCTCGCTGGTACTCAATGCGCTCGCCGAGCTCCACAATGCCCAGCTGCAGAAGCGGATGCGATTCGGGCGCCGAGCGGTACCACTGCTGGCATCATCCGTCGCCAAGGGCGCGGCTGCCATCGGCTTCGCCGCCGCCGGGCTCGGATACTGGAGTCTCGTCTGGGGTCAGCTAGTCGGTGACGGCGTGTTCGCCGTTGTGTGCTGGGCCCTCTATCCCTGGTTCCCCCGGCTGAGCCGCGGCCGCTGGGCGGAGGTCAGCCATCTCTTGCGCTTCGGCATGAATGTCGCATTCCTAGAGGTCGTCGCACTGCTCCTCCTGAACGTCGACAACCTTGTCGTCGGGAGGACGAGAGGGACCACATCCCTCGGGATGTACGACCTGGCGTTCACCATCCCGCAGATGATCTCTATCGGGCTGGCCGGTGCCATCTCGCAAGCCGTGTTCCCCGTGCTTGCAACGATGCAGGCAGACGTGGAGAGGCTCCGTGAGCGGTACTTCACTGTTCTTCGCTACGTGGCGCTCATCATGTTCCCCCTCGGTGCGGGCTTGTCCGTCGTTGCACCGTCGTTCGTCCGCAGCTTCTACGGACGCGCGTGGTGGCCCATGATCCCTGCGGCGCGCGCACTCGCCCTCTACGCGATGGTGTTTGCCATCGGGTGGGGAATAGCGGATGTGCACCAAGCCCTGGGTCGGCCCGACCGTCAGTGGAGGCTCGACCTGGTACACCTTGCGCTTCTCACTCCGGCCGTCGTCATCGGCGTGCATGTCGGAGGGATTACGGGTGTCGCCTGGGCACAGGTCGTCGTGGTCGTGCCGCTTCTCGCTGTTCGGCTATGGGTCGTAGCGCGAGCCCTCGACATCCCGGCATCCAGGATCGTCGAGGCGCTTCGCGTTCCAGCGGCCGGTGGTGCGGCCCTGTACCTCGTGTGCGCCTCGTTCGCCCTCGCGACCGAGCGCACGCTCGGCCCCGTCGCTCTACTCGCCTGCCAGGTGGCGCTCGGCGTGACCATTTACGGCGCCGTCGTTGCCCCGGCGGTTCTCAAGTCGGCTGGCCCGATTGGCAGGCACGCACCGTCGCAGGACCGCGGCGGCTCCACGGCCCCAATACGCGCCGTCCGGGGCTGAGTGAGCTCGTGACGCCGCCGCGCCGTGTGCTCCATGTCATTGACTCGCTCCCTCCCGGCGGCGCGGAGCACGTGGTCCTCGCCACCGCGACGCACCTTCCCGCGGACCGGTTCCAGAGCTCGGTCTGCACCCTCCACGCCATTGACGAGGCCAGCCCCATCGTACGCGCGCTGCGCGTGGCCGGGATCCCAGTCGTCGGGCTCGGCGACCATCGTCGCCGCCATGATCCGCGTCACGTCGCTGACGTCGCTCGCGTGATACGCCGCGAGCATATCGACATCGTGCACGCCCACCTCCCGTACGCGGTTTCGACATCGGTGGCCGCGTGCCGAGCCGCCCGTGCCCCTCTGCTGGCAACCGTCCACAGCGTCCGCGAGTACCGGCGTGGGCGGTCGCGTTTCTCCGATTCTGCCAAGACCCGTCTGCTGCGTTACGGCCCGCAGGTGGTGATCACCTGCAGCGCGAGCGTGCGTGACGAGGTCATCGGGCCGCTCGGCGTTCCCAAGCAGAAGTGCCTCTTGCTGCCCAACGCGATCGATATCGATGCCATTCGGGCGGGCGCCGACGGGGCCGCAGCCGTGCGAGCCGCGCTGCTCGGTACCGCTCCTGGGCCGCTCATACTCGCCGTTGGGTCACTCCTGCCGGCCAAAGGGCACCAGCACCTCGTTGATGCGTTCGCCACGATCAGGCGCCGGCACCCAGAGGCGGTCCTCGCGATCGCCGGTCGGCCGGGCGCCAACGAAGCTGTTGTGCGAGCACATATCCAGTCACATCGCCTTCAGGCGAGCGTCCAGCTTCTGGGCCACCGGACTGACACCGCGGCGCTGTTGGCGGCCTCAGACGTCTTCGCTCTTTGCTCGGAGTGGGAGGGACTGCCGCTCTCCCTCCTTGAGGCGATGGCCTGCGGCACGCCCGTTGTGGCGACGAGGGTCGGCGGCGTGCCCGACGTCATCAAAGACGGGCTGACGGGGCTCCTTGTGCCCCCGCATGATGTCCCCGCGCTCGCTGATGCGATCTCGGTGGTCCTCGAGGACCGTGACTTGGCCGAGGCTCTTGCCGTTGCTGCGCTCGCTCACGTCCGCCAGGACCATGACATCGCGAGTTGGGTTACTCGGCTCGTCGCCATCTACGACGAGACGGCGCCCGCACGGGGGGGACCGTGACCCCACGGGTGGGCGGCGCCGCGAGGCGGGCGTACCGGAACGCACGTGCGTCCCTGCTGTCGAAGTGGCGAGGACCGCAGGAGTGGTGCGGCGTACGGATCCTCGGGTACCACCGCGTCGCCATTGCGGATGACCCTTTGGCAGTCACGCCGCAAGCCTTCGAGGCCCAGTTGCACGCAGCGCTTGCGAGCGGTGCCCGGCCAGTTCGCCTCTCCGCCGTGCCGACCCTGCTCCAGGCTCCTAGCGAGGACAGGTTCTTTTGCCTGACGTTCGACGACGGGTACGCCGACAACTTCGAATTCGCTGCGCCGATCCTCAGAGCGCTCGCTATCCCGGCGACGATCTTCCTGCCCACGGACATCATCGATGGGGTCGCGCCGTACTCGTGGTACGAAGCGGCCCCACCACCTGCCCTGACCTGGGAGCAGGTCAGGGCTCTGGCCGGCGAAGGCCTCATCGACTTCCAATCGCATGGGAGGACCCATGCACTTCTGCCGTCATTGTCCGACGAGCGTGCCCGCGGCGAGATCTTCGAGAGCCGCCGCATCCTAGAGGAGCGGACCGGTCGCCCCGTGACGTGTTTCTGCTACCCCGCAGGACGGTACGGCGCGCGAGAGGTGCGCCTTGTCCAGGAGGCCGGCTACGCCGCGGCGGTGACCGTCGCTCCGGGGGTCAACCGCCGTGACGCCTCGATGTACCAGCTTCGACGAGCGATGATTGGGCCGCCCGACACAGGTCGTGATGTCCGGGCGCTCTTCGACGGCCTCGTCGACGAGCCTGACCCCATCACCCGCGTTGCCCGCAAGCTGCGAGCCGGGATGACCGCGAGAACAGGAAGAGGGCGATCAGCTAGGTCGTAACCGAGTCGTACAGCACCTCGAGGCGTTCGGTCGCAGGGATGACATCGAGCTCCGCCTTCGCTCGCAGGGACGCCGCTTCACCGAGCGACTGTCGGTCCGGCGCGCTCGTCAAAAGCAGCTCGAGCGCAGCAGCGAGCTCATCGACGTCACCCCCAGCCAGCCGCTCCTCGTCGATAAGGGTGCCGTTCGTGCCGCTCTCCACGACGGTCGGGATGCCGGCATGACGAGTACTCACCACAGGCAGGCCCGAGGCCATTGCCTCAACGAGAGTGCCCGGGATGCCCTCTTTCCGACCGCCAACACTCACGCTGGGCAGGGCGAACACGTCTGCATGTCGGTAGTGCTCGACCAGGCTTTCGCTCGCGTGGTCGATGTGCCCGGTGAATACCACGATGTCGCTCATCCCATTCCGAGCGACGACATCCTCGATTCGCCCGCGCAATGGACCGTCTCCGACGAGCACAAGTTCGAACGGCACATCGACACGCTTTCGTACGTGCGCCAAGGCTGTGACGAGTCGGTCCTGGCCCTTCACCGGTGTCAGTCGACCGACACATAAGACTCGAAGACGGCGTGATGCGTCGTACCGGCGCTCCGGAGCCGCGAACCTCGACGTGTCGATTCCGTGATAGTGGACCCGTACCCGGTCCTGAGGACAACCCAGCTCGCATAGATCGTTGCGCATGTCCTCAGACATCGCAAGGAACAAATCGAGTTCTGAGAAGACCCGTGCGAGGTAGGTGCGCCCGAGCCCAAAGAAGCGACGGGGGAAGGACGACACGTCATACCCGTACGCGGACACGATCGCGGGTGTGTTCGCTGACTTACTGACGTCAACGTATGAGCGGGCGTTGACCAGGAAGTGGTAATGCACGACGCTCGGCGCGAGTGAACCGACGTACCGACGTCGCGCACGCACGACGCTCGGCAGGCTCGTACGCAGCGTCTTATCGAGAGCGACCTCGGCCCACTGCAGCGGACGCGGGGCCGACTCCACGGCCGACCACGTCTCGGTGCCAGACAACTGCAGGGGGCCGCGGCGCTCGCACACGGACACGGGGCGGTAGCGCTTGAGGTGCGACACCTGATTGAGAACGAACGTCTGCGTCGAAGGCAGGGCCTCGCGCGTCACGTGGACAACAATCGGGTGTTGGTCCACTCGTTACTCAGCGCTCCACAAGCGCCGATCTTACGAATCCGGTTCCCCATGACAGGTGCATGATGGCGAGCCCCACAGCCGCGCGCGGCGCGAGGCCGAAGCCAACGCGTCGTCCGATAGTGACGCTCCCCGCAAGCAGAACAGCCGCATATGCGGAGGCCGTCACAACGAGCAGCAGGCGTCCGGCACGAGTCCAGGACATCAGCGTCGCTCCGACAAGGGCTGTCACCAACGCCGGCGGGACGAGCCATCGCACGTGGAGAGATGCAGGATGCCGTCGCAAGACGACGTACTTCCAATAACCGTACTGGTAGAACTGCTTCGCCAGCGATCGGGGGGTCTCCCGGACGCGTCGATGGAACTCCACGCCCGGGTCAATCATCATTCGCGCACCTGTCGCGCGGTAGCGGAAGTCGAAGTCGAAGTCCTGATTTCGAACGAGCTCGGTGTCGAACCCGCCGATCTGGCGAGAGACATCGACGCGATACGCCCCGTGTGCGATGTGGTCGATTTCCGACGTCTCCGTCGCGTAGTGGTGGCGGGCGTTCCCGATGCCAAAACGCGAATCATGGGCGCCGGCAACCGCCTTGCCGAACGCAGTGTCACCGAGCGCTCTGACGACGCCACCGGCGGCTTCACACTCACCAGCCCGGAGATGGCCGACGAGGCGGTCGACGTAGTCGGGCGGGACGACGGAATGCCCATCAAGGCGAACCCAAAAGGTGCCGCGTGCCGCGGCCAACGCGACGTTGAGCGCCTGGGGCGTGCCCCGCTCCGGGTTGTCCACGACACGGACCCTTGGGTCGCCTTCGGCGACCTCATCGATGATCGCTCGTGTCCCGTCATCGGAGACGCCATCAGCAATGACGACCTCGAAAGGAAAGGTCGTCTGCTGCAGAAGGGCCGAGGCGAGCGCAATGGCGATCGTGCTGGCTTCGTTACGGACCGGCATAACGATCGTCACTTCAGGCACGCTGAGGTCGGCCGGCCCAGAGGCACCCTGGCCTCCGGTCCCTGTCATGGGGCTCCGACCGCTCTTGGGCCGCGTCCGGGTCGCTCCGTTGGGTTGGACGCGCTCGTCGCCACTGAGAGTTGCCACACTACTAATTTCGACTCGCGGCCGCCCGGTGTGAGCGGGACGGCGTGGTTACGCACCGGACAGGCCCCAGGCCGTTTCGAGCGTGACGATCCGGTCGATGCAATCCCGGGCTCCCAGATCACCGCCGCGCACAGCCTCGGCGAGCGCCGCGACCGAGCCGGGCGCAAGCAGGTGGCCCACCCGGGACGCGAGCGGTGCGTCAGCCCGGAGCAGGCCCAACCGATCCACTTCTGCGAGCGCCCCGATCGCTTCCGCGGGCGCGAGGAGCTGCTTCGTACTGTGCGGGCGCCACCCGAGCCGCTCGGCGAACTTTGCCGCCGCCCGTCGGGCCAGGCGGCCATACACCGGCGCGAACCGAACTGCGTTCGTCGGACTCAAAGGTGCACCTGGTCCTCCGTTCGTTGTACGGACGCTCGCGACGCCAGGATCCAGGCGGGCGAGCATGTGGCGCTGGAGACTGTGGTGTTGTCGCAAGGCGGGCTGCACCGAGAACATCGTCTCGAAGACATGACGGAAGTACGCCGGCAGGTCCGTCTCGATGAACGCTCTCGCGGTGGACGACCATGCGCCGAAGTGGCCGGTATGCCGATAGGCGAGCATCACGCCGAGCTGCACCGCATTGAGCTCGCTGCGATAGGAGTCGCTGCACTCCAGCATCCTCTGGCGGAATTCGTCTTCGACCTCGTCGGTGAAGTCGTAGGCGAACGGACGCATGTCCATTGGATGCAGGCACCGCATCCGGATCCAGTTGTCCATGTTGACGACCGATGTCCGGCCGCCGCGATGGAACTCCTGGAGCCACGCTGCTCCTCGAGCATGCTCGAAAGCACCTCCGTTTGCGAGACGGCGGGGTCCGGTGGCGGCCTTTACCGCGTGCGACGCGAGGACGCGCCCGACCTGGAGCATCGGGAGGGAGCCGTCGCTCCACGCCACCCCGACCTCGGCCCACGAACGATCGTCCGGGGGCGCCACGGTCTCAGGCGAGATCCGCTCCCACTCCCACCCGGCGGTGGCCGCGACGGCAGCGCCGAGGCGGACGTCGGCATCGTCCGGTGAACCCACCGTGTTCGTGCGGAAAGGCACGCCCGCGGCGGCGAGGCCCAAGCACATCAACCGTGTGTCGAACCCTCCCGTCAGGTCGGCCCAGATCTCGTCTTGTCCAAGATGGGCGGCACACGCTCCGACGAGCGCATCGACCGTCGACGCAACGGCCCCACGCAGGTCGAGTGCTTGGACCTCGGGCAGCAGCCGTGGCCGGTAGTACGTGGTCACGGTCACCTTGTCGTTCTCGACGACCAGCGCCCGACCTGGCTCCAACCGCTCGACTCCATCCCAAAGCGTCAGTGACCCGAAGAGGTAACCCGCGCGAAGGAAGACCTTCGCTGCGGTATCGAGTGGCGTCGCCCGGATGTAACGCGCAAGGGCGATCGCGCTCGTCGAGAAGACGACCAAGTCAGCGGTCTGTGCATAGAACACGGCCTGCATACCGAAGGCATCAGTCGCGACGACGGTGCGGTCACGCCCCTCGGTGCAGAACAACGCGAACTGGCCATCCAGGTCCTCCAGTCGCCCACCCCAACCGTCGAGCCCGCGCGGCCGGCCGACGAAGGCGACCGATCGTCGTCCGTCGCCCCAGGTCGGGTCCGATCCATCGGCCGGCGCATCGACGACCACGCCACCGCGGCCCCGCTCGAGAATGTGCGCGTCCGCCAGCGGTCCGCGCACCGCCTCGTACGCCTCGCGGAGGGCCGCCAGAGGCGACGCGCGCACCTGCCCCGTGAAGATGAAGCCGATCATCGATTTGTGTCCGACTCTGTCGCAGTGACGCCGATCTTGACGACTAGCCCTTCGTCGGGACCAACATCGCTCTCAGGGTGCGCACGATGATCTGGATATCCAGCCACAACGACCAGTGCTCGACGTAGTAGTTGTCGAAGGCGGCACGGTCCGCGATCGAGGTATCCCCGCGAAGGCCGTGGATCTGCGACCACCCGGTCAAGCCTGCAGCAACGCGGAGGCGGTCGCCATACCCCGGGATCGAATCTCTGAAGATCTCGATGAAGTGCGGGCGCTCCGGGCGCGGCCCTACGAGGGACATGTCCCCGCGGAGCACGTTCCAAAGCTGCGGGAGCTCGTCCAGCGATGTCCGGCGGATCAGGGCACCCACCCTGGTCACACGAGGGTCCTGACCAACGGACCAGGTGACGTCAGCGTCGTCGTTCACCCGCATGCTCCTGAACTTCAGGAGATCGAACTCGCGGCCCCTGCGCCCAGCCCGCCGCTGGCGGAACAGGACCGGGCCAGGGCTAGAGAGCCGCACGGCAAGCGCGATGGCAGCCATCGCCGGCGAGACGAGCACCAGCCCTACCGAGGCGATGGCGATGTCGAAGGCGCGCTTGATCGCTCTCGATGACCGGCGTAGGGCGCTCCGCCGCAGCCGGATGAGCGAGATACCGCGCACTTCGTCAGCCTCGCGGAGGCGCCCGCCGAGCCCCAGCTCGAAGAACCTGGGGAGGACGTAGACGGCGACTCGTGCGTCGTCACAGGCGCGGAGGAGCGAGACCATGCTCGCGTCGCTCGCCGAACCGAACGCGACCACGACGCGTCGCACTCCGGTCTCCGCCAGCACCGGCCCGAGCTCGCTCGTCGTGCCGATCACCGGGAGCGGCAAGCGGTCGTACGGATCGTCCTCGAGGAAGCCGATCGGGCGCAGCCCGTACCGACGCTCGGTGAGGAGGGTCTCAACGAGGCCTTGGCCGACCTGGCCAGCCCCCACGACGAGGGTGTCCTCCACGAGGAGACCGCGCGCCCGCAGGCGGCGTACAACCGCGTACGCGATCACGCGCCCGGCGCAGACGAGGCCGAACACAAGCGGCGCGCGGCTCAGCACCGAGAGGCCGTCGTGAGACGACGCGAGAAGCGGGCCCAGGACGACCAGCGGGACCGCCACGCTCCGCACGACGGCGGGCGCGTCGTCGCCGACCCGGGGATCGAGGCGCACGCCGTTGGAAAGCCCGACGGCGAGCAGGACGAGCACCGAAGCCGCGTAGACGACGGCTCCCAGCGTGTGGGGCAGGAGCCAGATCGCGGCAGCGCTCAGGGCGAACACGTCGGCAGTTGGGACCAGGGCGGACTCGATCGCGCTGAGCAGGCGTCGCCTCGCAAGCGTCCGCCGCCCCGTCCCGAATTCGGGACGCGGGCGGAGGACGCCGAGGTGGGCGGCGATGGTCTCGCCGGGGGCGACCGTGGCTGTCATATCGGCGCTGCTCTGCACCAGAACGGTCCGTTTCTTTGGGGTTCCCGCCAATACACCTCACGCTGTGTGGCAGTGACCACTACACGGGAGGACTTAGGACGACGTTATCCCGTTACTGGGCCGGCGCCAGAGGCTTCGCTCCCTGATAGGGATCCTTGTGCAAGCCTTGTGATAGTGGATCGGGCATACCGGGCATATCGCTCGGGCCCGATTCCGCAGAGCGCTCCCGCGTCTCGATGCGTCGAGCCGTCCCCGGAGGTCCGGCGCCTGCGCTCCTCGGAGGCACGCGTGAGGGCCACGCGCGGCGTCCGCCGGGTTCTCGACGGCCCGGGGAAAGCGCATATCGGCCCCTGCACCGCGCCGCGCCTACAACCGCGATCGGCCCCTACGCCGCGGGGACGCCCATGGCGTCGAGGGGCGGCCCCGAGGCGGCGAGCTGCGCCGCCGACCACGCCGGGGGGTAGGCCGACGGGCCGTACGCGCCACCGGTGTAGAAGTCGATCGCCGCCCAGTTCGCCGACAGGTACATGAACCGCCCTTCGCCGACACCCGCGTTGTCCGGGTACGGCGCCGTCGTCGTCTGCCACCAGTCAGCCCCGGCGTTGGCCAGGTACTTGGCGCTCCCCGCGGCGGGGCCGATCAGGCGCGCCTGGAACGTCACGTACACCCCGCCGACATCGCCGGGTGACACGGTGCCGCGCGCCCCCGGCCAGAAGTGCAGGTTGAACCCGCTGACCATGCTCGAGGACGCCCCTCCGTCCGGTTCGGCCTGCCAATCGGCGGCGGTGCTCGCGTTGTTGGCGAAGTCCTCGGCGTAATGGGCGCCCTGCACTTGCGCTGCGGCCTGGGCGCGGACCCACCGGGCCTGGCTGATGGACCAGACGTAGGCCTCCATGTCCCTGAGCTCGACCCGGACCGACCCCTGGGCTGGTTCGGCAGCGTTGGCGTCGGCGTACACCTGGCCCCATGCGGCGATGGCGGCGTAGCCCATCCCATCTGCCGCGTCGTCGACCTGGGGCGTGGACCCCCACGACCACGACGGGGGGACGCCGTGCATCGGCCCTTCGTGCGGGCCGCTCATGCTGTAGACGATCCTCGCGACCGAGTTGAGCGACGACGACGCGGGCGGCGAGGGTGCAGTCGTCGACGTGCTCGGCGGCGCGGTCGTCGGCGGCGCGGTTGTCGGCGGCGCCGTGGTCGCCGGGGGCAGCGTCGTCGGGGGTGGTGGCGCGGCGGCCGACCACGCCTCGATCTCGGCAAGGCCGACGTCCTGCGTGGTCGCAGAGACGCCGGTGACCGTGAACAGGATGCTCGTCGTCGTGTGGGGCGCAGGGAACGCGACGGTCTGAGGCGCGCCGTCGTTGGGCAGCGGCGGGACCTGCACGGTCGTGCCGTCGTCGAAGGTGAGCGTCGACGCTGTGACCTGGTCGTCGCTGTTCGGCCGGTCGTAGAGCACGACGTGGTCGAGCGCGACCGGTGAGCTCCAGGCCAGCTTCAGCCACGACCCGACGCCCCCGCCTGCGGTGGCCCACTCGTGCGTGTAGTCGACGGGCCACCCGAGCGGCGACCCGTCCACGACCTTGGCGGCCACCTGCGTCGTCGCGAAGTCCTCCGACGACGCGGTCACCATGGCGAAGGCGGCCACGTTGGCCCCCGACGGGTACGCGGGCGGGACCGTCGACGGCGGTGAGCTCGTCGGCGGCGGCCATCCGAAGAACGCCGGCCAGGTGTCGTAGGGATGCGCGGTGCGCCACACGGCGGCGGGGTTCGACGCAGAGTCCTCCGCGTCGGCCGGGGAGCTGACCCCGACCGGGTAGCCGTACGACACACCCGTGTCGGACAGTTGCACGCGGCTCTGTTGCGCCAGGGCGTCGGCGCCCGAGTGCTGGACGCTGTCGACGTACACCAGCGGGTCCACCGCCGGGCCGGCACCGGGGCCGAACACCTGCCAGTCGATGCGGCGCGCGCCGGTCACCGAGTTCCCGTTGCCGGCGCTCAGCTGGAACGGCGACTGGTACCCGAAGCCGGACCAGATGTCCTGGAACAGGAGGTCGTGGTCCGAGCCCGCATCGGTGCCCCAGAGGGAGAACGCGCCTTCGAGGTACGTGTCGAGCACCTTCACGTCGGCGACGGGCCCCGGGTAGGCCCCGACCGTCTCGACGTGGTTGCGCGGGTCGGTCCCCGCTGCGCCCGAGTAGCCGTCGAAGCGCCCGTCGATGCCGAACACGCGCAGGCCCTGGAGTGTGGCACCGGTGACTGACGTGCCGAACATGACCGGGGTCGCGACGGCGTTGTGGAAGTCGTCGCCGTAGACCCCGAGCGGCCCGACGCTGCCGACGCCCGAGCCGACCGTGAACATGTTGGGCACGTGGTTGCCCGCGCGTTGCAGGTACCCGTCGTCGGCATCCTGGTGGTCGCAGTACCAGAACGCGATGTTGGTGCCGTCGTCGACAACCTCCGAGCGGAACGAGAACCCGACGAACAGCACCCTGCTCGTCGCCGCGCCCGCCGCCCCGCCCTGCAACCACAGCCGGTTGCCGAAGCCCGGGTCCACGACGACCTGGCCGCGGTCCTGGGCGACGAGGACCAGCCACCCGCGGTACGGGCCGGACGTGGCGGCGTGCGGGGCCTGCACCGAGCCGGCCGTGTAGGTCCCGTCGGGCACGACGACGACCTGGTCGCCCGCCAGCGCCACGTAGTCGTCGATGTTGTGCGACAGGTACGTCGGCGCAGGGAGGGCGAGGCCTCCCGACCCGTGCACCGCGCCCGACAGCGGCACGGCGACCAGTGCGGCCGCGAGCGCCACCAGTGGCACGGCGACCTGCGCGGCGCGCGACCGGCGCAGCCGTCCCGCCCGCCACCTGCACGAACTCGGCACTGGCCCAACCCCTCGAGTCGGTGCGCATCCCGGCCGCCACCGGGGACGATCCCCGCTATTTGGGATACTTGCCGTGATTCGGCCACCGGCATGGTGGCGGCCCGGGGTTACGGGCAGATGACGAGGGCACGTGCAGCGGGCGGCGGCGGGTTGAACCGTCGGTGCCGCCACGGGGTACGACCGCGGGCGCCGCCGCGCCGCGCAATGGCGGTCCCGGGAACGGTTATGGGCGGCCCATGGCGTCGATCGGCGCGCGGCTGATGTCGAGCCCGAAGACGTTCCAGCTCGGCGGCGACGACGCCGGCCCATAGGGGCCGCCGGTCCAGAAGTCGAACGCCTGCCACGCCGGCGACAGGAACATGAACCGGCCTTCTCCGACGCCCGCGTTCTGCGGGTACGACGCGCTCGTCGATGCCCACCAGTCGGCGCCGGCGTTGGCGAGGTACTTCGCGCTGCCCGCGGCGGGCCCGATCAGGCGCGCTTGGAACGTCACGTATACGCCGCCGACGTCACCGGGTGACACGGTGCCGCGCGCACCGGGCCAGAAATGCAGGTTGAACCCGCTGACCATGCTCGACGACGTCCCCCCGTCGGGTTCGGCCCGCCAATCGGTGCCGCTGCTCGCGTTGCTCGAGAAGCTCTCGGCGTAGTGCGAGCCGTCGGGCCGGGCACTGGCCTGCACCTGTTGCCATTGGTGCCCGCTCTTCGACCAGACGTAGAGCTGCATGTTCTTCAGCTCCACGCGGACGCTCCCCTGTGCCGGTTCCCCGGCTCCCGCCTGCGCGTAGACCTGGCCCCACCCGGCCACGGCCCCGTAGTGCAGGGCGTCCACGGGGTCGTCGACAGTGGGGTGCGAACCCCACGACCACGACGCAGGCACGCCCGAGACGAGCGCCTCGTGGGGACCGTCCATGCCGTACGCGATGCGCGCGGTGGAGTTGACCGGTCCCGACGCCGGCGGCGGCCCACCGCCTGGAGCGCATCCCGGGTTCCACCACGAAGCAGAGAAGTCGGCCGACGACAGCACGGCGACCGCGGCGAGGGCGACGACTCCGACACGACGAGCAGTCATACGGCGACGGCGGTGCCGCGCCACAGTCGAACGCGAACGGGACAACACACGCACAGGCCCAACCCCCATGTGTGGAGCGCATCCGTCAGCGGCCGCTCGCGAGCCCGTCCCCCGAGCAACTCATGCCGTATCGGACACATTGCCGGATTTCGGCTGAGAAGCATCGTAACGAGCGGTTCGTCATCCTCGGGGGACCAGATTTCGGTATAGCCCGGTGCGCGCGCGAGGACTAGGTCACTGTCACCACGCGCGTCCTAGCACGCATGGCGCACCGCGCCACCGCCCGCCTCCCGCACCGTCGTCCCTGCGCCGCCCGGTCCGGTTTGGCAGGATTCGCGGGTGCACGACGTCGATGCGGCCATGCTCATCCTCCGGTTGGCGACCGGGGGGATGATCTTCATGCACGGGTACAACCACTTCTTCGGTGGTGGGCGGCTGCCCGGCGCCGGCAGGTGGTTCGACTCGCTGGGCATCCACCCCGGCCTGTTCCACGCATGGGTGACGGCAATCGTCGAGGTCAGCGCGGGCGTGCTCCTCGCCGCCGGGCTGCTCACCCCGCTCGCCGCCGCAGGGGTCATCGGCATCCTGGCGGTGGCCATCATGGTCCTGCACCGCAAGAACGGCTTCTTCATCATCAAAGAGGGCTGGGAGTACGCGGCGTTCATCATCACCGTGTCGACGGTCATCGGCATCGTCGGGCCAGGTGACTGGTCGCTCGACGCCGCCATCGGCTGGCGTGACGTCCACGGCTGGGCCGGGTTCGGCGTCTCGTTCGGGATCGGCGTCGGCGCGGCACTGGGCCTGCTCGCCGTGTTCTACCGGCCCACGAAGCCAGCCGCGGCGCAGTAGACGGCCGGCGCACGCGACGCGCCGGACGGAAGAACCGCGCGGTACCAAAAGCGCGTGGGGTGTGTAGCTTCCGGCTGTGACCCTGGCACGGCGGAAGAGGGCCCCCGACTTCATCGTCGTCGGCGGCGCGCGTTGCGGCACGACCACGCTGTACTCCTGGCTCCGCGCGCACGCGGCGGTGTTCATGCCGGCATGGAAGGAACCGAGCTACTTCCTCCCCCACGAGGTGGACTACGGCGTGCGCAGCGCCGTCGAGTACTACGGGCTGTTCGCCGAGGCCGGTGACCGCCTCGTCGGCGAGGCGTCGGCCGGGTACCTCGCGGACCCGACGGCTCCCGGGCGGATCCGGGACGAGCTCGGGGACGTCCGGATCGTCATCTTGCTGCGCGACCCTGTGGCACGCGCCTTCTCCTTGTGGCGATGGATGGTCGGGCGAGGGCTCGAGCCGATCAGGTCCTTCGAACACGCCCTGGGAGCGGAGACCGCACGCGAGCGCGACCCCGCGTCCATGGCCGGCTACCGGCAGTCGATCTACGACTACCTCTACCTGCGCTCCGGCTTCTACTCACACCAGGTCGAGGCCTACCAGCGGGCGTTCTCCGATGTCCTGGTGCTGTTGAGCGACGACCTGGCACAGCAGCCGCAGGGGGCGTTCGCGCGCGTCTGCGCGTTCCTGGGCGTGCCGCCAATGCCCGTCATGCCCGGCGCGTCGAACGAGAGCGGCATGCCGCGGTCGGTGAGAAGCCAGGTGTGGGCGCGCCGGGGACTGCACTGGCTGTGGGACCGCACCCCGACCGGGGCCACGGTCGCCGAACGCGGCCTGTGGAAGGCGATGGAGCTCAACCAGCGGTTCGGCCCGCCCACGCGCATCGACCCGGCGACGGCAGGGCGCCTGCGCGAGGCCTACGCGCCCGACATCGAGCGCACGGCACAGCTCGCGCGCGTGGACCTCAGCGCCTGGGCACCGGTGCCCGTCTAGACACCGGCGGCGCCGCCCCGCACGCGCCGGGAGCGCGGGGCTTGCCATCCGTGCGTCAGCGGCGCCACTCCCCGCTGCGCAGCCGGGCGATCCGGTCTGCGGTCGGCGGGTGCGTCTGGAAGAGGTTCTTGAACTGGACATCGCGGCCGGTCAGCGGGTTGATGATGAACAGCGAAGCCTCGGCGGGGGTCACCTGCATCGGCACGCGGGCGACCGACGCCTCGATCTTCGCCAGCGCCCTGGCGAGCGGCTCCCCGTCGCCGATCAGGCGGGCACCCGACCGGTCGGCCTCGTACTCGCGGCTTCGCGTGACGGCCATCTGCAGCAACATGGCGGCGAGCGGGGCGAGGATCAGCGAGACGAGCATCCCGATCGCGCCCAGGGCGTTGTTGTTCTCGCGGCGGTTGCCGCCGAGCATCGCGCCCCAGAGGAACACCCGGCTGAGGAACGTGATCCCCATGGCGATGGCGGCGGCCACCGACCCGATGAGGATGTCGCGGTTGTGGACGTGGCTCAGCTCATGCGCCAGTACCCCGCGCAGCTCGTCCCACGACAGGACCTCGAGGATCCCGGCGGTCACGGCGACAGCGGCGTGCTCGGGGTTGCGGCCCGTGGCGAACGCGTTGGGCTGGCGGTCGGGCGTGACGTACAGCTTCGGCATCGGCATGCCGGCGTAGGTCGTCAGCTCACGGACGATCCGGTAGTACTCCGGCATCTCCGCCTCGGTCACCGGCTGGGCGCGCGCCGCCTTGATGGCGATCGTGTCGCTCAGCCAGTACGACCCCATGGTGAAGACCAGGCCGACCACCAGCCCGATGAGCGCCCCGGTACCGCTGCCCAGCGCGTAGCCCACGACCACCAGCACGCCGCCGAGGGCGGCCAGCAGGACGTAGGTCTTGATGGTGTTCTTGCTCATGGGTGCCTCCTGACCCCTACAACGGTAGGTGGTACACCCTCCGTTCCCGTCGTACCGCCGCTTTCAGGAGGTTTTCAGGTCGCTCGGCCTAGTCGTAGTAGCCCGAGTGGATGTAGACGCAGGGGACGCCCTCGGCCCGGAACATGGCCAGGTTGCGCGGGTCGTCCTCGAAGGCGAGCTTGGTGTCCCAGCCGGCATGCCGCAGGTCCCAGATGCTGTCCTGCTTGAAGGCGGCGGCCCGGCTGTAGTCGCCGTAGGGCCGCATGATGAGCAGGTCCCACCGGAGGCGGTACCGGTGCAGCCATGACAGGGTCTCGGCCTGGACCCGCAGCGGGCGGGCGGTCAGCAGCACGATCCCGAGCGCGGGGTCGAGCAGGTGGAGGAGGGTGGCGGTCTCCTCGAGTAGCGGGTCCTCGCCGCAGGCCTCGAAGAACGCGTCCCAGTCCCTCCACCCCGGCCCCTCGATGAAGTGCTGCCGCCCGACGGCGTCGGACAGGACGCCGTCGAGGTCGAAGACCACGCACGGCCCGGGCGGGCGGCCCCCGGCGCGGACCGTCCAGTGGTGAGGGATCACTCCTCGGCTGGTGCGGCGGTCGCCCGGCGCTTGATCTCGTCGACGACGGCGGGGTCGGCGAGCGTCGTCGTGTCCCCGAGCGAGCGCCCCTCGGCGACGTCGCGGAGCAGCCTCCGCATGATCTTCCCCGAACGGGTCTTGGGGAGGTCGGGGGTGAAGATGATCGTCTTCGGCCGCGCGATCGGCCCGATCTTCGTCGCCACGTGCTGGCGGAGCTCCTGGCCGCGCGCCTCGGTCGGCTCTTCCGAGCCGCGCAGCGTCACGTAGGCGATGATCGCCTGGCCGGTGACGGCGTCGTTGGCACCGACCACCGCCGCCTCGGCGACGGTGGGGTGGCTGACGAGCGCGGATTCGACCTCGGTGGTCGACACCCGGTGGCCCGAGACGTTCATGACGTCGTCGACGCGGCCGAGCAGCCACAGGTAGCCCTCGTCGTCGACCTTGGCGCCGTCGCCCGCGAAGTACCGGCCTGGGAACCGGCCCCAGTACGTCTCGCGGTAACGCTCGGGGTCCTTGTAGATGCCGCGCAACATCGAGGGCCACGGCCGCGTCAGCGTCAGGTACCCCCCGCCCCGCTGCACCACGTTGCCGGCGTCGTCGACGACCTCGGCCTCGATCCCCGGCAGCGGGAACGTCGCCGACCCGGGCTTGAGCACCGTCGCCCCGGGCAGCGGGCTGATCATGATGGCGCCGGTCTCGGTCTGCCACCACGTGTCGACGACGGGGCAGCGGCCGCTGCCGATGTGGTCGCGGTACCAGATCCACGCCTCGGGGTTGATCGGCTCGCCGACGCTGCCGAGGATGCGCAGGCTCGACAGGTCATGCGCGGCGGGGTACTCCGCGCCCCACTTCATCATCGTGCGGATCGCCGTCGGCGCGCAGTAGAGGATGCTCACGCCGTAGCGCTCGATGATCGACCACCACCGGTCCTTGTCGGGGTAGTCGGGCGTGCCCTCGTACATCACGCTCGTCGCGCCGTTGGCGAGCGGCCCGTAGACGATGTAGCTGTGCCCGGTCACCCACCCGACGTCGGCCGCGCACCAGTAGACGTCCTCGTCGGGGTGCACATCGAAGACGTAGCGGTGCGTGAACGCGACCTGGGTGAGGTAGCCGCCCGTCGTGTGCATGATGCCCTTGGGCTTGGCCGTCGTTCCGCTGGTGTACAGCAGGTACAGCAGGTGCTCGCTGTCGAGGGGTGTGGGCGGGCAGTCCGCCGATGCGCCTGCCATCAGGTCGTGGTACCAGTGGTCGCGGCCTTCGGTCCACCCGATGTCGGTCCCCGTGCGGCGCACGACGACGACGTGCTCGATCGACGGTGTGCCGGCGAGGGCGACGTCGGCGGCCGCCTTGAGCGGGACGGCGGCCCCCCGCCTCCACCCGCCGTCGGCGGTGACGAGGACCTTGGCCTCGGCGTCGATGATCCGGTCGCGGAGCGCGTCCGCCGAGAACCCGCCGAACACGACGGAGTGCGGGGCCCCGATCCGCGCGCACGCCAGCATGGCCACGGGCAGCTCGGGCACCATCGGCATGTAGATGCAGACGCGGTCGCCCGCGGCGACGCCGAGCGACGTCAAGACGTTGGCGAAACGGGCCACCTCGTCGCGGAGCTCGGCGTAGGTGATCGTGCGCGTGTCGCCGGGCTCGCCCTCCCAGTGGTAGGCGACGCGCTCGCCGCGCCCGGCGTCGACGTGGCGGTCGAGGCAATTGGCGCTCACGTTGAGCTGGCCGCCGACGAACCACTTGGCGAACGGCAGCTCCCACTCGCAGATCGTGGACCACTCGCGGTCCCAGTCGAGCGCGAGCGCCTGCTTGGCCCAGAACCCCTGCCAGTCGGTGCGGGCTTCGTCGTAGAGCGATGTATCGGTCACGAGGGCGCGCCGTTTGGTCTCCTCGCTCGGCGGGAACCGCCGCTCCTCGAGGTACCAGTCCTCGATCGCCGGTGCGTGCTCCGATGCGTCCTGCGCCATCGCTGACCTCCGTCCACAACCGCTGCGACCGAAGCTAGTGCGCGGCGGGCGCGTACGCCCCGATGGCACACGCTCGTACAGTGGCGCCGTGAACGGCGGGCGGCGGCGGCGCCGGCAGTTGGTGGCCGGCGCGATCGCACTGGCGCTCGCGGCGTTCGCGGCCGCGACGGCGTTGCTGTTCGTCTGGCCGGCGACCGACCGCCCGGGCTCCGCCGACGCGGTGGTCGTGCTCGGTGGTGACGGTGCCCGGCGGGCGCTCGGCGAGGCACTGGTGCGCGACGGCGTAGCCGGCACCCTCGCCGTGTCGGTCGGGTCCCCCTACGACCCCTGCTACCGGGAGCGCCGGCCCTACCACGTCATCTGCTTCCGGGCCCAGCCCGAGACGACGCAGGGCGAGGGCAGGTGGATCGGCACCATGGCCAAGGCGGCTGGGTGGCGCCGCGTCGTCGTGGTGGTGTCGGCGCCACAGGCGACGCGTGCGCGCGTCCGCATCAGGCGCTGCTACACCCAAGGGCTCGAGGTCGCGGCTGTCCACGTCGGCGCCGGGCGGATCCTCCGTGACACGGTCTACGAATGGGGCGCGCTCTTGAAGGCGCTCACCATCCAGCGCGGCTGCTGATGAACGCCTGGCGCGTCAGTAGGCACCGCGTCGGCGTAGCACGCACGCCGGCGTCTGCCACATGATCTTCACGTCCCACAGCAGCGACCACGACGCCACGTACGCGTAGTCGAGGCGGCGCAGCTCGTCGAAGGCGAGGTCGTTGCGGCCCGACACCTGCCAGAGGCCGGTCATGCCCGGCCTGACGTCATAGCGACGAGCCGCCCACCCCTCGATCTGCGCCGACTCAGGGACGACGAAGGGCCGCGGCCCGACCAGGCTCATGTCGCCCTTGATCACGTTGAGGAACTGCGGCAGCTCGTCGAGGCTCGTCGCCCGCAGGACCCGGCCGACAGGCGTCACCCGCGGGTCGCGCTTGATCTTGAACAGCGGCCCGTCGACCTCGTTCGCGTCGGCGAGGTTGGCCTTCTCGTCGTCGGCACCGACCCGCATGGTCCTGAACTTCAGGATCTTGAAGGGCTTGCCGCCCTTCCCCATCCGGTCCTGACGGAAGAACACCGGCCCGGGCGATGTGACCTTGATGGCGATGGCGATGAGCACCCAGAGCGGGAGCGTCAGCACGATGCCCGCGACGGCGACCGACAGGTCCATCGCCCGCTTGACACCCCGGTGCCACGCGCTCAACGTCGGGGGGGCGACGTCCATGAGTGGCAGCCCGTGCAGCTCGTCGACGGCGCTGCGCCAGGTCACCAGGTCGAACAGCCGCGGCACGACCGACACCCGCACCGTACGGTCGAGCTGGCGCAGCGTGTCGGCGATCCGCGGCGCCTCCGTCGGCGAGAACGCCACGACCACGCGGTCGATGTCGAGCACCCGGCACAGCTCGGGGAGGTCGGAGATGGTGCCGAGCAGCCCGATACTCGTGACCCCGCGCCCGCCGTCGCCGAACGACCCGGGGTCGTCGACGCACCCGAGCAGCTCGACGTCGTCGAACTTGGCGATTCGGCGGGCAACGGAATCGGCGACCGTGCCGCTCCCGAGGATGATGACCCGGCTGCGGATCATCCCCCTGCGGGCGACGACGAGGCCGCCCAGGGCGCGCGCCGCCGGGATCACGAGGAGGGCGGGGGCCGAGACCACCACGACGCCGGTGAGGCTGACGGCCGGCGTCAGGTGGGCGACCCGCCGCAGCAGGTGCGAGGCGGCCAGCGTGAGCAGCGCGCCGGCGGCCAGGCCGTGAGCCATGTTGACGAGGTCGGGGAAGCTGCTGGCGAACAGGCGCCGGCGCTCACGCCGGTACAGCCCGTACGCGCACAGGCACAGCAGGTACGCGGGCACGGCGGCGAGGACCCACAGGCCGAGGTGGTGGGCATCGTCGTCGACACCGTTCGTGACGCCGAGGTGGACCAGCGCCCACGCCCCGAGCATGGTCGCGATGAGCCCCGCGGCGTCGAGGAGGACGACGATCGGCCGGGCCCGGGCACGGGCGGTGCGCAGTTCGTTGGGGACGGCGGCGGCGTCGGTGTCGACGAGCAGCGGCGCCGGCGCATGGCGCGCCGTGGCGCGCGCCGCGCGCACGGCCGCCCGCACGGTCAGGCCCGGCGGGGGGTCGAGCGGCGCCGCGTCGCCGCCCACCCGGTCCACGCTCGTCACGACCCCGGGGTTTCCCATCGGGAGCGTGTTGGTAAACGGTCGCGCGTGGGCGCTTGGCGTGGCGCGGAGTGATGCCCAAGCCGCCGACGGCCCCAGTTTTCGTTCCGCCTGTGGCCGTTTCGCGGCATTTAGGACCGCGAAGAGTGGGGAGCCCAGGACCCACGAGCGCCACCGCCACCCGCCACAACGTCCCAACAACTTTTCAGCCGCTCCCCGCGCGCAGGGCCCGCCGGGCGCCGCCGACGGCCGTCACCACGCCCCGCCGCGCCGTCCGGCTCCAACGCGACGTGAGCACGGCGCGGTCACGGGCGTCGCGCAGGCGGTGCACGAGGGCCCCCTTGCCGACGCGCCGGTAGCACACGAGGAGCGGCCCGAGGCGGCGCACCGGCCGGAACCCGGCGTGCTGGAGCTCGCGCCGCGCCGTCCACTCGTCACCCACGAGGTGCCAGCTCGACGCCGGGCCCGCCGGGCGGGCGTCGATCCCGGCGAACAGCAGCCCGCCGGGGGCGATGCTGGTGTGGAGCAGCTCGGCGGTCGCGGCGACGTCGGGGACGTGGGCGAGGGTGTCGATGGCGGTGACGACCGAATACGCGCCCTCGGGGAGGGCGCCGGTGGTGAGGTCGATGTAACGGGCGGTGAGGCGGCGGCGGTCGAGCCGGAAGCGGGCGAACTCGAGGAGGCTGGCGGAGATGTCGGCGAGGTCAGTGGCGTACCCGAGGGCGGCGAACACCTGCGACGTCACCCCGACGCCGGAGCCGAAGTCGAGGTGCCTCCCGTGCGGCGCCGCCCGGCGGGCGAACTGGGCCGCCATCACCGTCTGCGGGTCCCCGAACCCTTCGGACTGGAGGTACGCCCACCACAGCAGGTCGAAGACCCAGGAGGTTGTCGATCGGTAGAACCTGACCCTCGCCGCATCCGAATCGCGGCGCTCTGACGCCCACTCGGCAACACTCGCAGCCTCCCAGTCGAGGCAACGCGTGAGGCACTCGTCTTCGGAAAGCCCGAAGTACAGCGACAGGTCGCCGAGCACGCCCGCCCTCGTGTCGGCCGTGCCCGGTTCGGCGAGCGCCCATCGCAGCGCGGCCATCTCGGGCCCGTCCCACGCCCGCCGACGCTCGGCGCTCCAACGCGTCGGGTCCGGCCGCGCGACCGCAGGGTCGGCCGGGTCGGGGTGGCGCCCCTGGCTCGCTGGCGCGATGCGCGACCAGTTCTGCCACGTGTACCTCAGCCGGTCGGGGAGGGCGGTCAATGCCACTCCTCCCAGCTGTCGAACGCGCCGCTGAGCGCGGCGGCGAACACCTGCGGCGTGTCGTGGCGCGTGATGAACGTCCGCGCGATCGTGCCGGTCGGCCGGCGCTCCTCCGACTGCGCGTACACGTGCGTGTAGCCGGCGCGCGCCGCAGCCTCGCCCGCCGCCGCCGACCAGTTCGTGGACTGGCCGAACGGGATCGCGAACTCGGTCGCACGCACGCCGAGCGACCGCTCGATCGCCTCACGGCTGGCGCACAGCTCGTCCTCGGCGCGCGCCGTGGAGATGCGGCCGAAGTCGGGGTGGCTGACCGAATGGCTCCCGATGGTCCCGCCCAGGGCAAGCACGCGCTCGAGCGCGGGCCAGTCGAGGACCAGCTCGCGCCCGGCCGGGTGCCCGTGCTCGGCCCAGTCGGTCACGACGAACACGACCCACGGGACGCCGTAGTCGGCGAGGACCGGCGCGGCGTTGTCCAGCACCGAGCGCATCCCGTCGTCGAACGTGACCGCGAGGAGGGCCCCATTGCCACCGGCGCCGTCCGCGATGCACGCGGGTGGCACGAACCGGTAGCCGAGTGACAGCGCCTGTTCGATCTGACTGCGGAAGCGCGCCGGGGCCACGTCGTTGACGCCCCACTGCCATGTCCCCACGGAGTGGTAGGCGAGGATGCGCGGCCTAGGTAGGCGCGCCTGCGGCGCCCGCGCCGCCAGGCGGGCGCGTTCGACGCGGGTGCGCAGCGACGCGACGTTGGCGCGGGTCGGCAGCAGCGGCCGCACGGCGCGGCTCGCCACGGCGCGCGCCCCGCGGCGAGCGCCCGCCCCGGTCAACCGACCCCGGCCGCGCGCCGGCATCGCTCCACCGCGCCCCGCAGGGCGACGAGCTGGGCGGGCAGCCGCGGGGGATCGGGCCACCGCTGCCGGGCGAACAGCTCCCGGAGTGCGGGTTCGAAGTGCGCGAGGGGCTCGGTCGGGTAGTCGGGGTCGAACGAGGGCACGTCCCACTCGTCGACGAACTGCACGGCCGTCGGGTACCAGCTCGCCCGCCGGTAGCGGCGGCGCTTGCCGGCCTCCTCGGCAGCCCACGCCTGCGCCGTGAGGTCGACGTGGTGGCGGACGACGCGCACGACGTCGGGAGGGACGTAGCCGCTCAGGAGGGCGGCGGACAGCTGGTCGTGGCGCCGCATGGAGAACACCTTCCCGGCGTCGTGGCAGAGGGCGGCGACGACGAGCGGCGTCCCGGCGCCAGCCCGCTCGGCCCGCGTGGCGGCCTGGAGCGAGTGCGTGAGCGTGTCGACGCGGCCCCGTTCACCCGGGGCGACGCGGCCGGCGAGGAGACCAAGGAGCGCGAGCATCCCGTCGGCGCTCGCGTACTGCTCGCTGGCCTCGGCATCCGGCACGGCGCGACTCCTCTGCAACGGTCCCGGCGCTCTTACCCACCTTCCTGGCTTGCATCACCTCCGGTCTGGGTACGAACGGGGCCGACCGTCCTCCAGGGTGACCTCATGCCCACCGTCAGTGTCGCCATCTGCGCCTTCAACGCGGCCCCGTACGTCCACAGCGCGCTCGCGTCCGTGGCCGCCCAGTCGCGCCCGCCCGACGAGGTGGTGTTCGTCGACGACGGCTCGAGCGACGGCACGGCGGCGATCGCCGAGGACTGGTGCGGCCGCCTCCCCCTGAAGGTCATCCGGTCGAGCTCCAACGGGGGCGTCGGGAGCGCCCGCCGCAGCGCCATCGAGGCCTCGACGGGGGACCTGGTCGTGCTGCTCGACGCGGACGACTACTGGTTCCCCGACCACCTCGAGGTGCTGTGCGGCGCCTATGAGCGCCACGGCGGGATCGTGACGGCGGTCAACTACCGGTGGGTCGCCGGTGCGAAGACCGGGACGCGGCCGTCGACATCGCTGATCCCGGTCCCGCCACCCGAGCGGCAGGCCGTGGCCATCCTGGAAGCCAACTTCGTGTTCTCCGGGTCGCTCTTTTCCCGGGACCTCTACGACCGCGTCGGGGGCGTCCGCGACGACGTCTCGTCGGAGGACTGGGACCTGTGGATCCGCATGATCCAGTCCGGCGCCCGGGTGACCGCCGCACCGACGGTCACGATGCTCTACCGCCAGCACCCGGCGGCGGTCTCGAGCGGAGAGAGCCTGACCCGCGGAGACGTGGCGCTCCTCGAGCAGGTCGCGGCGACGTCGGCGGGCACCGCCCGGCGGCGGGCCAAGCGCGCCCTGCGCCGCCAGCAGGCGCGTGTCCTCATGCTCGACGGCTACGACCAGATCCGCGCCGGGCGCATCGCGGCCGGCCGGCGCACGATGGCGCTCGCCGTCATCACCGACCGCAACCTGCGACGGGCCACGTCGTACTGGGGCGGCTGCGTCACGCTCCGCGCTGCGGCGTGCGTGGTCGCCCCCCGCAAGGCCCTTGCCGTCCGCGACGCGCGCCGCACCGACCCCGACATCCGCGTCGGTACCGGTCGCGACCGCCCGTGGCTGGGTGCTCTCCCGCGTTCGCGGGCGTCCACCTGAACTCACGGTGGCCCCTGGCGAGGAGCGGCTCCGATTCGCGAGCGCCGTCAACGCGTTCGCCGGGCTGGGCGTCTACGCCCTCTCGGCCATCACCGGCCCGCTCCTCGCCCGCTCGCTCGGCCCCGTCGGCCGCGGTGACTACGCGGCCGTCGTCGTGCCCACCGAAATGGTGGGTTGGCTGCTGGCGTTCGGGATGCCGCTCGCCGCCGTCTACTACGCGCGTGACCACGACGACCGCAGCCTCGTCATGGGGTCATGGGCGGTCGCGATGGGGGTCGGGGGCCTGCTCGCGGTCATCACGTGGGAGTTCATCCCCTCGTACCTCCACGGCCACGCCCACCTGACCGTCCCGTGGTTCCGCGCCTTCCTCCTGATGGCGATCCCGTTCGCGCCCGTGTACACGGCGGCGAGCCTGCTGATGGCGCGCGGGAAGGTCGTGGCGTTCAACGTGCTGCGGCAGCTGTCGCTCGTGCTCAACACGGTCTTCCTGGTTGCGCTGGCGGTGGCCGGGCGGCTCACGCTGACCAACGCACTGGCGTCAGCGCTCGCCGGCGACGCCATCGCCTACGTGGCGACGATGTGGTACGTGCGGGCATGGCCCGGGCCCGGGTTCAGCCGCGCCGTGACCCGCATGCAGGTCCGGTATGCAGCGCGGGTCGCGCCGGGGTCGCTGTCGAACCTCCTCGTGGCCAGGCTCGACCAGTTCGTCCTCGTCGGTGCCGTGTCCTCCCGCAACCTCGCCATGTACGCCGTCGCCGTCACGGGCGCCGGGGTGAGCTCACCGGTGAGCGCCGGCATCGCCCAGGCGTTGCTGCCGCACCTGCGGACGATCGACGGGCGTTCCGACCGGGCCGCGCACAGCGCCCGGGCCATCAAGTGGACGTTCCTCGCCAGCAGTTGCATCGCGGGGTGCCTCGCCCTCGGTGCACCGATCGGCATCCCGCTGTTGTTCGGGCGGTCCTTCGCCGGCGCCGTCCCGCTGCTGTGGGTGCTGCTGCCCGGGCAGGTCGCGAACGATGTCGCGAGCGTCCTCGCGTCGCGGCTGCAGGCCGACGGGCGCCCGGGGGCGGCGTCGCAGGGGCTGCTGGTGGCCGTGATCGTGACGGTCATCGGTCTGGCCATCGCCGTGCGCCCGTTCGGCACCGGGGGTGCCGCCGTGGTCACCGTCCTGAGCCAGTTCGCCTACCTCGGCTGGGTGGCCAACAAGGCGCGCCGCCGCGGCCGCCACGTCATCGGGGCCGCCGCACTCGCCCGCACCGGGTGAGCTCGCGCGCGCCAGCCCGCCTGCGCCAGCCCGCCTGCGCCAGCCCGCGCCCGTCAGCCTGCGCCCGTCAGCCTGTGCGCCCGGCGCCGCGGCGCGCCCCGAGCAGCGGGCGGCCGTCGAGGTCAGGCGGCAGGTCGACGTCAAGCAGCGAGAGCACGGTCGGCGCCAGGTCGAGCACGCTCGCCTGCTCCGGGAGGTGCGCCCCGGCGTGGCCGGTGACCCACAACCGCGACACCGGCGTGTGGTCGCCGGTGCGCGTGGAGCCGGGGTTGAACGGCGCGTGCACCCGGCCCACTGACGGCGACTCGCACGCCTCGATCAGGCCGAGGTCGGTCCGGAACGACACGACGAGGTCGGGGAGGTCGGGGTGGTGGTCCGGGCCGAAGAGCTCCTCCGCCGTCCGCACGTCGGCGACGATCGGCTCTCGCGTCCCCGGCAGGCGAAGGGCGCGCAGCTCGTCCGCGATGCGGCCCAGGAGGGCGGGAGCGTCGGCCGGGCGCACGCTCCCGTGCGGCTCGCGGCCCTCGAGGTTGAGCCGCAGCGCGGCGCACCGGTTGTTGTCCAGGGCCACTGCTCGGGTGCGCGGTGAGTTGAGCCCGGTCGCCCGCGACAGCGTGTCGGTGACGGCCGGCGCGCGCCGCCGCAGCCACGCCCGGAGCGCGGGTGGGACCATCCGCCGCGCCCTGCTTCCGCTCACGAGGCCGAGGCGCAGGAGCACCTCCCGCACCAGCTGCGGGCCGCCGACGTTCGGTCCCATCCCGTGGCTGGCGACGACCAGCGTCACGCAGTCCGGGCCGGCCGCGGCGATGAGCCGGCCCAGCGCCGTGTCGATGCCGCGGTAGAGCGCGGGGATGCCGCCCGCAAGGTCGGCCGGTGCGCCGCGCGCGAAGTACTCCCAGAGGTGGTGGCCGCCGCAGTGCGATTCCGTGAAGGTGGCGACGAACAGGTCCCACCCCTCGCGCCCGAGTAGGGCGCACAACAGGTCGGACCTCGCGGCCAGGCCCCGCTCAACGTCGGCGAGGAGGCGACGGCGTTCTTCCACGCTCGAGCCGTACGAGTCGCACCGTACGACGGGGTGGTCCCCGTGGGCGGCGCGCACCTGGTCAAGGAGCGCCGCCGGCTGGCTGTCCGCGCCGAAGTTACGGTCGTGCGTGCCCCACTCGGCCAGCTGCACCGCTCCGTCACCGTCGTGCACGACGACCGACTGCGGCTGGTCGACGACGCAGGTGCGCCGCCCGGCGCGTGCGGCCGCCGTCCAGTAGTAGAGCTCCCCGTCGAGCTCACCCGGCGCGAGCGGGCGGACGTTGGCCTCCCCGGTGTGCAGCTGCCACGGGTGGTAGTACTGCCCGACGCGGCCGACCGACCGCCCGGTCTGCAGCTCGGGCCAGATGGCGCCCGGCAGCGTCTCCATCGGGCTCGACAGGGGCAGCTCGGCCCCCTCGCTGCGCAGCGCCGCCAACGTCGTGAGCATGCCGTCGTCGGCCCACTGCGTGAGCAGCGTGGCCTCTGCGGCGTCGAGCCCGACAACCAGGACGCGCGCGCTCACCGTCTCACACGACCGGCGCGCCGCGCTCGGCGTCGCGGTCTTCCGTGTCGTCGACGGGGCCGCTCACGCGTTCGGGCGTGCCCGCCGGGAGCTGTTCGTCGTCGCGCGCACCAGCCCGGTCGACGAGCGAGTACAGGCCGATCCCGAGGAGGACCACGATGACGGCGGCGATCACACCGGCGCGGACGACGGGGAGGAGGCGGCTCGCCGTGCTCACCGTCGGCGCGGTCACCGTCGTCGACGAGCTGGCGGCCGCGACGCGCGCCTGGGCGTCGATCAGCGCCTTCGACGCCGAGTCGAGCGTGGCGTTGGCCTGCGACAGGGCGTTCTGCAGCTGCTGGTACTGCGGCTGCGCGGCGGCGAGGCGGTTGACGGCTGCCGTCTCGCTCAGGATCTGCCCGTTGAGCGCGGCGATCCGCCCCGGGCTGGCGGTGGCGAGCTGGTTCTCGAGGTTGAGCAGCGCCTGCTGGTGGGCCTGGTACTCCGCCGTGAAGTCCGTCACCCCGAGGTCGCGCTGGAACGCGACAAGGGCCGACAGCGCCGAGTTCGCCACCGGCTGAGCGGCGGCGACCGCCTCACGCGCCCCGTCGAGCTGCTGCTGCGCGAGCGTGGTCAGCGCCTCGTGGCTGGCGGTCAGCACCACGTTGCTGGCGACCGCCGCGTTCGGGGCACGGAACGTCACCTGCTCGGCGGAGCTCGTCCCGATGCGGTGGAACTTCAGCCCCGACGCCAAGGCGCCCACGGACGTCCCGCTCGACGCGGCAACCGCACGGCGGACCTGGGGTAGGCCGATGACGGTCTCGAAGTCGTCCACGGCCGAGTCGATGGCCGAGGGGTCCGACGGGAATACCCGCGTGACGAAGACGGTCGTCTGCGCCTGGTAGCGCACCGGCTTGCGGGCCTGGTAGGTCGCGAAGACGGCCGCCGCGAGCGCGGCAAGCACGAGCACGACGAGGAAACGCTTGCCCGTCAGGTGGAGGTAGCGGAGTGCAGTCATCGCGGCCCCCGTTGGCGCAACGGCCCACCCACATCGGGGCGGGCACTGGTCGGACGATACCCGTGCGGGTTGCGGAATTGGCTTCGCGACATCACGCGGCGCGCGACGGAATGGACGGCTGGTGCACGCCGAGGAGCTCTTCGTACAGGCGCTCGGTGGCGTCCGCGGCGCGGTCCCACGAGTAGCGCGCCATCACCTCCGGCCGCGCCGCGTTCGCCCCGCGGCGCTCGCCGTGGGGATCGCCGACGAGCTGGCGCAGCGCCGCCGCCAGCGCCCGCTCGTCGCCACGGGGGAAGAGCCGCCGGCCCGGGGCGCTCGTCGCCCCGAGGACCTCGACGTGAGGCGCGATCGCGCTGGCGACGATGGGGAGGCCATGCGCAACGGCTTCGAGCAGGGTGAGCGGGAGGCCCTCGAGGTCGGACGGGAGCACGAACCCGAGCGCGTTGCGGTAGAGCTCGTCGAGGTCGGCACCGAACTGGTAGTCGGCCATGCAGACGCGGCGGTCGTGCGCGGCGAGCTCACGCACCCGCGCCGTGAACGCGTCCGTGAAGCTCGACCCTCCGACGACCACCAGGCGGGTGTCGCCCTCGACGCGCCGGTAGGCACGCAGCAGTACATCGGGGGCCTTCTCCGGCACCACTCTGCCCACCCACAGCAGGTAGCGCCCCGGGTCGAGCCCCAGCCGGTCGAGCGCCCCTCCGGGGGCGGCCCGCCCGCCCGGCACGTCGGTGACGGGCACGGCGTCCTCCGGCGCCCCGTTGGGGATGTAGACGACGCGATGGCGCGCGTGCGACGCGTACGAGTCGGCGAGGGCCTGGGACACGGCGATGGTCGCGTCCGGCACGGTCGCGCTCATCCACCCCGCCACGCCGAGCACGGCACGCGCCCCCGGGCTCCACTTGGCCCGCTGGTCGTCGCGCCCATGCACGGTGAGCACCACCTTCGCCCGGCCCGTGATGCGGGGCAGCGGTGCCAGCAGGCCCGGGCCGAGCGCGTGGAAGTGGATCACGTCGGGCTCGCGCCGCATGGCGTGGACGGTCGACAACGCGCTGTGGACGATGGCGTCGAGGTGCTTGGTGCCGATGGTCGGGACGTGGGCGAGGGCCATGCCCCGGTGCGTCGCCGCGGTGGCCGCGCAGTACCCCCTGCGGCAGTACACGGTCACCTCGTGGCCGCGTCGCGCCAGGCGGCTGCCCAGCTCCTCGACGTGGTGCTCGATCCCGCCATAGGACGCGGGGACACCCTTCTGCCCGATCATCGCGATCCGCACCGGCTCCCGGCGTACCCCGCACACGGACGACGTACGCATACGAACGCGCCGGTTTACCGGACGATGTGCTGGGTACGTTTCCCAGCGCGATGGAACCCGTCGTGGGTGCCTGCGTGCGCGCAGTTCGTGATGGATGACGCCGCGGCTGACTGAGACGGCGGAGGGCGTGTGGAGATCTTCGAGTTCCTCGAGCTGAGCGCACGGCGGCTCGTCGCGCTCGCCCTCCTCGCCGTCGTCGTCGCCGTCCCGACGGCGGGTCTCCTTGCGCTGCACGGCACCCACGAGTACCGGGCCACGGCCACGGCGCGCCTCGGCCCGTTCATGCCCCCCGGGATCGGCCCCGGGGTGCAAGACCAGATCGAGGAGGGCTACCAGGCGGCGGTCAACGTCAGCTCCGTGAAGCAAGCCGTCACCCGCGCCACGGGCGTCTCAGTGCGCGACCTCCATGACCACCTCACGGTCATGTTCCCCACGTCGGGGACGACCGCGCAGGTGACGCTCACCAGCACGACGCGCGACGCGGGCGCCACCGTCCGTACGGCCGCCGTCACCGCGCTGAAGTTCCTGGCCCAACAGGAGGTCGACGACGCCCAGGCGGTCGTCGACGAAGCCGATCGGCAGACCGCGCAGGCGGTGTCGGAGCTGGAGGCGTTCGAGGCGCGCACGGGCATCGGCGATGTGTTCACCCGCCTGAAGGCGCTCACGGCCCAACAGCTCAGCCTCCAGGCCCGCCTGACCGCGGACCCCTTCGACGCCTCCGCCGCCGCGCTGTTGACGGAGACGAGGTCGCAGCTGGCCGCGGTGACGGACGGGGCGGCGCAGTACTCGCAGCTGCAGGCGACCGCCAACCGGGCGGTCGACGAAGAGCAGGCGGCGAGCAAGGCGCTGGCCGCGGCCCAGACCCGCCTGGCCGCGGCGGCGTCGGGGACGACCGTCGCACTGAAGCAGGTCGTCGCCGTCGGCCATGTCAAGAACGACATCGTGTACGGCTTCGGTGCCGGGCTCGTCGCCGTCCTGATCGCGGTCATGCTGCTCGCGCTCGACGAGCTGCGCCGCCAGCCCCTGGTCGGCGCCCACTACCCGTCCGCCACGCCGCCCCGGCCGCGCCGCCGCACCCTGTCGCTCCCGGCGGGCCGGCTCTCGGTCGGCGGCACGGTCCTCCTCCTGCCCGTGTCACTGCTCGTCTCGGCCGGCGCCCTCCTGCTGTTCGACCAGCACCGCACCACGCTCGCCCTGGTGCTCGCCGCGCCGCTCGGGCTCCTCGCCGGCGTGCTGGCCTTCACGCGGTTCGAGGCCTTCCTCGCCGCCATGATCGTCGTGCGCGCCAGCCTCGACTCGCTCAACATCTCGACGCGCGGCACAGCGGGGCTCGACCCCGGTGTCGCGCTCGGCGGCGTGTTCATCGTCGCGGCGGTGCTGTGGCTCGCGGCGCAACGGCGCTCGGGGAGATGGGTCCGTGTGTCGCGGGTGACGTGGGCGCTGTGGGGGTTCGTCGCCGCGTGCCTCATCAGCATCCCCGCGTCCGTGCTCCCGGCGTACTCCTTCGTCGGCACATCGAAGGTCGCCTCCGGCGTGCTGATGTTCAGCGTGCTCGAGCAGTACCTGGGCCAGCGGCCTGAGCGGGCCAAGCTGCTGGTCGGCTGCCTGTTCCTGTCGCTCCCGGTCCCCGCCGTCGTGGGGCTGGCCCAGTGGGTGACGCACCATGGCAACCAGGGGACCGCGGGGGTGAGCCGCGTGTCGGGCACGTTCGTCCACCCGTCGACGTTCGCCCTCTACCTCCTCCTCGTGCTGCCGCTCGCGTTGGTGCTCGTGCCCCACTACCGCGGCCGGGCGCGCGCCGTGCTCATCGCCATGGCTTGCGTGTGCGGCCTACTCATCGTCGTGACCTATACGCGCGACGCGTGGATCGCGGCCATCGTGAGCGTCGCGTACCTCGGGATCCGGTTCCGGCGGCAGGTGCTGTACGCCATGCTCGGCGCCATCGTCGTCATCCTCATCGCCGTGCCGTCGGTCGCCGGGAGGTTCGCCGACCTGCACGCCAAGCCGCTGGCACCCGGCGCGCCGCCGCCGCCCAACTCGCTCAGCTGGCGGGTCAACTACTGGCGCAGCCTCATCCCGCTGGCCGACGCCAACCCCGTGACCGGGATCGGCTTCGAGACGGTCGAGCGCACGACGCCGGAGCTCCTCGCGCCCCACAACGGTTTCGTCGAGGCCTACGTCGAAACGGGCGTGATCGGGCTGGCGGCGTTCATCTGGGTGTGCTGGGAGCTGCTCGTGTACCTCCGGCGCAGGGCACGCGCCTCCCTGCCCGGCTGGGACCGCCTCCTCGCGCTCGGCGCCGTGGCCGTCGCCTTGGCGCTGCTCGTGCAGCTCCCGGGCGAGAACCTCCTGACCCAGACGTTCGTGTTCTGGTACGCCGCCGCGGCCATGACGTTCGGGCTTCCCGTCCCCGAGCCCGCCAACGAGGCGCGCGGGCGCGCGCGCACTGGACGGCAGGGCGACCTGCAGCCGGTCGGGTGATGGGCGCGGCTTCCCCCCGCAGGGTCGTCATGCACCTCGAGGGGCTGCCGATCGGCGGCGGCACGATCACCGCCATCGAGCTCGGGGGCGTCCTGCACGCCGATCTGGGCTGGGACGTCGTGGTGTGCGCGGCACCCGGGCCGGCCACCGCCATGCTCGAGGAGCGCGGCCTCCGGTACGCGCCCGCACCGGCCGGGGCGGGCGGTACCGGCGCGGCGCGGGTGCGCGCCCTCGTCGAGGTCTGCGCGCGCGAGTCGCCGGCGCTCGTCCACGCATGGGACTGGCGCGCCATCCACACGGCGCACGTCGGCCCGTGGCTGGTGCGCGGCACACCGGTGCTCGGCACCATCACCGAGATGCAGGTCCCACCAGGGCTGCCGGCCGGCATCCACGTGACGGCGGTGACCGAGGACCTCAGCCGCCAGCACGCGGACCCGGCGCGCGTGCACGTGCTCGACCCGCCGGTCAACGACGTCCTCGACGACCCGGCCGTGGTCGACGACCGCGCCTTCCGTACCGAGCACTTCTCACCGGACCGCGCCGTGCACATCGTCGTCGTGTCGCGGCTCGCCCGCGCCATGAAGGCCGAGGGCATCCACCAGGCCATCGACGCCGTCGCCCTGCTCCCGGAGCACCTCGCGGCCGAGCTCGTCATCGTCGGCGACGGTGATGCCGAGGACGACCTCCGCCACGCTGCGGCCGCCGCCGAGGCGCGTGCCGGGCGCGCGCTCGTGCGCTTCGCCGGCCCGATGCTCGACCCGCGCGCCGCCTATAAGGCCGCCGACATCGTCGTGGGCATGGGCACGTCCGCCGCGCGCGCCCTCGCCTTCGGGCGCCCGGTGGTCGTCGTAGGCGAGGGCGGGTTCTGCCGGACGTTCGCGCCCGGCACGGCGGCGCAGCTCATCGGCGCCGGCTTCTACGGCACCGCCCCCTTCCGGGGGGAGCCGGCGCTCGCCGTCCAGCTGGCGCAGCTCGCGTCCGACCCCGCCGAGCGCGACGCGCTCGGGGCATGGGCGCGCCCCCTCATCGCCGAGCGCTTCGGTGCCCGCAAAGTGGCGGCGCACCTCGCCGACATCTATCGGGAGACGGTTTCGTCACCCGAACGGCGCGGGCCGCGTGAGCTGGCGCGGGCGGTCATCGAAAGCTACGGGGCGGCGAACATCATGCGGCGCGAGCGGCGCGCGGGTGTCGCGGCATGACCGTCGTCGGCGGGGCTCGGCCGCGCATCGCTGTGTACTACCCGTCCTTCGCGCACTGGGGCGGCGCCGAGCGGCTGGCCCTGCAGACGGCGGCGGCGCTCGCCGAGGAGCACGACGTGGTGCTGTGCGCCGAGGACGTCCCGTCGCCCGACGCGCTGTCGGCGTACTTCGGGATCGACCTGTCGCGCGTCGAAGTCCGTCCGCTCACGCCCGGCGGCCCGCTCACCGCGAGGATCGTCGGGCCCCGCACCCGCGTCCGGCGTTGGCGCTACGCCGTGCTGCGCTGGTCGCACGGCCGGCAGCTGGCGCGCACGCCCGCCGACCTCCTCGTGAGCGTCGCACCCTCGCCGCCCATCGCCTGCCGGCACCCGCTCGGCGTCTACTCGTGCTTCTTCCCCGCCGGCGACGAGACGGAGTCGTTCGGGCGCGGCCCGGCGGCACGCGCCTACCACGGCGCCTGCCGCCTCCTCGAGCGCGCCCTGCTCGGCAGCCGGTCGCAGGCCCTCGACAGCTGGGACGCCGTCATCGCGTGCTCGCAGTACACGGCGATGTGGATCGACCGCCTCTGGGACCGCACCGCGGTCGTGGTCCCGCCCCCGTGCGATGACATGGGGCCGCCTGGCACGAAGGAGCCGTGGGTCCTGAGCGTCGGCCGGTTCCAGCCGCCGACGACGACGGCGCCGAGCAAGTCGTTCGAGGCGATCATCGAGGCGTTCCGGCTGCTGCACCGCCGCAGCGGCCAGGCGGTGGAGCTCCATCTGGCCGGCCACTGCGCGGACGATGACGCATCCCGCGCCTACCTGCAGCGCCTGCGCGACGCGGCCGACGGCCTGCCCGTGGTCTTCCACGTGAGCATCGACCACGACGAGCTGCGGGACCTGTACCGGCGCTCGGCGCTGTTCTGGCTGGCGACCGGGTTCGGGTTCGACCCGGCGCGGCTGCCGGGCAAACAGGAGCACTTCGGCATCGTCACCGTCGAGGCCATGAGCGCGGGGGCCATCCCGCTCCTGTACGCCTCCGGTGGGAGCGTCGACATCATCGGCGACCACGGTGTCGGTGCGCTGTGGACGTCGATCGAGGAGCTTGTCTCCGCATCCCTCGCCATCCTCTCCGACGAGCAGGAGGCCCGGCGCCAGGCGGCGAGATGCGCCGAACTGGCGCGCGCGTACGCGCCCGAGGAGTTCGCGCGGCGCACGCGTGAGGCCGTCAACGCCGTGCTCGGCGCGACGGCCCCACTTGCTGTCCCCCGCCCGTGAGAATCTGGCACCTCGATACCGTCGGCTCCAAGGACGCCGTCGACGGCGTCGCATCCGGGCTGTGGGTGCTGGCCGAGGCCCAGGCCGCGCTCGGCCATGACGTCACGTTGTTCGTCCGCACCGAGCCGGACGACGCGGCCCGCCGGAGCGCCGACAAGGCGGGCCTGCGGCTGGTCAGGATCGCGCGTTCGCTGCGATCGCCGGCGCTCGCCGCCGCGCCGTTCCGCCAACGCGACGTCCCGGACGTGTACCACTTCCATGGCGCGTGGATGCCCTACCACGCGTTCGTGTCGACGTGGTTACGGCACCGCCACCGGCCGTACGTGGTGACGACGCACGGCGGGTACGGGCCCGAGGTGCTCGGGTCGAAGCGGCGGCGGCGCGCCGTGTACCTGCGCCTGCTCGAACGCCCGCACCTCTGCGGTGGGGGCGCGGCGGTGACGACGGTGCAGGGCGAGGACCTGTTCGTGCTGCAAGTGACCGGGCCGAAGTGCCACATCGTCAACGCCCCCTGGCCGGCGTACCGCAACGGCACGCCCGCCCCCTGGGCGCCCGACTTCGATCACCCGACGGCGGTGTTCCTCGGGCGCTTCGAGGTCCACCAGAAGGGCCTCGACCGGCTGGATCGCATCGCCGCCCTGTGCCCGGGGATCACCTTCGAGCTCTACGGGCTGGCGGCGCCCGACGACGAGCGGGAGCTCAAGCGGCTGATGGCGGCGGCACCGCCCAACCTCCGGTTCAACCCGCCCGTCCACGGCGAGGCGAAGAAGGAGGTGCTGCGGCGCGCCACGCTGTATATCCAGCCGTCGCGGTTCGAGGGGTTCGCCCTCGCCGTCGCTGACGCGTTGCACGCCGGGACGCCGGTCGTCGCGTCCGAGCATCTGGGGTTGACGCGGGAGCTCGTGGCATGCAGTGCGGGCGGGGCCCTGCCGGCGGATGCGCTCGAGGCGGCGGCGTACCTGCAGCGCGTCGTGTCCGACCACGACGGCCTCGCCGCGTGGTCGGCTGCCGGGCGCGAGTTCGCCGTGCCGCGGTTCGACGCGAAGGCCAGCGCCCTCGCGTACCTCGACATCTACGCAGACGTGATCGCGCGCCGCGCGCGGTCGCGGTCGGTATCGTGGTCGCGGCCGCGCGCAGCCACAGCGTCGCCGCCATCGCGGCAAGCGGGATCGCCGCCGTCGTGGCTGCGGGTGGGGTGGGCGTGGCCGTCGTGGCGCGAAATTCGCGCCACGTGGCAAAGAATTCGCGAAATCGGCCCCAAAAGCGCGAAAAGATGACCGCGTGGCGCGAAATTCGCGCCACGCCGAAGGCCGGGCGACGGCAAGACCGGCATGCTCCCATCGCAGGGCCGCCGCCGCGCCCCGCGCCATGGCACGCGCGCCCACACACGCCCGCCCATACACGCGCGCCCGCGACCGCGCTCGCGCCCTACCGGTCCCGGCCGACAGCCTGGCGGTAGGCCTCGAGCGTGGCGGCGGCGACGGCGTCCTCGCGGAACCGCCCCGCATTCGCCTTCGCCGCGCTCCCCATCGCCTCCAGGTCGGCCGTCGTCAACATGGCGATGATCGCCTCCGCGATGGCGGCCTCGTCCTCGGGCGCCACGAGCAGCCCCGTCGAACCGTCCTCGACCAGCCGGTCGGCCCCGCCCGCGCGCGACGCGACCACGGGCAGCCCCGCGGCCATCGCCTGCTGCACCGCCATCGGCGAGGACTCATGGCGTGAGGGCAGCACGAGGACGGCGGCGGACGCGTACTCCTCCAACAGCGCCTCCCCGTACCGCGGCCCGGCGTACGTGATCCGGCGGTCCCCGCTCGCCGCCATCTCCGACAGCACCGCCGCGTGGTACCGCTCGTCGCGCGGCGGCCCCACGAGCCGGAGCGAGGCGAACGGCAACACGTCCCTCGTCCGCGTGAACGCCCGCACCAGGGCAAGCACGTTCTTCACCGGCTCGATCGAGCCGACGAACAGCACACGCCCGCGCTCGGGCCGCCGCTCGATCTCGTAGAACGCGCCCACCACCGGGTTGGGCACCGGGTGCAACCTGGCGTGCGTGCGCCCGCGCACGACGTCTTCGACGTACGAGCTGATGATCACCAGGTCCGCCGCCCGCCGCAGCGTGGCCCGCTCGAACACGGTGTTGCCCATCCCGCGCATCCGCTTCGACACGCGCTCGACCACCCCGCTCGATGCGTCCGTGATCCGCCCCTCGCGGTGGAGGATCCCGTGCAGGGTCACGACGGTCGGCAGGCCGGCCGAGAGCGCGCCCGGCGCGTAGAAGTTCGCCCCCTGCACGTGCACGACGTCTGGCGCGACCGCCTGCACCTCCCGCGCGATCGCCCTTCGTTCGCGTGCGTACCACGTCACTCGGCCGGAGTGGACGTCCGTGGGCAGGACGACGAACGGGACGCCGTCGTCCGAGAACCGGCGCACCCGGCGGACGTCTCGTGCGCACGTGACCAACGTCACGTCCGCGCCCGCGTCACACAGCGCCCGCACCAACGTCTGCGTGACGACCTCCACACCCCCGACCGGCGGCTGGCCCGGCAGCGGGTGGGGGCCGACCATGGCGACGCGCATCAGCGGCGCCCCACCGGCGGGCCAACGACGGGCCGACCACTGCCCGCCATCACGGCCCACCCGTGTAGAACCCGACGGTCGCCCAATCGGGCGTCAGCTCCACGAACCGGCCCTCGCCGATGCCCCCGTTGTTGCCCTCGCCGCCCGATCCCCCGAACGGCACCGTCAGCGTGCGCCACCAGTCGCCGCCGGCTTTGGCGACGTACCTCGCGTCCGCAGCATCGGGGCCGATGAGGCGCGCCTCGAACGTGGTGATCACTGCGGCCACGTCCCCGGGCGCGACGCCGGCGCGCCCGGACAGCGGCCAGAAATGGAAGTTGTACCCGGGCACCATGGCGACCGACGTCCCGCCGTCGGGCTCGGGCCGCATGTCAGCGCCCTTCGAGTCGTTGGCCTTGAAGTCCTCGACGTAGTGCAGCCCTTCTACACCGGCGCTGTCCTGCACCAACGCCCACCGCCCGGCGCCGCGGCTCCACACGTACGAGCGGACGTTCCTCACCTCGACGCGCACCGTGCCGGGAGGTGGTTCGGCTGCGCCCGCTTCCGCGTACACCTGCCCCCACGCCGTCATGGCCGACATCCCCGCGTTCGACGCGTCCTCGACCTCGCTGTGCTGTGCCCACCCCCACGTCGACGGCACCCCTTCGGGGAGGCCGTCGTGGGCGCCAGCCATGAGCGACGCGTACAGCGCCGCCTTCTCCGGCGCCGTCGTCGGCGGGATGGGTGGGAGCACGCGCGGCGCGGACGACGTGGGCGGCAGTTGCGTGGGTGGCGGGGACGATCCGGGAACGGCGGTCGTCACCGTCGGGGCGGCCGACGCGCTCGCATGCACGGGCGTGTGGCGGCCGCCGCTCGTCACCGTGAGGGCGATGAGCGAGCCCACGGCGACCAGGCACACGACGCCGACCAGGTACCGCATCCCAGTGGCGGTTCTACCAGTGGTCCCTCCGATAGCGCGCGCGGGGCGCGCCGGGGTTAGGGCCGGCCCATGGCGTCGATCGGCGGGTTGCTCAACGCGAGCTCGGCGTCCGTCCATGCGCCCGGCACGCCCGTGCCGTAGGCCCCACCGGTATAGAAGTCGACGCTGTTCCAATTCGTCGACAGGTACACGAACCTGCCCTGGCCGATGCCCGGGTTGTTGGTCCCGTCGCCATAGCCCACGGTCGTGTTCAGCCACCAGTCACCGCCGACGTTGGCGAGGTACCGGGCCGCAGCGGCGTTCGGGCCGATGAGGCGCGCCTGGTAGGTCGTGTACACCGCGCCGATGTCCGACGGCGCCACGCTGCCGCGACTGCCGGTCGGCCAGAAGTGGAGGTTGTACCCGCCGACCATGCTCGACGAGATGCCACCGTCCGGCTCCGTCTGCCAGTCCGCGGCGATGCTCGCGTTGTTGGCGAAGTCCTCGACGTAGTGGTCACCGCTCACCTGCACGGTCGCCTGCACGCGCAGCCAGCGCCGCTGGCTCAGGCTCCACACGTAGGTCTCCATGTTCTTCAGCTCGACGCGCACACCGGAGCTCGGCTCGGTCGCGTTCACGTCGGCGTACACCTGGCCCCATGAGGTGATCGCCGCGTCGGCGCCGTTGGTCGCGTTGCCGACGGTCGGGTGCGAACCCCACGACCATGACGGCGGGACGCCATGCAACAGCCCTTCGTGCGGGCCGTCCATGCAGTAGTCGATGCGCGCAAGGGAGTTGAGCGTCGACGCGGGCGCGGCGGTCGTCGACGTCGTGGGCGGCGCGGTCGTCGATGTGCTCGGCGGTGCGGTCGTCGACGTGGTGCGCGGCGCGGTCGTCGACGGGCTCGGCGAGCCCGATGACGGGCCGCCCGACGGCGGTGGCACCCAGCCGCCACCCCCGCTCGGATGGCTGTGCGCGGCGGGCGCAGCCGCAGCCGCGACGCCGTAGCGTCGGACGACCCACTGCTTGCCCGATCTCACGGGGGTGAAGGCGACCGGTGCTGCGGCGGGCGCCGGCGACGCACCGGGGGCGAGGGCGAGTGGGTGGGAGGACGGTTGCGGGGTGACGACGTGTGTCGGCGACGATTGGCCGGGGTGCCCGCCCCCGGTCATCGCCATCCCGACGACGAGGGTGAGCGTCCCGCCCGCCACTGCGCCCGCCCCCCACACCTTGGCCCGGCGTGAGAACTGCACCCTGTCGTTTTCGGGTCATTCTGGACAGGGCTTGAGCAAAACGTGCCATGCGGGCGGTTCAGGCGGTAGGGGTGGAACGAGCCACGATGGCCCGGTGCACCCGCGACACGGCGACCCACAGGTACGCGAGGAACGCGAACTGGCTGGCCGACGTCACGAGCGCGGCACCGACGATCCCCCACGGGCGGACGGTGATCGCCAGCCCGACGACGGTGACCACGCCCGCGATCGCCATGGCGCGCGACACCGCCCCCGGCCGGTTGTCTGCCATCGCCTTCTGGCTCACCGCGCCCCCGACGTCGAAGGCGACCTGACCGGGCAGCAGCAACCACAGCAGCCGGACTGCGCCGTGGAACGCGTGGCCGAACAGCAGCGGGATCCCGATCGGCGCGGCGACCGCGATCAACAGCGCCAGCGCGGACGAGGAGCACAGCGTCCAGCGGACGCCCCTGAGCATCGCCTCCCAGCTCTCCTCTGGCGTGCGGGCGCGCCGGACTGCGGGGAACATGACGAACGCGATACCGCCCGCGGCGGCAGACGTCACCATGCTCGCCGTCGCCGCGACGGCGTACTCGCCGAGCTTCGACGATGCCACCGCGTCGACGAGGATGAACTGGTCGAGGCGCGTGACCGCCAGGCCCGAGAGGTCGCCGATCAGTAGCCGCGAGCCGTACGACAACTGCACGCGCAGGGTTGACCACCGGAACCGCGTCCCCGGCCACGCCTTCGCGTACGCGAACAGCGCGAGGTACCACACCACCTGCGAGAGCAGCGCCGCCCACAGCGCGGTCGTGAGCGTCAGGTGGCCCACGGCGGCCAGCACGACGATGATCACCGACTCGATGACGAGCTGCATCGACTTGAAGACGTTGAACGCCATCATCGACGTGCTGCGCAACAGGTGCAGCGCCGTCGTCGCCGGCACGAAGACGACGGCGACGATCAGCATGACGCGCAGCCACGGGATGGTCTCGTGTGGGTGGCCGTGCAGGTAGCGCGGTACCAGCCACCAGCCGACGCCGACGATGGCGCCGCCGACCACCAGCGCGAACGCCCATGCGCCGACCACGAGCTCGCGGTGGGGGTACTCGTCGGCGTAGTAGATGGCCGCCATGTGGAGCCCGAACAGCAGCGCCCACCCGAGCAGCTCGCTCGGCACGAGGACAGCGGCGAGGTCGCCCCTCCCCGCCGGGCCGAGCGCACGCGCCAGTAGTGGCCCGGTGATCGCGCTCATGCCATAGACGCCCAACCCCGTCACCGCGGTGATCACGGTGTCGGCGCGCAGTTGCCGCTCGGTGTCGTCGGCCGCGGCGCCGTCCCGCTCGCGCAAACGGCGCGCCCCGAGCACGGCGGCCCTCAGGTCGTGGCCGCAGCCAGGGCGTCGACGACCGCCCTGACCTGTTCCTCGGTCATCCCCGGGTACATCGGCAGCGAGAGGATGCGCCCCGCCGCGCGCTCGCTGACCGGGAAGTCGCCCCGCCTGTACCCGAGAGAGGCGAACGCGGGCTGGAGGTGGACCGGTGTCGGGTAATGGACGCCCGCCCTGACCCCCCGCCGGCCGAGCTCCTCCAGCACCGCGTCGCGGTCGTCGACCTGGACGACGTAGAGATGCCAGACGTGGTCGTTCCCGGGGAGGGTGCGCGGCAGCTCGACGCCGTCGACGCCCGCCAGCAGCTCGTCGTACAGGCGCGCCGTGCGCCTGCGTTCGTCGTTCCACGCCGCGAGGTGGCGCAGCTTGGCGCGCAACACGACCGCCTGGAGCGTGTCGAGCCGCGAGTTGAACCCGAGCACGGTGTGCACGTACTTCGATGGGCTGCCGTGGTTGCGCAGCAGCCGCACGCGCTCGGCGCGCGCCCCATCAGTCGTGACGACCGCACCCCCGTCGCCGAAGGCACCGAGGTTCTTGCCCGGGTAGAAGCTCGTGGCCGCACCGCTCGAGCCTGGCCCGTGGGCGATGCCCTGGCCGCACCGCAAGGAGCCGTGCGCCTGGGCCGCATCCTCGAACACGGCGACGGGCCTCCCCGCCAGCGCGGCCGACACCGCCGCCAGGTCGGCCTGCTGGCCGTAGAGGTGGACGGCAACGACCGCGCCCGTACGGGGGGTCAGCGCGCCACGGAGCTGCGCTGCGTCGAGGAGGTGGTACTCGTCGCAGTCGACGAGTACCGGCCGCAGCCCGGCCCGGACGACCGCCTCCGCGGTGGCCACGAACGTGTTGGCGGGGAGGACCACCTCCGAGCCGTCATCGAGCCCCTCGCTGCGCAACAGCAGCTCGAGCGCGTCCGTGCCGTTGGCGACCCCGACGCAGGCACCCCCGCCGCAGTACGCGGCGAACTCACGCTCGAACGCCTCGACGTCTGGGCCGTCGATGAACGCGGAGGTGGCGATGACGCGGGCGAAGCCCTCCTCGATCTCGTCGCGCACCTGCTCGTGCTGCAGCGAGAGGTCCACGAGAGGGATGGGACCGGCGAGGGCGCGGGCGGTCATCGCGTTGTGCACTCGCGTAGGGCGTCGACGACGCGTTCCTGCTCCGCGGCCGACATCTCGTGGTACAACGGGAGGATGACCGTGCGCTCGGTGAGCCGGTCGGTGACCGGCAGCGCCGGGGCCAGCTCCCCGTGGTAGGCCGGCTCCCGGTGCGCCGCCATGATCCCCCGCCGGCACGAGATCCCCCGCTCCTGCATGGCCGCCAGCACGGCGTTGCGCTCGGCCGCGCCACCCACCGCGAGCTCGACCCAGAACGACTGGTAGTTGGTGCGTACACCGAGGGGCTCGACGGGCACGCGCACACCCGGGAGGTCTGCCAACATGCGCCGGTAGCGGTCCGCCAACTCGCGGCGGCGAGCGACGATGGCATCGAGTTTGGCCAGCTGCACCAGACCGATCGCCGCCTGGACGTCGGTCATCCGGTAGTTGTACCCGACCTCCAGATACTCCTCGATCACGCCCGCGCCACCGGCATGGCGCGCCGCGGCCGACACGGACATGGCGTGCTCGCGCAATCGCCGCACCCGCGCCGCCTGCGCCTCGTCCTGCACGACCGCCATCCCGCCCTCGCCCGTGGTGATGACCTTGCGCGGGTGGAAGCTGAACGTCGACAGCGCGGCCGCCGCGCCGGCGGCGCGGCCCTCGACCGTGGCGCCGGCGGCGCACGCCGCGTCCTCGACCACGACGATGCCGCGGGGGTCGCAGACGGCCCTGATCCCCGCCACGTCGCAGGGCATGCCCGCCTGGTCGACGGCGATGACCGCACGCGCGTGCGGGGTGAGGGCAGCCTCGACCGTGGCCGGCGTCACGTTGCCCGTCGCCTCGTCCACCTCGGCGAACACGGGCGTGGCACCGACGTAGCGGGCGGCGTTGGCGGTGGCGATGAACGAGAGCGAGGGCACGACGACGTCGTCACCAGGGCCGACCCCCGCGACGAGGAGCGCCAGGTGCAGCGCGGCCGTGCACGACGACAGGGCGACGGCGTGGCCGGAGCCGATGCGCGCCGCGAAGGCGCGCTCGAACGCCTCGACACGCGGGCCTTGCGCGACCCAGCCCGACGCGACGGCCTCGGCGGCCGCGGCCTGCTCGTCCTCACCGAGCCACGGCTTCATGACCGGGATCGGGGGGAGCGCCGTCGCCGTCGCCTGAGGCGTCACCGTCGCGTGGCCCCCGCGGCCTCCCCGTGCCCGAGCGCGTGCCCGACCGCGTGCCCGACCGCGTGCCCGATCGCACCCCCAGGGCCGGCGGCCTGCTGGTCGCGCCACCACGCGACGAGCCGCCGGAGGCCCTCCTCGAGGCCGACCGTCGCCCGGAACGAAAGCCGTTCCGCGGCCAGCGACACGTCGGCCTGGCGGGCCTGGACGTGCGCCACCTCACGCGGTGGGCCGTACTCGGGCCGCAGGTCCGACCCCATCACCCGGAGCAGGACGTCGGCCAGCTCATTGAGATCGGTCGACACGCCCGTGCCGACGTTGAACACCTCGTCGACCACGTCGGAACCCGCCGCGGCGATGTTGGCATCGGCGACGTCGTCGACATAGACGAAGTCCATCCGCTGTGTGCCATCGCCGAGGATCACCGGCGGGAGGCCGGCATCAATGCGCTCCATCCAGCGCACGAGCACCTCGGTGTACACGCCGTGGATGTCCATCCGCGGCCCGTAGACGTTGAAATAGCGCAACGCCACGTACGGCAGGCCGTACATCTCGTTAAAGCTGCGCAGGAGCCCTTCGTTGAACGCCTTCGCCGCGCCGTACACGGTGCGGTTGTCGTAGGGGTGCTGGGTCTCGGGCGTCGGCAGCTGGTCCGCCTGCCCGTACACCGACGCCGACGACGCGGCGACGACCTTCGACACGCCCGCAGCCACGGCGGCTTCGAGGACGTTGAACGTCCCCATGGCCAGCGTCTCGACGGCGAGCCGAGGCTCCTGCGCGCATTGGGTGATGCGCAGCGCCGCCTGGTGGAAGACGATGTCGGTGCCGCGCACGGCGTCCTCCACCGCGCCGCGGTCACGGATGTTCCCCTCGATGAACACGACGGGGAAACGCCCCATGGCCGACGAGAGGTTGTCGAGCCGCCCGCGGCTCAGGTCGTCGAGCACGCGGACCTCTGCGGGGCCGTGGTCGATGAGCCGGTCGATGATCGTCGAACCGATCAGGCCGGCACCGCCGGTGACCAGGACGCGCCTGCCCCTGAACCGCTCGCCGGGGTTCATGCGGCGTCGTCCAACTCGAGCCGCACGAGGGCGCCGTCCGCGCGCCGGCTCATCGACGCCGCCTCGAGGGTCCGCAACAGGCGCAGGCCGGCGTGCCCGTCGGTCAGCGGTGGGCGGCCCGTGCGGATGGCGGCGGCGAACTCGGACACGACCGCGCTCAACGCCTCGCTCTCCGGGATGGCGGGGGTCACGCTGTCACCCAGGCGGTAGCCGACCATGCGCCGTGTGCGCTCGTCGCCTTCGACGGGGGTCACGTCGATGCCGCTGTCGAAGATCGTGAGGCGCCGCCCGGGGAGCAGGTCGTTCCAGACGACCATCCGGCTCGACCCGGCGATCACCATCTGGCGGATCTTCGTGGGGCTGAGCCAGTTGACGTGCACGTGGGCGAGCGCACCGTTCGACAACGGCATGGTGAGGTGGGCCAGGCACCACTGCCCGACCTTGATGGGGTCGGCGCCGTGGGCCGACACCTGCACCGGGACGACACCAGGCGGGAGGATGAAGTCCATGATCGACAGGTCGTGCGGAGCGAGGTCCCAGAGCACGTCGATCTCCGACTGCACGAGGCCGAGGTTCACGCGGGTGGAGTCGATGTACTGGAGATCGCCGAGCTCTCCTGCGTGCATGAGCTCACGGATGCGCCGCACGTGGGGCGTGTAGCAGAACGTGTGGTCGCACATGAGGACGCGGCCGAGCTCGTCCGCGGTCGCCACCAGTCGTTCGCCGTCGGCGGTGCGCGTGGCGAGCGGCTTCTCCATCAGCACGTGCTTGCCCGCCCGGAGCGCGGCGAGGCCGACATCGACGTGCGTCCCCGGGGGCGTGACGATGGCGACCGCCTCGACCTCGTCGTCGGCGAGCATCTTGTCGAGCTCCGACGTGGTGCGCACCTCGCTGCGGCGGCCGACGAGCCGGCCCGCAGCCGCCTCGTCGACGTCGCAGACCCAGAGCAGCTCCGTGGCGGCGGAGTCGAGCAGGTTGCGCGCCACGTTGCGGCCCCAGTAGCCGGCGCCGACGAGGGCGACGCCAACGGGGGCGTCACTCGTGGCCGGCTCGCAGGACCCCATCTTTGCTCCACGAGTCCGCGGTGACGGCCACGCCGCTCACCTGGCCGTTGTGGCCGTGTTCGTGCGGGGCCTCCGCCGCACCGGCCCTCGCCGCCCGCCGGTCCGCCACGGCATCGGCGACGACGGCGAGGCCGAGCACGAGCACCGCGGCGGCGGCCGCCGCTGCGCCGTCAGCGCGCGCCAGCTCAGCGACGCGGCTCGCCGGCGCGACGGTCGGCGGCGTGAGGATGGTGGTGTCTGCCGCGGCGCGAAGGCGGCTGTTGGCGTCCGTCAGCGCCTGCTGCGACGTGGCGAGCGTCCCCTGCGCGCTGTCGTAGGCCGCCTTCAGCTGCTGGTACTGCGGCTCGGCAGCGGCGAGCTCTGCGACACGTGACCGTTCGGACGCGATGAGCGCCGGCAGCCCTGGCGACGGCGAGACCGCCTGCTGGTTCTCGAGCGACACGAGGTTGTCGCTGTGGCGGGCGTACTCCGTGTCGATGTCGTTGGTGTTGAGCGACTGGTCGAGGGCGGTCAGCGCGTCCGCGGCGCGCGTGGCGGCGACCTGTGCAGCGGACGTGGCCTCGGTGGCGGCGTCGACCTGCTGTTGGGCGAGCGTCACCAGGGCGGCGTGGACCGCCGCCACCACGACCGGTGCCGTCGCGCCGCTCCCGGTGTACGACACGCGGACGGCGGAACTCGCCCCAAGGCGGCTCACCGTGGTCCCGTCGTGGACGGTGCCCGCGGCCACGCCCGTCTGCTTGCTCACCTGGGCGTCGACCTGTGGCAGCCGCAGCGCCGTCTCGAAGTCAGCGATCGCAGTGTTGATGTCGTTGTTGGGCCCGTTGGGGAGGACCCGCGTGACGAACACGGTCGTCTGCGCTGTGTCCTGACGATGGCCCCGGAGCACGACCACCGATGCCAGGGCCGCCGCGAGGCACGCTGCGAGCAGCGCGAGCGCGGCCCGGCCAAGTGTCAGGTGCTGGCGCCCAGTTGACCCCATGTCCGGCCTCCGTTATGCCCCGCGGTCCAAAGTCCCAACCGTCCGGTACGTCCCGCCTCGCTGGCACCGCCGTGGTGTCGTCCCGGTGCGGACGAACGGGCGCACCGGGGTGGGGGTACCCCGGCCCGAGGGTGCCAAACCGTGCACAATCCGGACTACCAGCGCCTTTCGGACCTTGTGCAAGATTGACGGGCAACGGCCCGGGGAATGCCTCCCGCACGGGACGGGAACGGTGGGAGGCCGCATGACGACGACGACCGCGGGCGGGGCCCGGCCGGCGACGGAGCGCCGGGCCGGGACCGCGCCCTCGACCCCCGAGCCGGCGTTCGGCTCGCCGCTGGTCACCTCGGTCCTCGGTGTGCTCGGCGGCCTCGTCGCGCTGCTCGCGCTGGCGCTGTCGCTGCGCCACGTCGCGGACCGCTTCCAGATCAACCACACGAGCGGGGTGTGGCTGGCGCTCGCCCAGGCGTTCCGGCACGGATCGCTCTACGTCCCGATGCACGCCGGCGACCACTACGGCGGTGGCCGGTACATGCCGCTCGGGATCATCCTGGACGGCACGGCGAGCAAGGTCGTCGGCAGCGAGATCATCGGGTCGAAGCTCGTGTCGCTGGTCATCGGCGCGTGCCTGTTCGCGCTCGTCGTGCACGTGTGCCGGCGCCTCGGGTGCGACCGGGCGACGGCGATCGGCCTCGCGGCCGTTCCCTTCGCCACGATCGTCGGGCTCGAACAGGTGGCGGGGGTCCGCAACGACATCCTCCCCGTGGTGCTGGAGCTCGCCGCCGTCGCCATCGTGTGGGAATGGGAGAGCCGCCGGGCGCCCGTGGTCGGCGGCGCCGTCGCCGGCCTGGCGTTCGCGGCGAAGACCGCGTCGATCTGGGGGCTGGCCGTCGTCGTGTGGTGGTGCTGGCGGCGGTCCGGGAGGACGGCGGCCGTGCAGGCCGCCATCGCCGGCGTCGCGGTCCCAGGCGCCGTGCTCGCCGTCTGTGGGGCTGTCAGCCACGGCAACCTGTTCCCGGCGGTGTTCGGGTCGGGCTCGTTCTGGCCGCCGCATGTGATCGGGCTGCTCCAGACGGTCGGCCAGGACCAGCTGCAGTACGTCGTCGGCGTCCTCCCGCTGTTCGGGCTCGTGGTCGCGCTCCTGCTCCTCCCCGGCGCCCTGGCTCGCACGCCGTTCCCCGTCGCGCTCATCGCGGCGATCGTCGTGACGATCCCGCTGTTCCTTGACAACGGCATCACCGCCAACCACTTCATCGACATCCTGGTCCTGACCGCCGTGGTCGCCGCGACGGTCGTCCGCCAGCCTCAGCCGTACGGGCCGGTCCTCGCGTCGGCCGTCCGCGTCGTCGCCGTCGTCGGCCTCGTGATCGGGCTCACCGGCGTGTACGCATGGCCGCTGCTGCACCGCGACCACACCCTCGGCTGGCACCAGTTCGCGGCGGAAGTGCGCCCCGGCGACCGCATCCTCAGCGAGGACTCGAGTGTCCCCGTGTCCCTCGGCCAACGCCCACAGGTCCTCGACGCCTTCGCCCTGCACCTGCTCGACAAGCGCCACCCCGCACAGGTGCAGCCGCTCATCGACGAGATCAACAACAGGCAGTTCAGCAAGGTGCTGCTGACCGGCCGCCCCGAGTCCGATACCACCGGGTTCTTCTCGCTCGACTTCGGGCCGAGGGTCATCGCCGCCATCGAACGCAACTACCACTTCGACCATGTGCGGGGCGGCCTCGACATCTATGTCCCAAACGCGCGCCGCGCCTGACCCGCTCGGCGCGCCCGGCGCCGACGCGCCGCGCGTCAGCGTGGTCATCCCCGTCCGTGACCGCCGCGAGCTCCTTTCGGCAACGCTCGACGCGCTCGATGCCCAGACGTTCACCGATTTCGAGGTGATCGTCGTCGATGACGGCTCGTCGGACGGCACGTTCGAGATGGCCTCCAACCGCTCCGTGGCCGGTCGCCGCGTGCGCTGCCTGCGCAACCCCGGGCGCGGCGCGGTCGCCGCGCGGCAGTTCGCGTGCGCGCACGCCCACGCGCCATTGCTCGCGTTCACCGACAGCGACTGCGCCCCCGTCGCCGACTGGCTCGCCCTCCTCGTCGCCGCCGCGGACCGGGGGGCCGACCTCGTGGCCGGCCCGACCGTGCCGGCCCGGGCGCCGCGCCCGCTCGAGCGGACGTTGAGCGCGGGCGACGACGGCGGGTACCCGACGTGCAACGTCTTGTACCGGCGGGCGCTGTTCGAGCGCGCTGGGGGGTTCCAGACCGGGCCGCATTCGCGCGGCATGGCCGGGGAGATCGGGATGTGGGAGGACACATTGATGGCGTGGCGCCTGCGCCGGGCCGGCGCCGTCGCCGCGTTCGAGCCAGGCGCCGTCGTCCGCCACCACGTGTTCCCACCGGACCTTCGCGATGTGCTGCGCCGCAACTGGATGGGCGGTGGCATCCCGGCGCTGGTCCGCGACGTCCCGGAACTGCGCGCGACGATGCTGCGCGGCCGCCTGTTCTTCGGCCAGCGCAGCCGGTCGCTGGTCTACGTCATGGCCGCCGCCGTCATGGTCGGGCGCCCGCGCGTCGCACTGGCCGCGCTCGCCGGCTGGGCCGCGCTGCGCCTGCGGAGCGACCGCGCTGCGGGCGTCACCATCGCGGACGCGGCGCGCAGCCTGCCCGCCGAGCTGGCGAAGGACGCGGTGTTCACCGCGTCGCTCCTCCGATGGAGCGCACAATCACGCACCTTGGTCCTGTGACCGAGGGTTGCGGCCCGTCCCGGGTGGGTACGACGCCTGCCGCCTTCCTGGCCATGGGCTGTCGCGGGCCGGGGTGAATCGAGCACGAGGGGGCGTCATGCAGCATCGAGCGTCACGGTGGCCCACGGGCACGGGCGGGCGGTGGGGAGCAGCGGCACGGCTCGTGCCGGCCGCCGCGGTGCTCGCCGCAGCCGTGCTGGTCCTCGGTCCCTCGGCCCCCGCTGGATCGGCGACCACGACCGTGCCGTCGCCCACCGCCGGCGGCTGGAGCATGCTCGGCACGGCCAAGGTGGTCACGACCACGTCGCCGT
>Ga0070741_10002348_pt1 | contig 51470 bp, 44 predicted proteins | sample Coa_R1_4_FD_66440 | JGI IMG/M metagenome (GOLD analysis project Ga0070741, IMG submission 66440) | Surface soil microbial communities from Centralia Pennsylvania, which are recovering from an underground coalmine fire - Coalmine... | ecosystem: Environmental > Terrestrial > Soil > Unclassified ... | reverse complement strand
CTTGACTCCCCCTCTCTGCGATTGAACGGGTAACAGCTTTCAATCTGGCACATCCGATGCCGTAGGAGCAGGGGGAGTCCATGTCATTAAGTCGCCTGCGGCGCTTTTAGCGGCCAGCCGAGCCACTTTGTCGACTCCGGCGGCACAAAATCGTCGGGAACGATTTTGGACGCGTTAGCGGCCCCGAAGGGGCGCGGCCCAGGATGGGCCGAGCAAAGGGCGGCCTTTGCCGCCTTTAATAATTTGCTTTCTACCTGCCCCGGTAGATGATGCGGCCCTTGGTCAGGTCGTAGGGGGTCATTTCCACCGTGACCTGGTCACCGGTGAGGATGCGAATGTAGTTTTTCCGCATCTTGCCGGAGATGTGCGCGGTAACCACGTGGCCGTTCTTCAGCTTCACGCGGAAGGTGGTGTTGGGCAGCGTCTCCACCACCTCGCCTTCCATCTGGATCGCGTCTTCTTTGGACATAATGCCCTTATCGTCTCGGGGGCGCGCATTGGAGCACAAAGGCTGCAGGTCTGCAATTTGCAGGCCGGCCAGGCCACTTCAGGCGAGCAACTCACCCGGCTCGAGCGACACCCATTCCTTGAGCAACGCCTGGAACTGCGGCCGCGGAATGCTGCGGGCGCCGAGACTCTCGAGATGGCGGGAGGCGAGCTGGCAATCGATCACGGCGATGCTGTTGCGGCGGCACACCGCCACCAGGTGCGCGAGCGCGACCTTGGAGGCATCGCGCGCGCGGCTGAACATCGACTCCCCGAAAAAGACACCCCCGAGCCTCACCCCATAGAGACCGCCGACGAGCTCACCGCCGAACCGGGCCTCGATGCTGTGGGCGTATCCCCGGCGGTGCAGCTCGAGGTAGGCCTCGCGCATCTCGGCGGTGATCCAGGTCCCCAGGCTGTGCGGCCGCGGCGCCGCGCAGCCGTCGATGACTGCAGTGAAATCCTGGTCCGCGGCGACACTGAAGCCGCCGTTGCGCAGGGTCTTCGCGAGGCTGCGGCTCAGGCGAAACTCCTCCGGGAAGAGCACGGCGCGCGGATCGGGCGACCACCAGAGCACCGGCTGGCCGGGTGAGTACCAGGGGAAGATGCCACGCCGATAGGCCGCCAGCAGTCGCGCGGGCGAAAGATCGCCGCCGGCAGCGAGCAGGCCCGCCGGATCATCGAGCGCCTGCTCCGGCGGCGGGAACCACTCCGGCGCATCCTTCGGCGAAAGCCACGTGATCGTCTTCACTACTATTCAGGCGGGTGCCTTGCGGTAAGGCACGTGCTCGCGCACTTCGGCCGCATAGTCATCTATCGCACCACCCTCGCGCTCGAGATACTCGCCGATCGCTTCCCGGAAGGCTCCTTCTGCAATGTAGTGCGCGGACCAGGTGAGCGTCGGCTCGAAGCCCCGGCTCACCTTGTGCTCGCCCTGGGTGCCGGGCTCGAAGCGGCTGATCCCGCGCTCGATGCAGAACTCGATCCCCTGGTGATAGCACGCCTCGAAATGCAGGCTGTGGTAGTCGGCAGCCGCGCCCCAATAACGCCCGTAGAGCGCTTCCTCTGACCAGAAGAAGATGGCCGCCGCGACCGGCCGCTCGGGTGATCCGGCGCGGTCCGGCGATCGATGGAGGGCGACTTTGACCATGAGGGCATCGCCCAGCGTGCGGGCGATCTCGCTGAAGAATTCCCGGGTGAGGTACGGCTCATTCCCGTGGCGCAAAAAGGTGTCCCGGTGAAAGGCGTAGACGCTGTCGAGGAGACGCTCATCGAGGTCGCTGCCGAAGCGCGTCTCGAAGCGAATGCCCGCCTCGGCGACGCGCCGGCGCTCGCGTCGCGCTTTCTTGCGCTTCTCGGCCGTAAAGGTCTCGAGATAGGCATCGAAGGTCGGGTAGCCGCGGTTGCTCCAGTGAAACTGGCAGTCACGCCGCAACAGCCAGCCGGCCTGCTCGCAGGCGGCGCGCGCGGGCTCATCGACGAAGAGGGCGTGCACGGAGGAGAGCCGTCGACTCACTGCGTGGGATTCGAGTGCCTCGAGCAGGCGCTTTGCCGTTGCCGCCGGGTCGAGGCCGGAGCGCACGAGCAGGCGCGGGCCGGTGGCGGGGGTAAAGGGCACGGCGATGACGAGCTTCGGGTAGTAGCGCCGGCCATGGCGAGCATAGGCCTGTGCCCAGGCGAAATCGAACACGAACTCCCCGTAGGAGTGGGTCTTGATGTAAGCCGGCGCGGCCGCCGCGAGACCTCGATCGTCGCTCAGCGTGACGAGGGAGGGCTCCCAGCCGGTATGTCTGCCGACGCACCCCGTGTGCTCGAGCGCCGCAAGAAACTCGTGGCGCAGGAAGGGACAGTCCGCCCCGCCGAGCGCATTCCACTCGCGGGAATCGATGTCCTCGATGCTGGAGTGGACTCTGGCCCGCACCGTTGTTCCGTGTCCTCTAGAGTGCCTCGATCTCCAGCCGCTCGAGATAGCGGTCGGCATCGAGTGCCGCCATGCAACCCGCCCCGGCCGAGGTGATCGCCTGCCGGTAGACCTGATCGGCCACATCGCCGGCGGCGAAGACGCCCGGCACGCTAGTCGCGGTGGCATCACCTTCCGCGCCGCTCTTCACGCGGATGTAGCCGTTGTGCATCTCGAGCTGACCGGAGAAGATGCCCGTATTCGGCTCGTGCCCGATCGCGATGAAGGCGCCGGCGACCGACAACCGCCGCATCTCGCCATCCTTAACCGACTTCAGCCGCAAGCCATTCACGCCTCGCTCATCTCCCAACACCTCGTCGACGGTGTGGTTCCAGACGATCGAGGCCTTGCCGACCTCGACCTCGCGGAAGAGACGGTTCTGCAGGATCTTTTCCGAGCGCAGACGGTCCCGCCGATGGACGAGCGTCACGTGCTCGGCGATGTGCGAGAGGTAGAGCGCCTCCTCGACCGCCGTGTTGCCTCCACCGATCACGGCGACCCGCTGCCCGCGAAAGAAAAATCCATCGCAGGTGGCGCAGGCAGAGACCCCGCGGCCGCGAAATTTGTCTTCCGAGGGAAGCCCCAGGTACTTGGCGGTCGCGCCGGTGGCGATGATCAGGGCATCGCACGTGTAGGTGCGCGAGTCGCCCTCGAGGCGAAAGGGACGCTGGGAGAGATCCGCCGAATGCACATGATCGCTCACGATCTCGGTATTGAAGCGCTCCGCATGCCGCCGCATGCGCTCCATCAGCGCCGGGCCCTGCAGCCCCTCGACATCGCCCGGCCAATTGTCGACATCCGTCGTGGTCATGAGCTGCCCACCAGTCTCGACGCCGGTGATGAGCAGCGGCGTGCGATTCGCACGAGCCGCGTAGACCGCTGCGCTATAGCCCGCGGGGCCGGAGCCCAGGATGATGAGTCGGCTGTGCCGGGGAGGGGTCATTCAAGCCTCGTGATGGGGTCGAGTCGGCATAGTAGCAAGGGTCAGCCGCGGTAAAGCCAGGATGTGCGGGTTCGCCGCTCAGACCCGGATGCGTAACGAGAGGGCACCGGGAAACCCTACTGCGCTAAAATCAGCCGCTGCTTTCACTGATTCACCGGAGCCGTAGGAATTGGCCGAATCGCAGGCGCAGGCGCGCCAAATCCGCTTTACGGCCGCCGTCGCGCGCGGCCTGCGTGAGAGTGCCGTCATCGCCATCGGGGTGGCGGCGATCGTGTTGCTCATCGCGCTTGCGACGTACAGCCCGGCGGACTCGGGCTTCTCGCTCTCGGCCGCCTCGAGCACGGTGCACAATCGCATCGGGCCGGTCGGGGCATGGCTGGCCGACGTGCTCTTCTTCCTCCTCGGCCGTCCGGCGTTTCTTCTGCCGGTGATGCTGGGCGGCAGCGCTTGGGCGCTGCATCGGGGGCGCGTGCCGTCCGAGCCCAGCTCCCACCTCAACAACGTGGTGCGGGCGGCGGGCTTCCTGCTGCTGCTCGCCGCAAGCTGCGGCCTCACGACGCTGCACTGGCAGCCGGGATCGCTGCGGGCGACGGCCGGCGGAGTCATCGGCAGTCTCATCGGCTCGGGACTCGAGGATGGCCTGGGATTTCTCGGGGCGACACTCCTGCTGTTGGCTGCGTGGATGGCCGGGCTGTCACTCTCCTTCGGCATCTCCTGGTTCACGGTGATGGATCGGCTGGGGGCCTGGACCTGGGCCGGGATCTCCTGGATCCGTGAGCGGCGTGCCACCGCGAAAGACGTCGCCGTCGGCAAGGAGCGCCGCGCCGCGCGGCGGGATTCGGTGGTGACCGAGCAGAAGCGCGTCGCCGCGCGTCCGCCGCCGAAGATCGAGCCGCCGGCATCCATCGTGGAAAAGAGCGAGCGTGTCGAGAAGGAGCGCCAGGTGCCGCTCTTCGATCCGCCGAAGGCGGGCGAGCTGCCGCCGCTCTCACTCCTCGATGATCCGCCGACTCGCGAGCCGCTCTATTCCGCCGAGGCACTGGAGGCGCTCTCCCGGTTGGTGGAGATGAAGCTGAAGGATTTCGGCATCGATGCGGAGGTGGTCGCGGTGCAGCCGGGTCCGGTCGTCACGCGCTTCGAGCTGCGGCCGGCCCCAGGGGTCAAGGCGAGCCAGATCACGACCCTCTCCAAGGACCTCGCCCGCGCGCTTTCGGTGCTGAGCGTGCGCGTGGTGGAAGTGATCCCGGGCAAGAGCGTCATGGGGCTCGAGATCGCCAACGAGAAGCGCGAGATCGTGACCCTGGGGGAGATCATCCGCTCGAAGGCCTATGACGAGCTGCATTCGCCCATCGCACTTGCCCTGGGCAAGGACATCGGCGGCCAGCCGATGGTCGCCGACCTGCAGCGCATGCCGCACCTGCTGATCGCGGGCACCACCGGCTCCGGCAAGTCGGTGGCGATCAACGCGATGGTGCTCTCGCTCCTCTACAAGTCCACGGCCGAGCACGTGCGGCTCATCATGATCGACCCGAAGATGCTGGAGCTCTCGGTGTACGAGGGCATCCCGCATCTTCTCGCCCCGGTCGTGACCGACATGAAGCAGGCCGCGAACGCGCTGCGCTGGTGCGTGGCGGAAATGGAGCGGCGCTATCAGCTCATGGCCGCCCTCGGCGTGCGCAACATCGCCGGCTTCAATCGCCGCGTGAAGGAAGCGAACGATGCCGGCAAGCCCATTCTCGATCCGGTGATGCTGCAGCGCGCCGCCAACGATCCGACGATCGATCAGCGGGAAATTCAACCGCTGGTGCCGCTCCCCTACGTGGTCGTCGTCATCGACGAGCTCGCCGATCTCATGATGATCGTCGGCAAGAAGGTCGAGGAGCTGATCGCGCGCCTCGCGCAGAAGGCGCGCGCCTCCGGCATTCACCTGGTGTTGGCGACGCAGCGGCCGTCGGTGGATGTCATCACGGGACTCATCAAAGCCAACATTCCGTGTCGCATCGCCTTCCAGGTGTCCGCGAAGGTGGACTCACGCACCATCCTCGATCAGATGGGGGCGGAGACGCTGCTCGGCCATGGCGACATGCTCTACCTGCCATCGGGTACCTCCTTGCCGACGCGCGTGCACGGCGCCTTCGTGTCGGACCAGGAAGTCCATCGCGTCGTCGAGGCGCTGAAGACCGCGACGCCCCCCGATTACATCGAGGAAGTCCTCTCCGGGCCGAGAGCGCCGATACCTGGACTGCCGGGCGAGGAGGGGGAGGCAGCAGCCGCAATGGAAGACCCGGAGCAGGACGCGCTGTACGATGAGGCGGTCAGAATCGTGGTCAGCGAGCGCAAGCCCTCGATCTCCTACGTACAGCGGCGGCTCAAGATCGGGTACAACCGCGCCGCGCGGCTCCTCGAGGCGATGGAGATCGCGGGACTCGTCGGGCCGCTGCAGGCGAACGGCTCGCGCGAAGTGCTGGCGCCCGCGCCGGCCGAGGACTGAAAGAGAGAGCATGTTGAAGCGAGTCCCGACCGGATTCCCGGCGCTCAGGGCAGCGCTCGCCGCGGGCGCGACCGCCCTCGCCATGGTGATCGTGCAGGTGGCCCACGGGGCGGTGCAACCCGCACCGGCGGCAGCTTCCGCAGCATCGCAGGCGCCGACTCCGCTCGATCGATATCTCGAGCATCTCAAGACCTTACGAGTGACGTTTCTGCAGACCGTGGCCGATGCCCATGGTGCGGAGATCGGACGCTCTTCGGGCACCCTGACCGTCGAGCGACCCGGGAAATTCCGCTGGGAGATCCGTCCGAATGCTGAGGCCGCGCCAGCGGCCTCATCCCAGGGCACCCTTGCGAGACAGGGAGACGCCAGCAACGGCGGCCAGGTCATGGTCTCGGACGGGCGCAACCTCTGGTACTACGACCGCGATCTCGAGCAGGTCACTGTCCGGCCGGTGACGGCGGCGTTGTCTGCGACGCCGGCGATGTTGCTTTCCGGAACGGTCGACGTGCACCAGCACTTCACCGAGTCGAGCGCCGGCATGCGCGAGGGTCTCGACTGGGTGTATGTTGAGCCGCGCAGCACCGAGGCCGACTTCAAGAGTGCGCTTTTCGGCTTCGACCGCAAGGGGACGCTGCAGCGGATGATCCTCGAGGACAAGCTCGGCCAGGTCGTCACTATCATCTTTCAGAACGTGGCGCTCAACGTCTCCGTGCCGCCGAAGGAGCTGACCTTCACTCCGCCGCCGGGGGCGGACGTGATCGGAACGCCTGCCCAGTGAGCCCGGCCGATACGAGCGCGCCCGATCTCTCACGGCCGCTCGCTGACCGCATGCGGCCGCGCTCCCTCGAGGAAGTGGTCGGCCAGCAGCACGTCCTCGGGCCCGGCAAGCCGCTGCGCCGGGCGATCGAGTCGGGACACCTGCACTCGCTCATCCTCTGGGGTCCTCCGGGCACCGGCAAGACGACCCTGGCGCGGCTCATTGCAGGACGCGCCAACGCGCAGTTCATCCAACTCTCGGCGGTGATGGCCGGGGTCAAGGATATCCGCGCCGCGGTGGAGACGGCACGCGCGGCGCGCACGGCGAATGGACGGCCGACGCTGCTTTTTCTCGATGAGGTCCATCGGTTCAACAAGGCGCAGCAGGACACCTTCCTGCCGTATCTCGAGGACGGGACCCTGACTTTCGTCGGCGCGACCACCGAGAATCCGTCGTTCGAAGTAGTGAGCGCGCTCCTCTCGCGCGCGCGGGTATACGTGTTACGGCCGCTGACGGTGGCCGACATCGAGGCACTGCTTCGGTCCGCGCTCGCGGACCAGCAACGAGGGCTCGGTAACGCGGGGCTCGCGGCCGAGCCGGCGGGGCTCGAGCTCATCGCGAAGGCTGCCGACGGCGATGGCCGGCGCGCACTCAACATGCTGGAGCTCGCGGCGAGCCTCGCTGAGGCGGCAGAAGGCGGTTCGCGGCTCATCACGCTCACTCTAGCGCAGGAGGTTGCAACCGGCGGGCGGCGGCGCTTCGATAAGGGCGGCGATCAGTTCTACGACCAGATCTCGGCGCTGCACAAGGCGGTGCGCGGCACCGACCCGGACGGCGCGCTCTACTGGCTCTGCCGCATGCTCGATGGCGGCTGCGATCCGCTCTACATCGCGCGGCGGGTCGTGCGGATGGCCGTGGAGGACGTGGGGCTTGCCGACCCCAGGGCTTTCGCGCTGACTCTGGATGCCTGGGAGGCGTACGACCGTCTGGGCTCGCCCGAAGGGGAGTTGGCGATCGCGAATGCGGTGGTCTACCTCGCCTGCGCGCCGAAAAGCAATGCGGTCTACGTGGCAATGGGCGAGGCTATGGCCGACGTCGAGCAGTACGGAACGCTCGATGTCCCTCTGCGCCTGCGTAACGCGCCGACGCGGCTGATGAAGAATTTAGGTTACGGGGAAGGATACCGGTATGCGCACGATGAGCCGGACGCCTACGCCACGGGCGAGCACTACCTGCCGGATGAGATGCCGGATAGGCGATACTACCGGCCCGTGCCGCGCGGGCTCGAGCTCAAGATCGGGGAGGCGTTGGCGCGTTTGAGAAAAGAGAACAAATGATCGATCCGAAGCTGCTGCGCTCCGACCCTGAAGCCGTCGCCCGCAATCTGGCGCGACGTGGCTTCACGCTGGACGTTGCCGCATTGCGCGCCCTCGAAGAGAAGCGCAAAACCTGGCAGGTCGAGTCGGATCGCCTGCGCGCGGAGCGTAATGCCAACGCCAAGGCGGTCGGAATGGCCAAAGGCCGCGGCGAGGATGTGGCGCTCCTGCTCGCCCGCGGCGAGGCGTTGACCGGTGAGCTCGCATCGGCCGAGCAAGCGCTCACTGCCGTGCAGGAGGAGCTCGAAGGCTGGCAGCTGGGGTTACCCAACCTGCTGCACGACTCCGTGCCTGATGGACGCGGTGAGGCCGACAACCGCGAGGTGCGCCGGTGGGGGGAGCCGCGCACGTTCGACTTCGAGCCGAAGGATCACGTCGCTGTCGGGGAAAAGCTCGGCGGCCTCGATTTCGAGGCGGCCGCACGCATGTCCGGCGCCCGGTTCGTGGTGATGCGCGGCCAGGTCTCGCGCCTGCATCGCGCCCTCGCGCAGTTCATGCTCGATCTACACTCGCGGGAGCACGGCTACACCGAGGTCTACGTACCCTACCTCGTGCAGCGCCAGGCACTGCTCGGCACCGGTCAGCTGCCGAAGTTCGAGGAAGACCTTTTCAAGGTGAGCGGCAAGGGCGAGTCCCGCGCGGCCGGGGACGCGCAGGCGCCTGCCGGCGGCGCGCAGCCGGGACAACAGATGTTTTATCTGATCCCGACCGCGGAGGTGCCCGTCACCAACCTCGTGCGCGAGCAGATCGTGCCCGCCGAGAGCCTGCCCCTCAAGTATGTCTGCCACACGCCTTGTTTCCGCTCCGAGGCGGGGGCGGCCGGCAAGGACACGCGCGGCATGATCCGCAGCCATCAGTTCGACAAGGTGGAGCTCGTGCAGATCGTACGTCCAGCCGACTCCTACGCGGCCCTCGAGCAGCTGACCGGTCACGCGGAGGAGGTGTTGAAGCGGCTCGAGCTGCCGTATCGGACGGTCGCGCTCTGTGCCGCCGACATCGGCGCGGGCAGCGCCAAGACCTATGACCTCGAGGTCTGGCTGCCTTCGCAGCGGCGCTACCGCGAGATCTCCTCCTGCAGCAACTTCGAGGCTTTCCAGGCGAGGCGGATGCAGGCGCGCTGGCGCAATCCCGAAGGCGGTAAGCCTGAGCCCGTGCATACGCTCAACGGATCCGGGCTTGCCGTCGGGCGTACGCTCGTGGCGGTGCTCGAGAATTACCAAAACGCCGATGGCACCGTGACGGTGCCACCGGCACTGCGGCCCCACCTGGGCGGCCTCGAGAAACTGACCGCATAGGGGCACGCACGATGGCCGCCGCAGAGCTCAGTCGATCATTGAAGCCGCGACACCTGACGATGATCTCCATCGGCGGGATCATCGGCGCCGGCCTCTTCGTCGGCAGCAGCGCCTCGATCGCCGCCGTGGGACCTGCCATCGTGGTGAGCTATCTCATCACCGGCACCCTGGTGCTGCTCGTGATGCGCATGCTGGGTGAGATGGCGATGAGCCTGCCCGGCGTGCACTCCTTTACGGATTTTCCGCGCGCCGGCCTCGGGCACTGGGCCGGTTTCGTGACCGGATGGCTCTACTGGTATTTCTGGATGATCGTGGTCCCGGTGGAGGCGATCGCCGGAGCCAACATCCTGCATACGTGGATCAACCTGCCTGCGGGCCTGCTCGGCTGCATCCTCATGGCGGCGATGACGGCCGTCAATCTCATGTCGGCGCGCTCGTATGGAGAATTCGAGTTCTGGTTCTCCTCGATCAAGGTGTCGGCCATCATCGCCTTCATCGCCATCGGGGCGGCCTACGCCTTCGGCTGGACCTCACCGCACGGAGCGACCTTCGCCAATCTGACGAGCCATGGCGGCTTCATGCCGCACGGGGCGGTCGCGGTCCTCGCCGGTGCGGTCACCGTCTATTTTCAGCTCACGGGCGCGGAGATCATCACCGTTGCGGCGGTCGAGTCGGCGGAGCCCGCGCGGGCGGTGGCACAGCTCACGAGCTCCATCATCGTGCGCATTCTCACCTTCTACGTCGGCTCGATCTTCTTCATCGTCTCCATCGTCCCGTGGGACCGCATCGTGGTCGGCGAGTCGCCGTTCACCCGCGCGCTGCTGCACATGCATTTCGCCTGGGCGGGGGCTGCGATGGATATCATCATCCTCACGGCGGTGCTCTCCTGTCTCAACTCCGCTTTCTACGTCTGCTCGCGCGTGCTGTTCGTGCTCGCCGAGCACGGTGATGCGCCCAAGGCGCTGATCCAACTCAATCGGCGGAAGGTGCCGGTGAAGTCGGTGCTGCTCTGCGCGCTCGCCGGTGTGGTGGGCATTCTGGCGGCAGTCGCTGCACCGCAGCGGGTGTTTGCCTTCCTGGTCGATGCCGCCGGCGCGCTCATGGTGTTCAACTACATGATCGTCGCCATCGCGCAGGTGCGGCTGCGCCGCGAGCGCGAGCGCACGGGCGCCCCGGCGCCGGCATTGACCATGTGGCTCTTCCCCTGGGCGAGCTACGCGGCCATAGCGGGAATGGCCGCAGTCCTCATCGCGATGGCCTTCACGCCCGCGCTCGCCCACGAGCTGCACGTCAGCCTCGTTGCGATCGCCGTCGCGCTCATCGCCTATTTCGTCCTACGCTCCCGCCGCCGCCGCTCGATGACCGCCGCGGGTGCATCGGCGGACTGAGTCCTCCCGCGCCGATCGCGATCCCGCCCCACGCTCAAAAGACGCTCAGCCTGCCGGGACGCGCCCTGATTGAGGCTGATCGAAGGCGGCCACCCTGCGCGGGCCAATGTCGACTCCGTCACAGTCCGGGTGTGAACCTATTCGCTCTGAGATCCAGGCACTGCTGCCGCGGCTGCGCCTAGGGCAATTTTCCGTGGATGCATGCCACGTACAACCCATGGCTGGTACACCTTTCCGTCATCGTGGCGATCCTCGTCTCGTACACCGCGCTCAGATTGACGGAGCGGGTGGCTGGGGCCGAGCGACGCGCGGGACGACTGTGGCTGCTCGGCGGGGCGGCCTCGATGGGTGTCGGCATCTGGTCGATGCATTTCATCGGCATGCTCGCCTTCTCCGTAGCGATTCCGCTGCGCTACAACATCCTCACCAATCTGGCATCCCTGCTCATCGGGATGCTGACTTCTCTGTTCGCCCTGTCGATCTCGAGCCGTCGCGATCTGTCACTGCGGCGGTTGGCGGTGAGCTCGGTCATCATGGGTGCCGGCATCTGCGGAATGCACTACACCGGCATGGCGGCCGTGCAGATCGTGCCGGCGATCACTTACAACCCGCTTCTGGTGGCCGCCTCGGTGGTCATCGCGATCACGGCTTCCTTCGTCGCGCTGTGGCTCTTCTTCCGCTTGCGCAGCGGCGAGTCGCGGCTGATGAGGCTGGCACGCGCCGGCGCCGCCGTGGTGATGGGCTCTGCGATCTCCGGCATGCATTACACGGCCATGGCCGCCGCCATGCTGGCGCCAGGGTCGTACTGCTATGGCGGCGGAGCGGCCCTCGACAATAACTGGCTCGCGGTGATGATCGGCATGATCGCCCTCGGCGTGATTGCGATCACGCTGATCACCACCCTTTACGATGCTCACCTCGAGTCGAGAACGCGGCGGGATGCCATGCGGCTCGCGGAGCTCAATGCCAGCCTGCAGCACGGCAAGAATCTGCTCACGCTCGCCACCGAGGCGGCGGGCATCGCCTGCTGGGAACTCGATCTCACCAGGCGGCGGATCCTGTGGACGGAGAACGAGATTGCCTCGCTCAGGGTGGCGGGCCTGGATCCACGGGAGCACCCCGAGGCGCTGCTCGCGAGCTTCCATCCCGAAGACATGGCGGCGGCCGAAGCGACCATTCGCGCGGCGCTTGTCGAGCGGCGTGAGACCTGCGCGTTGCGGATGCGACTTTCGGGCGCCGACGGTGCGGTGATTCATCTGCAGGCGCACGCGCGCCTGTCCCGGGATGGCAAGGGCCGCCTGCGGCGGCTTCTCGGCGTAGCGTGGGACGTGAGCGAGCAGGTGCGCCAGGAAGAGAGGCGCGTGGAATTGCAGTGGCAGCTTCAGGAGGCCTCGCGCCATGCAGGCATGGCGGAGGTGGCGACTGGCGTGCTGCACAGTGTCGGCAACGTTCTCAACAGTCTGGGCGTCTCCGCCACGTTGCTGCAATCGAAGCTGCGGGAGTCGCGCATCGGCAATGTGCAGCGGGCCGCGAAGCTCATCGTCGAGCAGCGCTCGCGGCTCGGCGCATTCTTCGAGAGCGATCCGCGCGGCAAAGAGCTGCCCGGCTATCTCGAGCAGCTCGGCGAGCTGCTCCTCACCGAAAATCGCGAGCTCTGCGAAGAGGCTCAGGCAGTCGTCACCCACATCGAGCACATCGGCAAGATCGTCGCCGCCCAACAGAGCTACGCGCGTCTCGGCGGCAGCGTGGAAGAGCTGGACGTCGCCGAGCTGATCGAGCACGCGCTGGTGATGCACTTCTCGATGAGCCCGCAGGTCGTGATCCGCCGCGAGCTCGGCTCGCCAGGTCGCGTCACGCTCGATCAGCACAAGCTCCTGCAGATTCTCGGCAACCTGCTGAGCAATGCGCGCCACGCGTTGCATGACCGTGGGCAGGGTCCGAAGGAGCTCGTCGTCCGGCTGCGGCCCATGCCCCCTGGATTCTTCGCGATCGAGGTCGAGGACACGGGCAGCGGCATCAGTCCCGAGTCCATGAAGCGGCTGTTCGAGTTCGGCTTCACGACCAAGAAGGATGGCCATGGTTTCGGGTTGCACGCGAGCGCGATCCTCGCGACGGAAATGGGCGGTGAGCTCACCGCGCGCAGCGAGGGTCTCAATCGGGGGGCGTGCTTCACGGTACGGCTGCCCATCGCTGCGGCCGAGATCGAGCCGCAAAGGAGGACCGCATGAGCGAGTCCGGTGGTCCTGACGAGACCCGGATACTCATCGTCGATGACAATCCGGCAATTCACCGGGACTTCCGCAAGATCCTCGGCGGGCGGGCGGAGGCGGAGCCCACCGCGGCCCTGGCGAACGTCGAGTCCTTGCTCTTCGGGGATGTTCCCGCGACGGAGCGCGAGCGCGCACATTACGTACTGGAATTCGCCTCGCAGGGTCAGGAAGGGGTCGAGCGTACCCAAAACGCTGTCAGCGCCGGGCGGCCGTTTGCCATTGCGTTCATCGACATGCGCATGCCTCCGGGCTGGGACGGGCTCGAGACGATCGAGCGGCTGTGGGCGGTGGACCCGGATGTGCAGGTAGTGATCTGCTCGGCGCATTCCGACTACGATTGGGGCGATGTGGTTGCCCGCCTCGGGCAGACCGATCGGCTCCTGGTCCTGAAGAAGCCTTTCGAGCCCATCGAGGTGCTGCAGTGCGCGAGCGCTCTTGCGCGCAAGTGGCAGCACGAACGGGCGCTGCGCGTGCAGGTGGAGACGCTCGAGAACGTGGTGGCAGCGCGCACAGAGACGCTGGAGGCGGCCAACCGCCAGCTTCGCCATCTGGCCACTCACGATGCGCTGACGGGCCTCCCCAACAGGGTGTTGCTCGATGACCGGCTGGCGCAGGCGATGGCACATGCCAACCGTGACGACCAGCCGTTTGCGCTGCTGGTCGTGGATCTCGACCGCTTCAAGCTCATCAACGACTCGCTCGGACATCGGGCCGGCGATGTGGTTCTCGATGAGGTATCGCGGCGTCTGAGCTCCGTAGTACGTGACATCGACACGGTCGCACGCACGGGTGGCGATGAGTTCATCGTGGTGATCAGTCCTTCCAAGGTTCCGGACGATGCGGTTGCGATTGCGCATCGAGCGAGAGATGCGCTGCGAGCCCCCTTGCGCGTCTCGGGTGTCGAGCTGCACGTCACGTGCAGCATCGGAGTTGCTTACTATCCGACCGATGCCAATTCCTCGGACAGTCTGATCGCGCGCGCCGACGCTGCCATGTACTGCGCGAAACAACGCGGACGCAACAACGTACAACGTTTTGCCGCGGGAATGGACGCCGTCACGGTGGGACGCGTTAATCTCGAGAGCGATCTGCACGCCGCCATCCAAGCCGGGCAGTTCGAGCTGCACTACCAGCCGAAGGCCGATACGCAGAGCGGCGACGTCTACAGTGCCGAAGCGCTCATTCGTTGGCGCCATCCGCAGCGCGGTTTGATCCTGCCGGATGACTTCATCCCTCTGGCGGAGGAGTGCGGACTCATCAATGAGATCGGAGCGTGGGTGCTGAATGAGGCCTGCCGCCAGTGCGCCGAGTGGCAGAGGAACGGTCTGCCCCCGTTGCGGGTGGCCGTCAACGTGGCGGCCACGCAGTTCCGGCGCGGTGATCTGCTCGATGTGATCCGCGGTGCCCTGGAGAGCGCGCGACTCGAGCCGCGATACCTCGAGATCGAGCTCACCGAGACCGCTGTCATGACGAATCCGGAGGAGTCCGCGGTCATCCTCGAGCACTTGAGCCGGATGGGCGTGCTCGTCTCGGTCGATGATTTCGGCACCGGCTACTCGAGCATCAACTACCTGCGCCGCTTCCCCATCGACAAGCTGAAAATAGACCGCTCGTTCGTCCGCGACCTCGAATGCGAGGTCGACGCCTCCATCGTCCAGGCCATCATCTCCCTCGCGCACAGTCTGCGCCTCAAGGTCGTCGCCGAAGGGGTCGAGACCCCCGATCAGCTCAAGTTCCTGCGTTCCCTCGGCTGCGATCAGTATCAGGGCTTTCATTTCAGCCCTCCCTTGCCGGCGGGCGAGTTCGCCAAGCTGCTGCGCAACTGGCAACGGCCGGAGGATGCCGATTCCCGCGCCGAGGCGGATCGTACTCACAGCAAACTGGCCAGCTACCGCTAGGGCCTGACCCGGTGTTGCCGGTGGTGACTACCTTCTGCCATTGGTCGCCAACGCCGCCACCACCTCGTTGACGGGCAGCTCGTAGAGGCGCTCGGGCGCAGCGAAAAGCGCCTTGATGCGCTCAGCCTGACGTGCGGGGAAGCGCCGGTCGACGGCTGACTGGAATCGGCTGGTGAGCTCCACGATATTCTGCGGGCTGCGGCGCTCGGCAATCCGATCGATGATCCCGGTGGCGAAGGGCTGAACGGTACTCCAGGGCTTCTGGCCGAGAAGCCGTCCGGCGAGCTCCAGGGTTCGCGGATGAAGCGGGATCGCCGCGCTCGATCGGGCACCCGCCATTGTCTGGCAGGCGTGGCGAACGGCGCGGCTGATGGCATCGGCCGTGGCCCACTCCCTGCGCTCGATCCCATGGGGCTCGTCCGAGGCGATTGACGTTCCACCGTCGATGCACGCGTAGCTGAGGGCCTCGGCGACGTGACCCACCGTGCCGCCGAGCTGCGCAGTCGCTACGGCGGTGGCAGCCACCCGCGCGAAGCGGATTGCGGCCATCCCTGGGTTGCGGTGGCCACCCTCGAGCGCGAGCACGCCCTGGATCTCGAGCGCCTTCACCGCGGCAGTGAGCAGTTCGCGCATCCTCGGCGGCGGCCTGCCCTCCATGCTGGCCTTGCGTGCCTGATAGTCCGCCACCGCCAGGACGGCTCCGAGCGAGTCGGCTGCGTGCCCGCATTGCAGCGCCAGCCAGTGGTCATCGCCGTTCGGGAGGCAGAGCAGCACGCCCGTGCAGAAGGCGGCTTGTGCCGGATCGAGCTCCAGCGAAGTACCCGGTACGCGCGCGCCGCCCGGCATCAGCGCACCGGGCACGAGGGGACCTATGAGTGATGCCCGTTCAGGATCCTCGAGCGCCTCGAAGCCGCGGGCGAGGGCATCGATCAGACAGTGGCGCGCCGTCTTGATGACCGATTCGCTGTCGATCGCGAAGGTGACGGCGTAACTGGCGAGGGCAACAACTGGCGACACTGCGCGGGATTGTCTCAGCTCTGTAGCGCTGCGACCAGCCGTATCCGGGCAATCTCCGAGGGCACCCCCAACCGCTTCGGCGGTCCCCAGTAGCCGCTGCCGCGGCTGGTGTAGACCCAGAGCTTTCCCAGACGATGAAGGCCCGCGGTGAAGGGCTGCTGCAGCCTGACGAAGAGATTCCAGGGCCAGAACTGGCCGCCGTGCGTGTGGCCGGACAACTGAAGATCGAAACCGGCATCAGCCGCCGCTGCGGCCGTCCGCGGCTGATGTGCGAGCAGCACTCTCGGCCGGAGGTCAGGCGGCGCGCCGGCCAGGGCGGCCTCCGGATCGCTGCGCTGCGCCGGGTCGAAGCGATCGGCGCTGTAATCGGTCACGCCACCGAGGAGGAGCGGTGCACCGCCGTGACTCAACACCACGTGCTCGTTGAGAAGGACGTGCAGCCCGAGGCGGCGCAGCTCCGCGATCCAGGGCGCGGCGCCGGAATAGTACTCGTGATTGCCGGTGACGAAGTAGGCGCCGTGCCGCGCGCGCAGGTGAGAGAGCGGCTCGACCTGTGTAGCGAGTTGCTCGACGGTACCATCCACCAGATCGCCGGTAATGGCGATGAGATCGACATCCAGCGAATTGACGATCTCCACGATGCCGCGCAGAAAGTCGCGCTTGATCGTGGGGCCCACGTGGACGTCACTGATCTGCGCGATCGTGAACCCCTGTAGCGCAGGCGGCAGACCTGCAAGCGGCACGTTGACGTTCACCACTCTGGGGCGGCGGCGCGCATCGATGAAGCCGATGACCGTGGCGAGTATGGCCAGGAGCGGCACGGCGATGGCCGAGGCTGCCTCGAGCGCCGCGCCTTCGCCGCGCGAAGCGAAGAGCACGGCGGGCCCGAGGAAGAGATCGCGGGTCACGGTGAGCACGGCAAGGGAGGAGAAGAAGCCGCCGTTGAGGGAGCCCAACCAGGCGACATTCGCCGCAAAGCCGCTGTTCTGCATCAGGCGGGCCCGTGCGCCGGCGATGATCAGCGTAAACGATACGCAAAGGGCGAGCGCGCCGAGCACGCGTCCGAGCAGTCCGATCGGCAAAGCCGGAAGGAGGCGGATACCCACGTATACGTGCAGGATCGCAATCAGCGTGACGATGTTGCGAATGAAGCGCGAGGGCCGGCGGCGCCTCAGGGTGGCAGGGCGGAGGGGCAATGCGGTGGAATGCGCGGCAGCGGTCTCGTTCGGCATGAGTCTCTTGACGGCCAGAGCCGGTGGATATTGCCTGCGCGCAGCCGCGCGCGCGAGGCCTCGGCAGCCGAGGCCGGGGTGACGCTGCCGGTCTGCCGCAGGCAATTTTGGTAGCATCTCGGGCGCCCGCGCACCGGAGAGGTGGCAGAGCGGTTGATTGCACCGGTCTTGAAAACCGGCAGCCCTTCACGGGGCTCGGGAGTTCGAATCTCCCCCTCTCCGCCAGTCCCCGCGATGGCCTCAGTGCACCAGTTCCCGCCGAAGCGCACTAGCGGCGAGTCGCACCAGAGCTGAGGTGAGTCGTCCTGTTGGCCGTGGCTCAGGTCCACCCGGCGCGATAAGCTGCTGCGAATACCTGCAGCTCGGCCGGGAGGGGGATATGACGCGGATCTCGAGGCGAAATGTGCTGTTGGGGGCGGGCGCAGCCGTGGGGCTGAGCACGGCCGGGAAGGGATTCTCTGCCGCTCAGGCGACGGGGCTGAAATCCATCACCACGGGCGCCAAGCCGATCTCCGTGGAGGAGCGGCGGGCGCGCCTGGCGAAGGCGCAGGAGCTCATGGGCGCTCAGAAGATCAGTGCGCTCCTGGTCGAGTCGGGCTCCACGCTCGATTACTTCACCGGGGTGGTATGGCACAGGTCCGAGCGTACGACCGCCGCGGTTATCCCCGCGCGCGGTCAGGTAGTGATTGTCACCCCCGCCTTCGAGGAGCCCTCGGTCCGCGAGACGCTGCAGGTTGATGCGGATGTGCGCATCTGGAACGAAGACGAAAGTCCGTTTACCGTCATCGCAGGTGCTCTGCGCGACAGAGGCGCAAGCTCGGGGCCGGTGGCGGCCGAAGGCACCACTCGGTTTTTCATCGTCGATGGTGTACGGCGTGCTGCGGGCGTGCAGGTCGTGTCCGGCGATCCGATCGTCCGCCCGTGCAGAATGATCAAATCGCCTGCGGAGCTCGCGCTGATGCAAGCGGCGAGCGATGTCACCATGGCCGCTCTGCGCCACGTGCATTCGCGGGTGCAGCGCGGCATGAGTCAGAACGACATCTCTTCGATCATGGACGCAGCCACCGTGGCGCTGGGCGGCATGCCCGGGTTCTCACTCGTGCTGCTCAACGATGCCAGCGCTTACCCGCACGGCTCGAAGAAGCCGCAGTCGGTGCATGAAGGGTCGGTGATCCTCATGGATTGCGGCTGCACCGTGCATGGGTATCAGTCGGACATCTCCCGCAGTTGGATCTATGGAGCGCCCTCTGCCCGCCAGCGCAAAGTCTGGGACACCGTCAAGCGGGGGCAGGAGCTCGCGCTCGCGACCGCCAGGATCGGCCTCCCCGCGGGCAAAGTGGATGATGCGGTCCGCAGCTTCTATGTACGCGAAGGGTGGGGGCCCGGATACCACCTGCCGGGCCTGCCGCACCGCACCGGACATGGCATCGGCATGGATGGCCATGAGCCCTGCTATCTGGTGCATGGCGATCCGACACCGCTTCAGGCTGGCATGTGTTTCTCCGACGAGCCCGGTCTCTACATTCCCGGCTCGTTCGGAATCCGTCTGGAGGATTGCTGGCATATGACCGAAGCCGGCCCGAAGCTCTTCAGCGGTCTCGCGCGCTCGATCGAGCAGCCGATCTGACGGAATGACGGAACCGATCTTTCGGAGGCCTCGCATGGTCGATCGTCGAACGGTGCTGCTTTACACCGTGGCCGCGGGTGCGGCTGCGGCGCTCCCCGAGCTCCCGGCGCTCGCGCGCAACGGCGATGGCGATTCGCACGCCGCGCTCGACCGCCTGTTCACTGCCTTCCTCGACGAAGACCTGAGGCGGCACCCCGAGCGCGCCACGCAGCTCGGCTTCGACAAGGGCAGGAACGCGGATTTGAAAGGCAGGCTGAGCGATGAGTCCGCGGCGGGCCTCGCGGCCGACGAGTCGAGCACCGCCGATCAGATCCGCAGGCTTCGCGCGATCGATCGCAACCGCCTCTCCGGCGCCGACCGCCTGAACTACGACGTCGTGCTTTACACGCTCGAGTCGGCCACGGCGGTGCAGCGGTTCGACTTCGGCGGCAACACGTACGGCCCTTCACCTTACGTGGTGAGTCAGCTCACCGGCTCTTACCAGTCCGTTCCCGACTTCCTCGACACCAAGCATTCGATCGAGACCAACGCGGACGCCGATGCCTATCTGTCCCGTCTCAGCGCCTTCGGCGTACAGCTCGATGCCAACACTGAGCGCATGCGCCACGACGCCGGCCTGGGTGTGGTGCCGCCTGACTTTCTCCTCGACACCACGCTCGTGCAGCTCGAGAAGACCCGGGTTCCAGCCGCTCAGGCGTTGGTGGTGACCTCGCTTGCCAGGCGGGCGGCCGCGAAAGGCCTCTCCGACCGCTATGCGCACCATGCCGCTCGCATTTACGAGCAGAAAGTCCTGCCCGCGCTCGATCGGCAGATCGCCGAGGCGCGGCGACAGCGCGCCGGCGCCACGCACGATGCCGGGGTGTGGAAATTCAAGCAGGGGGCCGCTTTCTACGAGGTCGCGCTGCGGTCCACCACGACCACGCGATTCACCCCGGATGAGGTGCATCGCATGGGTCTCGAGCAGGCGAAGGAGATCAGCGCCCGCCTGGATTCCCTCCTCAGGACCCAGGGCTTGACCCGGGGCACGGTGGGTGAGCGGATGGCGCATCTCTACAAGGACCCGGCGCAGCTCTATCCCAACACCGAGGCCGGCAAGGCGCAGGCGATCGCCTATTGCAATGCGCGGCTCGCCGCAATCAGACCGCGCCTGCCGCGGGCGTTCCACCGGATGCCGCCTTACCGCTTCGAGGTGCGGCGCGTGCCGCCGCGGGTGGAAGCCGGAGCGCCGTTGGCGTTCTCGCAACCACCGGCCGTCGATGGGTCGCGGCCGGGCCTCGTTTACTTCAACCTGCACGACACTGCGGAGTGGCCGAGATTCACCTTGGCCACCACGGTGTTTCATGAAGGCCTGCCTGGCCATCAGTTCGAAGGAGGCCTGGCGCTCTCCAACGCCGACCTGCCTCTCATCCGCAAGACCGGCGGCTTCTCCGGATACGGGGAGGGTTGGGCACTCTACGCGGAGCAGCTGGCCGATGAGCTCGGGATGTACGAGGCGGATCCTCTCGGGCGGCTGGGTTACCTCAAGGCCCAGCTCTTCCGCGCCAACCGGTGTGTGGTGGATACCGGGATTCATCATCTGCGGTGGGGACGTGAGCAGGCCATCGAATATTTCATAGCCCAGGACGGCGACTCGCGCGGCGGTATCACCAGGGAGGTCGAGCGCTACTGCGCGACGCCCGGGCAGGCCTGCAGCTACAAGCTGGGTCACACGGTGTTCATCGGCCTGCGTGCAAAGGCGAAGGAGCAACTCGGGACCAGGTTCGACATCAAGAGCTTCCACGATGCAGTGCTCAGCTGTGGACGTGTGCCGCTCGACATCCTGCAGCAGGTGGGTGAGGGCTGGCTGAAGAGCCAGAAGGTCTAGCGATCCGCCGCGGAGCAGGTTACGCTGACTCCAGTGTCAGCCTTTCCGGACTGAGATCGTGAAAAAATCGGCTGCGAGCCCGGGCGAATCTGCATCGGCGCTGATCTCGAAGAGAATCGCCGAGCTGGGGGACTGGCGCGGGAGCACCCTCGCCCGGATGCGCAAGCTCATCAGTGAGGAGGACCCCGAGGTCATCGAGGAGTGGAAATGGATGGGCACTCCGGTCTGGTCGCACGATGGCATGATCTGCACCGGCGAATCCTACAAGAGCGTGGTCAAGCTCACCTTCGCGAAGGGCGCCTCACTCGAGGACCCCGCCCGGCTATTCAACTCGAGTCTCGACGGTAACGTGCGGCGCGCAATCGACATCCACGAAGGCGAGGAAGTCGACGCCGCGGCTTTCAGGGCGCTCGTTCGTGAGGCCATTGCACTCAACAGCGCCGGCCGGGCGAAGCCATCGGGGGCAGCGAAATCCCCGACGAAGAGGAAATCCTCACCGACGTCAGCGACGCCCCGGGCGAAAGCGAAGTCCCGAGCCCAGGCGACGCCCCGCGCAAAGCCAAAGCTCCGCGCGAAGAAATAGCAGCGGTGCCCTAGTGCTTGCGCCGCTTCTCGGCCTCGCGCAGCGCGTCCGCGTCCCGTTTGTCCTCGCCGCCTGATTTCGCGTGCGACAGGGCTTCCTTCTCCTCGGGCGTCAGCTTGTCGGATGCTTCCGCGGCAGACCCTTTCAGGGGTTTGCCGGCCTTGGTCTTCTCGTCTACGAAACGCTTCGTCTCCTCGTCATAGCGGCGGGCAGATTCGTAATCGCCTTCACCCTGTATTTTGGATCCCATGCGGTTACTCCTGCATCTGAGCTTGTCTCCGGAACGGGAATCCGGAGAGCAAACGCTATGCCGCTGGAGAGGCGTCGTACGCCGAATCAGTGAACGCCGGACGCGGCCGGTGCGCGTCCACCCGGCACCAGCTGATGCGCGCGAAACAGTCGTCCGCCTTCCGCCAGCAATACGAATCCCAGGGCTGCCAGGCCGCAGAGGAGCGCCCCAAAGGCAAGCGCCACCGTCGAGCCGTTGAACTGCAGCCCCATGAGCGCTGCGACCAGGGCGCCGCCGGCAGTGCCGGTGCAGCCCTGGAGTGAGGCGGCGATGCCGGCAATGGGCCCCATCGACTCCATCGCCATGGCGCCGAAGTTCGCCATGATCAGTCCGAAGCAGCTCATGGTCGCACCCTGCAGGACGATGAACGTCCAGAGGGTCTCGGCCCGGAGCACCGCGACCAGGGTGTGCAGGCCGGTCACCGCGATGAAGATCAGCAGGCCTGTCTGCGAGATGATGCGCATGCCGAAGCGCTCGACGACCCGGGAGTTGAGATAGGACGTAACGCCCATGGAGGCCGCGCAGATCGCGAACACCGACGGCATCAGCGAGGGCCGATGGAAGACCGCTGCAAAGATCTGCGGCATCATTCCAACGTAACCGATGACGGAACCGAACATCAGCGCCACGGAGAGCGTGTACCAGAGTGATGCCCGGTCGGTGACTACCTTGCCGACCGCGCGCGCGACATGGCTCACGGTCAGCGTCATGCGATATTCGGGATGCAGCGTTTCGGGCAGCCGAAAGTACACCCACAGCAGGACGGCGGCGGCAAACGCACAAAACAGGTGAAACAGGGCGCGCCAGGGAGCAGCCAGCAGCACGAGCTGGCCGATGCTCGGCGCCACGACCGGGACCATGATGAAGACGATGAAGGTGAGCGACATGACGCGCGCCATCTGCCTCCCGCCGTAGAGGTCCCGGATGATGGACCGCGCCAGGACCATACTGGCGGCGGCGATGCCGTGCGCGAACCGCCAGGCGAGCAGGGCCTCGAAATCGCCGGCCATGCCTACTGCCGCAGCGGCGAGGACATACAGCGTCAGGCCGCTGAGTAGCGCCCGCCTGCGTCCGAACCGGTCGGACACCATTCCCCAGAACAACTGGCCGATGCCGACACCGGCGAGGTAGATGGTGATGACCCATTGCGCGCGATTGGCATCGGTCACGGCGAGGTCGCGCGCAATGGCGGGCAGTGCGGGCAGCATCGTGTCCACCGCAATCGCCTGACAGGACATGATGGCGGCGGTGAGGACGAGGAACTCGCGGAAGCCGATTGCGCGCGGGGGGAATCGGGATGATTCGCTATGCATTATGGGCGCTTGCGATCCGTTGAGGCCGGCGCAGCACGCAGCCCGCCGGGCAGCTCTCCTGCTGCGCGAGCGGAGGCTGGTCTACTATGGCGACACCGCGGAGGGGATTACTGTCCAATGCTCACCTATTATCCGATTTCCGACGGCGCTGTGGCGGCCGACCGGCCTGGCGGAACACTGTGGGTCGATCTTTTGCGGCCGACGGCCGAGGAGATCACGCGTGTCGAGACGCAATTCCGCACCCGGGTTCCCTCGCGCGAGCAACTCGACGAGATCGAGTCCTCGAGCCGCCTGCGCTCTGAGGACAAGCGGCTCTATCTGAGTATGCCGGTCGGGGCTCCGCACGAGCAGATCGATGAGGCCCCGAGCCCCTTGGGATTCGTGATCTCGCCGGGGCTGCTGATCACGGTGCGCTATCGGGATCTTCGCTCGTTCACCCAGGTTCGCGAAGGCATCGGCAAGGACGAGGGTGCCACGAGCAGCACCGCGATATTCGCAAAGCTCCTGGAGGCGCTGATCGACGCCGATGCCGATGCGCTCGAGAGGATCGCGCGGGAGCTCGGCGAGATCTCGCGACGGGTATTCCGGCGCAGCGACTCTGCTGCACCTCGCGGCCCGCGCCTCAACCGCCGGCTGCGCCACCTGCTCGCCGCCTTGGGCGATACCGGCGAGCACCTGTCACAGCTGCGCGAGAGCCTTACGGGTCTGCAGCGGGTCAGCGCCTTCGCCGCCGATACGGGCCAGTCGTGGCTGGGGCCTGACATTCAGGCCCGCTTGAAGACCGCTCTGCAGGACCTCAGCTCTCTCGCCGATTTCGAGGTGCACCTTTCGGGCAAGACGCAGTTTCTCCTGGATGCAACCCTCGGATTCATCAATACCGAGCAGAACGATATCTTCAAGGTGCTGACCATCGTGTCAGTGGTCGGCGTGCCGCCGACCCTGATCGCCAGCATGTATGGCATGAATTTCCACAACATGCCCGAGCTCAGCTGGCCGTGGGGGTATGAGTACGGTCTCGCTCTGATCGCCGTGAGCACGCTCTTGCCGATCCTGTGGTTCAAGTGGCGCGGCTGGTGGTGACCGGCCCGGGGCAGCGGTCAATCCGTCCCCGATTGTGAGGTCGATCACAAAAACGACCGGCCGGTGCCGGTGTTTGGGCTCTGCGGCCGAAAACCCTAGAGTGCCAGCTGCTTAATGCAGCTCCGAAGGTCGTCGGGTACAGATGATTTGGGCTCTGTCATTGCTGTTGGCTGCTACCGCCTGCGTATTCGCGGGATGGCCTGCTCTGCGCCGGACCACCCTTCCCGGCGGCGCCCGGCTGGCCGGCCCACCAGGGGTCGCGAGCGAGCTTCCCTTCAATCTGCGTGACCTGCCCGAGCCGCCCGTACTGCAGCCGGCTCCGGGGCAGGACTGCGCGCAGGCGGAGCCGCCCGTCGCCGAGGTCATCGAGGTGCCCGTCCTGGATTCCGCCGAGGTGCTGCGCAGGCTTCGCGGACTCGAGCTGGGAGCGGATCTGCCCGCCCCCTCCGGGGAGCCTGACCCCGCCCAGGAGCGCGTCATCGCCGCTGCGCTCGCGGCGATCGGCGATCCGAGCAGCCAGCGACAGTACTTCCCGCGGCGCCCGAATCTCCTCCCCGAGCTGATGCGCGCCATCAATGACGAGGGCGTCTCGGTGCGGCAGCTGGTACCCATCGTGGCACGTGATCCCTCACTGGTCGGCAATCTCCTCAAGGTGGCCAACAGCTCCTACTACCGTGTCACCCAGCAGGCAGTCGAGACCATCGAGCGGGCGCTGGTGATCCTCGGGAGCGATGGCCTACGATCGGTGATGGCGGCGGCTCTGATGCAGCCGATCTTCCAGGTCTCCGGCGCAGGCGGTGCTTCGCGCTTTCCGGAGGTCGTCTGGGAGCATGCGGTGCGCTCGGCCCACGCGGCCATCCCGCATGCCGCCCTGGTGGAGCGGGTGAACCCATTTGCAGCCGAGCTGTTGACCCTCATCAGCGGCCTTGCGGAGATCGTGCTCTTTCGCGCGATCCTCGAGCACTGCCCGCGCCCGGTGGGGGGACAGGGAGTCGATCCGCAGGTGATCGCCTCCATCCTCGATTCGCAGTCGGCGTCCTTTGCCTGGCACATCGGCGCGGACTGGCGACTTTCGGAGGAGATGCTGGCGGCGCTCGAGGAGCAGATGATCTCATCGTCCGAGCCGGCGACGGCGCTGGGTCGCTCGCTTCGCTTCGGCCGCTGCGCGGGCGCATTGGCAGTCCTTCACGCCAACTCCTGCATCAGTGATGCGAGCGTGAGAGTCTCGCTGCCGCCGTCCGGACTGTCACCCGCGCACCTCGAGTCCATGTTGAAACGTCTCCTGCGTCCGCACGAGGACCCAAGGACGCTGGCGAGCCAAGTGAGCTCAGCTCGTGGCTCCTCCGTCGAGCAGGCCAGCCGCGCGAAGCGCGGCGCGAGCCGCTACGCGGCGTAGGCTCCACTCGTACCACGATAGCTCGGCCGTGCCGGGCAGCGGCTTCAGAATCGACCGGTCAGGCGAGACGCCGCGCAGAGACTCGCGCACGCGCTGGGCATCCGCTGACGTGAGGTGAGGGAGCGCCGCGATGAGCGCAGGAATCGCATCGGGCGAGGTGCGGGCGAGTCGCTCGAGATAATCCACATCCAATTTCCCCGTGCTTGCATAACGGCCGACGTTGGCGTTCACGATCCACGCGGAATGGTTCCAGTAGGAGAGACCGGCGACACAGGCGAGCGCCGCGAGCGCGACGTGGCGCATCAGGCGCGCGATGGTGATGGCCGAGCGCAGCTCCCAGGCAAGAAAGAGCAGGGTCATCAGCACCATCGCGCAGCAAACCTGCACGTACAGCCGCTGTTCGGTGTAGCCGTAGGCCGCTTCGTAATAGCGGACCCGCAGGTAGGCGGAGGCGACGACGATGAGCGAGGCCAGCACCACTCCCAAGGAGAGGAGGCGGACGCTGAGCTCCCTTTTGCTACGCAAGGCGTGCCGATCCAGCGCGATGATGACGATCGCGCACAACACGGCTGCCACGATCATCTCGCCGAAGCCGCGATGGGTCGCCTCGGCGAATGTCTCGCCCGGCGCCAGGTGCACTGCGGAAGAGGTCAGCTGATGGGATAGCTCGGCCGCAAAGAACACTGTAAAGAGCGCCAGCGCCGCCCCGAGCACCATGAGGCGCTCGATGTCGGAAAAGCGCGCGGCAGAAGTCGATGGAGAATGGACGCTCGGGGCGGGTGTCCCGATGATGGGCCGCGGCTTGCGCGCCGCGAGCCCGTAGCCGCCGAGCAGCACCAGCGTGAGCACGATGAAAAACACATCGCGGGCGAGGAACATCCGGCTGAGCACCGTCTCCCAGGCAATCTGACGCCAATCCGCCAGTGTCGGATCCGCCGCACTCAGGAGCAGGAACAGGGTGGCCGCGAACGCGAGCGCCATCGTGGCTCCGCGCACGATCGGAACGGCATCGCGCATGCGAACGATCGCGAAGGTCTCGGCAACTCGCGCAGCCGCCTCGCTGAAAAGAAGCCGACATACATCGAGCGGGGCTCGCACCAAGGCGGAGAGCCCGATGTCAGCGCTGCGTGTTGCCGTAACGAGGAGGGAAAAGGCGAAAAGACCCGCTACCGAAAGGAAGATCAATCCATCCGCGACGGGGTTGGTGGTGACGGCGGCTGCAATGGACAGGAGGGCGGCAAGGCCCAGGGACGCTCGCGCGTAGCTAAGTGCATGCGAGGGATCGGTGCGGCGACTGACTACCAGAAAGCCGGTGGCGGAGGTGACTGTCCACAAGGACCAGTTGACGCCCGGTATCGCCTGGAAACACGTCCAGGTACCCAGGAGGGCGAGCGGCAGGGCCCAAGCCCATAACGCTGTAATCTCGGCCGCTACGCCAACCGGCGGCAGCTCGGCAGATGGACTCACATGCAAGGCATTCACAGGACCTCCTCGGCAGCGGCGAACCATCGACAGCGGATCGCGCACGGCATGCGCTGCACGCCGAATCATCGAGCACGACGTCTGTATCGTCAAGTACTTTGCAATACAGAGTGAATACGTTTCACAGCCGGAGGTTGCCGGATTTCTTGTGTCGAGCGACTGTCGAAAATGGCCGGTGCCGATCGGCTAGCTGAAGAGGAGGGGCCAATCGGGGCGCCCTCACCCATCAAAACGGGGAGATCGCAACATGCAAGGTGAACAGGCATCTTTGGGCGGCCGGGGCTGGCTCTGGACCGGGCGTGTGCTCAGCACGCTTGCGGTGCTCTTTTTCGTCCTGGACGGGGTCATGAAGCTCTTCAAGCCGTCATTCGTCGTGTCGGCCACGATCGGCTTGGGATTTCCGGAAAGTGAGATCGTAGGGATCGGCGTCGCCTTGCTGATCTGCACGGCGCTCTACGCAATCCCGCGCACCTCGATCCTGGGTGCGGTGCTTCTGACGGGTTACCTCGGCGGGGCGATCGCCTCGAAGGTGCGCATTCACGCGCCTCTATTCGACATCTGCTTCGCGGTCATCTTTGCGGCGTTCGTCTGGGGTGGACTCTGGCTGCGTAATCAACGGCTGCGGACGATCCTACCGGTGCAGGCCTGAGCGCGCGCCGGACGGGGAGTCAGTGCGCGGCGCAGGGCGGCGGTTGGGAGGCGCGCGCCCAGGTCGCCGTCCGGCCGAATATCGGCAAGCCGACATAGCCGCGCAGGTGAAGGAGATTCCCCTCCGCAGTCATCTGGCCGCTGTAGGTGCGGCCGGTTCTGGGATCGTAGAGGTGTCCGCCGCGCGCGTGCTGCGCGTCGACTTTCACGAAGCCGTCGCCGATCTCGAGTCCGCAGAGCGGGCGGCCGCGCAGCTTGGGGTCGGGATTATGGCTGTCGGTCGCCGCAGGACTTCGGCTCGAGAGCATGGCGATGCGAACGCACAACGCCTGATCGCACTGGCTGATGAGGATGACGGAGCCGCCGGGCTCCCGCCAGTAGCCGAGCACCGTGGGAGCCTGCGCATGGGCACTGGCCGCGGCGAGCGCTGCGCAGAGGATGAATGGAATGTGCCGTCGTGCCAGGGCGCGCATGTCTCTCGCGGGATTTCCACAATTCAGCCGTGAGTACCTGCGGGCGCGGTTTCGGGTCTACGGCGAAACGGCTCAGCGCCTGGAGCGCACAGCGCCGCCGGTCACGCTTTCGGCAGTCCGGCCGGCGCAAGCGCGGCAAGGACGGAGTCACTGTAGATTGGCCGTTCGGTCTCCTTCGTAATGCATGATGTGGTAGTAACCTTCCCAGCCTCCGAAGAGGACCGGTGGGGGCAAAGTCGTCATCGGATCATGCAGGTAACGGATGAAGGTTGCCACCAGGTCACGTGTGTGGTGTATGCCATCGAGCCACTCGCCGCGATACCAGTTCCGCCATTTGCCGTACTCCGCCGCCCTCTCCATGCGCTGAATGTCATCGAACGCGGGCAGAGTCTCTTGCGCTTCGACGAGCGCCCGGGCGACATCGCCGGCGCGCAGGTCCCGTATCGCTGCTGCGATGAGGTAGAGAATGCGATTGCTGTCGCGGTTGAGCGCAATCATGGTCAGCATCTCAGCCTCGTAGTACTGACGTCGTTCGGGGTCGACCTGCGTCTCTGCAGCAAGCGCCTCGCGCCACACGGCGTCCCAGCGTGCCTGCGCCGCGCCGCAGATCGCGAGCTCGCGTCGTACGGTGGTCTGCACCCAGTCCGGTCCCATGTGAAGGAAGAACGGCTTGCTCGATGTCAGGCCCAGGATGGGGACCGGCGACCATGTAGGAGCTTGAGAGGGGACGTAGTAATAGGGCGGGCTCACCATCGCCGCGAGCAGCAGGCTCTGCGCCTCCTGATGGTAGAGCTGATCGCCATAGTCGTCGCCGGCACCCCGCTCGCCTGCCGGGATGTGAGAGAAAGCGTTGAAATAATCTTCGTAAGTCTTTGTTATAGCTGATATAGCCTGCCTTCCAAATTCCTTCGCAGCCCACTTTTTGTAATAGCCTTCGGCGCCGCCGGCAGGCACACCGGCCCAGGCGACATTCATCACGGCCTCTGCGGTCATGGCCACCTGCCGGATGTTGCTCGTGTTCAGCAGCACATAGCCGGTCGCGCGTGCCCGGATGTAGCGCCCGAGCTCGGCGTCGATGCGGCTGACGGGCACCATCTCTGTCAGATGATTGGCGCGGCCATTCAACATGGCGACGTGATAGTAAACGCCCTCACCAGGCGCCAGATCACCGCCGTCCTGCGGGATGCCGTAGCCGGTGTCGGCCCACACCGGAGTCACGCCCGCGGGGATTTTCAGATAACCATCATGGACGAGCCGCGCGCCCTCCTGCCAGAAATCCGTGACGAACCGGGCATCGGGATGCACTGCGCGCACGATGCGCATCTCGGTCGCAATGGCTTTGCTGATGAGCATGCCGAGCCGCTTGTCGTTGCCGACGACGGTCGGGTCCATGGAGGCGTAGGAAGTGTCGGAAAGGCCGCGCAGTCCCACCGACCATAGGATCTCCTGGTGCGGATCGTACGAAGCCACTGCGTCCTTCCAAGCACGCTCGAGGATCTCCGGGTGGGTCGAGTAGTCGTAGGGGATGTTGGCCGGCCAGCGCGCCACATTCACCCCGAGCGGCATCGCATGATGCTGAGTGAGAATCAGCCCGCGCTCGCCGGCGAGCCTCACCTGTGGATCGCCCGGGAAGATCCACGTTCCCGGCACCACCATGTTGCCCTTGAGCCTGAGGATGGTCTCGTAAATCCTGCTCATGACCGCGAGAGAGATGCCGGAGTGATCCGTCTTCTCTCCGGGCGCCCAGCAGCCCGTGAGCAGGTCCTCATCGTTGATGAAGAAGCCGCGATATCTGAAAACCGGCGGTGGGAAGCGGCGGGCGAGGGCGTGCGGCAGCTCGATACGGCTGCGCCTCGCCGGTGCATGATCGGTCCAGTAGTAGAGCGGATCGACGCCGAGATAGTCCTCGGAGAACTGATAGATTGCGTACATCGTCCCGCGAAGGTCGGGACCGGTGAGGACCACCGCGCGCGTCGCGCCGGACCAGGGAGCCTGATGCACGGCAATCGAAAAGCTCTCAGGCGCATCGACCCCCGCGGGACGTAGCGCGGCCGGGAGGCGCGCTTCGGCCGCAATGAGGATGGTGACCGGGCCAGCATCCTCGCGATGCGTAACGATACGCGGCTTTGCCCCGAAGACCTGTGCGAAGTCGTTCTGCAGATCCTGCGCGGCGAGTCGCACCGGGAGCGCATCATGGGGATCCTCCAGGATGGTTACCTTGGAGGTGATGACGAGCGTACCGGCATCATCGGCGCGCGCAGCGCCCATCCGGCCGGCGCCGGCAATCAGCACGGGGAGGAGCACCGTGGCGAGCAGCGAAGCCGGCCGGCAGCGGCACGAATTGTCCGGTCCCATCGGATGCGCTCCGGCTGCGGATGATTGCGCTCAAGTCCTACATGGGAGCGCTCACATGTCAAGCGCGGCCGGTATAATCGGCCGGGCTCACTGCTGCTGCACGAGGCTCCATGAGGCGAGGACGGCTTGGAACACCCTGAAACAAACCGGTCGGGCTCCGTGGCGGCAGTCGCGGTGCTGGCGGCATTGGTGCTCAGCGGCCCCTGCCGCGCGGCGCAGGCGGCACCCGAGGCTCGCACGTCACAGGGCACGCTCGTCGGTCTCAGGCAGGGCGCCATCACCGAATTTTTAGGGGTTCCCTACGCTGCACCGCCCGTCGGCCGCAATCGCTGGCGGGCGCCGCAACCCGCCCCTCGCTGGGCGGGCAGCCGTCCGGCGAGGCAGTTCGCCGCCAGCTGTTGGCAGGCCATGACTCCGGGCGGCGTCGGCCCCTGGAGTCATGAATACGTCCCGCAGGGGCAGGTGAGTGAGGATTGCCTCTATCTCAACATCTGGACGCCCGCGCCGGATGCGAGGCGGCGGCTGCCGGTGCTCGTCTGGATTCCGGGCGGCGGCTTCATCGGGGGGTCGGGATCGGCTGCCGTGTACGACGGCGCGAAGCTCGCGGCGCAGGGGATCGTCGTAGTCACGATCAACTATCGGGTGGGGCTGCTCGGCTTCTTCGTGACACCTGCGCTCGCCGCGCAGGCGGCGCGTGAGCATGAGCCTCCCGGCAACTACGGCCTGCAGGACATGATTGCGGCGCTCCAATGGGTGCACCGCAATATTGCGGCCTTTGGCGGGGACACCACGGCCATCACGCTCGGCGGCCAGTCGGCTGGCGCCATGGCGGTGCACGACCTGATCGTCTCGCCGCTCGCGACGGGACTCTTCCAACGCGCCATCGTACAGAGCGGATTGCCCGACTCCTCACCGGCGGTGCCACTGGCATCAGCAGAGCGTGCCGGTGCGAGGTTTGCGCAATCCAGAGGCGCCACCTCACTTGCGGCGCTTCGTGCCCTGACGCCACGACGATTGACGACCGGCGAGCCAGCGCCGCTCGAAGGACCGTTGCTGGTGCCCATCGTCGATGGAATGCTGCTGCCGGCTGCGCCCGAAGCGCTTCTCATCCCGGGGGCGTTTGCCGACATTCCCATTCTCGCCGGCATCGATGCCGATGAGAGCTCCGCCTTTTCGACACCGCTCGTCGGCTCGTTGTCTGCGGCGGCATGGCGGGCGGCTCTCGAGAAGACCTTCGGCGCCCGGGCGCCGCGCTATGCTGCGCTCTATCCTGCGGGTACCGCCACGGAGCGGGCGCGGTCGCTACGGCAGTTGCACCGTGATCTTGGACTTGCCGCGCTCTACGCCTGGAGCCGAACGTGGAGCACGCACGCGCGCAGTCCCATCTTCGGGTATCTCTTCGATCATCTCGAGCCCGGTCGCGAGTCCGGCCGGTGGGGCGTGTTTCATTCCTCGGAGTTGCCTTACGTGTTCGGCACGCTCGATGCGGCCCCGGAACGGCATTTCACTGCCGTGGACCGGGCGATCTCGGCGCGCCTGGTGCGTTACTGGGCTGACTTCGTGAAGCGCGGAGACCCGAACGGCGCGCGACTTCCGACCTGGCCCGCCCTGCAGGGGCGCAACCCCGAGGTCATGGTGTTGGCAAACAGCGCAGCGCCGCAGCCGCTGCTGCCGGCAGCGAAGCTCGCGGCCATGCAGGTATTCATCGAGCGTGGCGGCAAGCCTGGAATTTTCTGAGGGACCCGACCCTCGGGTCGTCAGGCCTGCAAGGGCGTAAGGCTCCGGGCGGTGAGGCTACACGGCAAGCGTCACGCTGACCGGGCAGTGATCGCTTCCCATCACATCGGCGTGAATCTGCGCAGCCTTGACCGATTTGCGCAGGGCCGCCGATACCAACACGTAGTCGATTCTCCAGCCGACGTTGCGCGCCCGCGCATTGGAGAAGACGCTCCACCAGCTGTAGTGGCCGTTGCCCTGCTTGAAGAGGCGCAGGGTATCGATGAAGCCCGCATCGATATAGCTCTGAAAGCCCGCCCGCTCCTCGTCGGTGAAGCCCTTCTTCCCGCGGTTGGGCTTGGGATTGGCCAGGTCGAGCTCCGTGTGCGCCACGTTGAGGTCGCCGCAGAAGACCACGGGCTTTTTCTTCTCGAGCTGCTGCACGTAGCTCAGGAACGCAGGATCCCAGTGCTCGTGCCGCAGGGCGAGGCGGCTGAGATCGTCCTTTGCATTGGGCGTGTAGACGGTCACCGCATAGAGCTTGGGAAATTCCGCCGTGATCAGGCGGCCTTCCTCGCTGGCGTCGCGCTCGAGCTCATCGGCGAACCGGAAGCGCTTCGCGAAGGTCTTCGGAAAGCCGTTGACGACCGAGAGCGGCTCTTCCCGGGAGAAGATCGCCGTACCGGAGTAGCCCTTCTTGATGGCAGAATGCCAGTACTCGTGATAGCCGGGCAGATCGATCTCGATCTGGCCGCGCTCGGCCTTGGTCTCCTGCAGGCACAGCACATCGGGCCGGTGCTCCCGCACGAAGCTCTGGAAAAAGCCCTTCTTGACGACGGCGCGAATGCCGTTGACGTTCCACGAGTAGAGTTTCATCGGCGCGGCAGTTTACCGGAATGGTGCACATCCGCGCGCGCCGAGATCCAGTCCATGAGGGCGAGCAACACGCCGGAGGCGACGAAGGTCAGCTGGATGAGCACCATCCACCGCAGGCGGGTCGGATCGACTGCCATAGCCGGATTGGCCAGCAAAAGGAAGGTGCGCAGCAGCGCGATGGCGCTGATCGCGACGATCGAGGCGATGACTTTGAGCTTGAGATCGGCGAAGTCGATGGTGCCCAGCCAGGTCGGCCGGTCCTCGTGCTCGCCGATGTGAAGCTGCGACACGAAGCTCTCGTAGCCGGCGAAAATCACGACCAGGAGCAGATTGCCGGTCAGAGAAAGATCGATGAGCGACAGGGCGAGCACGATCGCCTGCTCTCCCTCGAGCTTTCCGAGCTGGCTGAGCTCGGCAATCAGCTCTCGTGCGAAGACCACCAGAATGGCGATCAGCGCGAAGACCATTCCGGCGTAGAGCGGCGCGAGGAGCCAGCGCGCGCCGAAGAGCAGCCGCTCGAAGCGGACTTCCAGCCCCCGCATGGTCATGCGCCCCAAGCCCGTATCTCCGCCATCGCTTCGGCCCCAGCCAGTCTAACCCGACCCCTTGGGGTGGGGCGAGCGCGCCGGCCACCCTGGAAGGGACGGCCCGAAGCCTCGATAATGAGGGGCTCGAGATGGTGCGTGACGTGCGCGGCCTGGGCATCGCGATGGCGATGCCGACCCGCCGATGGAGGTCGGATGGCTCTTTCCCCCCTTGCCGGCAAGCCGGCCCCGAAGTCGTTGCTGACGGATCCGGCACGGCTCGAGCGCGAGTTCTACGCTCGCAGGCCCGATCCTGCCAATCCCCTGGAAGCCGTGAGCTTCGGCACCAGCGGGCACCGCGGCTCGCCACTCAAGGGGTCCTTCAACGAAGCCCACATATTGGCCATCACCCAGGCGATCTGCGAGTACCGCAGCATGCAAGGCATCAGCGGACCTCTCTACATGGGTCGCGATACCCACGCAGTGTCCGGGCCTGCGCAGCGCGCGGCACTCGAAGTGCTCGCGGCCAATGGCATTGAGACTTTGATTCAGCGCGATGACGATGTGACCCCGACCCCGGTCATCTCGCGGGCGATTCTGGTGCACAACCGCGGACGCACGGAGCGCCTTGCGGACGGCATCGTCGTGACACCATCCCACAACCCTCCGGAGGATGGAGGCTTTAAATACAACCCTCCGAACGGCGGCCCTGCCGACAGCGATGTGACGGGTTGGATACAGACGCGCGCCAATGCATTGCTGCGGGAGGGCAATGCCGGCGTCCGGCGAGTAGCTGTCGAGTCCGCCTTGCGCGCCGCGACGACTCATGAGGAAGACTTCATCTCGCCTTACGTCGACGACTTGGCCAATGTGCTCGACATGCAGGCGATCCGAGCGGCGCGGCTTTCCATGGGGGTCGATCCGTTGGGAGGCGCCGCGGTGCATTACTGGGAGCCCATCAACAGGAAGTATGGACTCGACATAGACATCGTGAATCCGAAAGTCGACCCCACCTTCGCCTTCATGACGGTGGATCACGACGGCAAAATCCGCATGGACTGCTCGAGCCCGTACGCCATGGCGGGGCTCCTGCAGCTCAAGGATCGCTACCGGGTTGCCTTCGCCAACGACACCGACGCGGACCGCCACGGCATCGTCACCCCGTCGGCGGGCCTCCTCAATCCCAATCACTACCTCGCCGTCGCCATCCGCTTCCTCCTCACCCATCGTCCCGACTGGAAGGCTACCGCGGCGGTAGGCAAGACGCTCGTCTCGAGCGGGCTCATCGATCGTGTGGTTGCACGCCTGAGGCGGCCGCTGCGCGAGGTGCCGGTCGGCTTCAAGTGGTTCGCGCCCGGCCTGCTCGAGGGATCGATTTGCTTCGGCGGCGAGGAAAGCGCCGGTGCGAGCTTTCTACGGCGTGACGGCACCGTCTGGAGCACCGACAAGGACGGACTCATCATGGGTCTGCTCGCCGCCGAGATCACGGCGCGGACCGGCAAGGATCCCGGCGAGCACTATCGGGAGCTGACGGCGGAACTGGGTACGCCCTGGTATACGCGCATCGATGCGCCCGCGACTGCCGATGAGAAGACGCGTATTGCCAGGCTTTCTCCACAGTCCGTGCGTGCAGCCACACTCGCGGGTGAGCCGATCACGGGCAAGTTGACGCGCGCGCCCGGCAACGACGCCCCGATTGGCGGGCTGAAGATCGTCGCTGCGAACGGATGGTTCGCGGCCCGTCCGTCGGGAACCGAGAGTCTCTACAAGATTTATGCCGAGAGCTTCCTGAGCGAGCGGCACCTCGCGACCATCGTCGAGGAGGCGCAGCGGATCGTCGGCGATGCGCTGCAAACCGTCTGAGGAGTTGCATGATGACCACGACATTCGAGCTCAATCGCGCAGGGCAGAGCCTGTGGCTGGACAACATAACGCGTGAGCTGCTCGCGAGCGGCACGCTCGAGCGCTATATCGATGAGCTGTCCATCACCGGCCTGACATCGAACCCCACGATCTTCGATCATGCGATGAAGCACGGCTCGGCCTACGATGAGGACATCCGCAAGCTCGCTCAGAAGGGCCTCGCGGATGAGAAGCTCTTCTTCGAGCTCGCGCTCGAGGATCTCACGCGGGCCGCTGATCTCTTCCGGCCGGTGCACGAGCGTACGGCGGGTGTCGACGGCTGGGTATCGCTCGAGGTCTCGCCTCGTCTCGCCTACGACACCAACTCCACCCTGACCGAGGCGCGCGACCTGCACGGACGCGCCGCGCGTCCGAACCTCTACATCAAGATACCCGGCACCCGCGAGGGGCTGCCCGCCATCGAGTCGGCGATCTTCGCCGGCGTGCCGATCAATGTGACGCTGCTCTTCTCGGCGGAGCAGTATGTCGCGGCGGCGGATGCTTGGCTGCGTGGTATCGAGCGCCGCATCGCCGCGGGTCTCAATCCGGACATCCCCTCGGTAGCCTCGATCTTTCTCAGCCGCTGGGACGTCGCGACGGCCGACAAGGTGCCAGAGGCGCTGCGCAATCGTCTGGGACTCGCCGTCGGTCGCAGCGCCTATCGCTCCTATTGCGAGCTGTTGACCTCGGCCCGGTGGCTGCGAGCCCTCAACGCGGGCGCGCGCCCGCAGCGGCTGCTCTTTGCCAGCACCGGGACCAAGGACCCGAAGGTCTCAGATGTCCTCTACGTCGAGGGTCTCGTGGCACCGCTGACGATCAACACGATGCCGGAGAACACTCTCAAGGCATTCTCCGATCACGGCAAGGTGGGCGATGCGATCCCGCCCGACGGCGGTGACAGCGGTGCGGTCCTCAGTGAGTTCACCAAGGCCGGCGTGGACCTTGCTGCGCTCGCCAGGAAACTGCAGACGGACGGCGCAGCAGCGTTCGTCAGCTCCTGGGACAGTCTGATGGGCGTCATCAGCTCCAAAGCAATGGCTTTGAAGAAGGCCGCGGGCGCACGCTGAGTCCAATGGCGATGCGGCAGGCGGGCTAGTGGCCGCGGCCTTGCACGCGCCGCCAGGTCTGGGAGCGCCCGAGGAGTGAGATTCCGAGAAAGCCGCGCATGATGAGCTCGTGGCCGCCGTCCGTCAGTCGCAGCGCACAGCGGTAGATGCGCCCGGTGTCAGGATCGAGGATGTCGCCACCGACATATTGCCCGTCCTGTGGCTTGAGGTGGCGAATCAGCAGGAGGCCGATGATCGGCTGGCCGTGCCGCTCGTCGGTGCAGCGTGTGCAGCGGGCGCTGCGGTCATCACTCGGAGAGCTCGGCTCGATGCGCCCGTAGTAAAGGCCGTCGGCCTCGAAGATCCGAATCAGGCCGAGCGGCCGGCCGGCGCTGTCGAGCGGCTGCCAGAGGCCGATGGGCGAGGCGAGCCGCGCATCGGCCTCGGCCGCGCGAACCGGCGGCTGCGGCGCGAGCGAGATGAGGAGGAGTGTCGCCATGGCGATGACCCGCATGGCGATGACCCACATGGGTGAGCGGCGGGTCAACTGCTGGCGAGGAGCAGGCGCAGATCCGAGGCGACCTGCTGCGGCGTATTGTCCGATTGGCCGAGCAGGCGCGCCCGCCCGCCGCCATCGAAGACGAATATGGCGCTGCTGTGGTCGACTTCGTAATTGCCGTATTTGTCGGGCTGCTCGTAGTGATAGGCGATGCGATAGCGTTTGCTGAGCTCGATGAGCTCGGACTGATCACCCCGCAGCCCCACGAATTGCGGCCCGAAGTTGCTGACATAGCGCTTCAGCACTGCCGTCGTATCACGGCGCGGATCGACACTGACGAAGAGCACGCGTACGTGCGAGGCTTGCGAACCCAGGGTATGAAGGGCGTTGGCAAGGCTGGTCAGCGTCGTCGGGCATTCATCGGGACACTGCGTGTAGCCGAAGTACAGCAGCACGACGTCGTGGCGATAGTCGGCAGCCGTAACCGCCCGGCCATCCTGATCGGTCAACTGAAAGTCGAGTGCCGGTACGAGCCCCGTGATGTCCTTGAGGGCATACGGTGGCCCGGTGCGCGCGCAGGCCCCGAGCGTGGCGATCAGAATAGCGGCCACCGCTGTGGCAAGCAGAGCGGCCGGCCGGCGAAGGTGGCAAGAGTCTGTCAGGAACGGTGACATCCGGGCATGATACCACGCACCCTCAGGCGTACCTGAGGCGGTGGGCGGGCGAACTGGATTCTCTCTCCGTAGTGTCCCGACGCGCCGTAGCCATAGTCGCCCGTCGTGCCACAGCCTCCGTAGCATGCGGCCGCCAAACCGGCCCCTCGCCCCGGAATACCCGCGCGCCGTGCTTGCCTCCGCAGCGAATCTCGCGCCCTTCGCTCGCGTGGTTGATCTTCCGGTGAGTGCGCCACGTCACCTGCTGGTTCGGGCATTCGGGTTGCTGAAATCCTGCCATGACCTCGCAAACACACGACTCCGCTCCAGCCGAGCGCGCGCGCCGCGACGAGTATTCACATTTCGAGCACAAACTGCGGGACAGGTGGTGCCAGCTGCGCGACGAGGCGCGCGAGGCGCTCACGCGCTCGGAAAATGAGGGCTACGCCGAGATTGCGGGCCGCGTGAGCGATCTGGAGGATCAATCCCTCGCTGACCTGCTGGCGGACGTCAATCTGGCGGAGATGGCGCGCGACGTCCAGGAGATTCGCGCGATCGAGCGCGCGTTGCGGCGCATCGCGTTGGGTACCTATGGGATATGCGTCAGCTGCGGGCAACCCATCGAGCATGAGCGCCTCGAGGCTTACCCCATCGCGAATCGCTGCGCGGTCTGTCAGCGCGCGTACGAGCACGGCCACGACCCGACTCCTACTCCGAGGCTATAGCAGGACTGCGCCAGCCGACGCCTGTGCCTGTGCAGGATCCCTGACTCAGCGCCTCTCGTATGAGGCGATCCAACTTACGTACGACCCGCAGTTGACGACAAGCTGTCGTCGCGCGTACTCTTCCGTGAAATAGGCTGAGGTGAAGCCAGTGGAGGAGCAGCCAATGCTTCTCCAACAGGGGTCGTGTGAACGGTGGGGGAAGTCTGGTTTGCGTCGGCGTGGGGATGACGTTGGGGTCGCACATCACGCCATCAGCACGAAGCCATATCGAGAAGGCGGACGTAGTTTTCGCAGCGCTGTCCGACGGCATCATGGAGCTGTGGCTCGCGAGGATGAACCCGGACGTGCGTAGCCTACAGAGCTACTACCGCGAGGGCAGGTCCCGCCTCCAGACCTACCGGGAAATGGTCGATGTCATGCTGGCTGAGGTTCGAGCCGGCAAGCGCGTCTGCGGGGCTTTCTATGGCCATCCCGGCGTATTCGCCTGGCCAGGACATACCGCCATCGAGTTGGCCCGCAGCGAAGGCTACCCGGCGTATATGGAGCCTGGCATCTCGGCGGCGGATTGCCTGTATGCCGATCTCGGCATCGACCCGGGGAAGTACGGCTGCCAGCATTTCGAGACCAGCCAGCTCATGTTCTACCGGCGCCGGGTCGATACCGCCGCTTACCTGATCCTCTGGCAGATCGGGGTGGCGGGCGATGCGTCATTGGCACTATTCTCGACCGGTACTGCACATCGGCGGGTCCTGGTCGACGTTCTCCTGCGCGACTACGATGCGGCGCACGAAGTCATCCTTTACAAGGCCGCAACAATGCCCACCTCGCGGCCGCAGATCGTGCGGCTGCCGCTGAGCGCGCTGCCCGAGGCGGAGTGCGACATGCATTCCACCCTGGTCGTGCCTCCGGCGAGCGCGCTCGAGCCCGATGCGGAAACCCGCGGGCGACTGCGTGCCCTGGACGCGGGCAGATGAGGGTACGACCATCTGCCCCGAGGCGCGATGCGCATTGGATCCGAGCGTCCGGGCTCATCAATCGGTATGGAGGGGGTCATGTCAGACAGTGATTGCATACTGTTCCTCGAGCGACTGGCCGCGGGCGCAATCCCGCGCGAGGCGAGGCCCGCGGAGCTCGAGCGCCTGTTGGCCGAGGCCGGCATTGGTGCGCAGGCGGGCGCAGCAATCCTCGCCGGAGATGCCCACTCGCTCGCCCGTCTGCTCGGTGCGCCACCCATCGTCTGTTGCCTGATCGCTCCCGGCAAGAAAGACGACGAGGAGGAGGAAGAGGAGCCCGAGGAGGAGGAGGAGGAGGAGGAGGAGGAGGCCGAGCCCCACCCGGCACAGCGGCCGTCACGGAACCTCGCGGCTCGACGTGCACGCCGCGCGGGCTGAATCCAAGCGGCGCAAAATCCGCAGGCACCGTATCCGGCACGGTGCCATGGCGGTGCTACTGATGGGCGCGTTCGGCGTGCTGTCGGCCGTGCGCGCCGCCGACGCATCTTCAACCCTGCAGCTCCTCGAGAAGGCCGACAGCCTGAGGCTCTCGAGCTATCCCGAGTTCAGCGCCATCCTGACCCGGGTCGAGGCAAGATCGGCCGGGCTGCCGCCTTCCGAGCGCGATTACCTGCACTACCTCGAGGGTTGGAAAGCCGCCTATGACGGCGACTACCCGGCCGCCGTCACGAAGCTCGAGGCCGTTGCGGCGGAAACGAGCGATGCGACGCTGCGGTTTCGGGCACGGGTCACGGTGGTCAACGTCTTCGTGGTGGCGGCACGCTACGAGGAAGCGTTCGTGCAGCTCGAGGTGTTGCTGAAGGAGTTGCCCCGGATTTCCGACGGCGCGGCGCGCGAGCAGGCACTGGTCGTTGCAGGCGAGCTCTACAACCCGGTCGGACAGTACGACCTTGCGCTCTATTACGGCCGGCTGCTGACCCAGGACAACTACCGGGGTCTCGGGGTATGCAAGGGCCCGACCATCGAGCTCGAAGCCCTCTTCAAGAGCGGTAAGCTGCGGCCCGGCGATCCGGCCCTGGGGTCCGCCGTCGATACCTGCACCAGGCTCGGCCTCATTGCGAATGCCACCGCGATCCGCACCTACGCCGCGAAGCTCTACATCGGCGCGAAGGAGCCCCGCCGGGCGCTCGCGCTGCTGAGGAGCACCTATCCGGTCGCGCTCGCAACCCGCTATCCGCGGCTCATTTCCGAATATGAGGCGTTGCTGGCGCAGGGTTATCTGGCGACCGGCGATAGCGTGCATGCGCGGCAGTTCGCGCTGAAAGCGGTCGCCGATGCGGTCAAAAAACAGTTCACCGAGCCACTGGTGAGAGGCGATCGCATTCTCTATCAACTCGCCAAGGCGCAGCGTGATTACGCAGCTGCCCTCGAATACCACGAGCGTTACGCCGCCGCCAACCTGGGTTATCTCAACGATGTCTCCGTGCGGCAGCTCGCCTACGAGAAGGTGAGGCACCAGGGTCTGGCGCGGAGGATGGAGATCCAGGCGCTCAACCGCAGAAACCGCCTGCTCGAGCTCGAGCACAGGCTGGGAGCGAAGGAGGTCGAGGCGACGCGGCTCTATGGCGTCATCCTGACGCTGATCCTGCTCTTCATCGGACTCTGGGCCGTGCGGACCAAGCGCTCGCAGCTGCATTTCAGGAGTCTCTCGCAGCTCGACGGGCTCACCGGCATCTCCAACCGGCTGCATTTCATCGAGCGTGCGGAGGCAGCGCTCGTGTATGCGCACAAGTCGGGGCATGAGGTCTGTCTCGTCCTCTACGATCTCGATTACTTCAAGTCGATCAACGATCACTTCGGCCATGCCACCGGGGATTTCGTTCTCAAGCGCACCGCGGCGGTCTGCAGGAGCCTATTGCGCGTCAGCGACATTTTCGGGCGGCTCGGCGGCGAGGAGTTCGGTGTGTTGCTGCCCGGATGCCGCCTGGAAGCGGCCCGGCAGCAGGCCGAGCATCTGCGCCAGGCCATCAGCGACATCGAGGCGGAGCACCGCGGGGCCACCGTCAGGTCCTCGGCGAGCTTCGGAATCGCCTCGAGCGCTGCCTCGGGATATGACATGACACGGCTGCTGGCACACGCCGATTCCGCGCTCTACAGAGCAAAGCGCGCGGGCCGCAATTGTGTGATGGCCCATGACTCCGCCGAGGGTGCGGAGGCGAAGGCCGTCCCGCCGCCGCCGGCTCAGGCCTGATGAATGGCCTTGGTGACGAGGCAGTCCTCCAGACCTTCCATCCCGTCTTCCGAGCCGTGTCCGCTTTCCTTCACGCCGCCGAAGGGCGCATCTGCATGGGCCATGGCGACGGAGTTGATGCCGACCATGCCGGCCTCGAGGGCATCGCCGATCAGCATGGCTCGCTTGCCTGACTCTGTGAAGGCGTAGGCGGCGAGGCCGTAGGGCAGACGGTTGGCGTGCTCCACGGCCTCATCGAAGGTCGCGAATGGCGCGACCACGGCAACCGGACCGAATGGCTCCTCGCTCATGATCCGTGATTGGGCGGGGACATCCGACAGCACCGTCGGCTGATAGAAGAACCCTTCCTTGCCGAAGCGCTCGCCGCCCAGATGCAGCTTCGCGCCGCGGCTCACCGCATCGCCGATCAGCGCTTCCATCGCCTGCGGACGGCGCGGATTGGCCATCGGGCCCATGTGATGACGATCGACAGTGCCGTCACCGACTTCGACTTTGCGGGAGCGCTGAGTGAAGGCGGCGACGAACCGCTCGTAGATGCCGTCCTGCACATAAAACCGCGTCGGGGAGACACAGACCTGGCCGGCGTTGCGGAACTTCGCCGTCGCGAGAAGCTCCACGGTGCGCTCGAGATCCGCATCGTCGAAAACGATGACGGGCGCATGACCTCCGAGCTCCATCGTGGTGCGCTTCACGGTCGCCGCCGCGAGCGCCAGCAGATGCTTGCCGACCGCCGTTGACCCTGTGAAGGAGAGCTTGCGTACGATGGGCGAGGCGAGCAGGTGCCGCGAGACTTCGTCGGGTACGCCGAAGACGAGTTGCGCAACGCCTGCGGGCAGACCCGCATCGACCAGTGTGCGCACCACCTCGATCGCCGAGGCTGGGGACTCCTCGGCGGGCTTCAGGATCACCGAGCAGCCGGCGGCGATTGGCGCAGCCAGCTTGCGGCCGGGATTGATCACCGGGAAGTTCCAGGGAGCAAAAGCGGCCACCGGGCCGACCGGCTCCTTGACGACCAGAGCGCGTGTACCGGTCGGCCGCACCAGCACTCTGCCGTAGGTTCGACGGCACTCCTCGCCATAGAACTCGAAGAGGTTCGCGACGGCAAGGGTCTCCGCACGAGTCTCGCGCAGTGGCTTGCCTTCCTCGAGAGTGGCGACCCGCGCAATGTGGTCCACGCGCTCTCGCATGAGCTGCGCAGCGCCTTTGAGGACGTGCGAGCGCTCGTCGGAGGTGGAACGCTTCCACTGCCGGAACGCGCGTTCCGTCGCCTGCAGAGCGCGGTCCAAATCGGCGCCATCGACCAGAGGCAGCTCGCCGAGCGAGCCTCCCGTTGCGGGGTTCACGACGCGATGCGTCCGGCGCTTTTCCGTGCCGAGCCATTCGCCATCGATGTACAGCTTCAGGTCTGTGTATCCGCTCATGGTGCCTCAGGGCCGCTCGTGCGGCAGGTCGAACTTGCAGGTGATGAACGCCAATTCTAGCGTGCCGTGCCTGCGTCCGGGGCGGCGCCTCCGATCGGCAGCTCGAAGGGCACCGCCGGCAGGCCCTTCCCACCGTAAACGTTGCAGATCGGGCTGTCGGCCCAGCAATACCGCACCGCTACGGCGTGCGGAGTACGCGAGGCGTCCAGAACGACATCTGTGCCTTGCTGTATCGCATCGACGAACACGCAGCGCCCGGCGCGGTCGCAGAGCTGAAACCCGATCGGCCGGTTGGATTCCATGGTTTGAAGGCCAGTGCCGTGCGCGTCGAAGCGCACGTGCACGGCACCTCGGGCGCGCCACGCGGCCACGGGGCTCGGACTCGCGCCGTTCACGCTCTGCCCGTATATGAGATTGCGCGCGAGCATTGCAAGGCGCTCACCCACATCCTGCTTGTCCGTCGGATGGAGGAAGCGTGGTGAGCCGACGTCGATGGTCACCGCCAGGCCCGCGTGTGGGGTGGAGGCAGCAACGCGGCGCTCAACTTCGCGCAGTTGCGCCCAGTCCGAAGGTTGAGGTTGCGGCTGATACGCACCAAACCCGGGGAGCTGCACGATGAGCACGGGTGTCGACTGGCCGAACTGCTGGCGCCAGTCGCTGATGAGCGCGGGCAAGAGCTTCGCGTACTCCGGCGCCTGATCTGCGTTGGACTCGCCCTGATACCAGAGGATGCCGCGAACGCGAGTGGCGCCGAGCGGGGCGATCATGCCGTCGTGGAGTACGCTGAGGCCGAACTGATTGAGCCAGGGTACATTCGGGACGTGGCCGGTGGCGCTCAACGGCGCGGATCTCTTGAATCGCCATGAGCCTGAGAAGGGTAGGGTCGTTCCGTCTGCAAGCTGAAGCGTCATCCGCTTCCCCGGAATGAGAGGACCTGCGCCACCCAACACTCCGATGGCGAGGAGGTTGCGGCCGGCATGGAGGACGCCCGGCGGCACGTGATAGACGCGCTGCACGTCGTAACCTTCCGATGCGCCGACCTGGACGCCATTCACCCAGGTGATGTCGGATTGGTCCATTGCCCCGAGCGACAGCACGGCCGATCCGCCGGCCTCGCGGGGAGTGAGGTTGAAGCTCTTGCGCAGCCACACGATTCCGTCGAAGGTCTGAAGCTCGGGCATGCCCCATTCGCGCCAGCTCCCGTTGGGTACGACACCGGTCCACCCAACATCATCGTACCCCGGCGCGTACCAGGGTGGATCCGCAGCGCTCGCCGGATCGTGTGCGCGCCACCAATGGGCCGCGATCCGATCCCACTCCCGCCGGGCCTGCTCGGGCGAATGCCCGTAAACCGGCAGCAGGTCGAGATAGCGGTCATAGCCGCCGAGCCGCCGCAGCCGGGGCTCACTGATCCAGGCCTGGATGAACGAGCCGCCCCAGGCGGACTCGATGAGGCCGATCGGCACGCGCACGATCGGCTGCAGGTCGCGGCCGAAGAAATAGCAGACGGCGGAGAACTCGCGGACACTCGCCGGACTCGTGACCTCCCAGCGGGCCCCGGCGCCAAATGTGTTGCGTGGCACGACGCTGCGGAAGCGCTCGATGTGGAACAGGCGGATCCGGGTGTTGTCCGCATTGACGACATCCTGGTCGTAATCCGAGGCGAGCCGCGTGGGGTACTCCATGTTGGATTGACCAGAGCAGAGGAATACGTCGCCGATGAGGATGTCCCTGACCGCCTGATGGAGCCCGGCGCTCGCCGCCTCGAGGGTGTAGGGCCCGCCGGCGGGCAGGGCAGGGAGGGTGACCTTCCACTGCCCGTCAGAGCGCGCGCGTGTTGTGACGTGTAAAGGAGTCGTCAGCGGGCTCGGTTCTCGCGACAATGTGACGCTGACTTCGGCGTCGGGTGTCGTCGTGCCCCAGACGGGGATGGGTGCCTCGCGCTGCAGGACGGCGTGATCCTGGAAGGTCGAGTGGAGGAGGCCCGCGACGGCCGGATGGACGATCGCCAAGGCAAGCAGTGTGAAATACCCATGTCGCGGAACGCCGGCCATTCCCCCTCCCATCGTCTTGTTACGGCCGCTGATGGTAGCGATATCAGGTCATCTGCGCCAAATCCGCGGTGGCCCATGACACAATGAGGGCACTCCCACTGCTGATCCGGGTGCGGCATGCGACCGCAGCGGCTTACGTTCGTCGCCTCGATGGCCGCTATGCTGTGTGCGCTCGCATCGCCGGCGCCGGCCGCGGATCTTTCGGCCCTCTGCGGGCATTGCCAGGTGTCAGTGGGAGTCGGCGAGACCTATCATTTCTGGGCGCGCACCGGCGGAACCGTGGTGCCGCTCACCTTTACCTGGGATCGGGATCGATACGAGCTCGGCGCCTTTCGCATGGCGACCCGCCAGGAGCTCGAATTCCAGGGAATGGCCCCGGACCGACGGGTCGCGCGGCCCCACTGGGGCTTCTCCGCCACGCGCCGTTGGGAGCTTGCCGGTCCCCGTGCCGTGCGCCTTTTCATCGGGCTCGGCGCCGCCTACAAGACCGAGACAGATGAGCTCAACTCCACCCGCTGGAACTTCGCCGAGCAGCTTGGGGTTCGCATCAGGCTCAACCGCGGCCGCCAGGGCCTCGAGCTGTGCCTGCGCCACTGGTCGAACGCCGGCCTGCGGTTGCCCAATCATGGGCAGGACTTCTTCACCCTGACTTACGTATTCTAGGCGGATGAGCTCGATCCCCTCAACGAGGCGCGCCCGGCTGTCTGCGGCGGCTGCGCTCGCGCTCGCAATCCCGTGGATGTCTGTTGGGATCGCGCAGCAGGCACCACCTTCCAAGGCATCGGTAGCCGCCGCCGGAAAATCGGCTGGGGTGGCCGCACAACCGGCAGCAGTCAAGCCAAATGCCGCGCTGCCCATCACCTCGGCCGATGTACTCACGCACGTGCGCCGCAGCGTCGCGTGGTATCGGGATCTTGGCGCTGTGGAGCAGATCAGCCTGCCGGGCGTGGACGCGGTCGCGCGTAGTCAGCTGCAGCGGCAGGGCCTTACCGCGGTCCGCCTGGCTCTCGAGTTCGGCAAGGCCGCGGAGGACATCCTCGGGCGTGAGGCCGAGGCGCAGGGCGCGAATGCCTCGAGCGAACGCAGCACAGGCGGGGCCCCATCTGCGGCGCCGACCATGGCTGCGCAGCTCGAGCGCGCGTCCGCCGATTTTTCGGCGCGGGAAGGAGCGCTCAAAGCGCAGCTGGCGGCCATCGATACCGAGCTGCGCCGCGCCAGAGGCCCCAAGGCACGCGCGGCGCTCACGGCACAGCGCGCCGGTGTCGTCGCGGCCGTGCAGCTCGTGCAGGCGATCGAGTCCAACGTCGACCAGCTCCGGCGCTTTCAGGAAAGCGCGATCGCCGGACAGGGCAAGCCGCCCAAAGGCCTGCGGGCGCAGCTCGCCGTACTTCAGGAGTCGATTCCGGAGCTCTCGACGGGCAGCGGTGCCGGAGGAGGGGGCGCGCAATCCGTGGCCGCGGCCTCCGCGGGTCATGCGGCGGCCTCGAGCTCGGCGTCCAAGGCTACCGCAGCCAACTTCCAACCGCAGTCGGCCGGTATCGTGACCCTGATCGGGCAATGGTTCACGCTGCATGGCTATCGCGGGCAGCTCGCGGTGGCCATCAAGGACACCACGGCTCTCGAGACCGAGCTGACGAGCACGCGGTCCCGGATTCTCACGACTGTGCGCTCCCTCGTTGGGAGCGGCCTCGCATCCATAGCCGCAGGAAGCACGGAGCAGCTTGCCGCCCAGCGACAGTCGATCGAGACGGCCACCGGGCAGCTTCGCGAGCTCTCGAGCGTAATCATCCCGCTCAGCGAGCAGGCGCTCACCCTGAGCAATGCGCAAACCACGCTGGAGGACTGGAATCACACACTGGCCGCGCAGGAGTCCGCGGTGGCCAGCTATCTCGGCCTGCATAGCGGGTTTCTCCTCGCCTGGGTCGCCGCCGTTCTCATCGTCTCGGAAGTCTGGCGGCGTGCGATCCTGCGTTATCTGCCCGATGCGCGGCGCCGGCGCCCGTTCGTGGTGCTCAGGCGCCTCGCCATCACCGTCGCTCTGGCGCTGGTCGTGATCTTCAGTCTCGTCTCGCAGGTCGGGTCGGTCGCCACCTACGCCGGATTCGTGACAGCGGGCGTTGCCGTGGCATTGCAGAACCCGATTCTCGCGATCGTGGCCTACTTCTTCCTCATGGGCCGGTACGGCGTTCGCGTGGGAGACCGCGTAACGATTTCCGGTGTGACCGGCCGTGTCGTCGACATCTCACTCCTGAGGATCTACCTCATGGAGCTCTCCGGCCCCGACCTGCATTCGACCGGCCGGATGGTGGTGCTCTCGAACGCGGTGCTGTTTCAGCCGACGGCCTCGCTCTTCAAACAGATCCCCGGGGCGGAGTACCTGTGGCACAGCGTTACGCTGACGATCATCGCCACGGCCGATGTCGAGGATGCCTACGGCAAACTCCGGGCGGCGGCCAACAAGGTGTACGACACCTACCGCGCCGACATCGAGCGCCAACACGCTCTGGCGCAGCGCTTCATCGAGTTCGACACGGCGGCACCGGTGCCGGAGGTTCGGGTGCGGCTGACGGACAGTGGTCTCGAGTGCGAAGTACGCTATCCCGTCCCGCACGAGAGATCGGCCCGCATCGACCAGCAGATGCTCGATACGTTGCGCAAGGCCGTCGAGCACGACGAGCAGCTGAAGCTCGTCGCCTCCGGGGGAATGGTGCTCAAATCTTCCGAGACCTGATGGCGCGCTAGCGCAACACGGCCAGCCGCGTCAGATTCGCCTGCACGATGGCCTCGTGGCAGGCGCTCTGCGCATACCAGCGGCGTGCGGCATGAGCCAGGGTGGTGCAGATCTGCGCTGCGTCGGCGGACTCAGGATCCGATAGCGCCAGCGGACCCGGCTTGAAGCCGCGGTGCCGGGTGCGTTGCAGACGGTGGAGGCGCAGGCGGCGCAGCGCCAGAGCGGGCACCGACTCGTCTGCCAGTGCGGTGCGATCAGCCCGTTCGCAGACGAGCTGAACGATCCGGCTGCAGTCAGCTTCGATCGGCGGCGCAGCTTCGCCGTGCGTCACCCATTGCTCGCACCACGCCTGCACGCGCTCGGTGCTGATTTGCAGCTGTGGATCGCTCAACGCGACGGCTATCTGCGGCAGATCGAATGCCTCGCCCAGGGCCTCCTCCCAGCGCTCGTCCTCGAGTAGCAGCTCGATATCCGAGAGATAGCTCGCGAACATGCGCGAATTGGAAGGGTGGGTGGAGCGTCCGGCCTCGCCTCGCGGGGGCGGCGTGATCTGGTACGCGTTGCGGTCTTGCATGCGTCAGCTCTCGAATTATGGGGTTACGGGAGCGCTGCCGTCCGGGCGGCCCTTGCCAGCCCTGCCGCCCCTGCGGCGCTGCCGCGCAGATTTGCGTTTCACCGCACGGGCCGAGGCCTCGAGTGCCTGCCCGTGCGCTTTGCGCTTACCGGCTGAGATGTCGCGAGGCGGGCTGGCACGATGTGCCTTGCGCGCCTTCTTCCATGCCTTGCGCGCCACGGCGGCCTGCTTGCGCGCGCGCTTGGCCTCGCGCTTGGCCTCCTTGACGCGTTTGCGCGCGCGCTTCAGCTCCTCTTTGGCAATCCGCACACGCTGCCGGGCGACTTCCGCCAGCAGTCTTGCGCGCTCCAGAGGCTCGGCCGGCTCGGCCGCCGCAGGTACTACGGGTGTTGCAACGGGCGGAAACGGATCTGCGCCGTCACTCGCCGCGGACGGCGGCTTACCGGCGGATCGCTTCTCGCTGGCTGTCTTCCCCATACGCAATCGCGGTCGTGGACGGGGGGGACGGGCAGTGTCACACAATGGGCGCGCGCTTGCCACCCTTGATCTTATCCACAGAATTTGTGAGTAACCCTGTGCACACCCGCGCGCTCGCGGGGTTAAGCCATTGGCGCAGCAAGGGCTTGCATCAGCATGAGCAGGGAATGATCAGCGAATGAAGGTAGCGAACCCGCGAGCGCGCCCTCTCGGCGACGCTTCAGCGCGAGCGTGCGGGCAACATCGTGGCGGTGACGCGATTGCGGCCCGCGTTCTTGCTGCGATAGAGCGCAGCGTCGGCGACCTTGAGCACCTGCTCAGCGAGCTTACGCTCGCCGACCGGTACACGATCGAGCCCGCAAAGGCCGAAGCTCGCGGTGATCTCGACGGCACGGTTATGCACTTTGAACGGCTTGTTGGCAACGCCCGCACGGAGCTTGCGTGCGACGTCGAGCGCGTGGTCGTAGATCGTCTCAGGCAGCACGATGGCAAATTCTTCGCCGCCTATGCGCGCGACCCAATCGATGCCGCGGCGCAGTGATTCCTGCAGGCGTGCGCCGAATTGCCTCAAGATCTCATCGCCGCCGGCATGACCCAGCGTGTCGTTGGCATTCTTGAAGTAGTCGATGTCGCAGAGAATGAGTGACAGTGACCTGCCATAGCGGGCTGCTCGCTCCACCTCACGCGGAAAGTGCTTACTGAAGAAGCGTCGGCTCGCGACGCGAGTCAGATCGTCGGTCGTCGATAGCTTGCGATTTTCGACCAGTGCGATGCGCAGAACGCCCTCGAGCTCCGCGATCCGACGCGCCGCTCCGATCCGGGCGTGCAGCTCGCGATCTGAAATGCGTCGGCCCACACAGTCATCTGCGCCAGCCACGAGCCCGGCTTCTCTCTCGAGCGATTCATCGAGCGGCGCAACGTACACGACGTAGGGCGGACGCCCGGACTGTTGCGAGCGTATCCGGCGGATCAGCTCGAGGCTGTCGGTTATCACGACGGGGCGGAATTCGGTGACGAGGCTGACCAGCGCTTCGCCTTCATCGACGACGCTCTCGACATCCAGCATGTCGGGCGCAATACGCCTCTCGAAGTCCGCACGGATTCCGGCATCGCCGACGGCGACGAGGGCACGTGGCGGCGGCAGCACGCGCAGCATGACTGCGATCGTCGCAGTCGTATCTTCCTGGATGGCCGAAGGCTGGTGGGCGCGGCGCTCCAGGACTCGCTTGATGACGGTGGTCTGCCCACCCATGCGCATTTGGGGCCCCCCGAGGCTCCTGAGCTCTGGCGAAAGTGCGCGGATGTTACAGATTCCAAAGGGTAAAAACTGTGCAGCCCGGCGCAACGGCACCGTCCCAGAGCAGCGTGGGGGCATCGAAGCGCCGGGAGCCGCCAGGCCCGGCCGGGAATTGTGACGACGCGCACGTTTCCCCTGAAGGCTGCCACGTCGTTACCATATGGGTGTCGATGCACTCCACACGACACACTGGAACGCCTCGCCCATGGGCCCTCCCGCCATCACTCGCCGCCGCCGCCGCCCCTTCCTCACCCCAGTCTGGCTGATTCTGCTGGCCGTGCTGGCGGTGATCGGTCTCGGCCTGGGCCTGCATGCGTCCGCCTCGAACACCATCGTCGTCATCGTGCCGCCCGCGAGCAAGGAGCTGGGCACGATCGACGATCCGCCGCTCTCGGCCGCGGGCGAGCAACAGGCGCAGCAGCTTGCGCAGCAATTCGCGGCCGCCAACGGCCCGGACGGACTCGCCGCCATCTATGTGGATGGCACGCGTCGGACCCGGCAGACCGCCGCACCGCTCGCGCAATCGCTCGGCAAACAGCCGGTGATCCTCACCAGCAGCGATGCCAACGGCATCGCGGGGCAGATCATGAGCCAGAACGGCGGTGCCAACGTGCTCGTCGTCTGCCCGGAGGCAACGATCGCGGACCTCATCCAGGTGCTGAGCGGCCAGCAGGTGAAGCTCCCGCCGAACCAGCGGGCCGTTTGGGTCGTAACGGTGCCGAGCTACGGACCGGCGAGCGTGCTGCGCATCGCTTACTGAGCAAGCGTTCCGCGCTTCGAATGTCTCGCCTAGCGGGAATGCACGCTGAGCGCGGCGGCCTTGCGTGCGAACGCCTCATGCTCGCCGATGCGAAAGTCGGCGAGGATGGCATCTTGGATGTGTCTCCCCTGGTCGATGAGAAACGTTGCCCGCCGGACTCCGAAACCGAGGGGCCCCTGAACGTCGTACATCTTGATCACGAAGCGGTCCACATCTGCCAGGAGTGTGAAGGGGAGTTTGTACTTCTCGCGGAAGGCCCGATGGCTCTCCGGACTCTGCGGGCTGACGCCCGCAACTGAGATCCGCGCGGCCTCGAGCTCCGGATGCAGGTCTCTGATCTGGCAGGCCTCGCGGGTGCAGCCCGGCGTGAAGTCGGCAGGGTAGAAATAAAGGATGAGCGGGCCGTCTCGCAGCAGGTTGCTGAGTGACGTCGCGTGGCCGTCCGCGTCCGGCAGGGTGAACTCAGGCGCCCGTGCGCCGATTGCCAGCATGGGGCTCTCCGGGTGGGCTTTGGGCTTCGGGCAAGCATCATAGCCGCCGGGCGGGGTGGTGGGGCAAGGCGGAGCGGGGCAGTCGCTGCCACCTGCCGCCATTGTCCCGTTCCGGGGCAGCACTACACGGCACCCCGGTCGGCCGGAGATTCCGGACTGCGATTGGACGGGCTGCCCCTCGGTGCTAGAATCGCGCGCCTTGCGTGGGGCGGTAGCTCAGCTGGGAGAGCGTCGCGTTCGCAATGCGAAGGTCGAGGGTTCGATCCCCTTCCGCTCCACCACCATCCCCTGGGGGTC
>Ga0070741_10002347_pt1 | contig 51521 bp, 38 predicted proteins | sample Coa_R1_4_FD_66440 | JGI IMG/M metagenome (GOLD analysis project Ga0070741, IMG submission 66440) | Surface soil microbial communities from Centralia Pennsylvania, which are recovering from an underground coalmine fire - Coalmine... | ecosystem: Environmental > Terrestrial > Soil > Unclassified ... | reverse complement strand
ACGTTGGCCGGTTCCTCGCCGAGTTTCTCGCACAGGTCCTCGTAGGCTTCGATCCGCTCGCGGTTCTTCGCGACCTCCTCCCGGGCCCGGCCCGCCAGCCGGCGGCGCCCCTCCCGCTCCTTGCGCAGCACGCCGCCGAGCAGCCCGCCGTGCAGCGGCGACCACGGGATCACACCGACGCCGTACTCCAGCGCGGCGGGCAGCACTTCCAGCTCAACCTCCCTGGTCAGGAGGTTATAGATGGACTGCTCACTGACCAGGCCGAAAAAGCCGCGAGCTGCGGCGATGTCGTTCGCCTGCGCGATGTGCCAGCCAGCGAAGTTCGACGAGCCGACGTAGAGGATCTTGCCTTGGCTGACCAGGACCTCCATCGCCTGCCAGATTTCGTCCCACGGGGTGTCCCGGTCAATGTGGTGCATCTGGTACAGGTCGATGTAGTCGGTCTGGAGCCGGCGCAGCGAGTCGTCGCAGGCACGCCGGATGTTCAGCGCGGACAGCTTGCCCTCGTTCGGCCAGTCCGACATCGCGCCGTACAGCTTGGTGGCCAGCACCGTGCGCTCCCGACGGCCGCCGCCGGACGCGAACCACTCGCCGATGATCTCCTCGGTCCAGCCGGGGTGCGACTGGTCGTGTCCGGCCACCTGGCCCGGCGGGCTCATGGCGCCGCCGTACCGGTTAGCCGTGTCGAAGAAGTTGATGCCGACCTCGTGCGCGCGGTCCATGATCGCGCGCGAATCCTCCGGCGTGGTCAGCGGGCCGAAGTTCATCGTGCCGAGACACAAGCGGCTGACCGACAGCCCGGAACGTCCTAGATGCGCATACTCCATAGACCCATTTTTTCATAACGACATGGGCTCATCCCCCTGGGCACGCACGTACGCCCGGCACCCCGACCAGCCCGCGGAATTCTCCGCCTAGTGCACGTGTTCGTGCGTGCGTGATCGAGAAGACGAGCATCTGTTTGGGCCCGGACTCCCGAAATCGGCTGCGGGAGGCAGACGAACCGTCCGGCGCGGGCGCCGAAGCCGCACTGGAGACCTTCTACTACGCCCTCAACAACCGCGATCTCGACGCGCTGCGTGCCGATTGGGCCGATAGCGCCTTGGCCCAGCTCAACAACCCGGTAGGCGGCATCCTGCGCGGCGCGGATGCCATCGTCGCCTTGTATGACAAGATCTTCGGCGGCGCCGTGCGGGTCCAGGTGACGTTCACCGACGTGATCTCCTACCAGGGTCGCGAGCATGCCGTGTTCGCCGGCCGGGAGACCGGCAGCTACACCCGTCTCGACGGAACATCCGTCCCCCTGGAGATCCGCACTAGCCGCTACTTCCGCTACGAGGACGGCCGCTGGCGCCAGTACCACCACCACGGCAGCATCGACGATCCAGCTGCCTTGGGTGCCTACCAGCAAGCCATCCGGGGGTAGCGCGCCCGCGTCCCTACGCTGCACCGGAGGTGGTCAGTGCGTACCACGGTGGGCGGCGACCCGTTCGCGGGTCCCGCATTTGGCCGAACAGTAGCGCCGGGCGCTGCCCCGGCCCGTGTTCACGAACGGCCGGCCGCACGACGGTGACGCGCAGATGCCGCCGGGCGGCTGCTGCCGCTCCGCGAGCAGCACCGCGAGCGCAAGACAAGACGAGGCCAGGAACCACTCCCCCCACGGCGCGTCATCCGAGCTGTCCACGTGCAGGTGCCAGGCGTACTGGCCGCCGTGCGTGCTGAGCCGCGGCGGGTACGCCCGCCCCGCGAGCAGTTCGTTGATCAGCTCCGCCGCCCGCGACACGTCATCGGCGGCGAACACCTCGCGCAACCGGACCGCGGCCTGGCGCAGCTCCACCAGGTCAGCCGCGGACAATTCGATCGGGTCCGGCTCGCCATGCGCGCGCAGCACCGTCACCACGTCCTCGTCGCGCAGCAGCGCGCCGAGCAGATCGGCCGTCCGTTGCGCGGCCTCGGGCACGGAGCTGCCCAGAAGTGACTCAGCCACGGAACCTAGTGTAACGTCTAAATATGCAAACTCGTTACCTCCTCGGTGCGTCGATGGCTCGGGCGGGCGACGAGATGTCCGGGCCCGCGGTGCTGCTGCTGGCCTTCGCCGTCACCGGGACGCCCGCGGCCGGATCGGCGCTGATCGCCTGCCTCACGGTGGCCGCGGCCGCCGGCGGCCTGATGTTCGGCGCGCTGCTGGACCGCAGCCCGCGACCCGGTCGGCTGCTCGCGCTCGCACTGGCCGGCTACGCCGGCGGGATACTCGCACTCGAGGTCATGACCGGGCGGGTGCCGCTCGGCGCGGCGCTCCCGGTCGCGTTCGCGGCAGGCGTGTTCAGTCCGGCCGTGGCCGGCGGCTGGACCTCGCAGTTGCCGCATCTGGTCGCCCCCGAGGCGCTCCCCCGCGCTTCCGCGATCGACGCGCTGACGTTCAACGCCGCGAGCCTGGCCGGCCCGGGCCTCGCCGCACTCACCGCGGCCTGGCTCGGCGCGCGCACCTCGGTCCTCGTCGCCGCCGCGGTGATCGCCCTCGCGGTCCCCGCGGCCCTCTCCCTGACGCTCCCCACCGTGCCGATGGCGCCAGCGGCACGCCAAAGGCCGACCGGGCTGGTGCGGCAGGTGGGGGTGGGGGTGCGGGCGATCTGGCGGCGGCCGGCGCTGCGGCGCGCCACGGTCACCTCGGGCGTGTCTTACGTCGGGTTCGGGATGCTGCTGGTGTGCTGCCCGCTGCTCGGGAACGAACGGCTCGGCGCGGCCGCGCATGGCGCGCTGCTGATCAGCGCGATGTCGGCGGCGGCGCTTGCCGCCAGCGCCGCGGCGGCAAGGCGGGCCGGCCAGGCCGCGAGGTGGACGGCGGACATCCGGGTGCTGCTCAGCACGCTTGTCATCGGCGGCGGCCTGGCCGCGATCGCGCTGGCACCAGGCTGGTTCACCGTGCTCGCCGTGGCACTAGTCGGCGCGGGCGAGGGACCGCAGCTCACCGCCGTCTTCGAGGTGCGGCACCGGGAGGCCCCGGCCGGGATGCGCGCGCAGATCTTCACCACGGCCGCGAGCCTCAAGATCGGCGGGATGTCGTTGGGGGCGGCGCTCGCCGGGCCGCTGGCCGGCCGCTCGGTGGTCGCCTGCCTGCTCGTCGCGGCCGGCATCGAGGCGTGCGCCGCGCTCGCATACCTGGCGGCCGGGCCATCGGCACGTTGTGGAGTGACTGTTCACCGTGCGTCAAAGCGACAAATTCGAACTAGTCCCGGCCCCGAGATTTGGTCGAAATTATTGCGGACACTTACCCTCCCAGATCGGGGGGGTAAGTGTCCGCAATAATCTTGCACGCCCGACGGTCCGCCAGAAATGTGGCTTACGTCCGGTTTCCCCGTAGAGCGGCGAGGCGCGGGGCGGCACCTCCCGGGCGGGACGGCACTTCCCCGGCGAGGGGACCTCGAGGCGCGGGGCGGCACCTCCCGGGCGTGGCGGCGGGAGCTGATATTCTTTCGGCATGACATCGCGCAGTGCTCAGTGGCGGGCCGTCGGCTAACGGGCGGACCTGTCAGCGCATGCGCATTGCGGCCGTCCGGTGAGCGGGCGGCCGTTGTTCTCTCTTGGCACGCTCCGGCCGGGCGCTTACTAAGGAGAACGACATGAAACGGATTCTGACCGGGGACCGGCCGACCGGGCCGCTGCACCTCGGGCACTACTTCGGCACGCTCCAGAACCGGGTGCGGCTCCAGGACGAGGGTGCCGAGGTTATCGTGCTGGTCGCGGACTACCAGGTGCTGACCGACCGGGACAGCGCCGACCACCTCGACGAGTACGTCACCAGCGCGGTGCTCGACTACCTCGCCATCGGCATCGACCCGGGTGTGTCGCTGATATTCACGCACAGCGCCGTGCCGGCCCTCAACCAGTTGCTCCTGCCGTTCCTCAGCCTGGTCTCGGTGCCGGAACTGAACCGGAACCCGACCGTGAAGGACGAGATCGCGCACTCGCGGCAGGCGTCGGTGAGCGGGCTGATGTTCAGCTATCCGGCGCATCAGGCAGCGGACATCTTGTTCTGCAAGGCGAACCTGGTGCCGGTGGGGTCGGACCAGCTGCCGCACGTGGAGATCACCCGGCTGATCGCGCGACGGTTCAACGAGCGGTACGGCCCGGTGTTCCCGGTACCCGAGGCCATGCTCTCCGACGCGCCGCTGCTGCTCGGCACCGACGGCGGGAAGATGAGCAAGAGCCGCGGGAACTCGATCGCACTGTCCGCGACCGCCGATGAGACCGCGCGGCTGCTGCGCGGCGCGAAGACCGACGCGATCCGGGAGATCACCTACGACCCGGAGCACCGGCCCGAGGTATCCAACCTGGTGCTGCTCGCCGCGCTGTGCCTGGAGAAGGATCCGCATGACGTCGCGGCGCAGGTCGGCGGCGGCGGGGCGGCCGGGTTGAAGGCGCTGCTCATCGACGCGGTGAACGACACCTTCGCACCGATCAGGGCCAGGCGGACGGAGCTGGCGGCCGATCCTGGCTACGCGCGCTCGGTGCTGCGGCGCGGAAACGAGCGCGCGAACGAGATCGCGACGGGGACTCTTGAAGAAGTCCGTTCGACCATGGGCATGTGCTATTGACAAAACCGCACGGTAGTCAATGATTCCGGGCATGGAGAAAAACGACTCGTCCAGACGCGCCGGCAGCACCCGCCGCGCGTTCCTGTCTGCTTCGGCCGCTACCGCGGTCGCGGCACCGATCCTGGGCGTGACGGCCGTCTCGGCGTCCGCCAGCACCGCCATCTCTCCGTTCCTTCCTGACCCGGGACTCAGTTCGCTGCTCCGCCAGATCGACCCCGGCCGGATCGAGGCCACCATCCAGCGCCTCGTCCAGTTCGGCACCCGGAACACCCTTTCCAGCCAGACCGACCCGGTCCGCGGCATCGGTGCGGCCACCACGTGGGTGACCCAGCAGATGCAGGCGATCGCGGCCACCTCGGGCGGCCGGATGACCGTCCAGCAGCAGCAGTTCACTCAGCCGGCATCGTCCAACCTCCCGGTCCCGACCGTCATCACCAACGTCATCGCGACGCTGCAAGGCACCGCGTCGCCGCAGCGCTTCTACGTCGTCACCGGGCACCTGGACTCTCGCGTGACTGACGTCCTGAACTTCACCGACGACGCCCCGGGCGCGGACGACGACGCGTCCGGCGTCGCGGTCGTGCTCGAGCTCGCCCGGGTGTTCGCCGCCCATCAGTTCCCCGGCACGCTCATCTTCGCCGCCGTGAGCGGCGAGGAGCAGGGCCTGTTCGGCTCCACGTTCATGGCCAACCAGATGAAGGCGGCTGGTAACGACGTGCAGGGCATGTTCAGCAACGACATCGTCGGCGCCTCCCAAGCTCACGACGGGACACGGCCGGATCCGTTCAGCGTGCGGCTGTTCGTGGAGGGCATCCCGACCGCGGCCACCGCCAACCAGGTCGCCCTCATGAAGGTCGTCGGCGGCGAGAACGACGGCCCCACCCACCAGCTGGCCCGGTTCGTCGGCGACGCCGCGCCGTTCATACTGACCGGCATGAACATCGACATGATCTGGCGGCGGGACCGCTACCTGCGCGGCAGCGACCACCTCTCGTTCCAGGAGCAGGGGTACCCGGCGGCCCGGATCACCGAGCCGCGGGAGAACTTCAACCACGAGCACCGCAACGTCGAGGTCATCAACGGCGTCCAGTTCGGCGACCTTATCGACTTCGTGGACTTCGACTACACCGCGCGGGTGGCCAAGGTGAACGCCGCGGCACTCTGGGCCCTGGCCACGGCCCCCGGGACGCCGAAGAACGTGGAGATCCACGTGGCGCCCCCAGCCGGTTTCGCCGGCATCAACACGACCGTGCTCTCCTGGGACGCCAACCCCGAGACGAACCTGGCGGGCTACGAGGTGGTGTCGCGCGACACCAGCGCCGCCAACTGGACCCATTCGACCAACGTCGGCAACGTCACGACCGTGACCCTGGACATCGCGAAGGACAACATGCAGTTCGGCGTCCGCGCGGTGGACTCGGCCGGGCATCGCAGCCCGGTGGGCTTCCCGACCACGGTCACCACTTAACCCGTGTCAGGTCCGTTACCGCTACGGTGAGGTCCGTGGAGCTGGCGGCCTGGCTGAAACAGAACGGAGCGGGGCGCGGCGACCTCGTCGCACTGGTCGTCGCGCCCAATCTGGTCGCGGTCGCCGTGCCCGGCGGCAGATCGACCGAAACCGACCTCCGGGAGGTCGCCACCGCGGACGCGGAGGCGCGGCCCCGGTGGGTGCTGTGGTCCCCGACCGTGGCGAGCGCGTGCGTCTCGGCCGGCACACGGCTGGCGACGTGCTGGGACATCGCGGCGGTGCACCGCCTGCTGTTCGGCGGCTGGCGGGCGGATCCGGCGCTGGTGTGGGCCCGGCTGCACGACCTCGCGGCACCCGGGGTCACCGCGCCCGACGGCACGCCGGATCTATTCGACATGACCGACGACTCCGCCGACCCGATCGACGCCGACGGGTCGCTGCGGCAGTCCTGGTCGAACGGCGGCTGGGCTGACAGTGCCGAACGGGCGGGCCGATGGGCGGCGCTCGCGCTCGAGGTCGCGGTCCTCCAGCGGGCGGCGCTGCATGAGCTGGCGGCGAAAGACCGGCCGATGGCGCCGCGGGTCGCCGCTTCGGAGTCGGCCGCCGAACTCCTGTGCGCGGAGCTGTCCGCGGACGGGCTGCCGGTGAACCGCGAGCTGGCCGAGGCGATGCTCACCGAGATCATCGGGCCGCGACCGCGCAGCGACGCGGAGGCGCTGCGGCAGCGGGCCGCACGGGATCAGCACGTACTGAGCCACGCACCCGGCGGGGTGACCGCGGACCTGCGCAGCCCGGTCCAGGTCCTCGGCCTGCTCCGCAAGGTGGGCCTCGACATCCCGGACACCCGCGCGCACCGCCTGCGCGAACTGCGGGACAAGCATCCGCTCATCAACGCGCTGCTCGACTGGCGCAAAGCGGAGCGGATCGCGACGACGTACGGCTACTCCTGGCTTGACGCGCAGCTGGGCGCGGACGGGCGGCTGCGCGGGGACTGGACCGGGTGCGACGGCGCGGCCGGGCGGATGACGGCCTCGGCCGGGCTGCACAACATGCCGTCGGTGCTGCGGGCGGCGGTGGTGGCCGAGCCCGGGCACGTGTTCGTGCGGGCCGACCTCGGTCAGATCGAGCCGCGGGTGCTCGCGGCGGTATCCGGCGACGAGGCGCTCGCCGCCGCGGCTCAGTCCGACGACATGTACGCGCCGGTCGCGGCCGCGCTCGGCGTGGAGCGGCCGGTCGCCAAAGTCGCGGTGCTCGGCGCCATGTACGGGCAGACCACCGGGCACGGCGCGCAGGCGCTGCGCCGCCTGAAGGCGGCCTACCCGGTGGCGATGGCCTACCTGGACGCCGGCGACCGGTCCGGGCAGGCCAAGCGGGACGTGCGCACGTACGGCGGGCGGCTGGTGTCCATGTCCGATACCCGGCCCGACTCCCCCGCCCGGGCGGCGGCGCGCGGCAGATACGGGCGCAACGCGCTGGTGCAGGGCGCGGCCGCGGAGTTCTTCAAGATGTGGGCGGTGACCGTCCGCGCGCGGCTCGGCAGCGGGCGGATCGTGCTGTGCCTGCACGACGAATTGCTCCTCCATGTGCCGGCCGCGGATGGCAGCCACGTCGCCGGACTGGTCGGCGACTGCCTGACCGAGACGGCGAGGCGCTGGGCGCCGCGATCGACGGTGCGGTTCATCTCGGACACCCGCGTGCTGGCCGCGTGGGCTGACGCGAAGGGGTCAGGGCCAGAAGCACCACTGTCGTTATGACCATTGTACAAGAGTTCTTGTACAAGTACTCTTGTGGACATGGACGACTTCAGGCAGGTCACGGACTCCCGGGTGCTGGCCGCGCTGGCGCACCCGCTGCGGCGGCGGCTGCTCACCCTGCTCGAGGTGGAGGGTCCCGCGATGGCCAGCACGCTGGCCGAGCGAACCGAGCAGGCGGTCGGCAACATCAGCCACCACATGAAAGTGCTGGCCGCGGCCGGCCTGGTCGAGGAGGCGGCCGAACTGGCCAGGGACCGGCGGGAGCGCTGGTGGCGGAACGCGGCCAAGGGGCTGCGCTGGTCCACCCGCGATTTCGCGGGAGACGCGGCCACCGAGGCCATCGCCCAGGCGGCCAAGTCCGTCAACTTCGACTACCAGCTCGCCCAGCTCCGGGCCTGGGCCGAGGCGCCCGAGGAGCGGAAGGAACGCTGGCAGCGCGGCCCGTTCGCGACCGACAGCTGGCTGCGGCTTGACGACGCCGAGCTCGCCGAGTTCGCCGCGGAGCTGAACGCGCTGATCCTGCGCTGGTCGGACCGGGAGGTCCCCGATGACGGGCGGCAGCGGGAACCGGTATTCGTGTTCGCGCACGCCGTGCCGGGAACGCCATGAGGCTCGGCCTGCTCGCGACCCGCGACTTCCGCGTGCTGTGGTCCGGCGAGACGACCAGCTGCCTGGGCAGTAGCATCGGCGGCGTGGCGCTGCCGCTGGTGGCGCTCGGCGCGCTGCACGCCAGCGTGTTCGAGGTCAGCGCGCTGACCGCCGCCGCGTGGCTGCCCTGGGTCCTGATCGGTCTGCCTGCCGGGGCGTGGGTCGACCGGCTGCCGCGACGCCCGGTCATGATCACCGCCGACCTCGTGTCGCTGACCGCGTTCGCCAGCGTGCCGGTGGCCGCGTGGTGCGGCGTGCTGACCATCGCCCAGCTGCTCGTCGTCGCGCTCGCGGGCGGGGTGTCCGCGGTGTTCTTCAAGACCGCGTACCGCGCGTTCCTGCCCGCCGTGCTCGGGCCGGACGAGCTACTCGAAGGGAACGCCAAGCTCCAGGGCAGCGAGCAGGTCACGAACGTGGCCGGCCCGGGACTGGCAGGCCTGATCGCCCAGGCGGCGGGCGCGGTGTGCGGCACGCTCGCCGACGCGGTCAGCTTCGGGGTTTCCGCGCTGTGCCTGCTCCGGCTACGGGCCAGCGAAGAGCGTCCGCCCGCGACGGGGCGGCACCTGCGCCGCGAGATCGCCGAGGGTATGCGGATCGTCATCCGGGATCCGCTGCTGCGCGTCAACACCGTGTTCGGCTGCCTGTCGAACCTGGTGCTTGTCGGCTACCAGTCCGTGCTCGTCGTGTTCCTGATCAGGGTCATCGGGCTGAGCGCCGGGATCACCGGCCTGCTGCTGGCGCTGACCAGCCTGGGCGGAGTGCTCGGCGCGCTGGCGGCGCGGCGCGCCGCGGCCCGGTTCGGCACCGCGCGGGTGGCGCTGTACGGGAAGCTGCTGCTCAGCCCCGCCGGCCTGCTGATCCCGCTCACCTCGCGCGGTCCCGGGCTGATCCTGTTCCTGGCCGGCAGCGTGATCATCGTCGCCGGGATCATCGCGGGCAACATCGTGTGGTCGGGCTGGGTGCAGACCTACTACCCGGCACGGCTGCTCGGCAGGCTGTCCACCAGCTCACAGGTGGTCAACTACGGCGCGATCCCGCTCGGCGCCGTGCTGGCGGGTCTGATCGCCAGCCGTCTCGGCATCAGACCCGCCCTGTGGGTGATGCTCGGCGGGCTGGTCATCAGCTCTTTGGTGCTGCTGACCGGCCCGCTTCGCACGATGCGCGACCTGCCGGATCCCGATTACGTCGGCGAAGAGGTGCCCGCCTGCGACCGGGTGACCGGCGCCTCCACTGGCAGGGTGCCGGACCGGACCACGTCGGCGTAGAACCGCGAACTCTGCTTGGGTATGCGCTGCTGCGTGCCGAAGTCCACGAAGATGATGCCGAACCGCTTCTGGTACCCCCAGCCCCACTCGAAGTTGTCCAGCAGCGACCAGACATAGTAGCCCGCCAGGTTGACCCCGGCCTTGATCGCGCGCGCCGCGGCACCGAGGTGCTGGTGCAGGTAGATGACCCGCTCGACGTCGTTCACCACGCCGTCCGGGTTCACGTAGTCCTCGGCCGCGCAGCCGTTCTCCGTGATGTACAGCGGCAGCCCCGGGGCCTCTGCGTGCAGCCGGAGCAGCAGCTCGTACAGCCCGTCCGGGTCGATAAGCCAGCCCATCGGCGTCCGGTGCAGCGTATCGGGCCGGTAACCGACCACACCGGGTATGCCGCCACGCGCGGGCTCCTCGTTGCGCCGCAGGTCGGCCGGGTCGCCGTGGCGCAGGAACATCGGCGCGTAGTAGTTCACGCCGAGGAAGTCGAGCGGCTGGTTGATCGTCGCCAGGTCGCCGTCGCGGACCAGGTCGTCGGACGGGGTGAGTTCCGGCGACGCGATCGTCGGGTAGCTGCCGCGCAGCAGCGGGTCGAGGTACAGGCCGTTGAGTTCGGCGTCCGCGATCTCGCTGGCGCGTTCCAGGTCCTCGCCCGCACCGAGCAGCCGGACCGGGTGCAGATCCAGCGTGATGCCGACTTCGGCCGCGCCCGCCGCGCGCAGCGCCTGGGCGGCCAGGCCGTGGCCGAGCAGCAGGTGATGGGTGGTCGCGGTGGCCGCCTCGTTGTCGGACAGGCCGGGCGCGTGCCTGCCGGTGCGGTACCCGTTCTCGGCGACCACCTGCGGTTCGTTCAGCGTGATCCACCTGGCGACGCGGTCGCCGAGCGCCTCGCCGAGGATCGTGGCGTACTCGGCGAACCGCTGCGTCGTGTCCCGGTTGGCCCAGCCGCCCTTGTCCTGGAGTTCCTGTGGCAGGTCCCAGTGGAACAGCGTCGCGGTCGCGGCGATGCCGTGGCCGGCCAGCTCGTCGATCAGCGCCTTGTAGTAGTCGAGGCCGCGCTGGTTCACCGGTCCGCTGCCGCCCGGCTGCACCCGCGGCCACGACACGGAGAACCGGTAGGCGTTCAGGCCAAGCGACGCCATCAGCGCCACGTCGTCCCGGTACCGGTGGTAAGAGTCGCACGCGATGTCGCCGGTGTCACCGCCGCGAACCTTGCCCGGGGTGTGACTGAACGTGTCCCAGACGGACGGTCCCCGGCCGTCTGCCTGAGCCGCTCCCTCAACCTGATAAGCGGCCGTCGCCGCTCCCCACGTGAACCCGTCGGGGAAACTCAGCACACCGTCGGACGCCGTTGCGGTCATCGAACCCTCCTTTGCGGATTGTTAAAACCATGTGACGGAGGACCCTTGACCGGCCCGAACCGCGAGGTTAGTGTAAGCGCTTAGATTCCGGGATGTAAACGCTTACATCCTATTAATAAGGCATAAACGAGACTTCACGCTGATCGTTCCGGGCACCGCCCGGGACTCGCACCATGAGACTTACAAGGATTCCGGCAACGTGACGACGCTGTATGACGTGGCGCGCCTGGCGGGCGTGTCCACCGCGACGGTCTCCCGGGTGCTGCACGGCCAGGACCGGGTCCGCGAGTCGACGCGCGCCCGGGTGAAGAAGGCCATCGACGAACTCGGTTACGTCCCGGACAGCGCGGCCCAGAGCCTGTCCCGCCGCCGCAAGGAGGTAATCGGCATCGTCTGCATCGAGCGCCCGGCGAACACGCACGAGAACATGAACCTCACCTACACCGACGAGCTGCTGCATGGCGTCGAGGCGCACATCCGCACGCTCGACTGGTCGCTGCTGATCACGTTCTGGAACGAGGCGACCGACCCCGGCTTCCCGCGGCTGGACGCGATGTCCGGCAAGGTCGACGGGGTGCTGATCGGTGAGGGAAGCTTCCCGACCCGGCTGCTCGAGCGCCTCGCCAAGCGGGTGCCGGTCGCGGTTATCGCCGGACCGCCGGACGAGCGGATGGTTGACGTCGTGACCGCGGACAACCGGGCCGGCTCGATCGCCGTGGTCACCCACCTGATCGAGGCGCACGGCAGCCGGCGCCTGTTCCACCTCGACGGGCCCGCCAACGCGCCGGACGCCAGCGAGCGGCGCTTCGCACTGGAGCAGGTGCTCCGCGAACACCCGGGATCGCGGCTGGTCGGCACCACACACGGCTCGTTCAGCGTGGAGAGCGGCGAGGACGCGGCCGCCCGGATCCTCGCCGCGTTCCCCGGCGCCGGGCCGAATCGGCTGCCCGACGCGATCGTGTGCGCGAACGACCAGATGGCGATCGGGCTGATGCGGGCGTTCACCGAGGCCGGCGTCCGGGTGCCGGAGGACGTGGCGGTGGTCGGCTTCGACGACATATTCCCCGGCAGCCTGAGCCACCCGCCGCTGACCACCGTCTACCAGCCGATGCGCATGCTGGGCGAGCGGGCGTGTGCCCGGCTGATCGAGCGCATCGCCACGCCGGAACTGCCGCCGGCCGTGGAATTGCTGCCCACCGAGCTCGTCATCCGGCAGAGCTGCGGCTGCCCGCCGGGCGCCGTCATCCGTCAGCCAGTCCGCCACATGCAGAACTCGCGGGGGTAGCCCATGGCATTCATACTCCGCCGCCTCGCCTTCTACGTCGTCGCCGCCTGGGTCGCGCTCACCGTGAACTTCTTCATCCCGCGCGCCGTCCCCGGCAACGCGGTCGAGGCGATCATGGCGAAGTTCCCGAACCTCACGCCGGGGGCGTACAAGGCGATCTCGGCGATGCTCGGCGTGGGCAAGGCCGGCTCGCTAGGCCATCAGTACGTCACCTACCTGGACGACGTCGCCCACTTCAACTTCGGCACCGACGTGTCGCAGTACCCGGCCTCGGTGTCCAGCCTGCTCGGGCAGACCGTGCCGTGGACGCTCATCCTGGTCGGCACCTCGACGGTCATCGCGTTTCTGCTCGGCACCGGGCTCGGCATCATGGCCGGCTGGCGCAACGGCGGCTGGCTGGACCGGTCGCTGCCGGGGCTGATGTTCCTCCAGGCGATCCCTTACTTCTTCCTCGCGCTGATCCTGGTGGAGGTATTCGCCGTGAAGTGGCACGCCTTCCCGGCGGGCCAGGGCTACGACGGCGGCCTGGTGCCCGGCTGGCACTGGGACTTCATCTCCAGCGCGATCTACCACTCGATACTGCCCGCGTTCACGATCGTGATCACGTCCGTGGCCGGCTGGATGCTTCAGATGCGCAACGTGATGGTGACCACGATCGGCGAGGACTACGTGGTGGCCGCGCAGGCAAAGGGCCTGCCGAACCGCCGTGTGGTGTTCACGTACGCCGCCCGCAACGCGCTGCTCCCCCAGCTTCAGGGATTCGGGCTGGCGCTGGGGTTCGTGGTGTCCGGCGCGATCGTGATGGAGATCGTGTTCGGTTATCCCGGCATCGGGCTGCTGCTGCTCAGCGCCGTCACCTCGAGCGACTTCCCGATGATGCAGGCGATCTTCCTGCTGATCACGTTCGCCGTGCTGATCGCCAACCTGGTCGTTGACGTCATCATCGTGTTCGCCGATCCGCGGGCCCGGGCGAAGGAGGCCACCCGATGACCGTCGCGACCACGATCGTCACCGAGCCAACGGTCGTCACCGGCAAGCTGCCCGGCCGCTGGCGCCGCCTGCCGGGCAAGGCAAAGGCCGGCGTGGTGCTGATGGGCATGTTCATCCTGGCCGCGATCATCGGCCCGATGGTGGCGCCGTACGACCCCGGCTACCAGAACCCGCTGCCGTCACTGAAGCTCGCCGCGCCGAGCGCCGCGCACCTGCTCGGCACCACGCAGACCGGCCAGGACCTGCTGTCCCAGTTGCTGACCGGGATCCGGCTGACCCTCGAACTCGGCCTGCTGGTGGGCGTGATCGCCACGCTGCTTTCGGTGATCGTCGGGGTCACCGCCGCGTTCCTCGGCGGCGTCTGGGACGAGCTGCTGCTGCTGGTCACCAACGTATTCCTGGTGATCCCGGCGCTACCGCTGCTGATCATCCTGCTCGGCTACCTGTCCGACAAGGGCCAGCTGCCGACGATCCTGGTGCTCAGCCTGCTCGGCTGGCCGTGGGGCGCCCGGGTGATCCGGGCCCAGACCCTCGCCATCCGCGGCCGCGACTTCATCGCCGCGGCCAGGGAGACCGGGGAGAGCTCGTGGCGGATCATCACCTTCGAGATCGTGCCGAACCAGGTGAGCCTCATCGCGGCGAACTTCGTGAACACGGTGCTGTACGCGATCGGCGCCTCGGTCGCGCTGGCGTTCATCGGCCTCACCGACGTCAACTCGTGGAGCCTGGGCACGATCCTGTACTGGGCGGAAAGCGAGAACGCGCTGCAGCTCGGCGCCTGGTGGTGGTTCATCCCGGCCGGGCTGGCCGTGGCGCTGATGGGCACCGGGCTCGTGCTGCTGAACAGCGGCATCGACGAGTTCGGCAACCCGCGGCTACGGGACGCGAGCAACGCGAGCCGGGTGGCGGGGCGGCGGGTGCGGGCCACGGACCCGACCCCGGTGCTGCACGAGCCGGCCTCCCGCGGGCGGGTGGGCTCGTTCCTGCACTCGTTCTCCCGCGCCTCCCTGTACGACGGCGGGCTTGCGGGGGTACCCGAGGAGAAGGAAGGCGCCAAGTGAGCCCGGTCCTGGAGATCAGCGACTTCTCGGTCGCGTACCGCACCCCGTCGGGGGACGTGCGCGCGGTCGATCACGTGTCGCTCTCGCTGCATCCTGGCGAGGTGCTCGGCCTGGCCGGCGAAAGCGGCTCGGGCAAGTCCACGCTGGTGTACGGCGCCTGTCGCCTGCTCCGCCCACCCGCCGCGATCACCGGCGGCAGCGTGCGGTACCGCGGCCGCCGGCTGGCCCCGGCCGCCGGAGCGGCCGAGCTGCTCAGGCTGCGGCCCGACCAGCTCCGCCGGCTGCGCTGGCGCGAGATCGCCATCGTGTTCCAGAGCGCGATGAGCGCGCTGAACCCGGTGCTGTCGGTGCGCGACCAGATCACCGACGTGATCCACGCGCACATGGAGGTTTCTCGAGCGGACGCCCGGGACAAAGCCGCCACCCTGCTGGACCTGGTCGGCATCCCGCGGAACCGGCTGCGCAGCTATCCGCACGAGCTGTCCGGCGGCATGCGGCAGCGCGTCATGATCGCGATGGCGCTCGCCACCGAGCCTGAAGTCGTCATCATGGACGAACCGACGACCGCGCTCGACGTCGTCGTCCAGCGGGACATCCTCACCCAGATCGCCGAGCTGCGCGAACGCCTCGGCTTCGCCGTGCTGTTCATCACCCACGACCTGTCGCTGCTGCTCGAACTCGCGGACCGGATCGCGGTGATGTACGGCGGCCAGCTGCTGGAGGTGGCGGCCGCCGCGCAGATCAAGAGCGAGCCCGCGCATCCCTATACCAAGGGCCTGCTGAACTCGTTCCCGTCGCTGCATGGCCCGCGTCGTGACCTGGCAGGCATCCCCGGCTCCCCGCCGGACCTGCGCAACCTGCCGCCCGGCTGCCCGTTCCTGCCGCGCTGCGCGTCCGGCACCGACGCGTGCCGGGATGTCCCGATGAGGCTGGAGCCGATCGCCACCGCGCTCGACCCGAGCCACGTGACCGCTTGCCCGTTCGTTCTCCCGGATGAGGTTCCCGCATGACGACGACGGGGAACGGCGTGTCGCCGAACGGCTCCGGGCCCGACCACGGAACGCCGGCGCTGGAAGCGGTCGCCATCAGCAAAGACTTCCGGCTGGGCCGCGGCCAGATCCTGCACGCGGTGCGGGACGTGTCGTTCAGCCTGCACAGCGGCGGCGTGGTCGCGCTGGTCGGCGAAAGCGGATCGGGCAAGTCGACCGCGGCGCGGATGCTGGCGGGTCAGGAGCGGCCCACCAGCGGGACGATCAGGCTCGCCGGCGAGCCGGTCAGCGTCTCCTCGCACCGCGCGTTCCGGCGGTACAAGAGCCAGGTCCAGTACGTCTTCCAGGACCCGTTCGCCTCGCTCAACCCGGTGCATACCGTGCGCTACCACCTCGAGCGCCCGATCCGCCTGCATCAGATAGGGCCAGGGGGGTTCGGGGGGATGGCTTCCCCCCGTAAGGAAATCGACCTAAAGCGCGAGCTTGACCGGCTCATGGAGCAGGTCCGGCTCACCCCGGCCCGCGACTTCCTGGCCAAGTACCCGCACGAGCTATCCGGCGGCCAGCGCCAGCGCGTCTCGTTCGCCCGCGGGCTCGCCGCCAGGCCGACCGTCCTGCTGGCCGACGAACCGGTCTCCATGCTGGACGTGTCGATCCGGCTGGAGATGCTCGCGCTGCTGGACGACCTGCGCAAGCGGCTGCGCCTGGCGCTGCTCTACATCACTCATGACATCGCCTCGGCGCGGTACTTCGCCGACGAGGTGCTGGTCATGTACGCCGGCCAGGTCGTCGAGCGCGGCCCCGCCGAAGAGGTCACCCAGCAGCCACGGCACCCCTACACGCAGCTGCTGATCGCGTCGGCACCCGACCCCGACAACCTCGGCAGCACGCTGCGCACGGGAAACACGACGCGGCGAGACAAGCCAGTCGTGGGCGCCGCGGACACCGGCTGCCCGTTCAACCTCCGCTGCCCGCTGGCTGACGACAGGTGCCGCCGGGAGAACCCGGCCCTCATCCAGCTCAGCCCCACGAGGTCGGCCGCGTGCTGGCGGCTCGACGAAACCGGCGCGGGCCCTAGCCCCAGTTCGTAACCGTCAACATCTGAGAGGTGAAAGGGAAGGATGATAAAAGTACTGCCGACCCATAGACAGTTCGCGGTCCTCGCCGCCGCGGCGCTCCTCAGCGCCGGCGTCGCCGCGTGCTCATCGAGCGGAACGAGCTCCAGCGGCTCGAAGTCCGCCGGAACTGGCACGCTGCCCACCCTGGTGATGGAAAGCTCACCCGAGCCGACCATCACCCAGGACTTCAACCCGTACGTCAACACCGGCGCGATCTACAACATGGGCGCCACCGGCCTCATCTACGAGCCGCTGACCGAGTTCGACCTCGCCAACCCGTCGGTCCAGTATCCGTGGCTTGCCACGTCGTACTCGTGGTCGAACGGGGGCAAGGCGATCACCTTCAACCTCCGCTCGGGCGTGAAGTGGAACAACGGCCAGCCGCTCACCGCGGCCGACGTCGCCTTCACGTTCAACCTGATCAAGCAGTACGCGGACATCAACCTGGGCGGCCTGACGATCTCGTCGGTTACCACCTCGGGCAGCGCGGTGACCGTCAACTTCCCGACCGCGCAGTACGCCCACCTCGAGCAGATCGCGGGAACCGCGATCCTGCCGCAGTCGCAGTGGAGCAGCGTCGGCGACCCGGCCAAATACACGGACGCCAACCCGATCGGCACCGGCCCCTACGTGCTGCAGACCTACACCCCGCAGGGCGTCACGCTGAAGAAGAACCCCTACTACTGGCAGAACGTCCCCGTCCCGAAGGTGTACTTCCCCAACTACTCCTCGAACACCTCCGCGCTGACCGCGCTGTTCTCCAACCAGATCGACTGGACCGGTAACTTCATCCCCGGCCTCCAGAAGAGCTTCATCGACACCGACCCGGTCAACCACCACCAGTGGCAGGCACCCGGCGCGAGCAACGCCCTGATGCCGAACCTGACCAAGTGGCCGACGAACCAGCTGCCGGTCCGGAAGGCGATCAGCGACGCGATCGACCGCACCGTGATCGCCAACGAGGGCGAGGACGGCGAGGAAGCGCCGGTGGCGAACGCGACCGGCCTGACCATGCCGCCGTTCACCTCCTGGGGCGGCCCCGTCCAGTCGATGACTCAAGCCGTCACGGCCAACGCCACCGCCGCCGCGCAGGACCTGGAAAGGGCCGGCTACAAGAAGGACGGCGCGGGCTACTACGCCCTGAACGGCAAGGAAGTCGCCCTGACGATCGTCGACCCGTCGCAGTACACCGACTACGCGGCGGACGACGCGCTGGTCGCGCAGGAACTGAAGGCCGCCGGCATCAACGCGACCTTCAACGGAGTCTCTGTCGACGCGTGGAACGCCGACGTCGCCGACGGCAACTTCCAGCTGACCATGCACTGGGGCAACGGCGGCATCAGCCCGTACGAGATGTACGACAACTGGCTGGACAGCACCCTGTCCACCGGCGCGGCCGCCTCGGCAGCCACCGGTGACTACGAGCGCCTCAACGACCCGACGGTCGACGCCGAACTGGCCAAGCTCGCCGGTGACCAGACGATCGCGCAGCAGGCCCAGGACCTGGTCCCGCTGGAGCAGTACGTGGCGCAGAACCTGCCGGTCATCCCGACCGTCTCGTCCTCGGACTGGTTCGAGTACAACTCGAAGAACTGGTCCGGCTGGCCCACCCAGCAGAACCCCTACGACTCCGGCCAGCCCTCCGGCACGAACAACGGCCCCGGCACCGGCTCGAACCTCGTGGTGATCCTGCACCTGCACCCGACCAAGTAACACCCGCGCTATTGCACAAGCGGGCCCGCCCTGGCAGCTCAGCAGCATGCCAGGGCGGGCCACACCCCACCAACACTGTAACCGTCAGACCTGGAGGTCCAGCCCGCGGCGCCGGCGTATCGCCCGGTCAGCGGCCTCGAACAGGACATGCGCGATCATGCCGAGCACGAGCAGCACGATCATGACCGCGATCACGCTCGGCATGTCGGTCTGTTCCTGGAAGGTATTGAGCAGCACGCCGAGCGAGGGCTCGTTGGCGACGATGACCAGCAGCTCCCCAGCCATCAGGCTGCGCCAGGCGAACGCCCAGCCCTGGCGCAGCCCGGCCACGTACGACGGCAGCGAGGCGGGCAGGATCAGGAACCGGTACAGCGAGACGCGGCGCAGTCCCATCATCTTGCCGGCCCGCAGCAGCAGCGGCGGGGTGTAGTCGATGCCGGTGATCAGGCCGTTCGCGATCGACGGCGCGGCGCCCATCACGACCACGAAGTAAATGGCCGAGTCGTTGATGCCGAACAGGACGATCGCGAACGGGATCCAGACGAGCGACGGCATGGTCTGGAGCCCGGTGATCAGCGACCCGACCGCCTCCCGCACCGGCCGGATCTGGGTCACCAGCGCACCCACGACCGAGCCGATCAGCACCGCCATGGCGAAGCCGACGAGCGCGCGCTGCACGGTGGTGCCAACGGCGTGCCATAGCAGGCCGGCGCGCAGCTGATCCCACAGGTTGGCCAACGTGGCGCTCGGCCCCGGCAGTACCAGCTTCTTCCAGCCGCTGAGGTGGATGAGCTGCCAGATCGCCAGCACCAGCGCGATTGCCAGCAGCTTCGGCCAGGCCGCGGCCCAGAGTTTCGCGGTTCGCTCTCTGCTTTTGCCGCCTTGTACCGGCCGTTCCAGCGTGCCGATCATGCGACTGTCATCTCCTGACGCAGCCGGTCGGTGATCGTGGCGGCCAGTTCGGCCACCGGCGTGGAGTCGATCCGCCGCGGCCGCGGGATCGGCACCGCGAACTCCCCCGCCACCCGCCCGGGATGGCTGCTGAGCAGCACCACGCGGTCACCGAGCCGGACCGCCTCGCGCACGTTGTGCGTGACGAACAGCACGGTGAGCTGCCGGTCCGCGACGTCCCTGATCCGGTCCAGCTCGTCGTGCAGCCGGTCCCTGGTCATCGCGTCGAGCGCGCCGAACGGCTCGTCCATCAGCAGCACGTCGGCGTCCTGTGCCAGCGCCCGGGCCAGCGCCACCCGCTGCCGCATCCCGCCGGACAGCTCATGCGGCCGCTTGGCGCCGAACCCGCGCAGGTGCACCAGCTCGAGCAACTCAGCGGCGCGGCGCTTGCGGTCTGTCTTGTTCATGCCGCGCGCTCTGAGCGCCAGTTCGACGTTGCCGACCGCGGTCAGCCACGGGAACAGCGCCGGCTCCTGGAACATCAGCGCCACCTGGCGCGAGGTGACGCTGATCTCTCCCTCGGAGGGCTGCTCCAGCCCGGCCACCAGCGACAGCAGGGTCGACTTCCCGCAGCCGGACGCGCCGATCAGGCAGCAGAACTCCCCGGGTGACACGTCCAGCGACACGCTGTCGAGTGCCTGGACGGCCGCGGGACCGCGCCCGTATACCTTCGACACCCCGGCGAGCCGTACGCTCGCCGGGGCCGTGGTGATTACCTGAGTCATGAGCCGACCGTCTGTTCACCCGCCGCGGTCAGCGCCGAGTTCAGCGGGCCGAGGTCGAACAGCCCGGTCAGGGTGACCGGCTTGAGCAGCCCCAGCGAGGTGGCCTGCGTCGCGTCGGCGGTCAGCGAGGACTGGTCCGGGTCGTCGGTGAACGTGATCTCCTTGAACGAGGCGGCCACGATGCTCGGCTTGAGCGGCTTGCCCGTGTACGAGGCCAGCTCGGTGTTGACGTCCGCCTGCGCGGCCGCCGCGTTCTTCGCGATGAAGTCATTGGCCTGGACCTGCGCCTTCAGCAGGTCCGCCACGACCGCCGGGTGCGCCGCCAGGAAAGACTGCGTCACCACCAGCAGTGTGGTCACGCCGGTCTCGCTGAGCAGCACGGTGCCGCCGTCCTTGACCATCTGCACGTCGTACGGCGCGGGCTCGGAGCCGCCCGCGATCTGCCCGGACTGAAACTCCAGCACCGCCGCCGAGTTGGGCGTGGTCGGCTTGACGAACACGTCACCACCGCCGGTCGTGTTCGTGCTGAGCCCGTTCTGCTTGAGCCAGTACCGCAGCGCCACGTCCTGGGTGTTGCCGAGCGACGGCGTGGCCAGGCTCTGCCCCTTGAGTTGCGCCGCGCTCGTGACGCCCTTCTTCACGACCAGCGACGCGCCGCCGGTCGCCGCGCCGGAGATGACCTTGATCGCGGTACCGCCGGACTTCTGCCAGGCGTTGATCGTGGGGTTCGGCCCCACGTACGCGGCGTCAAGCTGGCCGGCCAGCAGCGCGGTGGTCTCCTGGGTGCCCGAGGCGAACGCGGTCGGCTTCAGCGTCCCGGCGTTCCCTAGGGCCTGTGCGAAGTAGCCCTCCTTGAGCCCGACCAGCGCCGGCGCGTGCGTGATGTTCGTGAGGAAGCCCAGCCTTACCGTTACCGAACCCCCGGCGTTGTTCGCGTTACCCGCCCCCGTGCTCGAGCTTCCCGCGGTAGCGCTGGTCGTCGCGCCACTCGAGGCGGCGGAAGAGCAGCCGGCCAGCAGTAGTGCACCGCCGACGGCAGCGGCGGCCATGACACGTCGCATATCAGTCAAGCACCTATTCTCTATCGATTTTATAGGAAAAACGCTCGAATTTACTATACAGCACACCGTCTTAGTAGGAAATAGGCCGCTGCGCTGGAGCTCCGCTGATCACAGAACGACCAGTGGTGACACGAGCCCCAGCGGCCCCTCAAACGCCCACCCGCGGGTCCCGACGGGCTGCCTCGCCGCCAGACGGACACCAGTCGGCCCGGCCCGCCCCCGCAAATCGGTCACTTAGGTACGTTCCGGGCGCACCGTCGGGTGCGCCAGATTATTGCGGACAGTTACCCTCCCAGTTTGGGGGGTAACTGTCCGCAATCTTTTCGGACACCCTCCGAGTCTCGGGGCGGCGGGGGAAGTGTGCACGACATATGCGGATATAGCGGGACACCTGCTGTGCGGGGCGCCCGGCGTGCCGGGAACACACGTGCGACGCTGCCGTTAGCGCTCGCAGGCCGACGTTCGCGCGTCAGCGTTCGCGCGTCAGCGTTCGCGCGTCAGCCGCCGTCGTCGCTGGAGTCTTGCACGGAGACGCTGATCACGGCGGGGAACTTCTGGAGGCACTTGTCCAGGTTGACGAACTGGGCGTTGCTCGCGTTGGTGATCGAGTACGTGAGCTGCTGGAGCGCGTACGGGTATTTCTTCAGGTCCGGCACGCGCTGGGCGGCCACCCCGGGCAGGGAAGCACACGCGGCGCGGATCTGGAGCCGCTCCGCGGTAGTCGTCCCGGCGCGGAACGACACGACGGCCTGCCGCTGCCCCAGCGCGGCGTCGAACCGGGAACAGCCAGCGAGGACGCAGAGGACCACGCAAAGAACCGCCGCGACCGAGGCGCGACGAACTACGCGAGGTAGTACCGGCATGTCTCACAGCCTATGGGGCACCGCGGGCTAGTACGGTATCGGGAGGAAGCTACCGGGAGGCAGACGTGGCCGGGCGAATCGAGGACTACGCCATCGTCGGCGACATGCAGTCGGCCGCGCTCATTTCCCGTGACGGCTCCGTCGACTGGCTGTGCCTGCCGCGGTTCGACTCCGCGGCCTGCTTCGCCGCCCTGCTGGGCACCGAGCAGCACGGCCGCTGGCTGATCGCGCCCGTCGGCGCGACCGCACAACCAGCCCGCCGCTACGCCGGCGAAACGCTGATCCTCGAGACCGACTGGGAAACCCCGGACGGCGCCGTCCGCGTGACGGACTTCATGCCGCCGCGCGAGAACGACGACCCCCCGGTGCTGATCCGGATCGTCGAGGGCCTGCGCGGGGCCGTCACCATGCATATGGAACTGCGGCTGCGGTTCGGATACGGCACCGTCGTTCCGTGGATATATCACGTGGACGGCGGCATCCGCGCCATCGCGGGCCCGGACTCCATCTGGCTGCGCACCCCCGTCCACCTGCACGCGGGCGACCTGGTGCACGAGGCGACGTTCACCGTCGAAAAAGGCCAGCGCGTCCCCTTCACGCTGACGTATCAGCCATCACACAAGACCGCGCCCCCGGCGGCGGATTCCGCGGAATGCCTCGAGGAGACCGGCAAGTTCTGGGAGCTCTGGGTCGAGCGATGCTCCTACCAGGGCAAGTACCGCGACGCCGTGGTGCGCTCGCTGATCACGCTCAAGGCCCTGACCTACCGGCCCACCGGCGGTATCGTCGCGGCCGCCACCACGTCGCTGCCCGAGGACATCGGCGGGGTGCGCAACTGGGACTACCGCTACTGCTGGCTGCGCGACGCGACGATCACGCTGGAGGCCCTGCTGCGCACCGGCTACACCGAGGAGGCCAGGGCCTGGCGGAAGTGGCTGGCCCGCGCCGTCGCCGGCGACGCGGCGGACGTGCAGATCATGTACGGCGTGGCCGGCGAACGGCGCCTGGAAGAGTGGGAGGCCGACTGGCTCCCCGGCTACGAGAACTCCGCCCCGGTGCGGATCGGCAACGCGGCGGCCGGCCAGCTCCAGCTCGACGTGTACGGGGAGGTCATCGACGCGCTCCAGCTCAGCTGCAAGTCCGGGCTGCACGATGACCAGCACGCCTGGCGACTCCAGTGCGAACTGCTCGATTATCTCGAGAAGCACTGGGCCGAGCCGGACGACGGGCTGTGGGAGGTGCGCGGACCGCGGCGGCACTTCGTCCACTCGAAGGTGATGGCCTGGGTGGCGTTCGACCGCGCCGCCTGCTACGCGGCGGAGCACGACGAGCCGGCGAACGCCGCGAAGTGGCGCGCCATCGGCGACGACATCCACCGCGAAGTGTGCGAGAAGGGGTACAACCCGCAGCGCAAGGCGTTCACCCAGTACTACGGCGCCACCGAGCTGGACGCGTCGGTGCTGCTGATCTCCGATGTCGGCTTCCTGCCGCCCGACGACCCGCGGGTCGTCTCCACGATCGAGGCACTCCAGCGCGAGCTCATGCCACAAGGCTTCCTGCGCCGCTACGAGCTGGCGACCGACGGCACGTCGCAGGTCGACGGCCTGGCCGGCTCGGAGGGGGCGTTCCTGGCGTGCAGCTTCTGGATGGCGAACGCGCTCGACCTGGCCGGGCGGTCCGAAGAGGCTACGAAACTTTTCGAGCGGCTGCTAAGCCTGCGCAACGATCTCGGCCTGCTCAGCGAGGAGTTCGATCCGCGCTACGGCAGGCTGGTCGGGAACATGCCGCAGGCGTTCAGTCACGTTCCGCTGATCCAGACCGCGCTCAACCTGAGCAGTCATGCCGAAGAACACCGCAGGGGAACCGACGAGCGTCGCATCGTGCCAGGATAGGCACGATGCCTGCAGCTCGACACATTCTCATCGTTAACTCCCGTAACGTCCACCAGCCGGTGTTCGTCATCGGTGCCCCGCACTCCGGCACCGACCTCGTCGGACGCGCCCTCAAGGCCGCCCCCGGCTTCCATGTGACGATCGGTCAGCCCAGCGTGCTGCGGGTCGTCTACGCGTTCGCCCGGCGGCCGTCCATGCACCAGGGCCGGTCGGACGCGGCTGCCGCGGTGCTGCGCGACGCGTTCGCTCAGGCCTGGCAGGTCAGCTCCGCGAGCTGCCTGGACTGCGGCCGGGAGTGCCGCGCCGCGGCCGGGCTCGCCGCGGACGCGGTCGGACCCTGCGTCGACGTGCGCGGGCTGGAGCGGTACGGCGACGCCAGCCAGGATCTCATCTACTGCTCAGAGGCGCTGACCGGGGCGTTCGGCGACGCGCGGATCGTCCAGGTGATCAGGGACGGCCGCGATGTGGTCGCGAGCATGCTCGGCGACGCCACGGTGATGTCCTGGTTCCGGCCGAGTTTCGTAAACACCGACACCGAGTTTCCGAACCCGTTCTTCGGCATCGAGACCTCCGAAGACCTCGACCTGTGGCCGTCCCTCTCCCCCGCCGCCAAATGCGCGCTGCGCTGGCGCTGGTCGATCCGGCTGGCCGCGCGGCTGCACAAGGAGCTGCCCGCCGGCCACCTCAAGACGGTCCGCTACGAGCAGCTGCTCAAGCACCCGCGCGCGGTGGTCGCCGAGCTGTCCGAATTCACCGGCGTGACGATGTCGCACACGCTGATCCCGGCGCGCAAGCCCGCGGCCACACCGCTGACCGCGGACCAGTCCGCCGAGATCGCCAAGGTCGCCGGCGAGGAGCTACGGCGGCTCGGTTACGCGTTATTTAACTGGGGGACGCATCCCCCAGACCCCCTCGCCGACCACCACGGGCGTGCTGAGCACGCGGTCCGGCCCGGGGAACCGCTGGGGCCCGGTCACGGTGAAGCACCCGCACAGCGGCGTGCTGGCCGACGAGCCGCCGATCGCCACGCCGATCTCGCCGGGCTCGACCACCCGCCGGCCGTCCAGCCCGCTGAACGAGAGCCGGTCGGCGTGCAGCCGGAACGTGACCCGCCGCGCCTCGCCGGGCGCCAGCTCGACCCGGGCGAAGCCGGCCAGCCAGCGCACCGGGCGCACCACCTGCGCGACGGGGTCGCTCAGGTACAGCTGAACGACTTCCGTGCCGGCCCGGTCGCCGGTGTTGCGCACGGTGCACGCGATCTCGGTCGTTCCGTCGGTCGCGATCACCGCCGGCCCGATCGCCAGGTCCGCGTACTCGAACGTGGTGTAGGACAGGCCGTGGCCGAACGGGTACAGCGGATCCTGGTCCACCACGCTGTTGCCGTGGCTTCCGGCGAGCGGGGTGTGCAGGTAGGTGGCGGGCTGAGCCGCCGCGGTCCCGGGCAGCTGCACCGGCAGCTTCCCGCTGGGCACCGCCTGGCCGGTGAGGATGTCCGCGATCGCCGGACCGCCCTCCTCGCCGGGGAAGAAGGCCTGCACGACCCCGGCCAGCCGGCCGGCCACCGAGCCGATCGCGTACGGCCGCCCGGTGATCAGCACCGCGACGACCGGCGTGCCGGTGTCGGCGAGCGCGTGCAGCAGGTCCTCCTGCACCCCGGGCAGCCGCAGCGTCGATACGTCGCAGCCCTCCCCCGAGGTGCCGCGCCCGAACAATCCCGCCGTGTCCCCGACCACAACCACAACCATCTGGGCAGAACGACCTAGGGTGACAGCTTCGGCGAACCCGCTCCGGTCCGCGGAGTTGACGTCGCAACCCCGTGCGTAGCTCACCCGCGGCAGCTGGTCACGCAGCGCGGCGAGCACCGACGTGGACACCACGCTGTCCGCCGCCTGCGGGTAGCTGTGGCCCAGGTGCCTGGGCATGCTGTAGCAGCCGAAGAACGCCAGCGGGTCGTCGGCGAGCGGCCCGACGACCGCCACCGTCGCGTCCGGGTCGAGGGGCAGCGCGTTGTCCGGGTTGGCGAGCAGGACCACCGACTCACTTGCCAGCTTTCTCGCCATCTCGCGATGGGCCGGGGGATCCAGGTCCAGCGGCCCGGTGCCGTCCCTGGCGGGCAGCGGCGTCCAGCCGGGGTCGAGCATGCCCAGCTCGCACTTCTGGGTGAGCACCCGCTCGGCCGCCCGGTCGACGGTCTCTTCCGGCACCTCGCCGGTGGCGATGGCCGCGGCCAGCGGCGCGCCGTAGCATCGCACGCTCGGCAGCTCGACGTCCACCCCCGCGGCCAGCGCCAGCGCCGCGGCGCCACCCTGGTCCGCGGCGATGCGGTGCTGCAGCTCGATGAACGAGACCGCGTAGTAGTCGGAGACGACCAGGCCGTCGAAGCCGAGTTCACCGCGCAGCAGCTCGCCGAGCAGCATCCGGTCGGCGGTCGCCGGCACCGTGTCGATGTCGATGTAGGTCGGCATCACCGCGCGCGCCCGGCCGTCTCTGAGCGCCATCTCGAACGGCGGCAGGATCACGTCGGCGAACTCGCGCCGCCCCATCGACACCGGCGCCTGGTTCCGGCCGCCCTGGGACGCCGAATACCCGGCGAAGTGCTTGAGCGTCGCGTGCACTCCGGTAGATTGCAGCCCGCGCACATAGGCGGTGCCGACGACGCTGGTCAGGTACGGGTCCTCGCCGATGGTCTCCTCGGTGCGTCCCCAGCGCGGGTCCCTGACGACGTCGAGCACCGGCGCCAGGCCGTGCTGGATGCCCGCGGCGCGCATGCTCGCGCCGATCGCGGCGGCCATCCGCTCGATCAGCTCCGGGTCGAACGACGCGCCCCACGACAGCGGGGCCGGGAAGATCGTGGCGCGCCATGCGGCGAGGCCGGTCAGGCACTCCTCGTGCGCGACCGCGGGGATGCCGAATCTGCTCGCCGCCATGACCTTGGCCTGTAGCGCGGCCAGCGCGCGCATCCCCATGGCGGGCTCGACCGGACGGGTGCCGAGGACGCGGGTGAGCTGCCCGAGGCCGTGCCGGATCAGCTCCTCGAGCGGCGGCTGCTCGTCGCTGAACTCCTGCTGCGACGGCGCCACCCCGCCGTCCGGCACGGCGCCCACCCAGACGCTGCCGAGCTGCGCGATCTTTTCCGCCAGCGTCATCTGGCTGAGCAGGTCGGCGACGCGCTCGGCGACGGGTCGCGCCGGGTCGCGCCAGATCCCCGATACCTCCGGCGCGGCCGCTGACGTCACTGGCCGGCTCCGCTTGCGGGGCCGGCCGTGGACTCACGGACGATAAGCTCGGTGGCCAGCTCGACCCTGGTGGACGGCAGCGGCAGGCCGTCGATCAGCTCGCCCAGCATCTGCGCGGCGGCCAGGCCCATCTCGGCCAGCGGCTGGCGCACCGTGGTCAACGGCGGCGACACCCAGCGGGCCACCGGCAGGTCGTCGAAGCCGACCACGGACAGGTCCTGCGGTACCCGGAGCCCGCGCTGGCGGGCGGCCTCGTACACGCCGAACGCCTGCTCGTCGTTGCCGGCGAAGATCGCGGTCGGCGGGTCCGCGAGGCCGAGCAGTTCGCTCGCGCGGCTGAAGCCGCCCTCGTGCCGGAAGTCGCCGTTGCGCAACAGATCCGGATCGAATTTGATGCCCTCGCGTTCGAGCGCCGACCGGTATCCGTCCGCCCTGGCCCGGCTGCACAGGTGATCGGCCGGCCCGGTGATCGCGCCGATCCGCCGGTGCCCGAGGCTGAGCAGGTGCTCGGTGGCTGCCAGGCCGCCGGCCCAGTTCGTCGCGCCGACGCTCGGCAGGTCCGGCGGCGGCGGGTTCACCGGATCGACCACGACCAGCGGCAGCCCCGCACCACGCAGCTGCTCCAGCTGCGCTCTGGTCAGCTCCGACGTCACCAGGATCACTCCGTCGGTCTCGTGGCTGGCCAGTCCGCTGGTCCAGCTGGCCGGCCGGGCGTTGCCGTGCCGCACGGCGGACACCGCCACCCCGGTCTCATGTGCCGCGCCCCACGCCTCGACGCCGCGCAGGATCTCCACCGCCCACGGGCTGTCCAGCCCCGCGAGCACCAGGTCGACCAGACCGGACTTGCGGCGCTTGCGCCCGGCGGTACGGGTGTAGTGGTGCAGGTCCAACAGCTGTTCCACCCGGGCGCGCGTCGCGGCCGCGACGTCAGGTCGCCCGTTCACCACCTTGGAGACGGTCGGCAGCGACACCCCGGCCTGGGCCGCGATCTCCGCGAGCGTCGTCCTCGTCTCTTGTCCTCCGGCTGCCACGCGACCCCTCCGAGTTCGAGCCCCGAAACAATTTCGATATCGGAATCGTAACCTATCGCACCGTTAATCCCGTGTCCACCATGCTAGTTAGCTGAGTAACAGTGCGGACACAGGTGCTTGACCGAACTCGTGGTGAATCTTACGATTGCCACACACTCCGAAATATTGCCAAAACTTTCGAAGCGCTGAATTTCGAAGCACGGTCGGCAGCAGCCGCCCTCACCTCGGCCCTGTGGCCGACGTTCTCAGGAGATGACCCACACATGCGGATCAACCCGAAGGTTGCCGCCATCTCGGTGGCGGCGACGATGAGTCTCGCAATCGCCGCGTGCAGCAGCAGCGGTGGCAGCAGCAGTACCAACAACGCGGGCAGCGGCAGCACATCGAGCAGCGGCTCCACAGCCAAGATCACCCTCACGTGGCAGAACAACGGCACCTCCCAGCCGCTCCTGGGCATCTGGCAGGCTGTCGTCACCGGGTTCCACGCGGCGCACCCGAACATCACGATCGCGAACAATCCGATGCAGAACGAACTGTTCAAGACCAAGATTCCGATCGAGCTGAAGTCGGACAACCCGCCGGACATCTACCAGCAGTGGGGCGGCGGCGCCGAGGCCACCCAGATCCAGTCGGGCAAGCTGACCAACCTCACCCAGTACGTGTCGAGCTGGATCGGGATGGTCGGCAAGGCGGCCGCTGGCTGGCAGGTCAACGGGCAGCAGTACGGCGTGCCGTACGACCAGCACGTGGTCGGCTTCTGGTACCGCAAGGACCTGTTCGCCAAGGCCGGCATCACCACGACGCCGACCACCATCCCCCAGCTCATATCCGACGACGCCCAGCTCAAGGCCCATGGCATTGCCCCGATGGGCCTCGGCGGCCAGTCGCAGTGGCCCGACGCGTTCTGGTGGGAGTACTTCGCGGTCAGGGAATGTCCAGAGTCGGTCGTCAACCAGGCCATGACCTCGCAGAACCTGAGCGCGCCATGCTTCTCCAAGGCGACAACGGACCTCACCTCGTTCATGGCGACAAACCCGTTCGAGGCGGGATTCAACGGCGTCGCGGCGCAGAGCAGCCCGACCAGCTCCGCGGGCCTGCTGGCCAACGGCAAGGTGGCGATGGAACTCCAGGGTGACTGGGAGCCTGGTGAGGTCCTTGGCGACACCACCAACAAGAACATCGACTCCCTGCTCGGCTGGTTCCCGTTCCCGGCCATTCCCGGCGGCCAGGGTCCGGCGTCCGCGGTGCTCGGCGGCGGCGACGGCTGGTCGTGCACCACCGGAGCGGCGGAGCCGGCGTGCGCCGAGTTCCTCCAGTACATCGACAGCACCGCGGTACAGCAGCAGCTGGTGACGAAGGCGAGCATCGGCATTCCGGCGAACCCCGCCGCGGAGAGCGCGATCACCAGCCCGGCAGTGAAGGCGGCCGCGCAGGCACATGACAACGCCGCCTATGTCGCCGGGTACTTCGACCAGGCCCTGCCGACCAACCCCGGCCTGGCGCTGGACGCCGCGCTCGCCAACTTCTTCGCGGGCAAGGGTAACAACTCGACGATCATCAACTCCGTGAGTTCCAGCTCGGGCCACTGATGGCCCGCGGCATCGAAGTAGCGGCCCCGCCGGAGATCGCGTCCGGCGGGGTCCCGCCACGAAAGCCTCGGCAGCGGAGCAGCCGGCGCAAGCGCATCGAGCTGACCGTGCTGCTCGTCCCGCCGCTGGCGCTGTTCATCGGGTTCGTCATCGTCCCGATGGTCTTCGCCGTCTGGTACAGCCTGTACAACTGGAATGGCTACGGCCCGCTGACCGACTTCATCGGCCTGCAGAATTACCGGGGCGTGCTCACCGGTCAGGTCTTCCACCAGGCTCTGGTGCACAACGTGATCATCGCCGTCTTGTCGGTGGTGATCCAGTTGCCGATCAGCATCGGGCTCGCGCTGCTGCTGAACCGCCGGATGCGCGGCCGGGGCGCGTTGCGGCTCGCCGTGTTCACGCCGTACGTGCTGTCCCAGGCCACCAGCGCGGTGATGTGGCTGATGCTGCTGTCGCACGGCGGGCCCGTGGACGCGCTGCTCAAGTCGGCGGGCCTCGGCGCCCTGGTCCACTTCTGGCTGGCCAGCACCTCCCTCGTGCTGTACTCGCTGTTCTTCGTCGTTTCCTGGCAGTTCATCGGCTTCGGCATCGTCCTGCTGCTGGCCGGCCTGCAAGGCATCCCGCCCGAGTTGCGCGAGGCGGCGGCGATCGACGGCGCCACGGCGTGGCAGGCGACGCGCCGGGTGGTGCTCCCGCTGCTCGGCCCCACGATCCGGATCTGGATCTTCCTGGCGGTCATCGGCTCGCTTCAGCTGTTCGACATCGTGTGGATCATGACGCTGGGCGGCCCCGCGGACTCCTCGCAGACGATGCTCACGTACCTGTACTTCAACGGCGTCGAGCGCACCCAGTTCGGGTACGGCGCCACGATTTCCGTGGTGCTGTTCGTCATCTCGTTCGTGTTCGCGCTGGTCTACCAGCGATACGCGCTGCGCCGGGACACCGCCGGCGCCCTGACCAGGGCGGTCCAATGAGCGAACTAGCACTGCGCAGGACCGCTGTCCGCGTACGCCGCACCTGGCTCACCCGGCCCGCGATCTACCTGGTGATCCTGATCGTGCTGGCGATCACGCTGGTACCGATGCTCTACCTGATCCTGAGCGGCTTCCGTACCACGGGCCAGCTGGGCACGAACCCGAACGGGCTGCCGCATCCGTGGGTATGGTCCAACTACGCCTCGATCCTGCGGTCCGCGGTGTTCTGGCAGGCGGTCGAGAACAGCGCGATCATCGCCGTGGTGGCGACCGGACTCGCGGTGGTGCTCGGCTCGATGGCCGCCTTCGCGCTCTCCCGCTACGACTTCCGCGGGCGCGAGGGCCTCTACCTCCTGTTCGTCGCCGGGCTGCTGTTCCCGCTCAACACCGCGGCGTTGCCGCTGTTCCTGATGCTGCAGAAGATCGGCCTCAACGACAACGTGTTCGGCGTGGCGCTGCCGGAGGCGGCGTTCTCGCTGCCGGTCACGATCATCATCCTGCGTCCGTTCATGCGCGCCATCCCAGGTGAGCTGCAGGACGCGGCGACCGTGGACGGTGCCACCCGGATCCGGTTCTTCGTCCGGATCCTGCTCCCGCTGTCCCAGCCCGCCCTGGTGACCGTGGGCATCCTGGCGTTCGTGACGAGCTGGAACACCTACCTGCTGCCGCTGATCGTGTTCAGCACGCCCTCGCACTACACGTTGCCGCTGGCGGTGGCGATGTTCCAGTCGCAGTACAGCACGGACACCGCGAAGGTCTTCGCCTACACGGCCCTGTCCATGATCCCCGCGCTGGCCATCTTCACCTTCGCCCAGCGCCAGCTGGTAGGCGGCCTAGTCGGCGCCATCCGCGGCTAGCTCGAGGCCGGCAAGGGTGGACCCTGATCCGAATTGCGTGCGCGTGGCCGTGCCGGCCGCCGGGTGCTGGCGGCGTGCGCGCCGCCTGTGCCTGGAGTGCACTGTGCGGCTGCCGGGATAGGAGCGCGCCGGCAGTCCCGTCAGCAACCGACGCAGATCGAGCCAGCCGCTGACCCACCGTAAGTGTCCGCAATGATTTCGGACGTGCTACCCCTGCATCGACGCCCGCCCCAAGGCGAAGGGCCTGGCTCCTCCGGTAGTGAGGGAGGGATGAGAAGCCGGGCCCCCCGCGTCCGCTGGTCGCGCTCACCGCGCTGACCAGGCTTGCTCGTCCATGATTACCCGCTGTGATGAGGTGCCGATTAAGCCTCGATTGGGGAGCGGCTCGTCAGGCAGTTGTCGCAGGCCTCGCGGGTAGGCGTGCAGGCGTTCCGGGCCGCGCTCGGTGACCAGCAGGAGTTCCCCAGTCTGTACGCCCGCGCGGCCGTCGCGGGTCACGACGTTGGGCTGCACGACCACGGTCATCCCAGCGGCCAGCGTGAAGTCTGGCGTCGGCAGCGGCCGCGCCGGAGACGGCACGACCGGCGGGAGGTAGCCACCGCCGAACCCGTGCACCAGGTCGTCGATCGCCGTATAACCGGCGCCCTCGATCACATCCAGCGCCGCGCCCGCCAGCTCGGCCGCGGTGGTACCGGGCAGCAGGACGCGGGCGACGGCGTCGAACGCGGCGGTCGCGACCTCGTGGAGTTCGCAGTACAGCGCGGTGGGCGGCGCGCCGACCGTGAACGTGCGCAGCACCTGGCCCGCGTAATCCGGCGCCGCGGCCGCGCTGATCTCGCAGGTCGCGACGTCGCGCTCGCGGATCACGCGGCCCGTCGGCCACTGGGCGGGCACGGTCAGCCCGGGGTCGTCCATGCCGGTGACGCCGAGGTAGTGGATGTGGTGCATACCGCCCTGCGAGACATAGGCCTGCTCGACGCTGGCGAGGACCTGGTGATCGGTCGCTCCCGGCCGCAATGCCTCGGCCAGCGCAGCGATGGCGGCGTCGCTGAGCGCGGCGCCATGGCGCAGCGCGGCCACCTCTTCGGCGGACTTGACCAGGCGCAACGAGGCATACCCTGCGCCGAGATCCACCACGTCACCGATCTGCTCGGACAACGTCCGGTACTGGCCGAACGGCAGCGCGCCGACCACGCCGACCCGGCCGGGCAGCGGGCCGCGCGCGGCGAGCAGGTCCAGCGCCGTGCCGATCGCCCGCGGGCCGCCGAACTCGACCTTGGTGCCGGACAGCCGCCGGGCCTGCGGCACGTGGTTGAAGAACGACACCAGCAGCACGTCGTCGTCCTCGTCCGGGGCCACGACGAGCAGCGCCTCCCGGGTGACCGGCCACCCGGTCAGCCAGGACACCGCGCTCCCCGACCGGTTCGCGCCGTACACCAGCGCGTACGGCGTCTCGGCGCGGGCCATCTCCCGGGCGAACGCCGCCCGGCGACGGCTCATCTCGGCGACGGAGAAGCTCTCTGGCACACTCCGAATGGTGGCAGAACCGAGCGGTGTCCCGGACCAGGTATGCGATCTGCTGGGCGTGCGGCGCGGCGAGATCGTCACACTCAAGGACCGGGCTGGCCTACGAGCACGCCCGCGGCTGGCCGCTCAGCGACCTGGAGGAAGCCGCCTTCGGACCGATGTACCACGCGTTCCGCGTGGACATGGCCGCCTGGTTCACGGAAACGGGCCGGGTGACAGATCGGGGCCAGTGCCGCAGACTGGCAGTGATGAGCGGACAGGCGGACGCGCCGGAGCCAACCGGCCAGTACCTGGCGGCGGTCCGCCGCGCCTTCCAGTTCGCGCGCGAGATGCACCACGGCTGCGGTCCGGCCGACTTTCTCGTCGGCATCGCCGGCGGCGACGGGCCGGCCGCCACCGCCCTGGGCCGGGGTCCGACGTTGCGCGCCGCCGCCACCGCGGCGACGGTCGCCGCCGGACGGGCCAGGGAGGGCGCCGGCTACCTGCACATGCAGGCACAACAAGCCGCGATGTCGCTGGCGCAAACGCTAGGCCAGCCGCCCGACGCCGAACACCTGCTCATCGCCCTCCTCGACCAGGGCACCCCCGAGGTCAGCCAGACGCTGGCCGAGGCTGGTCTCGACCCGGCCGAGGTTCGCCGGTCTACGCTGGCCGGCATCGGCGTCCCGCCCGATCATCCGCCCCTGCCGATGCCGCCGCTCATCCCGGCCGGCACCCTGGACCGGCCGCCCCTGGAGGTCGGCGAACTGGACGAACGCGCCTGGCGGGTGCTGCGCTGGCGGCAGGATCACCTGCCGCTGCACCGGGTGCGCGGCGCTGGCGAGGCCGCGGCACTCATCCACCTGGAGCGGGCCGCCGCCGGCCGGCTCGCCGAAAGGCTCCAGCTCGATGAGGACCAAGCCAGCTCATTGATCCGCCACCACGACGACGAGGTCCAAGCGCGCATTGCCCGCGAGCGTCCCGGCCTCGACCGGCCCCGCCAGCAGTCCCCACGTCGGCCAGGCGTCGCACCCGTCGGCTGGCCGGTGTGGTTCGGCAACCGCAGGACGGGCATGCGAGACCGCGTGTTCCGGCTACGCACGATCCGCGACTATCGCGACTGCCCCCAGCCCCAACGTCACAGACCGTCGTCGAGCTGTTGCCAGGTGATCGCGACCCGCAGCGGGTCGGTCACGTCGACCGCGTTGAAGTCCCTGCCCCGAACAGCCATGCCCAGCGAGACATACACGCCGTCCGCGCTCAGCAGGAAGCGTTCGACCGAGATCGCCGGACCGTCGTTAGCCGTCATCCGGACAATCCAGTAATGCGGGATCCCAGCGGCGGCGTATTCTGCCCGCTTGTCGCGGATATCCGTGGTGACCGAGTCGGCGGAGACGATTTCCAGCACCACCAGGCAGTCGGCCGCATACGGCTTACGGCCCCACCTGCCCCGTTCCTCGTTGACGCACCGGTACACGGACACGTCGGGGCACCGGAAATGGAGCCTCGGCGCGTCGGCGATAAGCACGTCCACGTCGTTCGCGACGCGGTGACACGTGCCCTTGACCCGATCCGTCTCCTTGACCGCTGCCCACAGCGAGTTGGCGAAGTTGCGTGCGATCACCTGATGGCTAGGCTCTGGTGACTCGCACCTGACCAACCAGCCGTCAACCACCTCGATGCGCTTGGAAAGCTCCTCGGGCATCCCTTGATAGACGTCGAGCGTGATTTCCGGGAGGTGCGCGAGATTCCGGAACTCCGTCCAGTCAATCGCCTCGGTCATAGCCCGGAGTCTAACGGCAACCAGGCCGGCGGCCAGGTTGCCGCTCCGGTGGCTGAGGAATTGGGTTATACCGGCCTGCGGCACCGCTTACCCTGTCGGCATGTCCGTGCTGACCGAGGCGTGGCACAAGCTCGCCGGAACCCAGCCGGTCCCGGCGGCGTGGGTGGTGGCGGCGAGCGGCGTGGCTGCGCTGGCGATCGTGTTCACGAGGCTGACGTGGCAGCTCTCCCGCAACGTGATCACGATCGCGCACGAGGGCGGGCACGCGCTGGTCTCCGTCCTCTCCGGCCGACGGCTCGAGGGGATCAGGCTGCACGCCGACACCTCGGGCGAGACGTTCTCCCGGGGCCGCCGAACCGGGCCCGGAGTGGTACTGACCGCGGCGGCCGGCTACGTCACTCCCCCGTTGCTCGGCCTCGGGTCGGCCTGGCTGCTCTCGGCCGGACACGTCACCGCGATGCTGTGGCTCGCCCTCGCGCTGCTCATCTTGACCCTGCTGGTGATCCGCAACGCCTACGGCTTCCTGGCGGTGCTCGCCACGGGCGCCGCCGTGTTCGCGGTGAGCTGGCAGGCCCAGCCCGTGGTTCAGGCGGTGTTCGCGTACGGGTGCTCGTGGTTCCTGCTGCTCGGCGGCGTCCGGCCGGTGTTCGAGCTGGCGCGGCGCAGACGCCGCACCAGCGACGCGGACCAGCTCGGCCGGCTGACCCCGATCCCGGCGGGCGGCTGGGTGTTCGGGTTCGCCGCGCTCGCCTTGGCCTGTGTGGCGCTGGGAGCGCGCCTGCTCGTCTCTCATATCTCCTAACGACGGTGGGCTCTACGCGCGCGAACGTGTGACTTACCGAATTTTTCCATCCCTATCTGTGCCGAAATGGTTGACCTCGCGCGGATATGGAGTTGACATCGTTGTCAAAGGCACAACCGAGCGAAGGCGCTCGGGCGTGCTCAGCCGCAATGGAGGGAGGACTCCATATGCATCCGAAGCAGCGGCACGACAACATCCGCGCGGCCCGCCGCCGGGCGATCCATGGCACGGCCACCATCGCACTCGCCGTCGCGGGGATCGTCTTCGCCGCGGTCCCCGCGGCGACCGCCGCCTCGTCGCCGACCGCGACCCCGTCTCCTGTCCCGTCAACGAGCGCACCGCCCGGCGCGGGCGGCCATGCGCCCGCGTTCGCGCCGAAGAAGCCAGTCAGCTGCGTCAAGGGTCCGGACGGTAAGCCCGCGGCCTGCCCAGCGGTCCTGAAACAAGCACAGCTGCCGTTCGGTGCGAAGAACAAGAACCCGCTGAACTCGGTCAGCAATCCCGCCACCCTCGTCGACACCCGCACCTGGACGAGCAGCGGCGGCAACACATTCCCCGGCGCGGATGTGCCGTTCGGCATGGTCCAGTGGAGCCCGGACACGATGCCGACCTACAACGCGGGCGGCGGCTACCAGTTCGGCGACGAGTCGCTGTGGGGTTACAGCCTCACCCACATCTCCGGCCCCGGCTGCGGCGCGGCCGGCGACGTGCCGATCCTGCCGATGACCGGGGCGCTCCCGGCCGGCGACCCGGCCCAGGCCACCACGTCGTTCAGCAACACCGGCGAGGTGGCGCAGGCTGGCTACTACTCGGCGGAAAGCGACCTGCCCAGCACGATCACCTCGCAGTTCGCGGCGACCCCGCACAGCTCGATGGGCGAGTTCTCCTTCCCCCAGACGACCGCCGCCGACTTCCTGATCAAGCTGATGGCCAGCCAGAACGGCGACAGCGCGACGAGCGCCAGCGTGGTCGGCAACAACGAGGTCATGGGCTCGGTCACCAGCGGTGACTTCTGCGGCGAGACGGTCAACGACGGCCAGTCGCAGCTGTACACGGTGTACTTCGACATCACGTTCAGCCAGCCGTTCACCGCGTCGCAGGTGATCACCGAATCCGGGCAGAAAGACCCTGACTCGGTGTTCCTGACCTTCGACACGAGCACCACCCAGACGATCGGCGCCAAGGTCGGCATCTCGTACGTGAGCACCGCGGACGCGAAGCTGAACTGGCAGACCGAGAACCCTGGCTGGAACTTCGGCAAGGTCAAGACCAACGCGCAGAACAGCTGGAACTCCCTGCTCAACGAGATCAAGGTGTCCGGCGGATCGTTCGCCCAGACGCAGGAGTTCTACAGCCTGCTGTACAAGGACTTCGTCCAGCCGAACATCACCAGTGACGTCAACGGCCAGTTCATGGGCTCCGACAGCAAGGTGCACACGCTCGCCGCGGGCCAGAAGAACCAGTACGGGATCTACTCCGGCTGGGACACCTATCACTCGCTGGCCCAGCTCCAGGCCATGCTGGATCCTGGCCCGGCCAGCGATCAGGCGCAATCCCTGCTCAACTACTACGCGGAGAACGGCCTGCTCCAGCAGTGGGGATACCTCAACCTGGACAACTACGTCATGGTCGGGGACCCCTCGCAGTCCATCATCGCGGACTACTACGCGTTCGGCGCCAAGAGCTTCAACACCAGCGAGGCGCTGACCGACATGCTCAAGCAGGCCACCACGGTCAACGACGTGCGGCCCGGCGAGGCGCTCGAGCAGAAGGACGGTTACCTCCCCGAGGACGGCGCCTACGGCTGCTGCAACCCGCACGGCTACGTGCCGACCCTGCTCGAGTACGACTCCGAGGACTTCGCGCTGTCCCAGTTCGCCAAGGCCCTCGGCGACACCTCAGACGCCACCATGCTGCAGAATCGCGCGAACAACTGGGTGAACGTGTTCGACGGCGGCAACGGCCTGCTGAACCCGCGGAACGCGAACGGCGCGTTCGTGCCGGGGATCAGCCCGACCACGACGGCCCACTACGTGGAGGGCGACGCCTACGAGTACCTGTGGAACGTGCCCAACGACTACGCTGGCCTGTTCTCGCTGCTCGGCGGCAACGCCAAGGTGGCACCCGAACTCCAGCAGTACCTGTCGGAGCCGAACGGCTTCGGCATGTTCGCCCAGCTCACCAACGAGTTCGACTTCGGCGAGCAGAACGCGCTCGACTACGCCGGGGACCCGGCGGGCACCCAGCAGGCGGTGAACAACATCCGCAACAGCCTCTACCAGCCCGGCCCGTCCGGGCTGCCCAACAACGACGACCTCGGCGCGAACAGCTCCGCGTTCGTCTGGGAGATGCTCGGCATGTACCCGGAGAACTCCGGCGCTGACACGCTGGTATTCACCGGTCCGGGCTTCCCGCGCGCGACAATCTCACTGCCGAACGGCAAGACGATCACGATCAACGCGCCCGGCGCCTCCCCGACCACGTTCTATGTCGACGCACTGAAGCTCAACGGCACCGCGGACAGCAAGCTGTACGTGCCGTTCTCGACGCTGAGCAAGGGCGCCACGCTGAACTGGACGCTGGGCACCACGGCAACCTCGTGGGGCAGCGCCGCCGCGGACGCGCCGCCGTCCTACGGGCCGGTGTTCGCCGCCTCCGCCTCGCTCAGCTCCGGCACCGTCTATCTCACCCCAGGCGCCTCAGCCTCGGTGAACCTGACGGTCCAGTCGCTGGCCGCCGCGCAGACCGTGGGCTGGGCGGCCGCCGCGCCGGCCGGCCTGACCGTGAGCCCGGCGAGCGGCAGCCTGTCCGTTCCGGCGAACGGGTCCGCCAGCGCCAGCCTGACCGTCACGGCCGGCAGCACCGACGGGGATTACACGATCCCCATCACGTTCACCAGCCCGTCCGGGCAGGTGATTCCCGTCCAGCTCAGCGTCGTCGTCGCCAAGGCGGGCGACCTGGCGCCGTACTACAACGTGACCGGCATCAGCAACGACGGCTCCCCGACAACCGCCAACTTCGACGGCGACGGGTTCAGCTACTCCGAGCAGGCGCTCACCGCGGCCAACCTCGGGCCTGGCGCGACCTTCACCTCCGGCGGCATGACGTACACCATGCCCAGCGCCGCGGCCAGCCAGCCCGACGCGGTCGAGGCGGCAGGCCAGACGATACCGGTCACCACGCCGAGCGGTGCCACCAGCATCGGATTCCTCGGCAGCGCCGTCAACGCAGGCACTGCCGGCGCGTCCGGCTCGGTGACGGTAACTTACACCGACGGCACCACGTCCACCGCCACGCTCGGCATGTCGGACTGGACGCTGGGCGGCGGCAGCGGCACACCGCAGTTCGGCAATGTCACGGCCGCGACCTTGCCGTACCGCAACGCGACCGATGGCACGAATCAGGCGATCAACACCTTCCTGTTCGCCGCGACGATCCCGGTCGATGGCTCGAAGACGGTTGCGAGCATTACACTCCCCGCTACCGTCAACAACGGCTCGATTGGCATCTTCGCGATCTCGGCAGGCTAACTATGGCGATCCCCGGGGCACGGCCCACGATGCGCGACGTGGCACGCCATGCCCGCGTGGCGACAAAGACCGTGTCCCGGGTGGTCAATGACGAGCCGGGCGTCCGCCCGCAAATGGCCGAGCGCGTGCGACAGTCCATCGCCGCGCTCGGCTACCGCCGCAACGACAGCGCGCGCGTCCTGCGGCGGGGACAGACCGCGTCGATCGGCCTGATCATGGAGGACATCGGCGACCCGTTCTACGCCGCGTTCTCCCGTGCCGTGGAGGACGTCGCCGCACGGCACGACGCGCTGCTGATCACCGGCTCCAGCGACGAGGATCCGGAGCGCGAGCGCGCGCTGGCCCTTGCCTTCTGCGCCCGCCGGGTGGACGGGCTCATCGTCATTCCCGCCTCGCGCGACCACAGCTACCTGCGGCCGGAGATCGCGGCTGGCTGCCCGGTGGTGTTCGCGGACCGCCCGCCGCACCTGATCGAGACCGACACGGTGCTCACCGACAACGCCGGCGGCGCCTGTCTCGGTGTCGCCCACCTGATCGCGGGCGGGCACCGGCGCATCGGCTTCCTCGGCGACGACGCACGGATCTACACCGCCGCGCAGCGGCACCGAGGGTACCTGGACGCGTTCGCCGCGGCCGGGCTGCCCGCGCCCGCGGCGGGCTGGGTCGCGATGGCGCACCCCAGCCAGGAGGGCATCGGCCGCGCGCTGCGCCGCATGCTCACCGGGCCGGCCCCGGTCACCGCCGTGTTCTGCGGCAACAACCGGGTCGCCGCGCTCGTGCTCCGCGAGGTCCGCGAGCGAGCGCTGAGCATCGCGCTGGTGAGCTTCGACGACCTCGAACTCGCCGACCTGCTGGCTCCCCCGCTGACCGTGGTGGCGCAGAACACCACCGAACTAGGCCGGGTCGCCGCCGACATGCTGTTCCGCCGGATCGGCGGCTACCAGGGCCCGCCGGAGCGCGTGGAACTCCCGGCCTCCCTGATCGTCAGGTGACCAGCCGCCCTCCGCCGCCGTGCCGCGGACCCCGCCGTGCCGCCTGCCCGCAATGTCCTTGTTGCGCGGTTTGTTCCATGCGGCCGCCCTCCGCCGGCGCGCTCGAAATTTATTGCGGACACTTACCCCCCCGATCCGGGCCCAGTTGGCTTATTCCGGGGGCTGGCCCGGTTCGCCGGCCGCCCGGCGGGGCAGCGGACGGCTTCGATGGGCGGGGACGGCCCCGGTAACGTGGTGTTTTTGCCCTTCGTGGTAACGCGACCCCCGCGCACGGGGGTCGATCCTCCACGAAGGGGAAATCGTCCACGTTGCTGACGGGCCTGCCGATGTGCTCGTGTCCCGTTAGCCGCACAGTGCACTCCAGGCACAGACTGCGCACCGCCGGCCGCGCGGCAACCGCGGTCGGGCGGCCCCAGGGGAGCTGCCGCGAATTTAGCCAACGTGTCCGATCCGGGGGTAAGTGTCCGCAATAATCTGACCGCCGGACGATGCGTCCGACATAAGCTGATATAGCTCGATTTGCGGCGTCGACGGCTTATTCGAGCGGCACCGGTCCATATAAGGAGCTGCCCGATAATTCAGAGCTGCGCCAGGTGACACGGGAGCGCGTCAGCCGATGCTCACGGCGAAGATGTGCATCGCGTTCTGGCCTTGGACTACGCCCTGGCTGATGTCGGGGAGGCTGACGTACTTGACCGTCTTGCCCTGCTGTAGCGGCACTCCTACGTAGTACACGCTGACCCCTCCCTGGTTCTCCTTGCCCGTCGGGGTGTTGATATAGGGCACGGTGGCGAGGATGTCCCCGCCAGGCGGGGCGGTCTTGGCCCACCAGTCGGAGAAGGTGAGGTCGAACGGCTGGGTGCTGCCGTCGGTGTAGGTGATGATCCCGGTGCCGCTGGCCGCGCCGTAGTCGCCGGCGCCGAGCAGGCCGAGCGTGGTACCCGAGCCGGACACCGCGATCGTCTGGCCGCCGGCGACGACGTTGTCCGGCGTGCCCGGCTGGGCGCTCGGCCAGGTGAACGTCAGGCTGTCGTGCGTGATCGTGGCTCCTGGGGTCAGGCCCGCCGCGGCGAGCGCCTGGGCGGAGTAGCTGGCCCCGCCGCCGTCCAGGTTGCCCGCGGACGGGTTGCTGTCATCGCTGATGCCGACGTTGTCGATTGCGCTGGTAAACGACGCGAATGGGACCGAGATCTGTGCGGCGTCGTTCGAGCTGGCCTGCCCGGTCGGCCCGGTGAACGACACCGACGCGGCGAGCGCATAGCTTCCGGGGGCCGCGTTCGCGGGCGCGGTGACGGACCACGTGGTCTGCACGGTCTGGCCGGGTGCCACGGTGCCGAACGATGCCGGCGAGGTGGCGGTGACCGTCCATCCGGCCGGTCCAGTGAGAGTCATCCGCACGTTGCTGAGCGCGGTCGAGCCCGAGTTCGGGAACGTGGTGGTCGCCGTGACGCTCGAGCCCGGGTCGGCCACCCCTGACGCGGCCAGCGTGAATGGCTGCCTGACGACCAGCGGTGTCGTGGCGGTGACCCCGTTGACCGTTACCCCCAGCGTCGTGACGCCAACTCCTGCCGCGGTCACCACTCCCCTGTCGTTCACGGAGGCCACGCGCGGGTTGCTGCTGCGGTACGTTACATGCGCGCGGGACAGATCGACGAACGACTGGTCGTTGTTGACCGCCGTCACGATGTTGTCCGCGGCGGCGTGCGGCTGCTCGAGCGCGGCGTTGGTGTCGGCCGCTATCCACGGGTTCTTGCCGGTCAGGTCCAGCTTGTCGCCGGGCTTGAGGACCGTCTGGTCCGGCTGGACGGTTACGTACTGGATATGCGGGGCGATCGCGCCGCTGATGGCGACCGTACCCGAGCCGGCGCTGGTGACCGAGTCGGGGCCGACCCGGAACTGGTAGGAGCCGTCGTAGACGACTTGCTTGAGAGACTGCTCGTCCCATTGGCTCAGGTCAGAAACCTTGACTGCCAGGGTGATGTGCTGGGTGTGCCCGGGGGCCAGCACTTCGGTCCGCTGGAAGCCCGCCAGCTGCTCCTTCGGGAGTTCGGTGCCGGACACGGTGAACTGCGGTGTGACGTACAGCTGCGCCACGGTGGCGCCGGCGACCGAGCCGGTATTGGTGACGTTGAAGTTGACGTGCACGGTGCCGTCGGCGCTTACGTGTTCCGGCGCGATGTTGACGTTCGAATACGCGAAGCGGGAGTAAGACAGCCCGTACCCGAACGGATAGGTGGGGGTGCCGGTGAAGTACAAGTACGTCCGGCCGAGCCCGCCGGTCTGCGACGGGGTGAGCCCGTAGTTCTTCATCGGCGGCAGCTGGGAGTCGCCGGCGTACCAGGTGAAGTCCAGGTGACCGCTGGGGTTCACCTGGCCGAATAGCGCCTGTGCCAGCGCGGTGCCCTGGCTTTCGCCGTTATATCCGCTGAATACGATGGCCGGGAAGTCGCCCTGGGTGGCGGAGATGTCGACCGGGCCGCCGGTCTGCAGTACCAGCGCCGTCCTCGGGTTGCCGAGCGCGGCGACTTGGCTGATCAGGGAGTTGTAGTTGCCGGGCATGGCCAGCGTGGTCCGGTCCTTGCCCTCGGTGGCCACGTTGGTGTCGGTCCCGGCGAACACGATCACCAGATCGGCGGCCTTGATGGCGGTCTGGGTGGCCGCCGAGCAAGCCGCCGGGGTGGTGGCGGAGGTGGAGGTGCCGCACGCGTCGTACGTCACCGTTGCGCTAGGGTTGGCGGCCTGCACGGCCGCGGTGATGCCCTGGACCGCGTTCACCCGTAGCGCCGGGTCGCCGGAGTAGTCGCCGAGGGTGACGGTGTTGGCCAGGTCGCCGACGATGACCACGTTGTTCAGCTTGGCCGGGTCGGCGGGCAGCAGCGGAGCGGAGGTGCCGGTCACGTTGTCGTTCTTCAGCAGAACCAGGTCCTCCGCGGCGATCTTCTCCGCCAGCGCTTGATGCGCGGGGCTCTGGATCGCGGCCTTGGTGATCTTGGTGTAGGGCACCTGGCCGGGCGGGTCGAACTCGCCGGTCTCCATCCGCACCGTCAGCACACGTGTCAGCGCGTTGTCGATGACTCCTTCGGACAGGATGCCGGCCTTGATCGCGGCCTGGATGCCGGACAGTGTGTACTCGGCGCCGGTGCAGTTGAGATCGGTGCCGGCCCGGGTGGCGTAAGCCTGCCCGCCTGCCGCCGCGGGTACCTGCTGTCCGGTCGAGGTATTCGTCCAGGTGGCCCCGTCGGTGGTCCAGCCGGGCGGGGCCCAGCCGTGGCTGCCGCTGGAGTACACATCGCCGACCGCGCCGCAGTCCGAAGTGGTGTAGCCGCCGAACCCGTAGGTGCGCTGGAGCAGTTCGTTGGCGGTGTAGGTGTCGGCCGGTGCCGGTGTGCCGTTGATCGCGTTGTACGAGGTCATTACGCCGGACACGTGCGCGTTCTCGATCAGGCTGCGGAACTGGGCGGTGTAGTAGTCGCGGATGTTGGCGTCCGTGGTGTCGGCGCTGTCGGCGTGCCGGTTGTTTTCGTTGTCGTTGAGCGCAAAGTGCTTGGCCGTGGACGCCACCTTCAGATAGGGCGTCAGCGGCCTGCCGCCCATCGTCTCGCCCTGGTAGCCCTCAACGAACGCCCCTGCCATCTGGCTGGCCAAATAGGGGTCCTCGCCGAACCCCTCGTCGGTGCGGCCCCAGCGCGGGTCACGGTCCATATTGACGGTGGGCGCCCAGAACGTCAGCGCACCATAGTCGTCCGCCGAGGGGCCGAGGTTGTTCTGGGCAACTCCCCACAGCGACTTGTCCAGCAAGCCCCGCGCCTCATCGGAGATCGCGGTGGTCTCCTGGTAAGTCAGCTGCGGGTCCCACGACATGGTGGCGGCAAAGTTGGTGGGGAAACTGGTCGCGTGCACCCCGCCCGTCGCACCGCCGTTGTTGGTGTCGTTGAACAGGGTGTTGATGCCGTGCTGGCCCTCGTTCCAGTAGGTGTACTCCTGCAGGCCCAGCCGCGGGATCGCCGGCGCGCTGTTGGTGTGCAACTGCGCCACCTTCTCCGCAAGCGTCATGCACGACACAAGGTCGGCGGCGCGCTCGGCGAACGAGTACCGGGTGTCGCGGTAGAGCGGGGTCTGACCGGAGCCGTCCGGGCACGCGGGGGGCACCGTCTGCCCGGATCCGGCGACGCTCCGCGGCGCCGCGGTTGCCGCGGAACTCGCCTGCGCTGTCCCGGCATACGACACGATCAGGGCGGTCGCGCCGACGACCGCGGCAACCGCCAGCCGCCGCGAATACCTTCGTTCCGGGAGTCGGCGTACGGGCAGGATCCAGCGCTGGGGGGTGTGCATGCTCTGCTCCTCGACAATGAGCGAAGAAGAAAATGCGGATCGTGATGACGGTCGGCTGAGGCCAGGGCTGATTTTGTTCTTGTTTGCACAAAACATAACCCGTCACAATCAGTCGATACAAGACCTGAAACCCGCTGTTCACCACCAAACCGCGCATGAATCCGTCTTCGGAGACGCCGCGACCGAACAATATGTTGCAGCCTGCACAGATATACTTGCCGTGCCCGCACCGATCCGACACCTCGGAGAACAAGGTGGATGAGACTGTGGTAGCGGTCATCCCGGCCGGGACCCGCCACCGGGAGATCCGCCGCAACAACCTCGAGGTGGTGCTGCGGCACCTCTCTCTGGCGGGCCCGGACTCCCGCGCCAGCATCGCCGCCAGGGCCGGCCTGACGCGGTCGACCATCTCCCGGCTGGTCGGCGAGCTGAAGGATCTCGGCCTGGTGCGCGAGACCGGGCCGCCGCTGGTGCAGGGGATCGGACGGCCGGCCACCATGCTGGAACTTGACGGGCGGCACGTCCTCGCCGTCGGCGCCGAGGTCAACGTCGACTACCTGGCCGTGCTCGTCACGGACTTGGCCGGCCGGAAGATCTACGAGCAGCGAAGAGCATATGACGCCATCGCGGACGGCCCAGACCACAGCATCACCGCCCTCGCCGGCCTGTGCCGGGAGGCGCTGGGAACGCTGGCTGGTCTCCGTGGCGGGCGTCAGCCCATCGTCGCCGGGCTGACGGTCGCCGTCCCCGGCTTGGTCGACGCGCCGGCGCGGGTCGTCACCCTGGCGCCGAACCTGCGGTGGTCCGGCGTGCCGGTGGCGGCCCGGCTGCGCGAGCTTCTCCAGCTCGGCCCGGCACCCGTGAGCGTGGGCAACGACGCGAGCCTGGCCGCCGTGGCCGAGTATCGCGTCGGCAGCCATGCCGGGACTCCCGACCTCATCTACATCACCGGGGAGATGGGCATCGGCGGCGGCATCATCGTCGCCGGCCGTCCGTTGCGCGGGGTGCGGGGATTCGGCGGCGAGGTTGGCCACATGAAGCTGGATCCGGACGGACCGGTCTGCGGGTGCGGGAGATACGGCTGCTGGGAGGCGCTCGTCGGGCTGCACGCGTTGCTGCGTGCCGCATTGCCCGGCGAACCCGGCCCCCACGGGGTGGCCGCCGGCGGGCCACCCGAGGCTAAGGCCGCCGCGATTGCCCGGCTCGCCAGGGCCGGCGATGCTCGCGTCCTTACCGCCCTGGCCGACATCGGCCGCTGGGTCGGCATCGGCGCCGCCAACCTCGCCAACGTGTTCAACCCCCGGGCGATCATCCTCGGTGGCTACTTCACCCTCATCGCCGACTGGATCCTGCCGCCCGCAGCCGCAGCGCTCCTCGATGGCGTGCTCGCGCCGGAGGCCGGCGGCTGCTCGCTGACCACATCTGCGCTGGGTTTCTCCGCCGCCGCCCGCGGTGGCGCGATCCACGTCGCCGACCAGATCATCGCCGACCCGGCGATGCTCGGCAGCCGCGCTAGCATGCCCGCGAGCTGACCGGCCGGATCAGGTGATGCCGGGGCCAGTGCGCGGCGAGATCATCGACCGCAGCAGGCTCAGTACCTCCGGGTTCGCGACTCCTTGCCAGTCCGGGGTCAGCAGCCCCCACGTCTCGGCGTCGCCCCAGTTGGACCGGTGCCTGCCGACCACCGGGATGGTGCCCTTGGGCTGGGTCGGGTTGAGCGCCCACCAGCACCAGTCCACGTCGTTGCCGCCTGCCCAGTCCTGGAAGTTGTTCCACCACACAGCGGAACTCGGATGGCCGGGCTGCCACGCGGGGAGGCCGAAGCTGGCTAGTGACCTGGTGTCGTTGCCGAACTCACCGATCCATAGCGGAGCGAGTTCATCGCGGAGGATATACCCGCCGTTGCGGCGCATCTGGTCGAGGTAGTCCTGCCGGGCCTGCCCCGCCGGGTGGAACCACGGATAGTCGTGCAGGCTGTACACGACCTTATCCGGGCGGTTGAGCTGTACCGGGCGCCTGGCCACACCAGTCAGGTCGGCCGCGTAAGCCAAGCCCTCGCAGATGATCAGCACGTGCGGGCTGATTTCGTGGAGGAGGTCCCCGGCCGTGGCGTACATGGCCGCGACGTCGGTCGTGGACCCGGTTCCCCAGGCCGGCGTCAGGACACGCCAGCCCGCCGTCGTCCGTCGCGGTTCGTTCATGATGTCCATGGCGGCCACGAGGGGGTTCGCCTGGTATCGCGCGGCGATGCCCTGCCAGGCCGCGAAGAACTTCCCGGCCGGCCAGCGCCTGTTGTACCACAGGCCGTTTTCGTCGTCCGCCGAGCAGCACCAGCCGCGATCGAGCATGTGGCAGTTCGGTATGACGATCAGCCCCGCATCGGTGAGCGCCTGCACGCATGCGTCGTAGACCTGCATCGGCGTCGCCCCGGCCAGGTCGGTGTTGGCGGCTAGATACGGTTCGGGGACCGGGGTGGTCTGTTCGGTCATCCACAAGCTGAACGGCAGCCGCACGCTGTTGAACCCCAGCGTGGCGATCAGCCTGGCAAGCGCGCGGCGGTCCGTGCGGTCCAGGCCGGGCGCGACGCCGAGATCCTCATGGGCGCCGTACCAGTTCACTCCGGCCAGCCGGACCCGGGTCCCGTGCGCGTCGACGATGAACCGGCCACTGGTCGCCAGCGGCATCGCGATGTCTGGCATCAGTCACCCTCCGGGCGCATGCCGCGCAGGATGATCTCCAGTGCCAGGCGGCTGAACGGCGTGGACCCGGGCGGCCTGCCCAGCGCCGCGCCGCGCCGGGCGCTGAACAGGACGCCGTACACCACGATCACGGCCAGCGACTCGGCGGGTTCGTCGGTGCGCAGCTCGCCGCGGCGCTGCGCCTCGGCGAGCAGCGCGGTGGTGGCCGGAATCGGCGGGAGCAGGTCGTCGTCGCTGTCGGCGAGGTACGCGGTCAGGCTGCCCGGGTGGTCGAGCACGTACATCAGCAGCTTGCCGCGCAGCGCGCCGGAGCCGGCCAGCCGCACGGCGGCCTCGAACTGCGCCGCGAACGCCGCCGACAGGGTGCGTTCGGTGTCCGCGCCGGCCGCCAGGCCGGCCATGATCTGCGCCGAGTAGGCGCGGCAGACCTCCGCGGCGGCGTCGAGCAGCACGTCTTCCTTGGCCGGGAAGTAGTGGAAGAACGTCCCCCAGCTCACTCCCGCGGCGGCGACGATGTCCTCGACCCGCGCCGCGTCGAGGCCAACCCTGGCGTACTCGGCCATGGCGGCCTCGTAGAGCCGCTGCCGCGTGGCCGCCGCGCGACGCTGGCGCGGGCGCCGGGACGGCGGCGGATAATTCATTTCCGCTCCCCTCGCCGGCTCGGTACGCTCATCTTGGACGCAATCTTAGTAGAAATACTGATTGGAGTCAGTTTTGACCGAGCTGGCGCGCCGGATCAGCGAGTCACCGCGGCTGCGGGTGACGCGGCTGGTGCGGGAGACCAGCCCGCGGCTGGCGGTGGTGATGGCGCTGTACGTGCTGGCCGACGGGGTGCTGCCGATCCTGGCGCTGATCTCGCTCGGCCGCGCGGTCGGGAAGATACCCGCCGCGGTGACCCACGGACTCACCTCGGCCAGCGGGCACGCGCTGCTGCTCGCCCTCGGCATCGGCACCGCCGCGTACGCCCTGTCGCTGCTGCGCAGCCCAGCGGAATCCCTGCTGTCGGCCTACTGCGCCGCCGCGATGAGCACCGGCATGCAGCGACGGCTGGCTCGCGCGGTATCCGCCCCGGAGGGCGTCGAGCACCTGGAGGACCCGCGGGTGCTGGACCGGCTCGCCTCCGCCAGCGGCGAGCTGGCCGCATCCGGGCCGGCCGACGCGCCGATGGCGCTGGCCAGCTCCGCGGGCGACCGGCTGAGCGGGCTGCTCGCCTGCGTCACGCTCGCCACGTTCCGGTGGTGGGTCGGGCTGCTGTTCTTCGTCGGCTGGACCGCCATACGCCCGCCGCTGCGCCGCATGCTGGCGGCCCGGGCCACGATGGTGCGGCAGGCCACGCCGGATCTGCGGCACGCCTGGTATTACCTGGGCTGCTCGTACCGGCCGGAGTTCGCGAAGGAGACGCGGCTGTTCGGGCTCGGCGACTGGATCCTCGCGCGGCACCGGACGGCGTGGCTCACCGGGATGTCGCGGCCGTGGCGCCAGCTGCGGCACTTCCAGAACCGGACGCTGCTGTTCGGCCTGCTGGTCGCCGGCATGTACGTGATCGGCGCGGGGGCGCTCGCGCTGGCCGCGTACCACCACGCGGTCTCCGGCGGCACGCTCGCCGTGATGCTGCCCATGTTCCCGTCCACCATGCAGGTGGGCGGCGTCAGCGCGGCCGACGTGTCGCTGGAGCAGATGCTGGCCTCGGTGCCCGACCTGGACGCTGTGATCACCCAGCTGAGGGCAGTACCGCTGCCCGGCGCCGCGGATGCCGCGGGAACAGCGGCTGGGCTGCCGGTCCGCGCCATCCGGTTCGAAGGACTGCGCTACCAGTACCCAGGTACCGAACGGCCGGTGTTCGAGGATCTGAACCTGGAATTGACCGCGGGGCAGTCGCTGGGGCTGGTGGGGATCAACGGGGCCGGCAAGACGACGCTGGTGACGCTGCTCGCCCGGCTGCGCGAGCCGGGCGGCGGGCGGATCACGATCGACGGCGTTGACGTGCGCGAGCTGGACGCGCGCTCCTGGCAGCGGCAGGTCGCCGTCGTCTACCAGGATTTCACCAGGTACCCGTTGACCGCCAGGGAGAACGTCGGGTTCCGCGACCTCGACGGCCACATCGACCAGAAAGCGGCGGAGGAGGCGGCCGCACAGGCCGGCGCGCTGGAGGTCATCACGGGCCTGCCGGCCGGCTGGGACACGATCTGCTTTCCCGGCTACGCCGGAGGCATCGACCTGTCCGGCGGGCAGTGGCAGCGGATCGCGCTGGCCCGGGCGCTGTACTCGGTGGCCCGTGGTGCGCGGGTCCTGGTGCTCGACGAGCCCACCGCGCAGCTCGACGTGCGCGCGGAGGCGGCGTTCTACGGCCGGTTCCTCGAGCTGACCGCGGGGCTGACCACCGTCGTGATCTCGCACCGGTTCGCCACCGTCCGCCGCGCGGACCGGATAGCCGTGCTTGACGGCGGGCAGATCACCGAGCTGGGCAGCCACGACGAGCTGCTCGCGGCGGGTGGCAGCTACGCGGAGATGTTCCGGCTCCAGGCCGCCCAGTTCCAGGCGGCCCACCGGTGAAAGGAGACAGCGTGAAGCGGCAGCTCCGGCGCGCCGATGTGATGTTCGGCACCGCGTGGCGCGCGGCGCCGCTGCTCGCCACCACCTGCGTGCTGACCGCCATCGTGGCTTCTCTCTTCCTGCTCGGCTACCCGCTCGGGTTCCGTGCCATCGTGGACGGCGCGGCGCACCACCACGCGGGGCAGATCGTCATCGGACTGGTCATCGTCGCCGTCACGTTCCCGGTGGGCTGGGCACTCCAGCTGGCCGGCGGGGCGCTGAACTCCAGGTTGACCGACGTCGCCAACCTGCGTGTCGGGATCCGGATCGGGTCGCTCGCCTCGGCCGCGCCGTATCTCGAGCATTTCGAGCGGCCGGACTACCTGGCGCAGATCGACAACCTGCGGGAACGACGCCGGACGCTCGCCGGGGCGCCGCAGCAGACGCTCGGCATGCTCAGGTCCGCGATCGGCTTCACCGGTATCGCGGTGCTGCTCGCCCTCGTCTGGCCGCCGCTGATCGTGGTGCCGCTGCTGGCCGCGGCGCCCGCCTGGGCCGACCGTCGCGGCGCGCAGGTGGAAAAGCGATCCGATGACGAACTCGCGGACCAGCGGCGGCTGCTCGGCGCGCTGTTCTCGCTCGCGTCGACCGCGGCCCCGGCGCGCGAGCTGCGCACGTTCGGCGTGACGGACAGCCTGCTGGCCCGGCACGCCCGGCTCGGCGACGAGGTGAACAAGCGCTCGCTGCGCGCCGCGCGGACCGCGGCGCTGTGGGAAGCCGGCGGCTGGGTGGTGTACGCGGCGGGGTTCGGGCTCGCGATCGTCGCCCTCGTGCTGCGCGCGGCGCACGGCACGGCCTCGCCGGGAGCGGTCGTCGAGGTGGTCAGCCTGCTGCGGCGCGCGCAACGGCAGGTCACCGGCGCGAGCACCAGCGCTGGCTCGTTCGCGACCGCGTCGGCGACCGCGAACCGGCTGCTGTGGCTGGAGGACTACGTGGCCGAGCACACCAGCCGCGCGGACGGCACCGTGCCGGCCAGGCTGACCGACGGAATCCGGCTCGAGCAGGTCAGCTTCCGGTACCCCGGACAGGACGCCGACGTGCTGCGCGACGTCAGCTTGACCCTGAAGGCGGGCTCCACCGTCGCGATCGTCGGTGAGAACGGGGCCGGCAAGTCGACGTTGATCAAGCTGCTCACCGGCATGTACCGGCCGTCCGGCGGCCGGATCACCGTGGACGGCCAGGACCTGGCGGACATCGCGCCCGCCGCGTGGCGCACGGCGACCACCGGCGCGTTCCAGGACTACGTCAGGTTCTTCATGACGCTGGGCGACGGGGTCGGCGCCGGCGACCTGCCGCGCATCGATGACCGCGACGCGGTGCGTAGCGCGATCGACCGGGCAGGGGCGGATGGCATGGTGGACGGGGACGGCCTCGATACCTTGCTCGGGCCGTACATCGGCGGCCGCTCGCTGTCCGGCGGGCAGTGGCAGCGGCTCGCGCTGGCACGCGGGCTGATGCGGGATCACCCGCTGCTGATCGTGCTCGACGAGCCGACCGCGAGCCTGGACGCGCCCAGCGAGGCGGCCTTGTTCGAGCGATACCGGGATGCCGCCCGGCGGCTCGGCGAGACGAACGGGGCGGTCACGATCCTCGTCTCGCACCGGTTTTCCACCGTGCACATGGCCGACCTGATCGTCGTGGTGGACGACGGGACGGTCGCCGAGGCGGGCGACCACGCCACGCTGATGGCCAGCGCCGGCGGCTACGCCGAGCTGTTCACGTTGCAGGCGGCCGGCTACCGGTAACTAGATACCGAACTGCAGCCAGGGCGCGAGCTGGGTGGCGAACGCACGGGACGCCTCGGCGGCGGCTCCCGGCCGCAGCTCGGTCACCTGTCCGGCCTGCTCCAGCGCGGCGATCGTGCTGCC